>Ga0079226_10000650_pt1 | contig 25110 bp, 20 predicted proteins | sample Poulit2014_FD_76345 | JGI IMG/M metagenome (GOLD analysis project Ga0079226, IMG submission 76345) | Agricultural soil microbial communities from Georgia to study Nitrogen management - Poultry litter 2014 | ecosystem: Environmental > Terrestrial > Soil > Agricultural land | place: USA: Georgia...
AGTTATGGGAATCATGATTATTCCCATGGTCGCCTCCTTATCAGAGGATGCGATGAAGGCTGTTCCGCAAAATTTAAGGGATGGTGCTTTAGGTCTTGGAGCTTCAAAACTTGAAGTCACCTTAAAAGTAGTCCTACCTGCGGCTTTATCCGGAATAGTCGCTGCCATCGTTCTAGCCATTTCTCGGGCGATTGGAGAAACGATGATTGTGACCATTGCTAGCGGAAGCTCTAAAAACTTCAGCTTCGATATCACCTCATCCATGCAAACAATGACGGCCTATATTGTAGAGGTTACGGGTGGAGATGCAGCGGCAGGATCAACCATCTACTATAGTATTTATGCCGTTGGGTTAATGTTGTTTATATTTACTTTAATCATGAATATGATAGCACATAGAATTGGCAGTAAGCTTCGTCAAAAATATTAAATAGGAATAGGAAGTAAAAAGAGATGAATTATATTGATCATGAAAAGCTAGCTAAACGCACCAAGGGTCGAATAAGGATGAACCAGGTCTTTAAAGCTATGAGTCTATTAGCGACACTCTTTGGTGTCCTTATGTTAATCATCCTGCTTGTCCGTGTCTTTAGCGATGGAATTGGGTATATAAGCTGGGATTTCCTCACGGGCAGATTATCTACTTCTGCAGAGCGAGCGGGTATTATGGGCGCTATTTTAGGATCTCTTTGGTTAATTGCGGTTGTCACTCCTGTGATGATGATTATCGGAATAGGGACAGCTGTATTTATTGAATTATATATGAGTGCCGGTCGTTTTCGTTCTTTAATTAGTTTGAATATAAAAAACTTAGCTGGTGTACCCTCAATCGTTTATGGGATTTTAGGGCTGGCAATCTTTGTACGAGCGCTTCATCTAGGTAATGTCGTCTTAGCCGGTGGTTTAACCATTGCTCTTCTTGTACTTCCGATCACAATTGTTGCGACACAAGAGGCCCTTCGGGCAATACCTGGAGATTTAAGTGACGGTGCTTTAGGGGTTGGAGCAACCAAGTGGCAGGCCATTCGAACAATCACATTACCTGCCGCCTTACCCAGTATTTTAACAGGAGCGATATTGGCCTTATCCCGGGCAATTGGAGAGACCGCACCCCTAGTTGTTATTGGAATTCCGACATTACTCTTGCCCTTTCCGGGAGGTATTTTTGATAAATTCACTGTTTTACCGATGCAGATCTATTACTGGACCCTTGACTCCGTACTAGTTGCCGAGTATGCAAATTTAGCTGCAGCGACAATTATTGTCCTCTTAGTTATTTTGTTTGCTCTTAATTTTATTGCTGTTACCATTCGACGAAAATTTGAAATATCTTATTAGAAGCTAGGGAGGCTATAAAAGATGGAAGTTTATGCCGTGCAAGACAAACAAAAATCCCTTGAGCTAATCAAGGGAAAACAATCTATTAAAAGGTCAGTTTATAAAACGAAGAATTTCAATTTATATTATGGTGATTTCCACGCTTTAAAAGACATTAATTTATCCATTGCGGAGCGAGAAATCACCGCCATTATTGGACCTTCTGGATGTGGGAAATCAAGTTTTTTAAAAACACTCAATCGAATGATTGATCTAGTGCCCGATGTTAGGATGACGGGGATGATTTCCTATCAGGATACAAGTATTTTTTCATCCGACATCCGGGTGGAACAATTGCGGACAAAGGTTGGGATGGTTTTTCAAAAGGCTAATCCTTTTCCAAAGTCTATTTATGAAAATGTTGCCTATGGACCAAGAATTCATGGGATTAGAAATCGAAGGATCTTAGATGAAATTGTTGAAAAGAGTTTACGAGACGCCTATTTATGGGATGAAGTAAAGGGTCGATTACAAGATAATGCCTATCAACTATCCGGAGGGCAACAGCAGAGACTCTGTATTGCGAGGAGTTTGTCCGTTGAGCCGGAGGTTGTTTTAATGGATGAGCCCACATCTGCCCTTGATCCGAAATCTACCCTTATGGTCGAGCAATTATTAGAAAGCCTAAAGGAACGCTATACGATTATTATCGTTACTCACAATATGCAACAAGCTCAGAGAGTTTCCGATCGGACCGCCTTCTTTTTAAATGGGGAAATTATCGAAATGGACGAAACGAAGAAAATCTTTAGCAAACCAGAGGACTCTCGAACCGAAGATTATATTAAGGGTCGCTTTGGTTAATTTTTTCTCTTTCCTTCTAGTTGTAGTAAAATAAAACAATAGTTATACTGAATAATCATCGTTTTTCTCATAATTTCCCTCTGCTATGAGTACATTAAGCAGGGGAATATTAACGATGAAGTTTCCCTAGGAGGAATCATTTATGAAGGACTTTATTTCAAGTCGGTTCATCGGATACTATATATTTATTGTCGCTTTGTTCGCTGTGATTAGTTACGCACTAGCGAAGGAGATGACGGACTATTTTATGATGGTCGTCATTTTTGGAGTCATCTTCATCATCGTGACCGCGATTTTTGCCTATATGACAAGGATCTATATTAAGCCAATCCAAGAGCTGTCAAAATCAATTCATTCTTTAATGAAGGGTCGATACGATGAGGTAGAGCTTGGATCCGCCCGTGGAGAAGTTGGAGAGCTGATGGACCAAATTCATCTATTAGCCATGGATTTAGATGAAGTGATGGATGAACAGCGAATTCAGTCCGACCAACTCTCAGCCATCATTGAAAACGCCGGAAGCGGACTACTCTTACTTGACGCCCAGGGCTTCGTTTTATATGTGAATAAAAAATTCGCTTCTATCTTTGGTGACTGTCCAAAAAACTACGTAAAGAAACGTTACTATACAGTCTTTCAGAATGAATCGATTCATCAGATCATTAAACAAACCTACTTCGACGAGCAAGAAGTAAAAGACCAAACGCAAGTCAATCATCTACATATTGATGTCCTTGGAGTCCCCATATTTTCCGAAAGCAATCAAATGATGGGGATGGTATTGGTGATTTATGATATTACAGAATTCAAACGATTAGATACCATGCGAAAGGATTTCGTAGCCAATGTGTCCCATGAACTAAAAACTCCCATCACATCGATAAAAGGCTTCGCAGAAACCTTACTAACAAGCGGAGCTAAGGATAAGGAAGTTCGCGATAACTTTTTACAAATTATTTTAAGGGAAAGCGAGAGAATGCAAGAATTAATTGATCAACTCCTTCTCCTTTCTAAAATGGAAAGCCAAAACCCAAGCCTAGGCATGTCAAGCATATCCGTCAAATCCTTTATCAAAGGAATTGAACCCCTTTTTATCCAACATGCAAAGGAGAAAAAACTTGAATTAGACATTCTAATCGACGAGGATCTTGACCTAAAAGTTGATGAACAAGGCTTCACCCAAGTGCTTGTGAATCTATTGATGAATGCGATTATTTATACGCCAGAGGGTGGGAAGGTTCAGTTTTCTGTCAAGGGGATCGGCAATCGAATCAAATTCACGGTGCGGGACACAGGAATTGGAATTCCAGAGGAGGAAATACCGAGAATTTTCGAAAGGTTTTACCGGGTAGATCAGGGAAGAGCTAGGTCTACAGGGGGAACAGGCCTAGGTTTATCAATCGCAAAACATATCATCGAAGCTCATGATGGAGAAATATCCGTACAAAGTCCTCTAGGGGAGGGAACCCTTGTTACCTTTACTCTTCCTAAAGAAGGCCCTAAGATAACTTAAAAAATGGTATTGAGCCAAAACCACTATGTTTAAATAAAATTGAATAATATAAGCGAAAGAAATAATAATCACTCCTAGAGGAACGGTGAAATTTATCTCACCGCACGGATCCGAAAACCTCTGAAGGATCGCTACAAGCGAGACTTCAGAAGTTGAGGGCCTGTACAGCCAAAGTAAACACTAAAACGGGCAATCGGTTTTGATTGCCCGTTTTAGATGTTGCCCTTGTACTCGGAGGGTGAAAGGACAGGATATTTCTGTAGCATTTTAGACACTCTATTCGTCTTTTATTAAGAAATTTCAAGTTTTGTCTCAGCCTCACTTTTTTATTTCATCAAGAAAACAATTAGTAAATTAAACTTTTGTCACAAGTTTGAATTAAACTCTACAGCATCTTTACCTAAACTTAACCTTCATTTGTTATGATATAATATGCTGAAAAATTCTACTAATACATAAATATTCCTTTTTTAGAAGAAAGGAGAGAAATGTCAGATTATTATGATATAATAACTATATATAATACTTTTAATCTAGGACAGTATCATTCACTTGTATGCTTATTATATTTATAAAATATTTTCATATAGATAAAAAGTTAATAGTCATCATACGACTAGGGAGGAGGCAGGAGTAATCATGGATAAGAAAAACCTTCTGATTGTAGAGGATGATCTTGGAACCCTTAATTTGCTAGAACTTTATTTTAAAGAAAAAGGTTATGAGGTAACTACAGCTAACAATGGGCGGAGTGGAATTGAAGAAGCTGAGCGAGATCGGTTTAACCTTGCTATTTTAGATATCGAAATGCCGGAGAAGAATGGGTTCGAAGTGTGTAAACATATTCGAAAGTCTTCAGATATACCTATTGTATTTTTAAGTAGTCGTCGGGGAGTTATGGATAAACTGAAATGCTTTGAATTAGGCGGTGACGATTATGTTACCAAGCCTTTTCATTTTACTGAACTCGAAGCCAGGGTTGAGGCCAACCTAAGAAGATATAATGCAGCCCTAGAATTGTCTGAAGCGTCCAAAGTCAAGTGCGGGAATTTGGTTATTGATAAAGACGCTTATGAATGCTTTAAGGACGGAAAACATTTGGAGCTTACACCAACAGAGCTTAAAATTTTAATCTTTTTAGTGAACCACTCGAATCAGGTATTGCATAATGAACAAATCTATGATCATGTATGGGGATATGATTCCTATAGTGATTTACAGACCGTCAAGGTTCATATGAGTAACCTGAGACAAAAAATTGAGAAGGATCCATCACGACCAGAAGTTATTATAACTGTTCGTGGTTTTGGTTATCGATTTGTTTGTTCATAGAAAATTGTAATTGCTATTTTCAAAGGGATGTATAAGTCTTTACGAAGAAGGGGGGGTCTTTGTGAGTAAAAAATATATCCTATTACTTGTGACGTTTTTTGTGGTCTTTATTTTTATTAATAAATCCATATTTGCAGAAGGAAAATCGGAAGATCGGGTCCTTGTTTTATCCGATGAGGTGGAAGAAGAGGACCTGTATAGAGGTTTAATGTTATTGTCTGATAATGACCGGGAATATGAAACTGAGGATATCCTTGCGGGGCAGTATGATCATCTCTTTTTAAAACCGGAGGAGTTCCCAACGAAGCCAGGATTTTTTCCAATTGCCAAATGGATAAAGTTTGAAGTGGAAAATACATCTGAAGATAAGGACTGGATGATTGAGTTTGCTTTTCCCTTAATTTACAAATTAAATATATATGCTGAAACAGATACAGGTTATGAAGAATTAGTTTCTGCTGGAGCTGACCTACCTTATGAGGAAAGAGAAATTGATCATAGAAATTTCGTCTTTGATTTGGATGTAGCTATAGGAGAGACAGAGACATTTTACGCGGTAGTTCATGGGGGAGCAGATCTTCATCCTTCAATTTTACTTTGGGAAAAGAATGCTTTCCTGGAGCATTCGATGACAGAGTATATTGTTCTTGGGCTCTTTTATGGAATGTTAATTATTATGATTGTGTATAATTTGTTTTTATATATTATTTTGCGAATCCGAGCTTATCTCTACTATGTCTTCGTAATGATTACGGCTATGATTGCTCAGCTATCCTTAAATGGTTTAGCTTTTAAGTATTTATGGCCCAATTTTCCAGAATGGAATGTGATGGCTGTTCCCTTTTGGGTAGGTATTTCTTGTGCTTTTGTTATTTTATTTACCAGAGAATTCCTAGATACAGATAAGCATATACCCAGATTTCGCTATATATCCTATGGTTTGATAGGCTTGCACAGTCTGATGATAGTCTTTTTATTTATTGAACACTATATTGCCTTAAATTTAATGTTCCTGGCCACCTTTTCAACCTTTACAGCCGCCATTATCGTTACTTATATGAGTATAAGGCGAGGGGTAAGAGAGGCGAGATTCCTTTTTGTGGGTTGGTTTATTTTCCTTGCAGGGGTATTTATCACAATTTTAGAGCGGGCAGTCGTTCTACCTCATTCGGTCTATACAGAGTATGCAGGACAAGGGGCCTTAGCCCTTCAGGTTGCTCTCCTGTCTATGGCCTTGGCTGATAAAATTAATATAATTCGGGAGGAAAAATCCCAGGCAGAGGAAATGGCAAGAGACAGCCAGTCAATGGCCCTTGAAAGCTTGAAGAAGGCTGATGAATTAAAGGATGAGTTTTTAGCCATTACTTCCCATGAACTTAGAACACCGCTCTTTGGTATGGTAGGAATTGCTGAGTCTCTTCGCGATGGAGCTGCTGGAACTGTTCCTAAAGAAGTTGCTCGTCAATTAGAAATGATTATTATAAGTGGGAAAAGACTAACCCATCTGGTTAATGATATTTTAGACTTTTCCAAACTAAAACATGAGTCGATTTCAATTGATTTGAAGCGGGTCAATTTATTTTGGTTGGTCGATATTGTTTTCACCGTCTGTCACCCCCTGTTAAAGGGTAAAAATGTTGAATTAATTAACAATGTATCTAAGGATGACTTTGTCGTGGCAGATCCAAACCGACTTCAGCAAATTATGTATAATTTAGTCGGAAATGCTATTGAATTTACCGAATATGGGGAGGTAACGGTTACTACAGAACAAGAAGAGGAAGAGTTGAGGATATGCGTCTCAGACACTGGCTCTGGAATTGCCTTTGAAAAACAAGAGGGGATTTTTGAACCTTTTAAGCAGGTGGACTCTTCTTCTTCAAGACAAATCGGAGGAACAGGGATTGGCTTAAATGTTACCAGACAATTAGTAGAATTACATGGCGGAAGGTTAGAGGTCGAATCGGAGTTGGGTGTAGGTTCTACTTTTAGCTTTAAATTAAAGGAAATAGCAGAGGTTGAGGATGCAGAATTAGAAGAAGTGACCGCTGTTGCTGAACCCGGCCTCAATCAGGAAAGAAGGTCTCCCGCGTCTATAGCCCCTACAAAGATTATGGCTAAACAACAGGGAATCAAGGTTTTAGTTGTAGATGATGAACCTGTTAACTTACAAGTCCTGATGAATCAATTGTCCTTAGAAGGGGTTGAGGTGATTGAAGCCTCCTGTGGTGATGAAGTATTTGGGCTTGTGGAAAAGCATAATTTTGACGTCTTAATCTTAGATATTATGATGCCCAACATGTCTGGATTTGAAGTGTGCGAGAGATTACGGCGAGATTATTCCCTAACAGAATTGCCAATTCTTATGTTAACGGCTAAAAACCAAGTCCAAGATAAAATTACGGCCTTTGAAGTCGGGGCAAATGATTATTTAACAAAACCTTGTGAAAAAGAAGAACTACTCTCCAGGGTAGAGACCCTTGCTCAAATGAGAAGGTTAAATAGTGATTTGTCTGAACTGAATACTCGATTAGAGGAGATTGTTAAAGAGCGTACTAAGGCCCTTGAAGAAGCCAATATAGACTTATCTGAAACGAATGAAACCTTAATTGAAGTTGCTGAGTCGAGAAGGAATTTACTAGCAAATGTCGCTCATGAACTTGGTACACCTGTGACCCTCATTCATAGTTATATTCAATCTATTCAAGATGGAATTGTTAGCAGGGAAGATGAGTTTTATCGCCGTTTAGTAGATGATAAGATTAATGTCCTATCTAGATTAATCGATGATTTATTCGAATTATCGAAGCTAGAAGCAGGAAGCACAAGCCTGAATCTTAAAACAAGGGATCTATTTGATTGGTTAAAACTAACAAGGAAAAAATTCGAAATGGATGTGCAAGCCTATAATCGCACCTTTGAAGTTGATGGGCTTATTTTCACGGAAAATAAATATCGTTGTACGATTGATCAGGAGAGAATGGATCAAGTATTTATTAATATTATTTCTAACTCTGTTAAAAACACAGCAGAGGAAGACGGGAGAATATCAATCAAGGCAGAGCTTTCTAAGGATGAAGATTATATAACCATTTCCTTTAAGGATAATGGTAAGGGTATTAGTGATGATATGTTACCTTATATTTTTGAACGTTTTTATAAAAAGAAGTATACTTCGGATGAAGAGTTTTCGGGTACGGGCTTAGGTCTTGCTATTGTGAAGGAGATTGTGGAAGGTCATAATGGGGTCATATGGGCCGAAAGTGAAAAAGGGGTTGGGAGTATTTTTTATATTTCGCTACCGATTGAAAAGGTGTATGAATCGCTTGAAGAAGCGGCTACTTAAAGCTATTTTATAAGGGTATAGTTCTCTAAAACACTAACTTTTTTATGTGAAAATAAAAAGGTTAGTGTTTTTTTAATGAACTTTACCGATACTTAACCTTCCTGAAATATACTGAATTTATCAAACGATTAAAGGGAGGAAAAAAGCAATGAGTAAAGATCAAACTACGAAGGAACAAACCGTTTTCACCGGGGAAAATCAAAAGGCAAGTAAAGGAGGCATGGCCTTGGATAAAAGTAGCACAGGATTACAACCCAATTTAGCAGGTTTATTGTGCTACTTGTTTGTGTTCGGTCTTATCGCATCCATTATTTTTTTAGTTATGGAAAAAGAAAGTAAGTTCGTTAAGTATCATGCACTTCAGTCCATCTTTCTGACTGTTTCATTAATCATTTTATACACTGTACTAACCTTTATTCCAATCCTAGGCTGGCTAATGATTATTTTACTTGCTCCAGTGTCATTTGTTTTATGGTTATTCTTAATGTATAAAGCCTACCAGGGAGATACAGTTAAACTCCCAATAATTGGTGATATGGCTATGCAGCAGGTAGCAAAATAAAATTTAACTTAAGGTGTAAGAGAACGGAGAGGGGTTAAGAACAGATGAGAAGGAAATTTTTTCAAGTAATACTTCTTACCTTTAGCTTATTTTTACTATCGGCTTGTAATGGAGTGGATGACTTAGTCGATAGTGCGACTAAGTTTCTAGATTCCTTTACAGAGGGTGAGAATGAAAACAATGCTAATCATAGCGATAGCAATAATAATCAGGAGAATAATGACCTGTCGAAGGGAAATGAAGAAAATAATCATGAGGATGATGACAATCATACAGGTGAAGAAAATAATCATGAGGATCCAGGAAGTGCGGATTTAACTGCAGATACAGATTCATCCTTACCCTTTGATGAAAGGCTAGTATCCCAAGGATATGACCTTCTTACGGTGCCAAATGGCTTCCCTTATGAAGTACCTTATCATTGGATCTATGTAAAAGATTCCCATGGAAATAAGGATCATGATGGTTTCTTGGGAAGCTTTTGCTTTGATTTACCCCTTCCGATCGAGGATGTGGCAAATCATTTTGAGTACTTTGAAGATGTAGAGCAAATTCCTTTTGAAGATGATGAGGAAAACATCCTCCATAAGACGAGTTTCACTCTGGACTTTACCGGAGAACCGACGAGGAGTCATGTAGAATTTTATTTAGATGAATTCGGCAATACATGTGCAGATGCAACGGTAGATGCCAATCTAGGGACGTCTTTAGGCGAGGACCCAAGCACAATGGAAGACGATGTCAATGATGATGTGGAAATGGAACGTTCACTTCCGGAGAATTACGGAGAAACCCTTGAGTATGTAAGAAATGGTGGAGAATTAGAGGCATTAGTTGTAGGTCAAGATGAGATTATCTCCATTCGAGATCGGTTTATGGATCATGAAATGGAAATGCTCCATTTAGCAAATGGTCATCCAACCATATTTCCTTATGAATGGTATTTAGTATCGAAGATAGACATGAATCAAGGATGGGTTGGTAATTTCTGTACAGATCGGCCAATGAATGAAGCCATTATAAAGCATCATGATATGTTGACAGACCATCATGCAAATATTGAATTCTTTTCAATCGAGGAAAGTCCAAAGCCTAATATAGCAAGCGAGACAGGTTTTTCTTTTAATGATGAATATGGAACGGGTAGCTGGACCGGTGTGTCTATGTTTTATGCTAGTCCTGAAGGAGAATATCCCTTCCATAATTGTGTTCATGTAGAAATGGAGTTTTCAGCCGAGTTAATTGACTAATTGAAAAGAAGTAGTTCTAAAATTAATCTTGCTAAAGAAGGTGAAAAACAGCCATGAGCTTTTTAAAGTTTGAAAGAATGATTACACCGGTATTTATTCAAATTATGTTTTGGGTTGGGTTTTTAGGCTCCTTTATTGCTGGATTAGGCCTGATTGGCTATGGCATTATTTCCAGTTCAGGCGGATTTTTAGAGATTTTAATAGGTATTGGGGTTCTTTTTGTTGGGCCTTTAATGGTTAGAATTTATTGCGAGCTCTTAATTGTTGTTTTTAAAATGCACGGCTCCTTATTAGATATAAGAAGTTCTATTTCTAACGGTCCGGACGAAGGAGTTCGATCCTTTGAAGGAGAAGAGGAAGTCATTTAATAAAGCCTATCTTTAGACAGAGGGGTAATTGACTTTTTGAAAATGTATTTTTGATAAAAAGAGGAGGTTAAAATATTGAGGAAACTAAAGCTGGTCATTCTGCCTTTGTCTTTACTTATTTTCTTATCGGGATGCTTTGCGATTCCAATAGGTGATGGCAAAAAAGTAAAGCTGTCTAAGGACGGAGTAACGATGATTAATGAAGATGGAGAAGAAGCTAGTATATCTTTAGATACTGAAGAAGGATCTATTCATTTCACGGGAATGGGTGATGAAGAGTTTAAGCTAGGAGCAAATTTAGATTTACCAGAGGACTTCCCTGATAATGTCCCTATTCCGGAAGATGCTAATATTGTAAATTCAACTACAATAGATGATCTTAGTATGGTTCTTTATGGTTCAGGGCTATCCTATGATGACCTGGTCGCAGTCTATCAAGAGTTTTATGAAAGTAACGGTTTTGATAAGATTGATAAAAAAGGCTTATCCTTCGGTATGGAGGATGAGGGCGTTGATAATCATATGACCTTTATGGGAAAGAAAGGCGAACAAATTGTCCAAATTCTCGTGACGGATTTAAAGGATACAAGACAGGTTCAAATCAGTGTGGGAGAAGACCTTGAAGATCTAGAGGAATAAGTCTTAGTGACCTAAAGCGGGATACCTTAACAAGACAAAGGAATAAATTGTGTGATGAACTTACTTTAAGGTGGATCAAGGCTTGAAGTAAGTTCATTTTTTCCTAAGAAATCATCAAATTTAGAAATGACTTAAAATCATTACTAAGCATAACCTAGGCTAGATAGAATACAAAATAATAAATTTATATCGAGTATCGGAGGGAAGGATGTGTGGGGTAAAAAAATTTTATATGTAGAAGATGACGTCGGCACACGGGAAATGACAGAGCTGTATTTGATCAGCCGTGGATTTACTGTTAAATCAGTAGCAGACGGCGAAGCTGCACTAAAGTATCTCCAATCGAGTATTCCAGACTTAGTCTTACTCGACATTGAACTACCTGGTAAGGATGGATTTGAAATATGTAAGAGGATTAGACAATCCCTCTCCATTCCAATTATTTTTTTAAGTGTGAGAAGTGGTGTCTATGATAAGGTCCATAGCTTTGAAATTGGCGGAGATGACTACCTCACCAAGCCCTTCAAATTTATGGAGCTAGAAGCAAGAATTCATGCAAACTTAAGACGCCATTATGAGCGTAATAACCCCAACATAATTACATGTGGTCCCCTAGTCATAAATACAGATCAATATCACTCCTTCGTTGATGGTGAAAAAATAACCTTATCCAGGAAGGAGATGGAAATCCTAATCTTCCTAGCCAAGCATCGAGACCGGGTTTGGTCCCAGGAACAATTATATGAAAATATTTGGGGTATCGACGGCACCAGCAACCTAAATACAATCAAGGTTCACATAAGTAATTTAAGACAGAAGCTTGAATTAAATCCAGCCAAACCACAGTTTATAAAGACTGTCCGGGGTTTCGGCTATAAATTTTGCGGAGACCCACTTTCCTTTTAAGAGTGTAGAAATAACTACACTCTCCTCTCTCATATTCACGCAATGTTTAAAATTTGTAACAAAAGCATCATCTTCCTTTCACACAGGTCCTTTATAATAGAAGCATCATATTGAGGTAAAGGATGTTACAGATGAAAAAGCTAATCTACATATTAATCGCCGTACTTTTTGTGTTGTCTGCTTGTCAGCCAGGCCATCAATCCACGCAAGCTTCAAAGGGGATGGGAAGTCATCATCATGAAGAAGATAGAGGGGATAGAGGACAAAATTCCCATCATCGACCTAATCAAGGTCACGGCATGATGCATCATTCTGTTCAAGGACTCGAGAGTTCAACGGGAGAGAATGAAGTGGCCCTTCCTCCTTTATTAGAAGCAGATAAGATCGATGGCAAGGATATTTACTACACCCTGGAAGCAAGGGAAGGAGAAACGGTATTCTTCGAAGGAATCAAAACGAAAACCCGAGGTTATAATGCTTCCTTCCTTGGACCCGTCCTCCGTTTGCAAAAGGATCAGCGGGCCCATATTACTTTGAAAAATGATCTGAACGAAGATACGACAGTACACTGGCACGGATTAATTATTGAGGGAGATTCGGACGGAGGACCTCATGATGTCATAGCTCAAGGTGAAGAGAAGGAAATTTCCTTTGACGTGAAACAAGATGAGTCTACTTTATGGTTTCACCCTCACCCGGAAGGCCACACAGCCAGGCAAGTCTATGACGGCTTAGCTGGACTATTGTATATTGATGGGGAAGAGGATAGCTTTGAATATGGAGTGAATGATTTCCCCTTGGTTTTACAGGATCGAAGCTTTACTGATCAAGGTGAATTAAATTATGGATTGGCCTATCATCCGAATGGAGTGACAGGAAATGTCTCCTTAGTGAATGGGACCATGAATCCGCGTTTAACCGTTCCACGAGGAAAGGTTCGTTTACGACTCTTAAATGGCTCCAATATGCGTCAGTACTCCTTAGCTTTTGATAACAATCAAAGCTTCGATCAAATAGCAACGGATGGTGGATTACTGGATGAAGTAGTAAGCATAGAACGTACAAGTTTAACCCCTTCAGAACGGGTGGAAATTATTGTGGACTTCTCAGATAAAGAAGCTGGTGAAAGGCTGGACTTAGTAACAGACGATGGAACGGTTATTTTACCCATTGTCGTATCGGATGAAGTCTCTCCAGATAGTGATTACAGTTTTAGCAGAGATCCAAGGTATTCCATTACAGATAAAGAAATGAAGCAAGAGGTAACGAAAGAAGTCGTCCTTTCTGGCATGGGTCCCCATGTAGCGATTAATGGGAAGAAATTTGATGCTAATCGAATCGATATGACCCAAAAGCTTGGAGAAACGGAAGTTTGGGAAGTGTCCAATCGAGGGAATATGATGGGAACCGTACACCCCTTTCATATTCATGGAACCCAGTTTAAGATTGTCTCCTTAAATGGCGAGGAACCGCCAGAGGAATTACGAGGATATAAAGATACGGTACATTTAGCCCCAGGAGACCGTGTTCAATTAGCAGTAAAGTTCGAAACACCGGGCCTCTATATGTATCATTGTCATATTTTGGAACATGAAGATAGTGGAATGATGGGTCAAATATTAGTAGAGTAAAGGGAAATCCCTGCTGTATAGAGCTAAATTCTAACGGTAGGGATATTTTTATATGCTACAATAAATTTATGAATGAAGTTGTGGAGGGAGTATAAATGACTACTTTAGAAGGAAAGACGGCCATTGTGACGGGGGCAAGTAGTGGAATCGGTGCCAAGATTGCCGAGGAATTAGCCGCTGAGGGAGTAAAGGTCCTTTTAGCTGCCCGTAGTGAAGATAAATTAAAAGATGTAGTGGAAAAAATTGAATCAAAATCAATGGGGAAAGCCTCCTACGTCGTCACGGATGTTAGTGATTTACAATCTGTGACAAACCTAGTCAAAGAAGCCCAAAAAGAATTCAGCCAGGTTGATATCTTAATTAATAATGCGGGCCAGATGTTGACGGGAACAGTGCGCTCGGGCCGTGTTAAGGAATGGGAAAGAATGATTGATGTAAATATAAAGGGTCTTCTCTATTGTATCGACGCAGTTTTACCAGAAATGATTGATCGTTCCTACGGGCATATTGTAAATATTTCCTCTGTTTCTGGTTTTGAAGTGACGAAAAATAGTACAGTCTACAGCGCAACAAAGTCGGCTGTCAAGATGATCTCTGCTGGTTTAGAAAAGGAATTAGCTAGGACTGGTGTTAGAACAACTAATATATCTCCAGGAATGGTTGAAACACCTTTAGTCGCCGGAAGTAATTGGAAGGGCGAGCGCAAGAAGCTACAAACAAAAGACATCGTCCGCGCAGTAATCTATGCCCTTACTCAACCAGATTATGTAAATGTAAATGAAATAACTGTAAGACCTGTATAAGAGGCAAAAGGAGTATGCAATGAAGAGAGAATTTAGGAGTGAAATCATTCAGTTTCGCGGAAGGCATTATGATTTTGGCTTGTTTCAAGGGGAATCCTTAAGAGATTCACTCTTGCTGAAGAGGCGGGCAAGACAGTGGCACCTTTATAAGCCTAAATTTTTGATTGACCTTGAAGATACAAAGGCTGCCTATCAGAACTATGCTCCCGGTTTATGGGAGGAATTACAAGGCTTATCAGAGGGCTTAAAACTACCCTTAGAAGACACTTTGCGTAATTTTGGTGGCTACCGGGTGCCCGGTCCGAAAAGTGGCTGTTCTACAGTTATTACTGAGGATTACCTTATCCGTAATTATGATTATTTACCAAATACTTATGATGGTAGATATGTCTTCTTCCAACCGACGGACTATGGATACGCTACTGTTGGCCCTAGCCAAAGAATCGTTGGTAGGATGGATGGGATGAATGAGCATGGATTAAGTATTGCCTATAATTTCACCCATCGAAAAAAGCCAGGACTCGGATTTGTTTGTCATTCGATTGGGCGAATCGTCTTGGAGCAGGCAAAGAATGTGGAGGAGGCGGTTCACCTCCTGAAGGAAATTCCTCATCGACATTCTTTTACTTATCTTGTGCTTGACCGGGAAGGCAAGAAGCAAACGATTGAAGCCACCCCGCGTAAAGTCGAGGTCCATGATCGTGCCCTATGCACCAACCATTTTCATATACAAAAGGATGAAAACCGTAAGTATACGAAGGAGTCGGTAGAAAGACTTGGGGCCCTTGAGCGTCATTGGCAAGAGGATCTATCCTTTGAAGAAAGCTTTGATACTTTGAATGACCCGACCAAGGGCATCTTTGTTGAGGAGTATAAAAATTGGTCAGGAACCATTCATACATCTGGTTATAGACCAAAGGAGCTTTCTACTTATATAAGCTTAGGGATAGGACCTTCTCGGAAGAAAATATCCTTTGCTGATTGGCTGGAAGGCCGGGACTTAGATGAAAAGTATATTACCGGAAAACTGCAGACGGATTTACCCTTCGCAAATATGGAATAAAAAGATAGGGAAAGGAAATCCTAGAAGAGATATTTACCTTAATAAAGGTAGATGTCTCTTTTATTTACTCGTTTTTTAAGAAGTAAGAACTGTCTAAGTTTAGGGATGATTTTTAATAAGCTTGTCCTATTGACATAGGCATTGATATCTTTTACGGTGGTAATATTACTCATTAAAGAGGAGAAGCTTAGAATAGAAAGGAAGTAAGTCATGTCAGACAAGCAAAATCATATCACGAAAGAATCTATTGTAAAAAGTGTTCCTCAAACAGGTTTCTTTGGACAGCCAAGAGGTCTACTTACATTATTCTTTACAGAGTTTTGGGAGAGGTTTTCCTATTACGGGATGCGTGCTCTACTATTATACTATATGTACACAGAGATTGCCTCTGGAGGTCTAGGATTTAGCGACGGAACAGCTAAATCAATTATGGCTATTTATGGTTCCCTCGTCTATATGTCTGGAATTATCGGAGGATGGATCGCTGACCGAATACTCGGAACCCAGCGGACAGTTTTCTACGGTGGGGTACTGATTATGGCGGGGCATATTGTTCTTGCCTTACCGGCAGGGGCAACAGCCTTATTTTTATCTATGTTTTTAATTGTTATGGGAACAGGTCTTTTAAAACCAAACATCTCCAATATTGTTGGTGATTTATATAGTTCAACAGACGTTCGAAGGGATTCGGGTTTCAGTATTTTTTATATGGGAATCAACATGGGAGCCTTTATTGCTCCGCTGATTGTCGGAACCATTGGCCAGGAATATAATTTCCACTTAGGTTTTGGATTAGCAGCCATTGGTATGTTCTTAGGATTGCTTCTTTTCCTATTTACGAGAAAGAAATATTTAGGCTTAGCTGGAACTTACGTGCCCAACCCACTTAAGGGCGATGAGAAGAAGCGGGTTTATACTCGTTTTGGGATTGGTGCTCTAGTCATTGCAATCTTAGGAGCCATCACAATTCCAACGGGAATCTTAACGATTAATCGTTTTACCTACTTAGTTAGTATTTTAGGTATTGTGATTCCGACCCTATATTTTATTGTCATGTATCGTAGTCCGAAGACAAATGAGGATGAGAAATCTCGATTACTGGCTTATATTCCTTTATTTATTGCAGCGATTATGTTTTGGGCGATTGCCGAACAAGGTTCGATCATTTTAGCCGAATATGCGGATAAGCGGACACAATTAAATATCTTTGGAATATCATTGAAGTCATCCTGGTTCCAGTCCTTGAATCCATTATTCATTATTACTCTAGCACCGATTTTCGCTGGTCTATGGATGAAGATGGGGGACCGACAACCTTCAACTCCGAAGAAGTTTTCCTATGGTTTACTTTTTGCGGGCTTGTCCTTTTTAGTTATGTTATTCCCGGCAATTATGGGTGGTCCGGATACTTTAGTAAGTCCAATTTGGTTAGTCATGAGCTTTTTCTTAGTTGTTGTAGGTGAGTTACTCTTATCTCCTGTTGGTCTATCCGCGACAACTCAGTTAGCTCCTGAAGCTTTCTCCGCTCAGACGATGAGTTTATGGTTCCTATCTAATGCGGCAGCTCAGGCTATCAACGCACAAATTGTAAAGCTGTACACTCCAGAAACAGAAATTATTTACTTTGGTGTGATCGGTGGAATAGCCATTTTCTTAGCTTTAGTCTTATACCTATCTTCTACTAAGATTCAGGAATATATGAGGGGTGTAAGGTAAGATTTATCTAGGTAGAGAATAAAAAGAAGTTGGGAAAAAGCCTATGTTTAAATAATATTGAACAAGCAAAGCGAAAGAAATAACAATCATTTCGCAGGGAAGGGTGAGATTTATCTCACCGCATGGGTCCGAAAATCAGTAATCGGAAGGCAAGCTAACTTCAGGCTTTAGGCCCGACGCTTGCACACTACTTGCCCTAGCGCACAGGCATAGTAACCACTAAAAATGGCAATCAAGATGATTGCCATTTTTAGCTGGTGATCTTGCACCCCCCGAGGAAATTTCTGTAGTATTTTAGATCGCTCTATTCGTCTAATGTTAAATTGTTAAAAGCTTTGTTCTAACCTCTTTTATATTTAAAAATGTATGTTGAAAAGTTAGCAATTTAAAAATAATCATCTAAAACGAAGGATCAAGGAGAAAATAAATATCCTATACCTCTTATGGAAAAGGGAGATAAACCTTCTCTAGACTGAAGATTGGCATTTTGACATCTTGATTTATAGGAATAAAAAAAGACAGCACTTTTATAAAGTACTGTCTTTGATATGAAAGTTTAAGATTCAATTTTCTTAAATTCATCCGCATGGCGAACGATATAGTCAAAGGCGCTTAAGGATGCTGTGGCAGCTGCTCCCATGGAGATAATAATCTGCTTATACCTCTCATCTGTACAGTCACCTGCAGCGAAGACACCTGGGACATTTGTTGCACCTAGGCGGTCAACAACAATTTCACCAAATTTGTTACGCTCAACAGAATCGCCGAGCCACTCTGTGTTTGGTACCAGTCCAATTTGGACGAAGACACCATCAAGTTCGAGTTGTTTTTCTTCTTCGGTGTTTCGATCAATGTAAGTTAATCCTTCAACATTGTCTGCCCCTGTAATTTCTGTTGTTTGTGCATCCGTGATAACATCTACATTTGGTAATTCCTTCAGACGATCCTGTAAGACAGAATCTGCACGAAGTTCAGAACCAAACTCTAACACGGTCACATGTTCAACAATTCCTGAAAGGTCGAGAGCTGCTTCAATACCGGAGTTTCCTCCACCAATGACGGCAACTTTTTTTCCTTCAAATAAAGGCCCATCACAGTGTGGACAATAGGCAACACCCTTGTTGCGGAATTCTTGTTCTCCAGGTACGCCAATGTTTCTCCAACGTGCACCTGTAGCTAAGACGACGGCTTTACTTTTTAGTGTTGCGCCATTTTCAAGACCGATTTCAACGTAATCTTTCTTTTCAAGGCTCACAACATTTTGTAGGTCCATGACGTCAATATCATAATCATTTACATGATCCTCTAAGCTTGAAGCTAATTGAGGACCCTGGGTACTTTTCACACTAATAAAGTTTTCGATTGTAGCTGTATCGAGGATCTGTCCGCCGAAACGCTCAGCAACGATACCTGTTCGAATTCCTTTACGTGCAGCATAAATAGCAGCACTTGCTCCACCTGGCCCACCACCTACGACTAGAACGTCGAAGGGATCCTTTTCATTAAACTCTGAAGGATCTTGTTCGACACCTAATTGAGCTAGAATCTCTTCAACGGTCATTCGACCACTGCTGAATTCCTCTCCATTTAAGTATACAGTTGGTACGGCCATGATATTTTTACTTTCAACTTCTTCTTTGAAAGCTGCCCCGTCAATCATGGTATGTGTAACTTTAGGATTTAGTACACTCATAATATTAAGGGCCTGAACGACTTCTGGACAGTTCTGACAGGTTAAACTAATGTAGGAGTCAAAATGAAGCTCTTCATCAATTGCCTGAATTTGTTCTGCTACAGTATCGTCAATTTTTGGTGCTCGTCCACTTACTTGTAGTAAGGCAAGGACGAGGGATGTGAACTCATGTCCTAAAGGAACTCCTGCGAATACAATTCCTGTATCTTCATTAGGTCGATTGACACTGAAGCTAGGTGTTCGCTCAAGAACAGTGTGTTCAATTGTAATTTTAGAAGACATGGCAGCTAGTTCATTTACTAGCGCCACCATGTCTTGAGAAGTTTTATCTGAATCTGTACTTACTTTTAAAAGCACTTCGCCTTCTAGTAATTCGAGATACTGGGCGAGTTGTGCTTTCATTTCAGGTTCTAGTATCATTTATTGCACTCCTTAAATTTTACCTACGAGGTCTAGGCTTGGCTTTAATGTTTCTCCGCCTTCTTCCCACTTGGCTGGGCAAACTTCACCTGGATTATCACGAACGTACTGTGCAGCTTTAATTTTACCTACTAAAGTACTTGCATCACGGCCAATTCCGTCTGCGTTAATTTCTGCTGCTTGTACAACACCGTCTGGATCGATGATGAATGTTCCTCGCTGTGCAAGTCCTGATTCTTCATCTAAAACGTCAAAGTTACGTGAAATTTTCTGGGATGGGTCACCAATCATAATGTACTCAAGCTTGCTAATTGCATCTGAGTGATCGTGCCATGCTTTATGTGTAAAGTGTGTATCTGTTGATACTGAGTATACTTCAACACCGAGTTCTTTTAATTCTGCATAGTGGTCTTGGACGTCTTCTAATTCTGTAGGACATACAAAAGTAAAGTCGGCTGGGTAAAATACCACAACGCTCCATTTTCCTTTTAAATCTTCGCTGGAGACCTGTACAAACTCTCCATTCCCTGAATTATAAGCATCAGCGTGAAACTCTTCAATTGTTTTTCCAATAAGTGACATAGTGTTAATTCCTCCTGAGTTAATTTATATTAATGAGATTTTATTAGCTATAGTATAGGATAAAAAAAGTAATTTAATCATAAAGGATTAATAATTTTCATTCCTAAACTAAAATGATTCTCATTTGAAATCCATTATCTATTATTCATACAATGTTGAAAAAAGTCAAGAGCATTCATTTAATGTCACATAGTTTTAATAAATAGGCTAAAGTCAAAAGAGAGTGAGCCTTTATAAAAGCATGGTAAAAGCTAGATGCAGCATATGTTTCTGATCTTATTTTTATAAATGAGAAGATTATATGTAACATTTTGTTCTTTCATTCGTGTTATAAGTGAGAGGAAGGGAGATCATGATGAAATTAGATGAATTGTACAACTTATATTTTCAAGATATTTATCGGTTTTTAGTCTCCCTAACAAGAGATCCTTATACCGCGGAAGATCTCTTACAAGAAACTTTTTACAAGGCCCATCTTCATTTAGAAAGCTATCATGAGGGTAGTGTGAAGTCCTGGCTTTTTACGGTTGCTAGAAATGTGTTTATCGATCATTACAGAAAGCAGAAGAGAGAAATTGTTAAAGAAAGAAGCTTTTTCGCAAGAATTTTTGACCGAAAAATAGCTGTTGAAGATCATGTAGTAGTGTCTGAGGAGTTGGATGATCTGCTGAAGATTTTAGAGGAGCTTCCAACTAAGCAAAGAATAGCTGTTGTTTTAAGGGATTTTCATGAATTCACCTATGAAGAGGGGGCATCTATTATGGAAGTTTCTTTATCTAATTTTAAAGTGTTACTCTACCGGGGAAGACAAGAGATTCGACAAAGGAGGAATTATTAAAATGACTGAAGATCATAAAAAGAAAGTAGAAAATTCTTATATGAAGGATATGAAAAAGACATATCACGAAACCTCCTTGTCAGGAGATAAGCAGAAGAAGATTATGAAACGAAGCAAGTGGGGAGCAAGGTTAGCGACAGCCTTTCATGCGATTGGAATTGTTGTCATACTCACCTTTGTAACTACCATGCTTACCTTTTTTTATTATCATTCCCAGAGCCCGATACCAATTAAGCAAGGAGAGAAACTCGAGAGGTTAATTGATTATACCTACATGATTACAGATCCCTATGGTTTCCTTGGGACAACAAGCTTAGATGAAGGGAGATATTTTACCTTAAATGCTACTCGAAACCACGTTCGCATGGTTGGTAATCGTGAGGAAAAGGTCGGTGAGACTGAAATACGGTTTTTATTTTCCTTCATGTGGGGTCCTAAGGAAAGGGAATTCGTGAACAGAGATACCTTTGCATTTTCGAATAAGGACCATGGAAGTAAGTCCTCAGCTTGGGATCAACTAGAAAGGTTGCCTGAAGGAACTGTTGCCACGGCCTATCTAAGCCTATCGGAAAAGCAAAGTACGGAAAAAGTGATTGATTTACTAGGTGATAAGGATTTGCGTTTATTATGGCTCCCTCTTGATTTAAAGGATAAGAAATATAAGAGCCAGCAAATTGGTTTTCCGACTTTTATCAGTCAAAATACCAAGCATGAAGAAGGAGTGGATGTGGCTAAATATTCACAAGAACATTTCTTAGAGGCTATAGATTATTTAAAAAAACATGAGAGAAAGGTAAATCAACTGACTGAATTTGATCTTGACCTAGGTCAAATCGAACAGGAAGTACATGATGAAGGTTTCTATCACAGAGGGGCTGTTGTGACAGGTCCTAGCAAGGAACTCCTTAGCTTAAAGGAAGAGGGATGGGTCGAGGGTTTAGTTATCGATGGAATTGATTTTTGGAACTGGGAATAATAAACGAGGCAAAGGGTGGATCTGTCCTTTGCCTTTTTTGAACTTGTATATCTGAGAGAATCTAGGTAAAATCAACCTTTAATTCTTCGTCCTCTATCATAAGCCTTCCTTCTGAAGGTTCTTTTTGAAAGATAATTTTCCCTTTTCTAATCACATATAAACAATCAGCAGACCGTCTTAGAGCATCTTTCTTATCCCAGGCTTGTAGGATGATAAAATCTGCTTGTTTATTCTCATTAATACCATAGTTATTCTCAATACCGAGGGTTTTTGCCCCGTTATGTGTGATGAAGTCGAAGAGCCTATTTATTTCTTCCTCTCCGCTTAAATGGGCTGTGTGCATAAGGAGATGGGCAGCTTGTAACAAACTTCCCTTACCTAGAGGATTAAAGGGATCCATGATATTGTCATTTCCAATGCTTATATTTACCCCTGCTTGTAAGAGTTCATCAATGCGCGTATGGCCTCTGCTCCGTGGGTAGCCGTCCAGACGATTTTGTAATAAGCTGTTTGAAAAAGGGTTTGTCACGATATTTATTCCAGCTCTTTTTACATTTTGAATGACTTTTGCCGCATAGTCATTGTTGTAATTGTGGAGAGCGGTGGTGTGGCTGGCCGTTACTTTCCCGCTCATTTCTCCTTTAATTGTATATTTGGTAATTACTTCAAGGAACCTGGAATGATTGTCCCCTGTCTCGTCAGTATGGATATCAACAGGGAGATCGTGCTTTTGGGCGAGATTGAAAATGTATTCAAGCGCACGAATGCCGTCTTCCCTAGTTAATTCAGCCTGAGGCATGCCACCGATTACATCTGCCCCTTGTTCAATGGCCGCAACCAGAAGTTTCTCCATGCCGTCATGGGCGTAAATTCCGTCCTGGGGAAAGGCGACAACTTGAATATCGACATACTCCTGAAGTTCTTCCTTTAACTCTAGGATTGCCTGAATGGTCATGAGAGAAGGGACGCTACAATCGGTATGAGCCCGGATATGTAGGACACCGTTAGCAATTAGCCAATGGACGGCTTTTTTAGCCTTTTCCTTAATATCTTCCTTTGTAGAAGTTTCTTTATACTCACTCCAAAGCTGTATCCCCTCAAGCAAGGTTCCACTTTGATTAAAGCGTGGAACACCCGCTGTTAGGGCTGAATCCAAATGAACATGGGATTCGACAAAGGGAGGGAGGACCAAATATCCTTTGGCATCAATTTCTTGACTCCCTTTGAAGTCAATTTCCCTTTTAATCATCCGGAATCTACCATCTTTAATGGCGATATCCATAAGCTCTTCCCGGTCGGTTAACTTAGCATTTCGAATAATTAAATCCATAAAAATCACTCCCTAATCAAGAAATTAAAAAACGCCTAGATGAAATATCTAAGCGTTTGGGGAAACTATCCAATGATGTGGTAACCTGCATCAACGTGCATGACTTCTCCAGTAACTCCTCGGGATAGATCACTTAAGAAGAATAAGGTTGCGTCACCAATATCGTCCTGGTCAACATTCCTTCGTAAAGGTGCCTTTTCTTCAATGACATTGTTAATCTCGTTAAAACCAGATACTCCCTTGGCAGACAAGGTCCGGATTGGTCCTGCAGAGATTGCATTCACTCGAATGCCATACTTACCGACATCCTCTGCTAAATATCTTACACTGGCTTCTAGGGATGCCTTTGCAACACCCATCACATTATAATTTTTTACAACACGCTCTGAACCGAGGTAGGTTTGTGTAACAATTGCTCCACCTTCAGTCATTAATTTTTTCGCCTCTCTTGTTACAGCAACAAGGGAATAAGCACTAATGTCCTGAGCAAGTAAGAATCCATCTCTAGAAGTATCGGCATACTCTCCTTGTAGTTCTTCACGGTTTGCGAAAGCAACAGAGTGAACAAGACCATGAATAGTTCCAATTTTTTCTTTAATTTCAGCGAAAGCATTTACGATACTTTCATCATCTGCAACATCACATGTAACAGTTAGTTTTGCTTCCATTTCATTCTTATCTAATAATTTAACGAGTCGGTTAAAGGATCTTTCCTTTCGGTTTGTAAAAATTAAATTTGCTCCAGCCTTATGTAGTGACTTTGCGATTCCCCAAGCAATACTTCGCTGGTTAGCAACTCCCATAATAACGATATTTTTATCTTTTAATAACCCTGACATATGGGCACCTCCATTTATTTAGTAGCTACTATTATAACCTAACTACTGTACTTTAGAAACTAAATTTGTTTTAATTTGCTTTTTTCATAAATTTGTCTTATTATAATAAAGGCTCTTGAAGAGCTAGTACACAGGAAGATCATTTCTCTTTACAAAGATTATTTCCTATGTATAATGAAATATGTTGTAATTTTCATAAGACAAAAATAGTTTGCTAGAAAATCATACTTGGCCCGTTAGTCAAGCGGTTAAGACACCGCCCTTTCACGGCGGTAGCACGGGTTCGAATCCCGTACGGGTCACTACTTATAATACTCTCTTTGTCCAAGGACAGGGGGAGTATTATATCCTATGAAAAGAAATCATGATAAAGCCGGCCTAGCTCAACTGGTAGAGCAACTGATTTGTAATCAGTAGGTTGGGGGTTCAAGTCCTCTGGCCGGCACCATTTTCATTTTAATAGGCTTATTTTGAATAAATACCGAAGAATTGCCTACAATATGGAGGGGTAGCGAAGTGGCTAAACGCGACGGACTGTAAATCCGTTCCCTCAGGGTTCGAGAGTTCGAATCTCTCCCCCTCCATAGTAAATTTCATTTAGTATTATTGGGCTGTCGCCAAGCGGTAAGGCAACGGGTTTTGGTCCCGTTATTCCTGGGTTCGAATCCTAGCAGCCCAGCTTTTTTATGGAAAAAATACCCTGGGAAGGCCATCAAGCTTTAAAAATAAGAAGGAAAATCTATAATTTAGGAGCCATTAGCTCAGTCGGTAGAGCATCTGACTTTTAATCAGAGAGTCGCAGGTTCGATTCCTGCATGGCTCATCAAGGAAATAATTTTGTAACAAATAAACAAGGCAAAAGTGATATTTTTGCCTTGTTTATTTGCATTTTAGGGTACTTTTTCGGATAATAGAGAGAGTTAAACTATATTTTCAAAGTAATTCATAGGTAATAAGTGTACATTATATTTATAAGCTATATATTTCCTTATAATGCTACGCTTATATCGCTATGGATATAAATATATAAATGGATGATAAAAGGATGCGATAAGATGAAGACGTCAAGAATTCCTGGATTTTATAAGCTGTCAGTGGAGGAGCGAAGGGAATTATTAGCAG
>Ga0079226_10000651_pt1 | contig 25074 bp, 19 predicted proteins | sample Poulit2014_FD_76345 | JGI IMG/M metagenome (GOLD analysis project Ga0079226, IMG submission 76345) | Agricultural soil microbial communities from Georgia to study Nitrogen management - Poultry litter 2014 | ecosystem: Environmental > Terrestrial > Soil > Agricultural land | place: USA: Georgia...
CGGTCATTCTTGTCGGGATTATTGTCGTCCATCTCCTTCGATTTTTTTACATGGTGCGGATTCACATGAACCGGTCTCATTCCGCTGTCCTGCAGGAACTTCCCAAGATTGAACCAGTAATGTCCTGTTGGTTCCATTCCGGGGATTACAGCAGTTTTACCGGCTTTCTCCTTGATATCCTCAACCCATGCCATGAATGTCAGGAATCCGGCTTCATCGTTACTGAACGCCAACGGTTTATCAGAAAATTCATAATTACGCCAGTCGAATGCCCTTACATAATGGGTTTCACTTCCGACATCAATCCCAAGGACTAAAGTTTCTTCCGTAATAGATGCAATTTTTGCGTTCTGTGTGTTATACTTCATTTCAGATACCTCTCTGTTTTATAAGATTTTACTAACCGCTCAAAGTCAGCAAATCTTATTTTACTCTGAGGTATCTTTTTTTCTCAACCACCTTTCATGGGATTCCCTATATTTGAATTATACAGGAAGCTCCTTTTAATTTTGCAAAATTTATAAGTTACGTGATACTTATTCCGAAATAAAAAAGCACTGACTGTCATAAAAACAATCAATGCTTTTCATTCACTCAATATGCAAAAAACATCTTCTGAGTTCTCTCAGAATAAAAACTACGCTTCCATCAAAATGGAACTAAAGTAATCTGTATCATGTATATCGTACCTTCGTCCGGAATATTTGTCAACATGGAAATACTTTTCACTCGCACTTTATCTCCTAATCATCGTCTTTTCGGTCTATTACAGTTCAAAATTCCATATCTTTTCACAATCTTAGAAGTATTACGTGAAGTCACATTAAATATGCGTTTGCATAAAATAGTACCTTGATATTCCCTCCTCACACATGAATAAAACCTTGGAGTTCAGTCCCCATCTCCTGCAGTCGCTCGCTCTCCTGCACTGGTATTTCTCTATGGAGTAAAATTGCAATTTCAAGTTCAAGGTCGTCTGGATTCTTGTCGAAAAGCAAACGCATTGGATCTCCAATCCGACTTACAAGGTCCATATAAGAACTGCCGGAAAAATAATCATTCAATTTCTCATTAGCATTCTTCCCTGCCTTCTTGCTTTTCTTATACAGCTCATAAAACAGATCTGATACAAGGAATACTTTCTTCCAGTCATTTATTGCATTATCAACAAACAGATTGCAGAGGTACATATTAGGAGCTGACAAATTGAATATCCCTTTACATCCAGTTCTTCCATCTGTGGAAGCATAGGGATTCTTTTCACAAAACAGCCAAATTGTCCCTATAAATTTATTTTTCGCTATACATTCAGATTTTCCGGATATTTTCATCTATTTCTCCTACCTAAGCCAGACTTATTCATTAATCATATTACAGAATCACACATATAGAAATATACAAGCCTATTAGTATCTCCTGACTACTATGCAAATATTTATTCAATATTACTTTGCCAAAATACTATTTCGAACATTTCTCTTAACAGGTTTTCATACTCATCTATCACGTCACTTTTGGTAATTCCGTTAAGAACTGACAAATGTTTTGTCACCCATTCTATCATCATATGGTATTCAGGTGTTTCTTTTCCCTTTTCTCCCCATACTAGTTCTCGAAACATTTCAAAAGTCAATTTTTTATTCATGAGTATATATGAATTAACTCTTGCTAAGGCCGCCATACTAATTGGACAAATCAAATATCCTTTTCCATTTAATTCGCTATCTGTTGGATAAGGTATTTCTCCTACTAGAAGTTTATCAAAATCTGATGTATCAAATATCTCCACATATTTTCGTCCTTTTTCGATCGTCGCATCACAATAATATTCGAATATTTGTTTTTTAGTCATATCTTTATCATGTGATTTATATGTCAACGCTAATATGGATATACCTGATATTAAAAATTTCCTATGTTTTAGTCTCGTATCGCTAAGTAATAAGTCTCTTGTCAACTTGTCTTTTATCGCCCCCACTCCATTGGTAAGTTTCTCAAGAATAATAGCTTCATCGCTATTCTTTGACTGTTGGTTACTGTTGAGCCATTTTGTTACTGTATTAGGGTGTATTCGCTCTTCTACAGCTTTAAGATCTTTTATATCAGCTATATCAAGTATAAGGACTTGCTTTTTTTCGTTCTTATCTTTAGACATAGATTGATAAAATGCTCTCACCGCTTGCAACAACTTTTCTTGGCTAATCATCTCAGAGCTTTTACTGATAAATAGTTGCTGTTTTTCATCAACACTAAACGTATAATGAATGACTTCTTTTCCTTCATCTCCACAAGAAATTTCAGCGTTATCTGGGGCTAAAATTATATTAGGCAGTTGTGTCAAATAGGAGTTCCATACCTTTACTACGTTTTCTCTCATCTCAGGTGTTTTAATGCTTTTCGTTAAATCATTTATGAATATTAATAGAACCCGAAAAGCAACTATACAATATGGATAGAAAGAGAATTTTTCATTAAAACTATTTCTATCTAACTTTAGGCAATCTTCCGCTTTAACCCCTATAAAATCGGTACTTATATCAAAGGATTGTAGCAATTTTAAATCATTCAAATTTGCATTTTGAACCAAAACATTTTTAAAGCAGACACGCTTATTTTCATTTTCTTGTTCTCTAAAAAGGATACGATGAAGAATGCCATTAGTAACATCCCATACTACTGAAAAAAAGCACCCATAGTTATTACAATCTTTATCTACAAAAAAGCATCTATATTCAGCGCCTTCGTATCTAATGGACTTAGCAATATACTTGGAATCCTTTTCCCAAAAATCTAATGTTGAAATATAACTATTGTAATGTATGTTACTTCCCCATATGGGACTAGATACCTCAATGGGAAATAATGGCTCCGGAATAAATAATTTTATGTATAGATTTACTATCTGTAAGGCATAAAACAAATTAGCATCTGGATCAAATTCATCCCATTTCTCTCGTTCAAAATTCAAATTATATCTATTATCGCCATTACTTATATTACCTTCTTTTAAATAATTTTGGAGTTTTCCTGCCCAATATGAAAATTTTTCTGGTTCTATTTCCATAAAAACACAAGTGCCACGGATATAATAATCTGATATTTCTTCTACAGTCACGCTACCCTCATTTTCTGGGCTTTTAAGTATAACTTTATATGCCTTTTGCTCTAGATCAGATTTTGTTAACAACTCTATTGTGTCAACAGCCATAAACGCTGATTGGATTCCAATTCCAAATCCTCCCGTTGGATATAGCCAATCTAGAATCTCCTTAAGTGTCTCCTGATAAACATTTCTTCCTTTCCATCCAGTTCCTATTTCAGCCAAATTATTTAAGTAAGCTTTTTCTATCCCTATTCCTTGGTCGATAATTTTCAATTGAATTTTGTCCTGTTTTTCGTTCCAAGAAAGTTCGATTTTTATCCGGTAGTTTTCATATACAGATTTGGACAAATCAAAAGGGGTAATTTTCCTTAAGTCAGTTATTTTAGGATTTTTAAGTCCTCTGTATTTACCATTTTTAAGATCAATCCACAATTGCATCTTTGAGGCATCTAATGCATTCTGTATATATTCTCTCACAAACTCCATTTCAGTTCCATAAATTGATTTTCCAATCAATAAATCCATTAATTTCCTCTTGTTAACAGAAAATTCCCTCTGAAGTTGTGTATCAAATGGTTGACTATGCCCCTCTTTACTGTTTAAATAAACTTGGCATTTACTAGGCTGTAGTGTACATCCAATCAAAGCTTTTGGAACAATTCCATTCCAATAACATATTAAATTTTTTATTTCACTGTCAATAGAACTAAACCAGTCATTAGTCAGCAATCCGACTTCATATTGGTTAACATGCGCTTCTGCATGAATTTCTGATTCAGAAATATAGATATGAGTGATAGACTCGTGTTTTTTTAGGTGCAACAAGCTCACAAATGGTAGTCTTCCAAAATGCTCCATAGCATATGGGTTAAAACGATTATTATCAATGTCTAACAAATCTCCAATTCTGAGCATTGCAGCTGCGAACTGAGGATGAAGGATATCGCATCCAAAACCCTTTGTACTATATTTTAAATACTTTAAAATATCTTCAAAGTTTTTTCCGTGCATCTGAGACGCAACAAGTGCTATACGATATAATCTGGGTGGTATTATTGTTTCCCTTTTTTCATCTTTTCTTTTATTTATCCCTAATACTCTATCCGCATGCTTTTTCCTGATAAACTCCGTTACTAACATCAATGCATATTTCTGTATGAAGACAGGCCAGCCGCTACCAAATTCAACTTCTTCGTCTTTAATAAGACTTTCCATTTTAGATCTATTATGAAGTAAATTATCTATTTGTTTATAATAATTAGCAGCTTCATGTGCATCGCCAAAGTCTTCATATAACGCCCAATTGATATATTTATGGAATTCATCATCATGTTCCCATAAATCTAGTATTTCCTCATGTGTCAAAGCCATGCCGATATCATGACTATAAGCGACCTCCAGTAATAACCAAAGATCGCTTACACTCAGTAAATCTATACGCTTCTTTCCTAACAAAAGTTCTATAGCTTCCAGTATAGACTTTGAATGTGACTTATCATGTCTACTATAATGTTGGAAATCAAATATAGCCGTATCACTAATATGCGTATATTGGAGTTTGTTTGTTCGCCACTCAGAAATAATTTGATAACCTTCACTAGTCTGTTTGCATCGATATTCAAATCTCCATTCTATATAGGTATCTGCCGGAGATAACGATATTTCATTCCAAGAATTCATTCCATCATTTACTTGTTCACCCGAATAATTCCAGTTTTTAATATCAAACGCGTCATCCATGGTTATCTTTTCCTTCCTTTATTGTAAACATTCCGTATCACACTAATACCGTCTCTATAGCTTTCTATAACTTCACTAATATACTTTTCTTGATCTACAGATCTATTAAATCTGATTAGAAATGATTGTTCTTCCCGGATAATACTTCTTATTTCTTCATCACTTTTATTCATCCAGTTTTTAACATCAGTTAAATTGAACGCTCCTCTACTTTTAATAGGGTAATCTGCCAAAATTTTTTCTATTTTATTTCTATTTAGTGGACCATATTTGTTTAATTGATAAATATACGGAAATAATATTGTCACATATAAGAAAGTATTTTTTTCTTTTGTACTGCGCCCGTCCATTAGATAAATATACGCAAACATAGCCCATATATTAAATCTATCAAATTGGGGGAGATCATTTTTGTAATGTGCAATTTCTACTAACCCTTTGCCGTCTGGAGCATAAACTACATATTCATCAAGAAGTTTATCTTCAATATACTGGACAGGATCTTTATAAGTTTCCAAACAATCTTTCAACCGTTCCTCATCACAGTTAATGAATACAACTTTTTTCAATAAATCTATGGGAATATCGGTCAATTCTGTTCCATAATTTATGGGAAGTCTATAGCCACGTTTAGAATAATAAGTACATAACTCTTTCAAATTCAGCATTGTACTATTAAACTCTTTCTCCATTGTATGTTACACCTCTTCCCACTCCCTTATAGTATTAATTGCCTCATCAATTAATCGGCTTTTAATCAACTTCTCCTTTCTATTAGTAATATTTGTACAATTTAGCCAATAACTTCGTCGTCGTATCTCAGAACCTAATTCTCTTTCGTTCAAATTGCCAAAATAGTTTTTCAAAAAGGCAAATCCATCCTCACTTATCCATAGGTTAATATACCCTTGTTTTGAAAGAAAGTTTTTTACTTTTCCCATCAAAGTATCATAATGCTTTTTAAGATCACGAATACCAAATGTATCATACAGCCCCCATAAATATGCATAAAAAAGCCATAGGGAGTCGTGAAGAAGTATTTCACTGTTTTCACCATATCGAAATCCACGGTATATAGTCCGATCTGCATCATCCACATAAATAAAATTGCTAAAACTATTAGTTTCTAAAAAAAGGAGGCACGTTCGTGTCAAATACTCTTGGCGTTCTAAATCATTAGAAAAATAGAATGTATTATCAACTTCGTACTCCATAGTTTCAAACGTATAAATACGTTCACTTAACGAAATATCTACGCTCTTTTTCTTATCAATAATTCTAGATCTAACATAACAGTTGATTTTTTCACAGGTAGCCTTTACTTTATATTGTGGAAATTGTGTCATAGCTTCCAATGGGAAAATCTTGCTGTGCCCATTGTATTTATAAACTTTATTCCTAAACTCTTCATCATTAAATGCTTCGTACAATTTCTTTTCAGTTTCTATAAAATCATAACTGAAATTATCTTTCATTATGTCCCAATCATATTCGATTTGCACACCAATTGAATTGGCGACATATTGCTGAAATTGTCTTCCAATATAATCGCTTAATTGAAAAATAACCGCTCTGAATAAGGCTCTACACAAATTATGATCCTTTTTCAAAGCATCAGCTTGAAGATCAGTTAAATCTCCCTCAACTATATCCGGAAAATTGTGCAATATATTTTCCCCATAAGACGTACCTTTAAAGAAGATGAGAAAGCACTGAATAACATCTTCAAAACTTATCGATTTCACTATTGCAAAAGGAGTAAATACCACTTCTACCATATCATTAACAAAGTTGTATTTGCACTTTACAACGAAATCATGAAATAGGCTTTTGAAATGATCATTTAACAACTTGCTCTCAAAATGGAAGTAACAAGCGCATATCGTTTCATCCAGACCTTTCATTTCGTTTTCAACAAACTTCCACCGTTTATCAGCACATGAACATAGCTTTGTGAACTCATCTTTAGAAATAGTGATTTTGCCCTGCACAGGAGAACTAGACTCTCTATTAAAAATTGGTAAATCCATAACCAAAGGGCTCAAGCGTCTTTGGAAAAGAACTGTTTGCCAAATTGACATCCTGTCAATATCATGGGTATTTAATAAAACTCGCCATCTGATTTTTCCCACAAATTCATCAATTAGTTCCTCCACTGTCTGTGAAAATGGCGGAATCCCTCTTTGAAATCTTTGTGCTTCGCGTCTCATTAAATCACGTGATCTTTCTGAAGGAAAGCTTGTATTCAAAGCATAGACTACAGGTAATACTTCTCTAGCTCCAGCCGCTTTACACAATAGGAAATAAAAAAATAAATTGCTGCCATTTGTCAAAGAGTCATCATACACTACAACACGAGAGTCTTTTAGCAATCGATTCAGCTCTTGATTTGGAAGCTTTTCTAACATTCTATCACTATATACAATTTGTGATTTCTTTAGTTTTGCATCTAATGCAGTAATTTTATAGTCCCAATACCCTTTTCTGTTTATCAAAACAAATATTTGCCATTTCCCATCATCTGCATTAAAAATTTCTCTATAATAGTTCCCGATTGACTTTTCTGAAAGATAAAATGCATTTTCTAACATTGCCCCATTTAAATTACCTCTTCTCTAAATAATCATTCTTTATCCCTTTAGTATCTTTTGTATAACACCATAATATGCTTTAACTATATTACAGTTCTCTCTGAGAATCTCATAATTATTAATGAAGCCTAATCATTTCTCGTAATCCAAATTAAGTAAGCATCAAAATGGAGCACCTATTTTTGAGGGATAAAACAATTTCTGTTTTCAAAAACTTTAACACATAAAAAAGTTTACCATATTCTACCGTTTCTTACAACGTTATTTTTTTCCGTTTCGTCAAAACGAATTAAAGAAATACCGTTTTCAGCCAGCGCTATTGTGAAAATTTCACCAAGCAATATTCTTTTCAGCATCAAGCAGGCCATTGATTCAATTCGTATGTTCCCCTGTCTCCCTATTAAGAACCATATTTCACTACTATATCAGTACTTCTACTTTGTATTATGATAGTATTCTTCGGAATAGCAATCAACCAAATCATAAGGATTCAACTTATACATATCTATGAGAGCCTGTAATGTTTCATCCGTAATTTCTGATAAAACATATGGTTTTAATTCCTTAATGAAACCTTTTATATTCTTTTTCAAAAGTTTCAGTTTACCACGACGTATTATCCTTACTTCATGTGTAAAGTTTGCATAATAAGATAATCGTTTAGTTGGTATAATCAAAAATCTATTTACCTTTATCTCTTTTCCATATTGCTCTTCAAACCAGGCGCAATGATTATTCATTTGTCCTGCTTCCTGCTTATTAATTTCTCCGCGTGTTTCTTCAACTTCACTTTTACACTCGAAGAAAATAAATTGATTATTTATTCCACACCAAAGATTATCTGGACCCTTTCGGATTTCTTTATCTGGGCGTTGGCTTATATATCCAAGTAACTCACCGATAGTTTTAAGCGCCGCCTCAAACTTTTCTGCCTGCATGCCAAAGGTTAAATTATCCAACACTTCGTCAATTTCTAGATTAAACTCATTATAGTTATCATATTTACACAAAAAATCACGTATTCTTCTTAGTCTATTTTCATTTATATATGAGACTTTTGTATATTCAATTCCTATTTTAGGCTTCAGTAATTGCGAATTGTGCTTAAAAGCCGCCTTTTGAAGTTGAATGGATTTATCCTTATGGATCTGATATGTATATCTTGCCTGTTGCTGTAAATACCAGCCTTTTTCCAATTCATCTTTACATATACGATCTATAAATTTCTGCATAGCATTAGATGCCTTTTCGTATTCCTCATTACAATAAAGTTCTTCTATATTTGCCTCTTCCAGAAGTTGGTCATATATAGGCGACTGCCCCTCCATATCTTCTATAGAATCCATAGCGTCAACATAATACTCTTTCCACCCTTCATCTCGCTTTAACATTTGCTTTATTAAACCAATAACTTGTTTTATTGGCGTGTCCTCAGCATCGTGCTCTTCTTGGGCCATCTTGGCAATATCCAATCCAATTTCAATTTGTTTTTTTGTTTGTGCAGAAAAGTATTTGTTCGTAGTGATACTACGCATAAACCTCACAATATCTGATCCAATAACTAAAATAGCACAGTAATCTTTTTCGCCACGAACGCCCCGCCCTATTCCTTGTTCAATTTTTTGAGCTATACGCTTGTTAATAACCTCGCTATTGGGACGACATTTTTCTTCATATTTATCAGAAAGGCTGTTAAAAATAGGCATTGAATCAATAATCAATATACGGCAGCATTCGTCCGGCAAATCTATTCCATCGTAACGATTGTTAATAACAACAGTATGGCTAAACTCTCCTTTTTTTAATTGTTCTATAACCGAAATAATATTACCTTTATCTGCAGAAACAGCTCCCAGTTTTTTATAATGCTCTGCTCTTCTTGTACTAGGAACCAATGCAATTATCCCAAACTTATGATTTTCCATTTTTGCAAATTTTGTAACAATTAGATCTCTATCACATTCATCAGATATAAGTGAAGGAATAATGATCATTTTTTCTCCTGACCATTTTTGTTCAGTATTTACTAAAGGATACTTCACTGCATCTGGACTAAAAGAAAGACCTTTTACAAAAAAAGCATCATCTTGTGTAGTGGCAGACATAAGGATTCTATGATTTGCTTTAGAAAATGAGCCAAAAACATCTACACTAGGATTGTACGGAGAAATTTCTATCTTACTTCCAGATATATAGCAACAATACTCTTTTATTTTATCTCGCATAAGCGGCCAAACATATTGAATAGCATTATTATCTGAAAAATCCGATAAAACTTTTAATACTTCCGTCTTCTTATCCAACCAACTCCAATATGGCACTGGCATAAAAGTATCATAATCCCCCGCTTCGATATCCATAAAACTCCCTTCCCCTTGCTCGACTAAATCGTCATGAAATAATGAGATCAATTTATTGTATAATACCTCATTAGATTTTTTTGATATCGAAATCGTAAAAGCATCCTTTATTACATCGACACATGCATGGGAATCATCTAATATAATTGCACCTATGTGGACATATTTATTGTTAATACCAAATACAGATCTCCCATTAAATATTTTATGAGCATGCGTTATTAAAATTTTTTCTCCGCACAGAAATTCATCTGGTATTTCATTATCATTTCCAATAATACAGCAGGGAATACCAAATTTTTCCGCCTCCATACGTACTTGTTCCACTAAATATATATTAGGGCAAACATATAAACACGGTCCCTCTTTTGAGTTAATCATCGATTGCAATATCAACAATCCTATCAAAGTTTTCCCTTCACCGGTATGCAGCTTTATTATTAAATCTTTGTCCTTGCGATGTTTTTGATACCACTCCTCCAAAATATATTCTTGTGCTGGCCGTAATGGTCCAGCTACACTTTTTCTGTCCAACGTTTTATATAGCTCCTGAGGTTCTGTTTTCCTATTGATTTTCCCGGATGAAAGTTTTTTTCTAAAATCTACCATATTATTTTCTCCTTACCTGGTAATCCACTTCATATTTATATTTTTATATGTCACGCAAACAGAATGCTTATCGTCATAACAGAACTCTTGAAGTAACTGAGCAAACATTCTTATAGCTCTGGAGAATCAGTAAATCTTGGTATACTAATTAATTCTCAATATTTTTTCTATTTGATCCAACTTCCCCAATATCTATAGCCTATAAGAAAAACTTCAACAGAATTCTACACTTCTTTTATCTGATCCAATTGATAATTTATATAATCTCTCTTCTGCTGAAACTCCACAAAGGCAACTTTAAATTTGCGTTTTTCCTCAGCCCCATCATTAAAATATTCATATATTTTTATCAATACACCTATAGAAAAATCGCACGCTACGGAAAAAATATTACTGCCGCCAACAGGATTTCTTATTTGCGTCAAATCTAATCCTTTTTCACTCTTTTTGATCGCCATAGTCGAGTTTAATGCATGTGTTTCAAAGGAAAATCCGCCATATATACCACTATAATACTTACCATATCCAGTTTCTGACATTAATCCATAAACACTTGATACATCACTACAAACCTCGTACCACTGAACATATACTCTGTGTTTACTTTTCTTACCTTTTTTATTTTTCCTATTTTCTTTATAAGCCTTACGTTTCTCTTCTATTTTTTTCTTTCTAGCTTCATCTATCCTACAAAAAAGATCATTTGATTTAATTAAGTGCTCATATGCCTCTTGCTTTCTTTTAAAGCTTTCATAAGCATTATCATACTCATTTTCTCCGCAAGTTTCTACTATTGCCTTTTTATAGTTTGAATTATTACCAAAAATCTTTTTTCCCAACTCTATTTCTTGATAATGGTGCTCCAAAAAGTATGCTGCTGCCCTTTTTTCCGTATCCTCTTTCAATATAAACTCCAGACTCACAATATTTTCGATCAATGTTCTCAGTATGATTTGCGCCTGGTCAAACGAACATATAGCGAAAAGCACATTTATTGCATCAAGCCCTTCTATTATTTTTCTTACAAACATACTTACAACTATATCTGTATAACCATCATGCATTGTATCTTCACAAGCAAATTTATTTTGAACTTCTCCAAATTTATTGATAATAAACGCTAAAGCAGAACTAGCTTGTTCAATTATTGTTTTTATCTCCTTGTTCTCTTCAACGTCAAAAAACTGTTCTTTAAAATAATGCAGGTATTTATCATTCATATTCCATTTACCCCTTCTGTTATATAGTCATAATAAATGCTATCAAGATTGGCACAATCAATTATAAAGAGTAAGTGTTTTACTATAGGCCATTTTCTAATGATTTTCAACTATATTTTAAGGATTCTGTTCTATGGTATATAATACATTTTATTTAGGTCTTTTTTTGCAAAAATTTGCCAGTACAATACTACACTAAGCAACTTCATTTGCGCACTAATATCAGATAAAGCAGAAAAAACAGGAAATAACCACATACTACTATCTAAATAGCACAATTAATCATTTCCTGTCCACAAAATCTACCACAATATAATTATATCACATTCTTTTTAATATTCAATCAAGTATACAATAACAATCTGGTCACCTCAGTCAATATTTCTAAAAAGATTATACCACCCACTAACACTTTAGCTGTACTATTGTCATCCATGTTTTATATTTCTATCTTAACTCAAATCTCCAATTCATATATTTATCATCCATTCGCTTCAATTTCTTTCAAATAAAACATGACATTAACTTTAAACACCGATTCCATCCATTTAATATCTAACATTCCATTCATTTCTTCTACCATCCGCTTTACACTTTCCAAACCGATCCCATGATTTTCCCGGTTTCTTTTACTTGTTAAAATTCTATTATCTTTTATCCTTACTTCGCCATTATAGCTATTTTCTACGGCAATATACATAACATTTTGTCTTAGCTTAATCTGTATTTTTAAATATTTTTCCTCCGTTTTTATAGCTGCAGAAATAGCATTTTCTAAGAGATTCCCCAAAATCACATTAAATAAATAATTATGGATTTCCAAATTTTCCGGAATCGAAACACTCACATTAACTTCTTTCAGTTTTTTCTTTGCAGTTTGTAGTAAGTAATTTAATGTGCCATCAATTTCCTTATTTCCTGATGATACATACTCTTCTCCACTCAGCATATGCCGCTCCATGTCTTCAATATAAGTAAGCAGTCGATTTTTCTCGTCAGAATTTGCCAGAAACTTCAATTCTCCCAAGTGATGCCTCATATCATGTCTTAATTCTCTTATCTTTTGGTATGAATCTTTCATTATATCTAGCTGATTAGCGTATATTTCCATCCTTTTAAAAAAATCTTCTTTTTCTAGCTTTTGCTTATAATAATCTTGTATTGCACCGTATAAATAAAATATTGCTAAATTTATAATAAGTATACCTGCTATTTCTATTTCGATGATATTATCTTTTAACCCTGTAGAATTTAGCATTATCACAATAATAATGATACTTATAACAGGCACACTAATCAACCACAGCCACAAAGAAGAATTTATTTGAAATTCTTTTTTCTTAATTGCTTTTGTTTTTTCCAAAATCACTACAAACAAAAGTATTCCAATACTCACTATGCACTCATTAACAGACTCCAAAATATCACTAGATTGTCCGCTCATGTTTATAATCGAAAAAACCAAACTTTCTATAACAACATTTACAGAATAAATGCTAATGATTGACAACGCATTTTTCCTAATAGATCCCTGATAAGTTGAAACAATCAATACTAATCCTACTAGGTTCGTAAATATGTTGATATATTGGTTATGAAACAAATAATATCCACCGCTAGTAAGTATTACAAATAAAACATATACACCACTTTGTATCCACTTATTCTCTGTTTTTGAAAAATAAAATAATCATATAAATCTATAAATGGCATAAGTTCTTAAAACATTTGCTATAATTCCTAATATCACTCTCTCCATCTTTATCACACTACTGTAATGCACGTTTAACTAGTGCAGTTTTTACATCCTTTCTGTGTGCTTTTGAAATGTTTAATATATCATTATTAACCATCTTTACCCATTCATAAGTGTACTCTGATACATAATCACAATTAACGAGGTATGATTTATGTATTTGTAAAAAGGCAGTTTTGGGAACTTTATCTATTACATCTGTAAGCTTCCCATTAAACACCTTTTCTTCTCCCGAACACATTATGATATGAATTTTTTTATTGTCGCTCCTAAAATAAACTATTTGCTGCAATAGAACTTTTTGCGTAATTCCTTCACATTGAAATTCAAAAATTTTGCTCTTTATTCCATTTCTTTTGATGACCACATCCAAAATATTCTCAATTTTTTCATATGAAAGTGGTTTGATTATAAAATCCAGCGGACGGCATTTAAACAGATCCAATGCGTAACTTGTTTTAGATGATATATAGATAATGTCAGTCACTTCATCTTTCAACTTATTTCTTACATATTGCCCTACTTCAACACCATTAGCTTTAGGCAATTCAATATCGAGAAAAATCAAATTAATTTCATTATTTCTTTTCAAATAATCACATAGATTTTCTCCTGTATAAAATACATCAATTTCATTAGCTATATAATGCTCATCCATATATTTTTCTATATAGCCTTCCAATGTATTACATACTCCTATTTCATCATCACATATGGCTACTTTATACATTTCTTAGCTCCTTAAATATCCGAATTGCAAATCACATTTTACCATAATATGAGCGATATATAAAGTAGAAAGTTGTGTAAAATAATGTAACTTTATTTAAGAATTCATCAGAACATACTTTACCTTTAATTCGTTTCTCCACACCTTCACTTTAACATTTTCATAAAAATAATATGGCAGCTCCGTTCCGGCAGGGTTCACTTCACATTTTCTGTAAGTTTCCCAGTCGATCGTATGCTGCCATAGAATAATACTATATACTTTTTTTCTTAGGATATCCATTTTCTTACGTGTCAGTCATTTTTTGTGCCACCTACATTACACTAAAAGAAATAGAAATCCTCATTTTTTGTTCCTGTCGCAAAAGCGCACTATCGTTATGAATTTTATATCCGGATTTGACTGATGATACTTTCTTTTGTCATTTTCCGCGCCGGAAACATTACTGCCACAATCGCAATTACCACGTTTAACAGCATAATCCCAATCAAAACTATATTGGGGACATTGGAAGTCAGATGTAAAAACTGTAGCACATGTGCCATATAGTAATCCATTATTCTGCGTAAAACCAGATTGTAAAGTAGGAAAATAAACACATCTGCTAATAATCCATACAAAATTCCGGTCTGTAAAATCATCTTATAGAATCCACTGTCCGTGATTCCCATTGCCCGAATAATCCCGTATTCTCTTTTTCTTGCAAGAATAGTATGATTCATACTATTAATAATATGGAACAAACTGATAATCAGCAAAATGACCGCAATACTTGAGAAGAATATCTGTTGCTGTTGCAAATAATTTTTTTGTGTCTCGATTGCGGAAGTATAATCTTGTAGCACCGCCTTCGGAACATCACGGATTACCTGTAACAACTGATTACTTACACTCTCCCCCTCTGCTCCTTCATCTGGTCCTGCATTGATAAAACTATAATCTGCAATCCCATAATTTTCTTCCATTTGTTCACTCGTCATAATTACGCTTTGAGCATTTTTCCAAGTCTCTGTGTTTAAGAAGTTTTCCTCCTGCGCTAATGGTCTGCTTACGATTGCTGCAATTTCAAATTCTTTTTCAATGTAATTATCTTCAGCACTTTGGAATTTCAATAATTCATCTGTATATTTTTCCATCTTTGGGACGCGAAGCGTAATCGTATCTCCTGGATGTTTACCATAAAAATAGTAATTTCCCTGGCCATCCATATTTGCAGTAACAATTACCTGATTATTATTCTTGATTGTCTCAGGTTGAATCTCTCCCTCCAGGACAAAATCACGAAGCTGTTCTATCATTGCTTCATCGTAACCATACACATCGTATTTAATTTTGTATGTTCCATCTTCCTGCTGATTACAGATTCCCTCATATCTCTGAATAAAATATGCGTCTTGATTTTGATACTTAAAATAATCTTTCCACTCATCTTCTGCTAGAAATTCATCTTCTGTGAGCCGCAATTCTCCCATCGTATACTTCGTTGCATATACATCATCTGTTCCCGGCAAATTCTTAATCTTATCTGCCACAGCCTCCGGAATCGTATCTTTCAATGAATCCGATTTCAAAGAAATGCGGTATTCAGAGCCAAGCCCATCGTCCGACATCAGCGAAAGTTCTGCATGAACCTTTAAATTTTCTACCATATAAGTCGTACATAAAAAGATACAACCGCCAATAGATAAGGACAACAGAATGCCAAGCACTTTTCGTTTGTTGGCAAACATAAACTTCCGTACTACCACACCTGCCATGTTGATTGGACGTAGTGCATATATTTTCCTTCTTTTTACAAAAGATGTATCACCGCTCATTACATCTTTTAAGGATTGTTTTCTAATTGATCTTACCACGGCAAAAGCAACAAGGGCTAACGCAACCAACAGAAATGCAAATCCGAACACCATCGCATCCCATGAAACATAGAACTTTACTGCATTCGTTCCCTCAGCTAGAGTATGATCCGCAACCGATAAGCCGTTTTCCGCCCCTCCTACACCTTTTCCTCCAAATACACCACTAAACTTCTGGTATACAAGGCTCAAAACACCATTTCCCAAGAAACATCCTAAAGGATATCCAATGATAAACAACATCCAAAGTTCCATAATCAGTGTTCCGCTGATTTGTGACTCACTGACCCCCAATGTCTGTAACATTCCATATTCAGAAGTCCTCTTTGATACCGAAATGCTAAATACACTATATACCACAAAAAGGCTGAATAGGCATAGAAGGAGAAGCATTCCATTATAAGCCAGATTATAGTCACTCTGTAAATTCAAAACAATGTAAGTAAAGTTTCCTTCTTCATTGGTCAGACCAAATTTAAAAATTTCATAAATACTGTTCGGAGCTTCTCCACCGAGATACTGTATAACCTCATCATTTCCAACAACTTCCTCAGATGAAAGTTTATGTTCCTCTAAGAAAGCATCCAACTGTTTATATAACTTTTCACCTTCGTCAAACCCAAGATATAAGAAAGTCTGGCTTCCACGTCCTTTAAAAGCATCACTTACAAAAACTTCCATCTCACTGGAGCTTGCAGCCCATTCGCTTTTCAAAATGCCAGTGACAACATACTCCTTTCCTCCAATGCGTAAGGAATCCCCCAGATTCCCAGAAAAGCCAAGATTACTAAGGACGAATCCATCTGCTGCAATTTCGTTTTCTTTTTCAGGTAAAGTTCCTTCCAATAGATCTCTGTGTGCCATCTGACGGTAAGTCTCATCAGTATGAATGAAACAGATTAAGAACTCCTCTGCAACCACGTCCCGAATTTCCATCTTTCCGCACTTTTCCAGAGTGTATCCCTCTCCTTGTTCACCACTTTGCACTGACTCATACACTTCTTGATCTGTCTCTATATAATAATGCCAATCTCCATATATAGTCTTGCTATTTGCCAAATCGCTTTTCTGGCTACTGTAAAGCAAAGAACTAATTCCAGAAAGCAGGGCCGCTGTTAATAAGATACTTGCAAAAATTGCCAACGTTTGGCTTTTATAATACCGCATATATTTCCATGCCAGTTTTAACATACGTTACCCCTCCCCTTTATAGGAAATCTTCTTTCTCCCGTAACAATTTGTCCATCTTCAATATAAATTATTCTGTCACAAGTTTGCGCAATGGCCTCATTATGGGTTACCATGAGGATCGTCTGTTTATATTTCCTGCAGCTCGTTTTTAACAATGCCATTACTTCAATAGTTGTTGCAGAGTCCAAATTACCAGTCGGTTCGTCACAAAGTAAAATAGCCGGTTTATTAGCTAGAGCTCTTGCAATAGCTACTCTCTGTTGCTGACCTCCAGATAGTTCATTTGGATATTTCTTGCGTTTCTCCCAGATACCCAATTCCCTTAAAAGTTCTTCGATATATTTTCGATTCAAACGTTTTCCTCGATCAAATGTCACTGGCAGCGCCACATTATCATATACATTCAAAACAGGCATTAGACTATAATTCTGGAATACAAAGCCAATATTTCTTCTACGAAAAATAGTTAACTCTTTTCTTGACAGGGAGCCAATTTCCTTATTCTTTACAAAAATCTTTCCTTGTGTTGGGCTGTCCAAGCCTCCTATCAAATTAAGAAGAGTGGATTTACCTGAACCTGATGTGCCTAAAATAGCAACAAACTCCCCCTCTTCTACCTGTAAATTAACATTTCTCAATGCCCTTACCTGATTCTCTTTTTTTCCATATATTTTCTCAACATTTTCTAATTTTAAAACACTCATATTATTTTCCTCCTAAATAATACCCATTATAAAATATATGAATTATTAAGTTGCTCTTATGCATCCTGAAGTTTAAATTTAATATACTTTTCACCATTTTCTTTTAAGAATTGCGGTGTTCCTTCTTCTATTACTTGCTGATTTTCTAAAACATAGACATAATCTGCTTCGTTTACAGCAGATAATCTATGCGTTATAATAATAGCCGTTTTTTTCTTCAATATAGGGGTTATATTTCTCATCAAAATTTCCTGCGTAATATTATCTAACGCAGAAGTCGATTCATCCAAAATGATAATTTCTGCTCTTTCTAATAATGCTCTAGCCAATGCAACTCTCTGTTTTTGTCCTCCTGACAACTTATTCCCTTGCTCTCCGAGATTTTCTTCAAGTCCAGACGGCAAATCAGATATTACGTCACTTAACTGCACGATCTCACACATATCAAGCACCTCAGTACCGCTATAGTTTCTGTCTAACGAAATATTATTTTTAATAGAATCATTAAACATCACAGCATCTTGAGTAACTACTGCAATATGTTTTCGTAAATCATCAGTATCTAATTCCTTAATATCTATATTATTAAATCTTATTTCCCCCTTTTCCACCTTCCATAAACCATATAATAATTTTGTAATAGTAGATTTACCACAACCGCTTTCTCCTATAATGGCAGTTACTTTTTGGGGTTCAAATTTCATGCATAAATCTTTTAATAATACTTCATTTTCACGATATCCAAAGTCAATATGTTTTATCTCAATGAAAATATCACCATTATTAAGTCTACGACTCCCCGTTTCTGGAATAGAAATTTCAAATATTTCATATATCTTTTGAATTGACACTGTCATATTTCGGATTTGAGAATATGAATTTATAATAAGTAAAAAAGGATTTACTACTAGTGACACATATTGCAAAAATGCTATCATTATTCCTATAGTCATATCGCCTTTTATAATAAACATTCCAGAAATCAAATACACAACACCTACCATAAGTGCATTCATAAATTGATTTGTCTGTTTTCCGCCTTCTGAATATCTCATATACTCTAACGTTTTAACAATATTTATCTTTTCTATTTCTTTAAATTTTCTCATGAAAATTTTATCTGCTTTTACGAGAATCAAATTAAGAATATTAGATAAAAATTCTTCAGTAAAACTCATTGATTCTCCGGATACACTTCTTAATTCCTCAACCTTCCTATACATATGTTTGATAAAGTATTGCTGCGTAACAATAATTAACAATTCTATAAACAAAACAATAAATAGTAATTGATAATTTATATTCCACAAGATAAAAATTGCCCAAATACTTGTTATTACGTTAAACACAACATCAATAATCAAATCAATCCCTGCATTTTCAATTGTATACACATCACTTTCTAAAACTTTAATTAATTCGCCTGTCCTTTTATTTGAAAAAAAGGAACCATTCAATTTAGAAATATGATTAAAAATTTTTATTTTAATATAGTAAGAATAGTCTTTTTTTACCTTCATATGAGTTATGGATACAATGTATGTTAAAGCAGCTTGTAAAAAAGCTATAAGAATTAACATTGCAAATGAAGATATTAACATCTCTACATTTTTATTGAGAATTCCTTGATCCATCAACTGTTGTATTACCATTGGCTGGATTATACTTAAAAAAAGTGTAATTATTGATAGAACCAAAGTGAGAATCACTCTCCTTTTGTTCATCATGAGTACATCTCTCAAATAAAAAAGATACTTTACCATGATAATTCCTCCATCAAAAATTTATAGAGAGAATATATAGAAACACAGTCATATTTTGATATTGTCCTATAATCTGCAACCTTGAACTCAAACTCTTTTTCTAATGTTTTTATTAAACCAAAATAATCCATCTCTCGTCCGCCTATTCGAGAGCTGAACAAGGCATATGTGTAGAACAGCTCACCCTCTTCTTTATCAAAGAATTTCTTTAGTATATTTTCTATTTGTTTTAATTTTTTTTCATCATACTGAATACTTTCATCTTTAAATACTGGATGAAGCCTATTAGCGGAAAACTTTTTTTCAAAATTAAACTTTTTAACGGACATTGCTTTCAGTTCCCGAATAACCTCTTTCCTCTGTATATCAGGCCTTTCCAATATCATTTAAGCAACTATACCTGTTACCATCGCTGCAGCGCTACTATTACACTCACCAAACATTTTATAACCATTATGCTGATCAGTATGTAAAAAAGGAATAGACTGTTTTATAAAATCAAGATCTCCTAATCTTAATTCCCATATATTATCTCGAATCAATTCACCCTGTACGCCTATAACACCTTTATAGTTTGATGGCAGGCTACTATTTTCTCCATTTTCAACCGCTGCAATAATTATTTTTCCTTGCCTTTCCAATTGCTTGCAAAGATGTAGCAAATCTGCAGTATCGACTTTTTTGGTTAGTGCAAGGCTCAAATTAATCACTTTAACATCTCTATATAAAAGGCACTCTAATGCATATTCTAAATATTTAACGGAGGTATCTAGGCTACTATCAAAAATCCGAATACTAAGAATTTCAATTTGAGAACATTCTTTATATATAGTAGATATACACATTGAGCCATGCCCGTTTTCATCATCACCGCCTGGAATCAATGCTAATCCCTCCTCATTGTCTACAATCTTGTAACGTTCTATTTTGCACTGCATATCCTCCATCACCTCTGACGATATTCCCGAATCAATAACCGCAATAGGTACTACGTTCTGCACGTTCTCACCTCCAAATATAATTATTTAAAGCCTAGCAAAGAACACTTATTCGTTCTTTGCTAGGTTTTATTGTAAACAGTATTCTTATAATTTTCTTGCAATTTTTATTTTTATAGTTTATTATGTATTTATTGGAAATAGTTTAGTGATAAATTGTATTCTGCTTATCATTTGCTCCAAACCAATGTGTACAGTCCGCTTTGCAACAGCTGTCGGGTTCATATACTGAAGATTTTCCTGTAATCCGGCAGCAGCACTGTGCGCTTACGCTTTTGAGTTCTTTGTCATTAATTTTTTTAATTGTCTTTTTTGTATTCATAAATATCCTCCATTTCTAAAATTATAAGAATACCGTGTTTACCTTTACATTAGAATATATCCATTAGCATCTATTATTGTGTTATTATACATACATTGTACAAAATTAGGTGCCATATAATCTCCCATAGTAAGCTGATTTACTATTCTGCACCGCACACATTCACAAAACGAATACATATCGCATCCAGCACATTCATGCATCTCCTCATCGGAATTAGCTAAAATATTATTTCGCTTCTCAATATCGATTCCGCATTCTATATTCCCTATTCGGAATTCCTCGATCCCCGATGCCATAGTACATGGATAAAAATCTCCATTAGGATAAATATCTATTTCAACTATCCCTCCAAGACACTTTCCCTTTTTTTGTACCATTAGGGGATCTAATAGATTAAAAGATACTTTTTCACGATTTATTTTTCGCTTTGCCTGCTCTATCTCTTTCTTCAATAGAACAAAATCTTCCTTTTTCCACTCATTACTAAAAATGTCTGGCAATGCTGAAACCGTTTTAAACCCCATATTATATAAATTCTGCATATCTTCTGACAAGCCACCTATTGTTTTAGGACTAAATGTCATTCTGACCCGAAGTCTTTCGCCTAATAAATCAAGCAATTTCAGACTATTTGCCGCTGCAATATCATAGCTTCCTTTTCCACTCGGAAATATGCGGTAATAATCATGTTTTTCTTTACATCCATCTATACTTACCGATACATTTTTTATATTTTGAGCCAAATATTTTATTTTTTCATCGTTAAGTACAGTAGCATTTGTCGTAAGAGAATAGTTCTTTTTGCAGTTTGGCATACGAACCCGAAGAGTCTCAATGAAAAAAACCAATACTTCATAATTCAGCAATGGTTCTCCACCGTGAAAATCAATGCAAAGCTCACCACTGTTCTCATCAAAGTTTTCGCATATAAAGTCCACAATTTTAGTTGCCAAATCTTGATCCATTACTATTGACTTTTTTTCTACACCTTCATAACAATATTTGCATCGCAGATTACAATCCGTAGTTAGCCAAATGGTATAATTATTCATTCTATACACCCCACACTCTTTTCATTAATAAAGGTCTGCTTACTTTACAATATTCAGCGAATTTTTCTTCTGATGAAAACCTATAGGGATCTCCTGGGCAGCTAAAGCAAAATATATTCACCGGACAATCTTTACACCTTTCTCCATTCGCTCTATTTGCCTCAAGCAATGCTTTCTTAACACCTTTATTATCAACTAACTGTTGTATGGAACCGGTATTTAAAACATTTCCCATACAAAACTCTTCATGTTCCGTAAAACTAGGGCAAGGATATACATCACCATTATGCCTAATCATAATAGAATATTTTCCTGCAGCACATTCACTAGCATTTACCTCATTACATTTCCCTTCTCCATTAATAAAAGACTCTGGAACATATGATTCTTCATACTTTTTACTCGCAAGTTTTTCTTTGTTTTCTTTTGCTCTTCCCTGTTCTGCCAACATTCTATAGATGGGCTTTGTACCTAATTTTTCATTCAGCTCAGTAAATCGCCCTTCTAAATGTTCATTTATATCAGAAAAGACCATTGAAAGGGAGATATTATAAAATCCATTTGATTGCAAAAGCTTTATAGCTCCTATAGCTTTTGCAAACACTCCTTTTCCTCTATATATTGAACAAGTTTCTTCATCTACCCCGTCAATACTTATATCAATCTGATCTACATTTTTACAGATAGCTTCTACATTTTGGTCTGTAATCAGCAATCCATTCGTACACAATCCAATCTTGCCATTAAATTTCCCACGCAAATAAAACAATATCTCAAAAAAATCTTTTCTAAATAAAGGCTCACCGCCGCTAAGTGCTATAAATCCCGGATCCCATTTTATACATTTATCCAAAATGTCTTTCATAGATTCTGTGTCTAATTCACCACTAAAATCATCTCCAGCAGCCACACAGCAGTGACTACAATGTAAATTACAGCGATTGGTTGTCTCAACAATTACTGATTTCATCATCTTCTGATCCAAAAATGTTTTATCATCTCTAACCATATAACACTTTTTCATTTCAGAAATAACTTCATCAAAGTACTCCTTATCTTTCACATTCGAGAATTCCAACACTTCATCCGGCCAATCTGCGTCTGCCCCAAAAAATTCTTGAATCAATTCAAACACTTCATCAGAAATTCTAAGCCATGTTCCATTATAGCGGTTAGCCAAAACAACTTTCCCCTTGTATTTCAATACGTCAATATGTTTTTGTAACTGCATCTCTTTTCTCCCTAGCTTTTAAGTTCTCTTTCATGTATCCTATTATCAAAATGAAAACCATCAAAATTTGAGATAATAGTATTATTTCCCAAGCTTCCCTTTTATCAACTAAGTAGGTCACAAAAAAACTAATCGAATGAAAAATTAAAATCTTATTAACTTTCCGTTTATAGATCACTTTTTCTTTGCTACTCAGTCTTCGATTCTCGGTATCTTGTGGAGACATTAAAAAAATGATCATCACCAAGATAATTTCTATCAAGATTATTTCTTTTCTTTTTCCAAAGTCGCAGAAACTAGCTGTCATGAAAATACAAATTTCACTTAAAGTAGATAAAAAATAGCATCTCTTTTCTGTGTCCGCATGATAGCCACCAGCATATATCCTTAATGGCCAAAAATACATCAAAAACAAAATCCCTTGTAGAACACATCCCATAACGGTGCAGATTATCATCAATGTGCATATAGTAATAAATAATACTTTTCCTTGATGTAGGCCATATAGAATAATATCTTTTTCTTCGTCTTGGATAATATTATCTCGATGAAGAATATCACATACTCTGCTTTCTATTTTCATTTTAGAATTTCCTCATTCTGTCTGCTCCCTTTGGAAGTTTTGGCTGAAAAGCAATTAACGGACATGCGGAATTTACTTCTGTCGCCGTTATTTTTCTCGCAAAATCAGCAACTCTTTTTTCTATTATTTTCTTTGCATTCATTTCTCTCATAATCCTCATAATCTTGCTCCTTTAAATCTACTTATTTTTCAAACCGTCATCCTTTAGTAATTTAAATTCTTGTTCGGTTTGCTTTTCTTGTAATGTAGATTACCACACATATCTTACATTTTTTATCAACTTCGAAATTGGACCTATTATAAGCGAATTTAGACGCTACAATTAAGATTTCGACCGAAGAGACAAGACAAGCCTTATTTCTTTATAAAAATTATCAGCACATCTGTTTATTAAAATTTATATATTTATCCAAAAAGTAGAGATAGCCTTGCGCTATCCCTCCAAATACCATTCTACAATATTATTCTTTTCTTCCACATTAAAATAATCATACTCAACTCAACATTTACTGATTATTATGGTGTGACAAAGCACCTGTCCAGCAAGGTCAATGCATAGTTCCAGTAACACAGAGCCTCTTTAATTTTGCTTGATTGATTTAGACTTGCCGTAGCCCTCAAATTGATCCGGTATAATCACTTACCTCAGTTTTCTTTCACACTCATGCACTCCAATCTCTTCTAAAAAGCTCATGGAGGTCATCATAAACTAATCCCTCCATTTACACCCCGGCATAACGAGAAAATAAAACGCAACCACCATAAAGATAATGAACGATTATATGTCTTTCATACCTCATATTCTTTACAAGATTTTTCCCAGGACGAAAAGCTCTCCAGAGTTTGTCGCTATTTCCGGGAAAAAAACTCACCGGAATTTTTTGAATAAAATGAACGAATTTGAAATCATTCGTCTCAACTAAACTTTATACTCACCAAATTGATTTCACCTACTATTATTCGCCTTGATTTTCGGATTCCTTATAGATAAAAATAGTATACTTCAAGAATCAAATATACGCTCATATATTTGTTGCTGTGTTCTTTTTTAAGTATTTCTATTCGTCCTATATAAATATTACTTTATTTATGATATAATCCAATAATAAAAAATAGGCTTCGCCTATTCAACTCCCCCTGCCCCTCAATCATGAGGGGTTAGGGGTTCCCTTTTGTTACTTTTTCTTGCATAATGGACTTATGAATATCTTACAAAGAATCTTTGCAGACCATTATGAAGAAATTAAATATACTCTTCATCC
>Ga0079226_10000652_pt1 | contig 25072 bp, 21 predicted proteins | sample Poulit2014_FD_76345 | JGI IMG/M metagenome (GOLD analysis project Ga0079226, IMG submission 76345) | Agricultural soil microbial communities from Georgia to study Nitrogen management - Poultry litter 2014 | ecosystem: Environmental > Terrestrial > Soil > Agricultural land | place: USA: Georgia...
CTTTCTCCGGGAGGGTCTCGGGGACGGTGGTCGGACGGGCCGGGTACCTGGCGACGGCGCGCCGGCTGAGATCAGCCGTAGAGGCGGAACCCGAGGTGGGCGCGCCCGCCCTCGTGGGTGAGCGTCGAGTCGATCTGGGCCCGGGCCTGCTGCTCGACGGGTTCGACGGACAGCGCCTTGAGGTACTCCCGGTGGCAGGCGAGAGAGGCGACGGCGGCGTCGAGGCCGTCGGTCACATCGATCCGGTGGGTGGGGTCCGCGCCGAACTCCGCGATGCGCCGGACGCCGTCGTAGCGGGCGCCGGGCACGATCCATTCGTTCGCCGCGTCCGCGACGCCGTCGACGGCGGCCTGTCCGAGGTTGCGGTGGTCTGCGGAGTTGAAGAACCGTCCGCCCCACGTCTGCTGGAAGTTCAGCAGCACGACGAGGTCGGGGCGGAACCGCCGGACCTCGTGGGCGATCTTCGTCCGGAGCGCCGGCGTCGCGAGGATCCGACCGTCGGGCTCGTCGAGGAAGACGAGCGATTCGACCCCCACCTCCCGGCACGCGGCCTCCTGCTCCTGCGTGCGCACGACCGCGGACACAGACGGGTCCATCCCCTCGATCCCCGCCTCGCCCCGGCTGGCGAGAAGGTAACCGACCCGCTTGCCCGCCCGCGTCCACGTCGCGACAGCGGAGCCGATCCCGTATTCGGGATCATCGGGGTGCGCGACGATCACCAGCACTGATGAGAAGTCAGCGGGCATGTCCGGCAGCGGCTCCTGCGTCTGGCCTTCCGTCATGAGTTCACCTCCACGTAGAGCACTGTCCACTCGTCAGTCTACGGGGCGGGTAGTGTGGGGCGACGATACGAGAACAGTCCTCGTGGTGAACGCTTGAAGGAGACATACGTGCGCATCCTCGTCCTCGGCGGAGACAGCTTCTGCGGGTGGCCCGCGGCCCTCCACCTGTCACAGCTCGGCCATGACGTCGGAATCGTCGACAACCTCTCCCGTCGACGCATCGACGAGGAGCTCGGGACGGACTCGCTGACCCCGATCCGCACGCCCGAGGAGCGCCTCGTGGCGTGGACCGAGGCGACGGGCCGCACGATCGACCTCCACCAGGTCGACATCAGCCGGGACTACGACGAGTTCGTCGCACTGCTGAGCCGGACCCGCCCGGAGGTCGTCGTCCACTTCGCGGAGCAGCGGGCGGCGCCGTACTCGATGAAGTCGCCCACCCACAAGCGGTACACGATCGACAACAACGTGAACGCGACGCACAACGTGCTGTCGGCGATCGTCGAATCCGACGTCGACGTGCACCTCGTCCACCTGGGCACCATGGGCGTGTACGGCTACGGCACGGCGGGCATGCGGATCCCCGAGGGCTACCTCGACGTGAAGGTCCCCGGCGAGGATGCGGACGGAAACGCGACGGGCGAACTCATCGACCAGACGATGCTCTACCCGACGAACCCCGGTTCGATCTACCACATGACGAAGGTCCTCGACCAGCACCTGTTCGCGTTCTACGCGAAGAACGACAAGCTGCGGATCACCGACCTGCACCAGGGCATCGTCTGGGGGACGCACACGGCCGAGACGCAGCTCGACGATCGCCTCATCAACCGCTTCGACTACGACGGCGACTACGGGACGGTCCTGAACCGCTTCCTCATGCAGGCGGCCGTCGGCTATCCGCTGACCGTCCACGGCACGGGCGGGCAGACGCGCGCGTTCATCCACATCCAGGACATGGTGCGCTGCATCGCGCTCGCGGTCGACAACCCGCCGGCGGCGGGCGACAGGGTGAAGATCTTCAACCAGATGACGGAGACTCACCGGGTCCGCGATCTGGCGGAGCTCATCTGCGAGATCTCCGGCGCCTCGCTGGAGCTCGTGCCGAACCCCCGTCAGGAATCGGCGGAGAACGACCTGTACGCGTCGAACCGCACGTTCCTCGACCTCGGGCTCGAGCCGACCACGCTGTCGGCCGGCCTGCTGCAGGAGGTCGAGGAGACGGCCCGCCGCTACGCGGACCGCGCGGACCTCACGAAGATCCCGGCGACGTCGCTGTGGACCGAGAACCAGGCAGTGGGCGCACCGACGCGGATCGTCGAGTCCGCATGAGTGCGGGCTGAGACGTGCGCATCGCGGTCTTCACCGAGGTCTTCCTCCCCAAGGTCGACGGAGTCGTCACGCGGCTGACACGTTCGCTCGAGCAGCTGCAGGCGCTGGGCCACGAGGTCGTCGTCTTCGCACCGGGCCACCCTCCGGAGACCTTCGCGGGGTTCGAAGTCGTGCGCGTCCGCGCGGTTCCGTTCCGCCCGTGGTACCCGGAGCTGTCCGTGGGCCTGCCGACCCCGGAGATCGCACGGGTGATGGAGCGCTTCCACCCGCACGTGGTGCACGCGGTGAATCCGATCTGGCTCGCGGCGTACGGAACGCTGTCGGCGCGGCGGCGGGACCTGCCGCTGGTGGCGAGCTTCCACACGGACGTGCCCTCGTACACCGAGCGGCTGGGTCTGGAGTGGATCACCGACACCACGAGCCGGTGGATCACCTGGATGCACAATTTCGCGCAGGTCAACCTCTGCACCTCGCAGCAGATGGTGCAGCGCGCACGCGGATCCGGCATCCGCAACGTCCAGCTCTGGCCGAAGGCCGTCGACACCGCCGCCTACCACCCTCGCCGCGCGGACCCCGCCGTGCGGGAGCTGCTCACGGCGGGGAACCCGGAGGACCGGCTCCTCGTCTACGTCGGCAGGCTCTCGAAGGAGAAGGACCTCGACCTGCTGCGAGGCATGATGGATCGGCTCCCGGACGATGTCCGCCTGGCCTTCGTGGGCTCCGGGCCGCATCGCGAGGAGCTGGAGCGGCTGTTCGCGGGCACCCGCACCGTCTTCACCGGGTACCTGGGCGGCGAGCAGCTCTCCGCCGCCTATGCGAGTGCCGATCTGTTCGTCTTCCCGTCGACGACGGAGACCCTGGGCCTCGTGGCCCTCGAGTCGATGGCCTCCGGCGTCCCGGTCGTCGCAGCGCGTGCCGGAGGGCTCCCCTTCGCCGTGCGCGACGGCGTCGGAGGCCTCCTCCACGAGCCCGGCTCCGTCGAGGACCTCACGGCGAAGGTCTCCCGCGTGCTCGAGGACTCGGAGCTGCGGGGCAGGCTGTCGGAGGGTGGGAGGCAGGAGACGGAGAAGCACGACTGGCGTGCGGCGACCCGGAGCCTCGTGGACGGCTACGAAGAGGCCGTCGAGCGCTACTGGTCGGATCACCGGCCGCCCGGTTGGCGCATGGCCCTCTTCGGGCGGGCGATGACTCCCGCACGCCCGCCGCTCCCCTGACCGCGGCCCGCGTGCACCGATGCATGCGGGGAACGCGGGAACGCGGGGTGTGTGTTGTGAATGCGTCGGGCCCCCGACCGGATCTCTCCGTGTCGGGGGCCGACCTCACTGCTGTGCGCGGAGGGGGACTTGAACCCCCACGCCCGATAAGTTGGGCACTAGCACCTCAAGCTAGCGCGTCTACCAATTCCGCCACCCGCGCGGGCAACAGAGATAAGATTACACACTCCGCAGGCTCACTCCAAATCAGATCCGGCCCCTGTGACGCGCTTCACCGACGAGAGCATATGGGGGCGTCCGTCGCGGGGGTTCCAGGCGTCGACGGACGTCGCCGGCCCGTCCTCGAGGACCCGCACGGCCACCGTGCCCGGCAGCACCACGGGAGTCGCGAACTCGACGTCCCACGTGAAGGCAGCCTCCCTGACCTGCGCGGACGCGAGGGCGCGGGCCGCCGTGTACATCCCGTGGACGATTCGCCCCCGGAAGCCGAACGCCTTGGCCGCCAGCCCGTTCAGGTGGATCGGATTCACGTCCCCGGAGACCCGCGCGTACGCATCGGCGGTCCGCGGCGTGAGCCGCCATTCCATCGTGGCTCTGGGCGCCTCGAAGTGCGTGCGCTCCCGGGCCTCGTGCGGAGTCGCCCCCTCCGCGTGCACTCCCTTCGCGAGGTAGTGGGAGCGTTCGTCCACGCATCGGCGGCCCGCGACGTCGAATGCGGTGGCCACGACGATCTCGGTTCCCCTGGGGTGTGTGCGGACGGCCTCGATCTGCACCGTCACCGTCACGGCGTCGCCCATCCGGACTGGTCGCAGCTGGGTGACGGAGTTCGAGACGTGCACCATGCCGAGCACGGGGACCGGGAAGTCCCGCGCGCTCATGAGGGACAGGCTCGGTCCGAACCCCTGGGCGTGCAGCCAGGTGACGGGCACGGTGTTGCGCACCGGCTCGCCGACGACGCGGCAGAACTCCGCGACCGTCTGCGGATCGGCGGTGACGGTCTCGGTGCGGCGGGGCGAATCCGGTCCGGCGACCTGCGCGAGCGGTGCTGAGGCGGTGGGCCGGACGCGCTTGAGGACGCTGGTGCCGGCGGCGGCGAGGTAGGTCCCGAGCATCAGGCACCCACCATGTTCTGCCCGCACACGCGCAGGGTCGTCCCGGAGATCCCGCCCGAGGCGTCCGCGGCCAGGAAGGCGATGGCCTCCGCGACATCGTCCGGGACGCCGCCCTGCTGGAGGCTCGCGACGCGGCGGGCCACCTCGCGCGTGAGGGTCGGCATGCTCGCGGTCATCTCCGTCTCGATGAAGCCCGGGGCGACGGCGTTGATCGTCCCGCCCTGTGCGGCGACCGCATCGGCCGAGGCCGCCACCATCCCGATCACGCCGGCCTTGGATGCGGCGTAGTTCGTCTGCCCCCGGTTGCCCGCGATGCCGGAGGTCGAGGCCAGGGAGACGATGCGCGGGGCGCCGCCCCACGCGCCGGCGTCCGTGAGCTGGGCGTTGATCCGCAGCTGGGAGGCGATGTTCACCGCGATGACGGAGTCCCAGCGCGCGGCCTCCATGTTCGCGAGCATCCGGTCGCGCGTGATGCCGGCGTTGTGGATGAGGATGTCGACCGGGGCGCCTGTCCGCTCCGCGATGGTCCGGCCCGCGTCATCAGCCGTGATGTCCAGCTGGAGGGCGGTGCCGCCGATGTCATTCATCGTCCGGGCCAGCGCGTCACCGGCCTGCGGGACGTCCACGCCGACCACGGTGGCGCCGTCCCGGGCGAGAACGGCGGCGATCGCGGCGCCGATCCCCCGTGCGGCACCGGTGACGACGGCCAGGCGACCGGACAGGTGCGCCCCGGCGAAGGCCTCGGCCGTGGTGGCCCCTCCCTCCGCGGTGGTGACGTGCAGCGGCTGTCCGGACACGTACGCGGATTTCGAGGACAGGAGGAACCACAGGGCGCTCGTGACGCTCGGGGCGTCCATCGGCACCCCGTCGGAGACGACGATCCCGTTGGTCGTGGAGCCGCCGCGCATCTCGTGCGCCAGCGAGCGCATGAGCCCCAGCACGCCGTTGCGGGTCGCGTTGAGGGCCGGATCGGTGTCCGCGGGCCGCTCGGGCGGGATATGGCCGTCGCGGGAGAACAGGATGACGCGCGCGCAGCGCACGAGTCCGCGCAGAGACCCGCCGATCTCCAGTGCGGTCTCCGACAGGTCCGTGGGGGTCTGCGCCTCGTCGAAGAACGCGAGCACGGCCGACAGCTTCTCCGAGGTGGGCTTCCGCCGCACCTCGAAGCCGTTGTCCAGCAGGATCTGCGCGTACGTGTCGGCCGCAGCGCCGGCGCCCAGGACGAGCACGGGTTCGGGCAGGTACGCGCCGTCGGCGTAGCGGCGCAGCGGCACCGGGCTCGGCAGGCCGAGGGTCTTCACGAGCGTCTTCAGCGGGCCGTTGGCGAGTCGGGTGTAGCGGTCAGTCATGGGTTCCTCCGGGTGGGTGGTATCGGTCACGCTTCGATGATCGCGGCGAGCCCCTGTCCGCCCGCTGCGCAGATCGAGATCAGCGCCCGGTGCTGACCGGTCTCCCTGAGGTGCTTCGCGACCGAGGCGACGATGCGCCCGCCGGTCGCTGCGAACGGGTGGCCGGCAGCCAGTGAGGAGCCATTCGGGTTCAGCCTGTCCCGGTCGATGGATCCCAGCGGGGCGTCGAGGCCCAGCGTCCCGCGGCAGTACTCCTCGCTCTCCCACGCGGCCATGTGCGTGAGGACCGTCGAGGCGAAGGCCTCGTGGATCTCGAAGACGTCGAAGTCCGCGAAGGTGAGGCCGTTGCGGGCGAGCAGGCGCGGCACGGCGTGGACCGGCGCCATGAGGAGGCCTTCGTTCCCGGTGACGAAGTCGACCGCCGCGGCCTCCGCGTCGACCACGTAGGCCAGCGGTTCGATCCCGTTGGCCGCCGCCCAGTCCTCGGACGACAGCAGGACCGTGGAGGCGCCGTCGGTGAGCGGCGTCGAATTGCCGGCGGTCATGGTCGGGGTCGCGGACAGGCCGCGGCCGAACGCGGGCTTGAGGGCTCCGAGCGAATCGAGCGTGGAGTCCGCGCGCAGATTCGTATCGCGGGTGACCCCCAGATAGGGCGTGACGAGGTCGTCGAAGAAGCCGCGCTCCCAGGCCGCCGCCAGCCGCTGATGGGAGGCCAGGGCCAGGGCGTCCTGGTCCTCGCGGGAGATGCCCCACTCCGCCGTGGTGATCGCCTGGTGCTCGCCCATGGACAGGCCGGTGCGCGCCTCGCCGTTGTTCGGCAGTGCGGGGGCGAGGTCGGCGGGACGCAGGCGCGCGAGCGCCCTGAGCCGCTGGGGCACGGTCTTCGCCCGATTGAGCTCCAGCAGGACCCCGCGCAGCTCCTCGCTCACCGCGATCGGGGCGTCCGAGGCCGAATCGACGCCGGAGCCGACCCCCACGTCGATCTGACCGAGGCGGATCTTCTGCGCGATCGACACCGTCGCCTCGAGGCCGGTGGCGCAGGCCTGGCCGAGGTCGAACGCGGGGGTCTCGGGGGCCAGGGCGGAGCCGAGCACCGCCTCACGCGTGAGGTTGAGGTCGCTCGAGTGCTTGAGCACGGCCCCGCCGGCCACCTCGCCGAGCCGCTGACCCGCCAGTCCGTACCGTGCGACGAGCCCGTCGAGCGCGCTCGTGAGCATGTCCTGGTTCGAGGCGCGCGCGTACTGCTTGTGGGCGCGCGCGAAGGGGATGCGGTTGCCGCCGAGGATGGCTGCGGGCCGGGGGGACTGTGCGGGCCGGGGGGACTGCGTCATGACGGGGTCCTCTCTGAGGGAGTGAGGTGATTCACTGGTACTGACCGTACCTGATACCGTGTGTCACATGAAAGGCCGAGGAATGACCGACGAGACCGTGCGCGACGGTCGGAGCCTCCGCTGGGAGCAGCACCGCCGCACGCGGCGCCGTGAGCTGCTGCGCAGCGCCCGCGCCGCGATCGCCGCGCAGGGCGAGACGGTGTCGATGGACGGCCTCGCGGAGGCGACCGGGACCTCGAAGACCGTCTTCTACCGCTACTTCCACGACCGCCGCGGTCTGCAGCAGGCGATGGGCGACTGGGCGATGGACGTGATCCGCCGGTCGCTGGACGAAGCGGGCCGTCCGGACGGCAGTCCGCGGGAGGCCCTCGAGGCGATGATCGCCGCGTTCGTCGAGCTAGGGGTCCGGTCTCCCGCCGTCTACCGGTTCTGCGACTCCGTCGTCACGGCCGATGACGGCGCCGGCGCGTTCCTCGACGACGTCGTGGACCTGCTGTGCGCGCGCATGGGGCTGACCGGCGCGACCGAGCGGATGTGGGCCTCGGGTGCCGTGGGGTTCGTCCGCAGCTGCACGCTCAACTGGCTGGGCGATGCCCGCTCGACCGATTCCGACACCACCGAAGAGTTCACCGCCCGCCTCGCCGCGTGGCTGTGGGCATCACGAAAGGACGATCGATGACACGAGGCAGGACTCCGCTGACCCTCGATACGACTGTGCTCGGGGACGTGCTCGACGGCGAATGGGCGCGAGCCCGTCGCCGCATGCGCGATCTGAGCGAGGACCCGGCCCTCCATCTGCCGGCGGACGGCACGCTCGAGGACATGCGTGCGGCGACCACCGCGGCTGTCGACTCGGTGGTCGGATCCGGGCTCACCCGCCTGCCGCTGCCCGAGTCCGAGGGCGGCAGGGAGGGCCACGCGGAGTACGTCGCGGGCTTCGAGGAGCTCGTCGCCGCCTCCCCCAGCCTGCAGATCAAGGCCGGCGTGCAGTTCGGGCTGTTCGGCGGCGCGATCATGCACCTGGGCAACGACGAGCAGCACGCGAGGTGGCTGGAGGACGCCCTGTCCGGCCGCCTGCCGGGCAGCTTCGCGATGACGGAGATCGGCCACGGCTCCGACGTCGCGGAGGTCGGGACCACCGCGTCCTACGACGTCGACGCGCAGGAGTTCGTCGTCCACACGCCGTTCCGCGCGGCGACGAAGGAGTACATCGGCAACGCGGCTCGCGATGCCCGCGCCGCCGTGGTCTTCGCCCAGCTCATCACCCGCGGTGTCAACCACGGGGTGCACGCGTTCGTCGTCCCGCTCCGCGATGACGAGGGCACTCCCCTGTCCGGCATCACGCTGGAGGACGACGGCCGGAAGGGCGGGCTCGCGGGCGTCGACAACGGGCGGATCGCGTTCGACCGGGTGAGGATTCCGCGGGAGAACCTGCTGACCCGCTACGGTGCGGTCACCGCCGACGGGGGGTACTCGTCGCCGATCGAATCGCCGGGACGGCGCTTCTTCACGATGCTCGGCACTCTCGTCCAGGGCCGCGTCTCCCTCGACGGGGCCGCGGTCGTCGCGGCGAAGCTCGCACTCGACATCGCAGTGCGCTACGCCCACGACCGGCGGCAGTTCACCTCGACCTCCCCGGTGGAGGAGACGCGTCTCATCGACTACCAGCGCCACCAGCGCCGGCTCATGCCGCTCATCAGTCAGACGTACGCGAACGCGATCTCCCACGACACGCTGCTGCACACGTTCGACGCGGTCTTCTCCGGTGCGGACGACTCCGATGAGGCGCGGGAGCTGCTGGAGACGCAGGCGGCCGGCTTCAAGGCACTGAGCACGTGGGACGCGCTCGCGACGATCCAGGAGTCGCGGGAGGCCTGCGGCGGTGCGGGCTACATGCAGGAGAACAGGCTCGTGGGCCTCTACGGGGACCTCGACGTCTACGTCACGTTCGAGGGCGACAACACGGTGCTCCTCCAGCTGGTCGGCAAGCGCCTGCTCACCGACTACGCGAAGGAGCTCAAGGACATCGACTTCGGCGGCGCGGCGCGCCTGATCGGTGCCCAGGCGGCCGAGCACACGCTCTTCCGCACCGGGTTCGCGAACATCGGCCGGACGATCAGCGATCTGGTCACCGCGTCGGTCAACGAGAAGCGCGTGCGCTCCGGCAAGGTGCAGGAGGCGCTGCTGTCCGACCGGGTCGACACGATGGTGGCGTCACTGGCCCAGGCGCTGCGGCCGGCGCGCTCGCTGAGCCAGGCCGAGGGCGCGGAGCTGTTCAACAAGCACCAGAACGAGCTCATCGAGGCATCGATCGCCTACATCGAGCTGCTGAAGTGGCAGGGTCTCAACACGGAGATGCACCGCATCGAGGACGAGGGGAAGCACCCGCAGGAGGCGAAGGTCCTGCGTCGCATGCGCGATCTCTACGGGCTGACCCTCATCGAGAAGCACATGGGCTGGCACAGCATGTACGGCCGCCTGCCGATGGCGCGCGCGCGTCTGATCGGACCGACGATCGACTCGCTGTGCGGGAAGCTCGCGGCGAACTCCCTCGACCTGGTCGAGGCGTTCGGGTACGGGCCGGCCCACCGCCGTGCGCCGATCGCCGACGGGGCCGAGGCCGCGCGGCAGGACGAGGCGCGCGCGTACTACCGCGCCGCCCGCGCACGGTCGGACTGGCCGGCGGACGAGAAGGAGCTCAGGAAGCGAGCAGCTCGGAGATGAGCGATCCGACCTGATCGGATTCGGTGAGGAATCCGTCGTGGCCCGCCCAGCTGGTGATCGTGCGGAACTCGGCACCGGCGGGCAGGCTGTCGGCGAGCAGCTGCACCTGGGGCGGGGTGTAGAGGCGGTCGCTGCTGACAGCGGCCACGAGGAACCGTCCGCCCGCGCCGGCGAGCGCTCGGCGCAGATCCGTGCTGCGGCCTCGGCGGACGTCGTGGTCCATGAGGGCCTGTGACAGGGTCACGTACGCATCCGGGTCGAAGCGGCCCTGGAGCTTCGCCGCTTGGTGGTCGAGGTAGCTCTGGATCGCGTAGTACCGCTCCCCCGGTCGGTCGGCGGGCGCGTTCGTCGCCTGCTGGCGGGCTTCGAAGCGGTGGTTGAGCTCGGCGTCGGCGCGATAGGTCAGGTGGGCGATCTGCCGCGCGATGCCGAGGCCGCGGTCCCGGTCCGCTCGGATCGCAGCGATCTGGATGTGGCCCCATGCGATCTGGTCCGCGTCGGAGAACGCGGGAGCCGCGAAGACTCCGGTGCGCGCCACCCGGTCCGGGGCGATGAGCGCCGTCTCGAGGGCGCGCGCACCGCCCATGGAGCCGCCCAGGACGGCCTGCCACACGTCGATGCCCAGCTGGTCCGCGAGCATCAGCTCCGCGTGCACGGTGTCGCGGATCGTGATGAGGGGGAACTCACTGCCGTAGGGCTCGCCGTCGCGATCCCCGTCCGCGGACCGGGGGCTCGTCGGGCCGGTCGATCCCGAGCAGCCCCCCAGCACGTTCGCACACACGACGAACCAGCGGTCCGTGTCGAGCGGTCGACCGGGGCCGATGAGACCCTGCCACCACTCATGGGCGTGGGAATCGCCCGTGAGCGCGTGCTCGACGAGGATCGCATTGTCCCGCTGCGGGGTGAGCGTCCCGTACGTGTCGTACGCGAGCGTCACGTCCGGGAGCACGACGCCGGTCTCCAGCGTCAGCGCTCCCAGCCGCGCGGTGCTCGTGCGGTGCGGGGTCTCGGGGGCGACGGCTGTCATCGAACCGCTCGAGCGGCCGCGAAGCCCTTCTCCAGGTCCGCGACGATGTCGTCGATGCCCTCGATGCCGACGGCCAGGCGCACGAAGCCCTGGGTCACTCCGGCGGCGGTGAGCGCCTCGTCGTCCAGCTGCGAGTGGGTCGTCGAGGCGGGGTGGATGACGAGCGAGCGGACGTCGCCGATGTTCGCGACGTGCGAGTGCAGCTCGAGGGCGTCGACGAAGGCGACGGCCGCGTCGAAGCCGCCGGCGATGTCGAAGCCGAGCACGGATCCTGCACCCTTCGGCAGGTACTTCTGACCCAGCTCGTACCACGGGCTGGACGGGTGTCCGGCGAAGTGGATCCGCTCCACCTGGGGGTGGCCGTCGAGGAAGTCGATGACCTTCTTCGCGTTCTCCACGTGCCGCTCGATGCGCAGGCTCAGGGTCTCGATGCCCTGGGCGATGAGGAAGGCGTTGAACGGCGAGGCCGCGGGCCCCAGGTCGCGCAGCAGCTGGACGCGGATCTTGATGCCGTAGGACACGTTCGCACCGAAGGCCGAGTCCGGGCCCAGCTCGCGGCCGAAGACGAGGCCGTTGTAGGACTCGTCCGGCTCGTTGAACCCGGGGAAGCGCTCCGGGTAGCGGCTGTAGTCGAAGTTGCCGGAGTCGACGATGACGCCGGCGATCGAGGTGCCGTGACCGCCCAGGAACTTCGTCGCGGAGTGGACGACGACGTCCGCGCCGTGCTCGATCGGCTTGACGAGGTACGGGGTCGCCATCGTGTTGTCGACGATGAGGGGGACGCCGGCCGCGTGGGCGAGGTCCGCGACGGTCGCGATGTCGAGGACCTCGGAGCGCGGGTTCGCGATCGACTCCGCGAAGTACGCCTTCGTGTTCTCGCGGGTCGCGTCCTTCCACGCCTGCGGGTCCCCGGCCTCGACGAAGGTCGTCTCGATGCCGAGCTTCGGCAGGGTCACCGCGAAGAGGTTGTAGGTGCCGCCGTAGAGGCTCCCGCTCGCGACGATGTGGTCGCCCGCGCCCGCCACGTTCAGCAGTGCGAGGAGCTCCGCCGACTGCCCGGAGGCGACGAGCACGGCACCGACTCCGCCCTCGAGTGCGGCGACGCGGCCCTCGACGGCTTCGTTCGTGGGGTTGCCCAGACGGGTGTAGATGGGCCCGAGGTCGGACAGGGCGAAGCGGTCCGCCGCGGTCTTCTGCGAGTCGAAGACGAAGGACGTCGTCTGGTAGATCGGCAGCGCGCGGGCGCCGGTCTGCGCATCCGGCTCCTGGCCGGCGTGGATCTGGAGGGTCTCGAACGCGGTCATGGGAGCTCCTTCGCTGGGGCTTCGCTGGAGTGGGATCGGACGTCGTGCTGTCACCATCGTGGCCGAACGGTGAGCGGTCCGGTGAGGGCCGTGTCATCGAACGTCATAAATGTCATCGGGCGCTGTCACAGCGCGTCACCGGAAGTCATCGACCCTCACCGGAAGTCACGGGCGCGGGGCGCGATCTCCGTCGCGATGGGTGTCAGCCGGTGGGCGTACAGGCTCACGACGGGCTCGCCCGGGCCGCCGTCGGGCCGCTGTGCGCCGTCTGCCCGCTGGATGAGCCCCGTCACCGCGAGGACGTTCTGCGTGAGCGCGATCCTGCGGTGGCGCTGCATGAGTCCGCGGGTGCACACGACGTTGAGCATGCCGAACTCGTCCTCGAGGTTGAAGAACGTGATGCCGTCCGCGGTGGAGGGCCGCTGGCGGTGCGTGACGATGCCGGCGATCGTCACACGGGTGCCGTCGTGGGCCTCCCGCGCCTGGCGTGTGGAGCCGTACCCCCGGGTCTGCAGGGTCTCCCGCAGCACCTCGGTCGGGTACCCGTCGACGGTGACCCCGGTCGCCCAGAGCTCCGCGAGCGTCGTCTCGAAGGCATCCATGCCCGGCAGTGCGGGAGCGGTCTCCGGGCCCGAGGTCCCCGGCAGCGTCGCGGGCGAGGCACCCGCCTGCCCGCCGGCCACCCACAGCGCCTCCCGACGGTCCAGGCTGAGCGAGGCGAACGCGCCCGCCGTCGCGAGCCCCTCGAGGGCGCGGGTGGGCAGGCCCGTCCGCTGCGCGAGGTCGCCCACGGAGGAGAAGGGGCCCTCCGCGCGGGCGGTGACGAGGACCTCGGCGGCGTCCTTCCCCACGTCCCTCACGGAGGCCAGACCGACCCGGATCGCCAGTCCCCCGGCGGCGTCGGGCCAGCCCCCGCCGGACGCGGGGTCCTCCTCGAGATCCGCGAGCACCTGCGAGGCGTTGACGTCGACGGGACGGACCCCCACACCGTGGCGACGGGCATCGGCGAGGAGTGACTGCGGGGAGTAGAAGCCCATCGGCTGGGCGCGCAGCAGCCCGGCGGTGAACGCCGCATGGTGGTGCCGCTTGAGCCAGGCGGAGTCGTACACGAGGTTCGCGAAGCTGATCGCGTGCGATTCGGGGAAGCCGTAGTTCGCGAACGCCGCGATCTTGTCGAAGATCTGCGTCGCGATGCCCGCGTCGACACCGCGGGCGGCGGCACCCGCGTGGAACCGCTCGGACAGGAGGCGCATCCGGGTCCTGGACCGGCGGGACCCCATCGCCCGGCGCAGCTCGTCAGCGTCCGCACCGGAGAAGCCGCCCACGTCCATCGCCATCTGCATGAGCTGCTCCTGGAAGAGGGGCACCCCGCAGGTCTTCTCGAGGCTGGGGCGCAGCAGCGGATGGAGGTAGGTGACCTCCTCCTTCCCCTGCCGCCTGCGGATGTAGGGGTGGACGGATCCGCCTTGGATGGGCCCCGGGCGGATCAGCGCGACCTGGACTGCGAGGTCGTAGAAGCTCCGGGGTGCCAGTCGCGGCAAGGTGCCGATCTGTGCGCGGGACTCGACCTGGAAGACCCCCACGGCGTCCGCGGCGCAGAGCATGTCGAAGACCTTCGGGTCCTCCTGCGGGAGTGCCGCCCTGTCGATCCGCTCCCCCGTGTGCCGGGCGATGAGGTCGATCGACTCGTGGAGGGCGGTGAGCATCCCCAGCCCCAGCAGGTCGAACTTCACGAGGTCCATCGCCGCGCAGTCGTCCTTGTCCCACTGGACGACGGTGCGTCCGGGCATCGTGGCGGGCTCGATGGGCACGACCTCGCCGATCGGCCGGTCTGCGAGGATCATGCCGCCGGAATGGATGCCGAGGTGACGCGGAGTGCCCAGCAGACCCGCCGCGGCGTCGAGGACCGGCGCCGGCACCCCGTCCTCGTTGTCGCCGACCGGTTCGCCGACTGCGGGCAGGCTCGACCAGCGCCGGATGCCCTTCGAGAAGGCGTCCTGCTGGCCGGGCGCGTAGCCCAGCGCGGAGGCCGCGTCCCGGATCGCCGATCTCGGCCGGTAGGTGATGACGTTCGCCACCTGTGCGGCCCGGTCCCTGCCGTAGTGGTCGTAGACGTACTGGATGACCCGTTCGCGCTTGTCGGACTCGATGTCGATGTCGATGTCCGGATAGCCCTGACGGTCCGGGGCGAGGAAGCGGTCGAAGAGCAGTCCGAAGCGCACCGCGTCCACCGCCGTGATGCCCAGGACGTAGCAGACGGCTGAGTTCGCGGCGGATCCGCGGCCCTGGCAGAAGATGTCGTGCGTCCGGCAGAAGCGGGCGATGTCCCACACGATGAGGAAGTAGCCGCAGAAGCCCATCGATTCGATCGTGTCGAGCTCGCGGTCGATCTGCGCCCAGGCCCGCGGCGCTGATTCCCGGGAGCCGTAGCGGTGGCGGGCGCCGGAGACGACGAGGCCGCGCAGGTGCTCGGCCTCCGTGCGGCCGGCCGGGATCGGGGCGGTGGGCAGGCGCGGTGCGGCGGCGCGGAGGCTGAAGGCGGCCTCGGCGGCGATGCGGGCCGCATGCGCGACGGCGGCGCGGGGGAAGCGGGCGAGCATCTCCTCGCCGCTGCGGATGCGGGCCGAGGCGGTGGGTGGCAGCCAGCCGGCCAGCGCGTCGAGGCTGCGCCGGGATCTGACCGCGGCGCGCACCTGCGCGTCCCGGTGACGGGCGCGGGTGGCGTAGTGGACGGCGTTCGTCGCGACCACGGGCAGGCCGGTCCGATCGGCCAGCTCCGTGAGGTGGCGGATGCGCTCGTCGTCGTCCGGCAGACCGTGGCGGGTGAGTTCGACCGCGAGGTTGTCCCTGCCGGCGGCGTCGCGCAGTCTCCGCAGCGCGGTGAGCCCGCCGTCGGGGTCCTCCGGGTCCGCGAGGGCACGTGCGAGCGGCCCCTTCCGGCACCCGGTGAGCAGCTGCCAGGCGCCGGAGGTGCGTGTCTCCTCGTAGAGCTCCTCCGCATGGAAGACCGGCCGGTTCTTCTCCCCGCGCACGTTCGCGGTCGTGATCGCGGCGGACAGGCGCCGGTAGCCGTCCACCCCGCGGGCGAGCACGAGGAGGTGCTCGGCCTCAGGATCCACCTGTCCGGGGATGCGGTCGGTGAGGCCGATCGACAGCTCCGAGCCGAAGACGGTGGCCAGGCCGGCCTCCCCCGCGGCCGCGGCGAAGCGCGGTGCGCCGTAGAGGCCGTTGTGGTCGGTCAGCGCGAGTCCGGTGAGGCCCGCCGCGACCGCCTGTTCGACGAGCTCCTCCGGCTCCGATGCCCCGTCGAGGAAGCTGAAGTCCGAGTGGACGTGGAGCTCCGCATAGGGCGTCCCCGCGGGGACGTGCGGGCCCGGTGCGTCCGGCAGGGTCCGGTCGGGTCGGGTGCCCCACGAGCCGACGGAGACGGGAAGAGCCGCGTCCATGCCCTCGGGGTCGTGCGCGGACGGGTACCGGGAGCTGCGCTCGGGACGGTCGGAGAGCCTGCGCTCGAGCTCGGACCAGGGGGTGCGGGGGTTGAAGCCGCTCACGCGTACTCTCCCAGCAGGCGCCAGCGCCCCTCCTCCTTGCACACGAGGAAGGCGGTGCCGTCGTCGGTGAGCACCTGGAGGCGCACGCGGTACTGGCGCACGGTCGGATCCCACCACCCGGTGTCGATCGGCCACGTCGACGAATGGTCGACGATCCGGTGCGCGCCGGACCCGGGGATCCGCAGGAGGGCGGGCGGCCTGTCCAGCCCCGAGGGACGTGCGACGATCGATCCGCCGGAGGCATCGAGCAGCTCGACGGGGGTGTCGAGGACGCGGACGGGATGCGGTGCGGGGATGGCGCCCGGCCAGGGGGCCTCGGGATCCCTGGCGGCGCGGGGCGTCTGCTGCCACGCCGTCCAGAGGTTCGTCTCGCCCGGATCGCGGCCTCCCTGCAGCCCGGGGACCAGCACGGAATCGGGCCCGAACAGGCCCTGCACGCGCTCGAGGCTGTGGGAGACGTCGCCGGAGCTCCCGTCGAGGAGGCTGCGCTGGGTGTCGAGCGGAGCCGCGAGCTCTGCCGCGGTGAGGGTGAGGAGTGCGATCCCCTCGTCGCCCCCGAGGTCGTCCGAGGCCTGTGCGATCTGCGGAGTCTGTGCGACCTGCGAGGCCTGCGGGGGCGCGCTCAGCCAGCCCTCCGCCTGCCAGCGGACCCGGTCCGCGACCCGGTTGTCGTCCATGTCCTCGAGCCGCCACGTCCGCTCATGCTGGTCTCCCGATGCTGCAGTGAGCCGGATCGTCACCTGGGTGCACGCGAGCGAACGGCGGCGGACCTCGGTGAAGAGCTCTGCGGCGGCGCTGCGGGCACGGAAGGCGAGGACGTCCGTGCGCGGCGTGGGCGGGTCGAGGGGCGCTTCGACGGACAGGTCCGCTGCGCGCGTGTGATCGCGCAGGCCGCGGTCGCCGAGGCCGCGTGCGAGTTCCCGCGCCCGCATCCCCAGCCGTCCGAACCGGGTCCCCACATCCGCGGGGTCGAGCAGCGCGAGGTCGCCCAGCGTGCGGATCCCCAGTCGGGAGAGCACGCTCACGAGGTCGGTGAGGGCCTGCTGGTCGAGGGTCTCGTCGAGGAGCGCGGCGGTCTCGAGCGCCTGGATGGGCTGGGCGGCGAGGAACCCCGGGGTGCGGCCGGCCTCGACGCGTGTGGAGGTACGTGCGGCCAGGAGCGCTGCGAAGGCCGTGTCCGCGATGCCGGGCAGGAACTCCCAGCCGGTCGACTCCGTCAGGGCGGCGAGGAGATGCTCGACGGCGGCGGCCTCATGCGCGTGCACGTGCTGCAGCGAGTCGACCGGGATGCTCACCGCCCCGGGGCCCAGCACGGTGAAGCGGGCCACTGCGGTGTCGAGGGCCTGGGTCGCGGCGACGAACAGACGGGCCTCCCCCTCCGGGTCCCATGCCGCGAGGACCAGGTCAGGACAGCGGCTCCGGGCCGCGCGGGTCACCATGTTCCGGCTGATCCCCAGTGCGCGGGCCGGCGCGTTCGCGGAGACCACGCGGTTCGCCCGCATGACGGCGATGGGATCCGTGGGCGGCAGGTCCGCGTCGATCGCCGCGGCGAGTGCCGGCCAGTCCGGGACGACGAGGGCGAGGAGCCGCTGTCTCATGAGGCACCGGGTTCCGGGACGAGGCGGAGCGTCCCCGCGGGGACGTCGGAGGAGGGTCGGGGCGACGGGGTGGCCGCGCCGCGGGGATCGGGGAGGAGGAGAGTGTGCTCCCCGGTGTGCGCGCTGCGCAGGCGCAGGGTCCTGCTGCGCAGACGGCCGGTGCCGTGGTCCGTCCCCTCCCACGATGCCTCCAGGACCGTGAGGTGCTCGGAGCTTCCCGGGAACCCGCCTCCGCTCAGCAGGATGAGCGTGGCCCTGCTGTCCCGGAGCTTGGCGGCGATCCGCGCCCGATCCCCCGCCGAGGCGGAGAAGCCGGGGTCGACGACGAGCACGTCGAAGGACTCCAGCAGGATCGAGGTCACGCGCATCCAGTCCTGAGCGGGGGTGTCGAGGCAGACGAAGCGCGACAGGTCGACTCCCAGATCCCGCATCGCCGCGGCCGCCGGTGCTCCCAGTCCGACCCCCGCGCACCAGCCTCCGCCCCGGGTCGTCTCCGCGCAGCAGGCCAGCGCGAGGGAGAGCGCGGCGCGCCCGCTCATGACGACGACCTCTCCCGGCGGAAGGCCGCCCCGTGCGAAGAGGTCGGCGAGAGTCGAGCCGACCGGCCGCGGACGCGTCTGATCCATGAGCCTCGTCGCCGTGGGGATGCCCAGTGAGCGACTCAGCTTCTGCGTGAGTGCGCGTGCGTCCGCCACCGCGGCTGCGGCGGTGGAGGGTGTGGGGGCGACGGACATGCCCCCAGTATCGAACACACGTTCGAACGCGGCAAGTGCGCTGGTGTCGCTCACGCAGAGTCCCGGCCCCGTGCGCTCGCCCGGTGCTCGCGCAGGATCCGCTCCGCATCGAACAGCCATGCGACGCCGTGATCGAGGGTGAAGCCCCATCCGCCGCCGACCGTCACGATGTCCGGCTCGCAGGGGCCCAGGCGGGCATTGGGGAGATCGACGAGCGAGGGCTGCGTGACGGTCGCCGCTCCGGCGGGCAGCTCTTCGTGCGCGCGGAGAAGCGCTCCTTCCTCCGTATGGAAGTCGAACCCCGAGCCTGCGTGGAGTGCGCCCGTGAGCGGCCGATCGACGGCCCGCGTGATGCGCAGGCGGCTTTCGTGGACGGCGATGTGGTGCGAGCGGCAGAGGAGGAGCATGTTGTCCATGTCCGTGGGGCCGCCCTCGCTCCACATGCGGATGTGATGGGCTTCCAGGCTGTGGCGACGCGTGCAGTCGGGGAACTGGCAGTGGAGATCCCGGGCCGACAGTGCGAGGCGCTGCTGCGGAGACGCCAGCCTGCGGGAGCGCCCCAGTGCGAGCACATCGCCGCTGGCATCGACCAGGGCTCCGACCAGCTCGCCCCCGCAGGCCAGCCGCGCCGCGGACGCCGTCGTGAGAGGACCGCGCTCCGCCGTGTGGCACTGCTCGTCGCGCCCCTGGGGCGTCCCCGCGGGGACGCCTGCTCCCTCTGCGGCCTCCGCTCCGCTGCCGTCGCCGAGCGCTTCCGGCGACACGTGCACGACGACGGTGGCCCGCGCCGCGCGACCCCGGTCCTGCCGCGCCGTGTCATCCCGATGCTCCCGGAGGACCTCGAGGAGAGCATCGACCCGCGTCGCGCAGTGCTCGACGCGCACGGGCGGCGGTTCGTCCCCCTCATCGCGAGCAGACACCCCGTCGTCAGCCTCGTCCACGCGGTCGAGGCGGTCGCGGACTGTGTCGAGCGCCTCGAGCAGTTCGACCGCATCGGCCTCCGGCAGGTCCAGGATGATGCGGGTCCGCCCGTACTGCTGGGTGGAGATGTGCAGGGAGTCCTGCTCCAGCCGGCGCGGCAGGCGCACCGTGATCGCAGCGGTCGATCCGTCGTCGGCGCCCGCGACCTCGGTGCTCTCGCCATCAGCGGCCTCGGCGGCAGGGGTCAGGGGGACCCGGACCTCGGCGATGTCCTCCGGATCGGTGGAGTCGAGTCGCCGGTAGGCGGCGACCATCGCGGAGATCTGGGAGGCGGTCGCGTGCCGGGTGATGTCCGCCGCCTCCGCGTCGTCGATGCGACCGCTCAGGCGGGTGATCTCGCGAGCCTTGCTGAACGAGATCCTCCCCTCCTCCAGCAGGGAGGCCACCTGCGGCAGCTCGCGCAGGCCGCGCATGACCCGGATGTGCTCCCGTGCGGTGTGCGAATCCATCTCACAGACGAAGGACACCCACTGCGCGAGCGTGCGGACGCCGATCCAGTGCGTCCAGGCCTCTGACCGGTCGATCTGATCGAGCAGGCGCAGGAACTGCGCCTGCTGCCGGGCGATGCTGCCGGCGAGGTGCCGCATCCGGTCTGCGATCCTCTGGGCCTCGTCGACACCGAGTCCGTCCGTGCCGAGTCCGTCCGTGCTGTCCGCCATCGTGTCCTCCTGGGGTCCGTCGGGGTCCGTGACGCCGTCGTCGCGGGTGGGCCCCCGATGTCCTGCTGTGCTGACAGAGTAGGAGGAGGCACGGACATGGGAACGATAACCATCGGCACAGGATGATCAGAAAACGCCCCACTGATCGATATTATTCACGAACTGACGGGAGGCCCCGAGCTCCGCCGCGCTCCGCAGTAGGCTGAAGCCCTTATGAACGACCTGAGCATCGTCTTCCACACCCCGGAGATCCCCGGCAACACCGGCAACGCCATCCGCCTCGCGGCCGTGACCGGAGCGCACCTGCACCTCGTCGAGCCCCTGGGATTCGACCTCTCCGACGCGAAGCTGCGACGGGCCGGCCTCGACTACCACGACCTCGCGCACGTGACGGTCCACCCCACGCTGGAGGACGTCTGGGCGGCAGTGGGCGACCGCCGCGTCATCGCCTTCACCACGCACACCCGGGACAGCTTCGCGGACATCGCCTACCAGCCGGGCGACGTCCTCCTGTTCGGCCGGGAGTCCACCGGGCTGCCCGACGAGGTCGTCGACGACTTCCACGTCGATCTGCGGGTGCGGATCCCCATGCGGCCGTCCCGCCGCTCCCTCAATCTTGCGAACTCCGCCTCGATCGCGGTCTACGAGGCCTGGCGGCAGCACGGGTACCCGGGCGGGGCGTGAGGAGGCGATATGATCGAGCAGATCCATCCGGGCTCAGCGACGCGCCTCCCCCGGCTCGTCGCCTCGGTGGGCCGACACGCACGATCAACGACGAAGGACATCGTCTCGTATGACTGACACCACCACGCCCCGCGTCCTCACCATCGCAGGATCCGACGTGTCCGGAGGCGCGGGCATCGAAGCGGATCTCAAGATGATCGACGAGTACGGTGCGTTCGGCACCGCAGTCGTCACCTGCGTCGTGACCTTCGATCCGAACGACTCGTTCGGGCACGCCATCAACTTCCTCGACACGGACCTCATCGTCCAGCAGCTGGAATCGACGCTCGCGATCCATGACTTCACCGTCCTCAAGTCGGGGATGCTGGGCTCCGTCGATTCGGCGCTCGCCCTCGCCGCCCGTCTCCGGGAGAACCAGCTGCCCTACGTCTTCGACCCGGTGCTCGTCTGCAAGGGCAGCGGCACGATGGTCGACCTCAAGGACCTCTTCGTGGAGAATCTCGTCCCGTTGGCGACCGTCATCACCCCGAACCTCGAGGAGGCGGCCACGCTGACCGGCGCGGATCCGATCGACTCGATCGACGGGATGGTGGAGGCGGCCCGTGCGATCAGGGCGATGGGCGCGAAGCACGTCGTCGTGAAGGGCGGAGCCCGCCTGGCGGGGCCGGATGCCGCCGACGTGCTGCTCGAGGAGACGGAGGCCGGAGAGCGCATCACCGTCCTCACGGCGCCCAAGGCCCACGAGAAGCTCGTGAACGGTGCGGGATGCTCCTTCGCCTCGTCGATCGCGGCGGGGCTCGCGACCGGTCTCGACGTGGCCGAGGCGGTCCGCAGCGCGAAGGCCCGGGTCGCCCACGGGATAGCCGCCTCGCTCACGAATGCGACCGGGGTGGATTCCCTCTTCCACCCCGCAGCGCGCGTGCAGCCGCAGGAAGGGCTGTTCGTGACGGTCGAGGAGTACAGCCCGGAGGGCTGAGCGCACCGCTGAATGACTGCGGGCCCGGGATCCTCGCGAAGAGGATTCCGGACCCGCAGTCGAGTGAGGACCGGTTCAGCTGCGGCGGCCGAAGCCCTTGTAGCGGTCCCGGAACTTCTCCACACGGCCGGCGGAGTCGAGGATGCGCTGCTTGCCCGTGTAGAACGGGTGCGATGCCGACGAGATCTCGACGTCGATGACGGGGTAGGTGTTGCCGTCCTCCCACTCGAGGGTCTTCTCGCTCGTCGCGGTCGACCGGGTGAGGAACTTGGTGCCGGAAGCGAGGTCATTGAAGATGACCGGGCTGTACTCCGGGTGGATGTCCTTCTTCATTCTGAGTCCTTTGCTGTGAATTCTGATCAGGCGCCTGGTGCAGCTCGTGCTGCCTGCCAGTGCCCGAATTCCGCACTGGTCCGCGACCGACATGGAGGCCTGGCCCCGCAGGGCCGCGCACGGACCAGCTACCCAGTGTACACGCGTGTGGACTGTCCACGCGCGCGGACTCGGACTGCGGCTGGATAGGCTGAGCGCATGAGCCTCCTTCCCGAGTCCGTGACCACACTCCCCCTGTCCGCGGCCGTCGACCACAGCCCTCCCCTGGTGGGTGCCCCGGTCGCCAGGACCGCCGCCGAGGTCCCGGACGCCGTACGTACGGCACGCGCCTTCGCGATCGATCCGGATCTCGCCGACACCGCCGCGCTCATGCAGGCGTACGACCTGCCGGCGGAGGCGTCCGCGAACTGCGTGGTGGTCGCGGGGACGCGGGGCGAGGACGAGCGGATCGCCGCCTGCGTGGTGCTGGCATCCACCCGTGCGGATGTGAACAAGCGGGTGCGGAAGCTGCTGGACGTGCGCAAGGCGTCGTTCCTGCCGATGGACCGGGCGGTCGAGGAGTCCGGGATGGACTATGGAGGCATCGGACCGATCGGCCTGCCGGACGGCTGGCGGCTGCTGATCGATTCGCGCGTGGTCGGACAGGAGTCGGTGATCATCGGCTCCGGCATCCGCGGCTCCAAGATCATGCTGCCGGGTGCGGCGCTCGCGGATCTGCCTGCGGCCGAGGTCGTGGAGGACCTCGCGAGCGAGCTCCCCTGACGGCTCGGAAGTTCTCCACAGGCTTCGACCTGTCTCTTCCGAAACTCGAGGACAGCGTATAGATTGACGCCACTGGCATCAATGCTGATGAGGTGGTTGTGGGTGGAGGGTTTCCGACGGGGCGAGCGGTCGTGCCACGACGATAGGCGCCGAGACTGTCGCCGAGGCGATCGAGTCGGCCGAAGCAGGCGAGGCAATCGAGTCGGGAGAGACAGCCGAGCGATGGGAGTCGCCGGCGCGGCGGTGGCGGCACTGTCGCTGCTCGTGCTGTCGGGGTGCTCAGGAGCCGCAGATGCGGCACCCACGGTGGGACCCACAGCCGGCGCCACCGAAGCCGCCGAGCCGACCGAGTACGAACCCACCCTTCCCCCATACACCACCGAAGTCGACCTGTCCGCTGAAGACGAAGCCGAGGTCGAAGAGCTCCTCCTGCTGATCGATGAGTTCAGCACACTCACCGCAACTCTCGATGGGCAAAGCACTGAAGCCGTCGCCTCCATGAAGGGTCGCGTCGATTCGCAGATGCTCGACGAATACATGGACGGAATGAGAGGAGCCTACGACGACGGAAAGCGCACGAGTGGCGCAATTGTTTCCACGTCAACGGTTGTACTCGATTTTGATGCGAATGAAGCGGTAATTGCCACGTGCTATGACTTTAGTGATTATACGGTCTATGAGAGCGACAATCCGGATGAGCATCTGTATCCGGACAGACCTACTGTGCATTCTTACGATACGGTAGCGGAACGTACGGATGATGGGTGGATGTTGATCGACAGATTCGACTCTGAAATTGAGTGCAATGGATAAGCTGGTTGATTCTGTCTGGTTTCGAATGAGCCGATTGCGCGTTTCTGTTCCAATGCTGTTGATTGCGGTTGGCTCTCTATACTTAATTCCTCTATCACCCGCCTACGCAGGTCCGTGCGAAATGTTTGAGGCGTCTTTCGAATGCAGTGGTCGTGATGACGGCGGTCGAGGGGGCGGAGGCCACGGCGACCGCGGCGGCGACCGCGGCGGCGGGGGCGGTGGAGGCGGCCCGCGGGCGAACCCCGACGATGACTCCGGTTCGTGGTGCGAGATCCCCGAGGGGGCAGAGGCGACGATCTGCGAGCACGGCGACCCGGAGTCCGATCCCGACGGCGGTGGGAGCATCGCTCCCCCGGTCCCCAGCGAATCGGACTTCGCGAGCTTCGACATCCCGCCCTCGACGCCGCACGCTCTGCCGGTGGACTGGACGGTCATCGGCAAGCCGACCGCGTTCTGGGCGGACTCCGGTGTCAGAGTCTTCTCCGCGGAGCTGCTCGGGTTCCCTCTGCAGGTGCGTGCCACGCCCGTCGAGTTCCACTGGGACTTCGGCGATGGGAACTCCACCTCCGCCACATCACCGGGCAGGGAACCCAGCCACCCCCAGCACGGATCGATCACGCACACGTACAGCGACACGGGCGACCGCACCGTCACCCTCACCACCGTCTACACCGGCGAGTTCAACTACGGGGCCGGATGGAGCCCCATCGCGGGAACCGCGGCGGTCGAGAGCGACGGTCTGCCCATGACGGTCTACCGCTACCACAAGTACCGCGTCGAGGACGACTGCAACGAGAACCCCCACGGCCCCGACTGCACTGCCGGTTGAGTGCGCTGCTCCCCCACCCCCGCTACTCCCCCACCAGGTAGTCGATGAGCGAGTCGTAGAACTGGGGCAGCACGTTGTCATCGAGCGGGACGGCGACCTCGACCTGGCCCTGCGCCTCGGCGACGAACAGCGCCGGGTCATTGCAGTCGGCGTACCCCACAGTGCGGATGCCGGCGGTGCCCGCCGCTCCTGCCCAGCCGTGGTCCGCGACGACGAGATCGGGCGCCGCCGCCCCTTCCTCCCGCAGCGCCGCGAGCAGCGCGTGCATGGGCTCGGCGAAATGCGTGTGCGGCAGGCCGCCGTGCTGATGCCACACGTGCACGCGTCCCATCCGGCGCACGTCGCCGCCCACCGGTGCCCCGACCCAGACAGGGTCGGAGCACGCATCGACGCGCAGGCCGGTGATCGTCGCCCCGCGCGACTCCGCCCACGCGGCCACCTCCTGATGCACCGGCAGGAGCCCTGCGGGATGGCCCGTCGCGAAGAGTATGCTCCCGCGCGCCTCCACGGTCTCCCGCAGCACGCTCCGCACCCGATCCAGCGCGTCGAGGCACTTGTCCGCCGCGATCGTGTCCACGCCTTCGACGAACCCGCGGTCGCCGCTGATCCCGACCCGGTCGACCGTGAGATCGAACACCTCGTCCTCGCTCCACTCCCGCGTGAGCTCGACGCCGAAGTCGAACTGCCTCTCCTGTGCGAGGAACCGCTCGATGTGCGACAGGTTGTTCTCCCGCGGCGTGGCCACCTTCCCCGTGATCCCCACGGCATCCAGATGACGGGCCACGTCCGCACGCTCAGGGCGCGTGCGTGTACGTGGTTGCGAGTGCATCATCACTTCTCCTTCTGCAGCGCGTAGCAGGCGACAGCTGTCGCCGCAGCGACGTTGAGCGAATCGACTCCGTGCGCCATTGGGATGAGGACGGTCGCATCCGCCGCCGCGACGGTCGCACGCCTCAGTCCGTCGCCCTCGGTGCCCA
>Ga0079226_10000653_pt1 | contig 25061 bp, 20 predicted proteins | sample Poulit2014_FD_76345 | JGI IMG/M metagenome (GOLD analysis project Ga0079226, IMG submission 76345) | Agricultural soil microbial communities from Georgia to study Nitrogen management - Poultry litter 2014 | ecosystem: Environmental > Terrestrial > Soil > Agricultural land | place: USA: Georgia...
AGCTGCATTTGATTTCGGGGCAAGACTCATATAGATCACTGCCTGAGTCAAATGCACATCACACTCGGGCATCCCAATAAACTGGCATGCTTGAAAAGTGGAAACCGCAATCTCTATCGCTCTGTTATCTGCTAGACCAATGTCTTCACTGGCAAAACGCACGATTCGGCGAGCTACGAATAATGGGTCCTCTCCTGCCTCCAGCATACGGGATAGCCAATAAATAGCAGCGTTTGCATCACTATTTCGCATGGCTTTATGCAATGCAGAGATGATATTATAATGTTCTTCTCCATTCTTATCATACAGCAGCGTTTTACTGCTCATAACCTGGGTTAGATTTTCTTTATTTATCTGAGTTGTACCATCTTCTTTTTGACCATTTTGAAAAGCCATTTCAAGTGTATTTAACGCAATACGCGCATCTCCATCAGAAAAATCGGCAATGGAATCTAACAGGTTTTCCTCGATTTGAACCGCTTCGTTTCCCAGTCCATCCGGATGAGCCAGCGCTTGCTTTAACACATTCACAATATCTGCTTTGGTTAAAGCATACAGATCAAAAACTTTACTGCGCGATAGTAATGCAGCATTGATTTCAAAAGAAGGATTCTCCGTTGTTGCCCCAATAAAAATAACACTGCCTTGTTCAACAAATGGTAAAAAAACATCTTGCTGTGCTTTATTAAAACGATGCACCTCGTCAATAAACAAAATGGTTTCCTCACCTAGCCGCCGACTTTCTTCTGCTTCTTTCATGATGTTTCTAATTTCTTGAATACCTGTAGTGACCGCGCTAAAACTAATCAATCTGGCATGGGTTTGCTTCGCGATGATTTGTGCTAAAGTAGTTTTGCCTACTCCCGGCGGGCCCCAAAAAATCATGGAAGACAGGTCATCGTTTTCAACCATTTCCCTTAAAATGTTCCCCTCTCCTAACAACCGTTCCTGTCCTACAAATTCATCGAGACTTTGCGGACGGACTCTGTTAGCTAATGGGCGATGCTGGTCATGCTCGTTATCAAACAAAGACGTTTGCCGCAACGTTGACCCCTCCTTACAGAAAAAAATTCTCCTTAGACTATCGTTTCATTGGTTCCCCTGATTCTAATACAGAAAAAGTATCGCAAAGATGTTTTTTATTTTACACAAATCGTATATACCTTTGTAACCTGCTATTTTGTTTCCCTTCCCGTGATAGAATCAAACATGGGGCATCTTGCTAATCGATGCTCAGTATATTTTAAAGGCAAGCGATGTATCCGAACCTTGCTTACTTTTCGTTATGTGTCATGTTACGATTTACATATATCGATGATACGCTGGTACTTTATATTTTACAGAGAGAAAGGAGAAGAAAGATATGGACTTGAAATACCCTCCCCATTTAACGAGAGCAGTCCAACATAAAACGGAAGGTTTTCAATTAGAAGGGCAGTTGCGAGGACAAGGCAACCCAAATGCCTGCTTAATGCTCATTGGAGAAGCTCCCGGTCGGACGGAAATCGAATCCCACGTCCCATTTAGTGGGAAAGCAGGTGAACAGCTAACGACTGCTCTTCATCAGATTGGGCTGGGAAGAGAAGACATTTACATCACCAGTGCAGTAAGGAGCAGACCGTATGCAATCAAAAAAAATAAACGCAACTCCACTATAACGTTTCCGAACCGGCCTCCTTTACAAAAAGAAATACATGCACATGCTCCGCTTTTAGATTGGGAAATAGAGCAGATTCAGCCGGCTATTATTGCAACACTGGGAAATACCGCTTTGCACAGGCTCATGGGAACATCTTTGCAAATTAGCAAACACCACGGGCGCGCGAGAGGCCATGAAATCTTACGGTTCAATCCTAAAACGAATACCTATAAATAGTCTGAACAACGATACAGCATTATCCCTTTATACCACCCAGCCGCGATATTTTACAATAAACAATTGGCAGACGTCATACATCAGGATTGGCAGAGAGTACAAACAGCCTATAAAACTCTCTGTTTATGAAGCGTTTTTTCCAACATTTATATTTTTTTCAAATTCAGATTTTAAAATTGCATCACATCATGCGAAAATAGTTTACTCTCTTGAAAAGCTCCATGTCCTACTGCGGGATATATACGGAAGCGACTCCCCTTTATTTGTTCAGCGATAAGCCTCGAAGCTTGCGGACCAACTATTTCATCCATCCCACCACCGACGATTAGCACTGGACAAGTTATAATTGTGAACAAATAATTAGTCATTTGAACCTTTATGGTTTTTCATTTATGATAAAACTAATATGTAAAAGTTGAAAAAGAAAAGATCTGAAATGAAAGAGCGTAAAGGAGCGAAGACATTGGATAAAAAAAATATCGAAGAGAAAAAGAACCCCACTGAATGGGACATTCATTGGGGAAAACATGAAATCATTATCAGTCAGCGTTATGAATTTTTTTATTTATTGAATGACATCATGATTGCTGTCTGGTTTATTATCGGAAGTATTTTGTTCTTCTCGGAGACGACTACAGAATTAGGTACATGGCTATTTCTCATCGGAAGTATTGAATTGCTCATACGCCCACTAATCCGAATCCTTCGAAGCATTCATTTAAAACGTATTGGCTAAATGCATTTTAGAGTGAGAAAAAGCGCATACAGGAGGAGGCGGGTACATGATACATGTTATGGGAATGACCAAAGAACATAAGTTGGAAAAACAAACAATTTTCACCGAAGCAGACTTATCCAGGTTTCATTGGGTATGGATTGATTTGGAAAAACCTAATCAACAAGAAACCAAACAGATGATGGATTTGTTCGATTTTCACCCGGAAGCATTGGAACGAGGCAAGTCTAGAGTAAAGCGGCCCAAATTAGAACAGTATAATCATTACGCTTTATGCATTACACACACTCTCCGTGAAAAAGACAATGAAATCGAAAAACAAGAATTAAATATTCTGACAGGAGAAAACTTTATCCTGACCACTCATGCAGGCGCTGTTGATTTTCTCAATCAAATTCGGGAAGATGTATCCCGGCAAGTACAAAGTGAACATACGTCAACCTGGACTGTATTATATCAAATATTGAACCATCTTACCGAAAGTTATTTTACATTGGTGGAAAAAATTGAAGATGAACTGGAAACCATTGAAGATAACACATATGATAAAAAAATGAATCACTTGATGATGGATTTATTTGCTATACGAAAGAACTTGTTACATATCAGTTATACAACAAACCCGATGAAAGATATACTTTATCAAATAGTGCATACCAATTTTTTTCTGGACGATGTTCATAAAAAAAGATATTTCACCCGTATTTATGATCGCTTGCTTAAACTTTCAGAGATTGTAACGACAAATCGGGAAATTACCGTCGACATTCGTGACAATTATCTTTCTCTCAATTCATACCAAACGAACAGGCTGGTTACCTTTTTAACAATTATAGCTGCCATATTTACCCCGCTTACTTTTATTGCAGGTGTATATGGAATGAACTTTAAAAACATGCCCGAATTGAGCTGGAATAATGGATATTTTCTAGCCTTAGGTCTTATGGGTGTCATTGCTATTTCCATGTTCATATGGTTTAAAGTAAAGGGATGGTTTAAATAACCATCCCTCTCTTTCGTAAACGTCAATATTATGTCGTATCTTGCTTAATTGCTTGAATAAGCGTCACGCGAGGCCCGCTCATCTTCTTCACTTCAAATGTATAAAGTCCATACGAAACAACTGTTCCAGGCTTTGCTTCCGGTTGGTGCATCAATAGCCAACCACCAATCGTATTCAATCCCGCTTCCTCGATATTAGTCCATAGCAACCGATTGACTTCTGATATAGGCGCACTCCCCTGAACGAGTATTTCTCCGGATTCTTTTTGATGGATAAATGGTTGTTCATCTTCATCAAATTCGTCCCGGATCTCTCCGACTATTTCTTCCAAAATGTCCTCCACTGTAATTAAACCGGCTGTCCCGCCATACTCATCCACCAATATGGCCATATGTACACGCTCTTTCTGCATACGAACTAACAACTGTTTAATCTTGATGGTTTCAATTACCTTAATAACCGGACGAACGAAGTTCACTAACGTCATTTTTTCTGCAGAAGTATAGTGGATGATGTCTTTAACGTTTACCAAACCAACAATATGGTCTGTGTCATGATCTGTTACAGGGTATCTCGTAAATTTCTTTTCCTGGATGACCCGTTCATTTTCATGAGCTTGGTCTGTTTTATCAAGCACCACCATTTCTGTTCGAGGAACCATAATTTCACTTGCTCTTCGGTTATCGAATTCAAAAATATTATTAACATAATGAAATTCTTCCCGGTTGATTTCTCCACCTTGGTAGCTCTCCGTTAAAAGGAAACGAAGCTCCTCTTCCGAATGTGTTTGCTCCTCTTTGTCCGGATCAATATTAAATAGTCTGGAAATAAGATTGGCACTGCTGTTTAATGTCCAGATGAAAGGATAAAATGCATGATGAAATAAGATTAACGGACGCGCAATAAACAAAGCAGCCTTTTCTGCTTGCTGGATAGCATAGTTTTTGGGAGCAAGCTCACCTAATACCACGTTTAAATATGTTATCAGGATAAATGCTATAATCGAAGAACCTGTTTTCAGCAACGCTTCCGGAGGGTCGAAAGATGCAATTCCTGCTTTAATCAGATGCCCGATTGCCGGCTCTCCAATCCACCCCATGGCAAGTGCAGTCAACGTTACGCCGAGCTGAGTTGTGGATAGATAGGAACTTAAATCGTTTAAAATTTTCTGAACTGCTTTAGCTCTTTTATCTTCCTGGACGATTAAATATTCCAGTCGCGAACGTCGTACTCTTATAATTGCAAATTCTGAAATCACAAAGAAGACGGTCAGTAACAACAAGATGATAAAAACAATAATATTGATAAATTGAAACAAGCAATCTCCTCCCAAAGGTTCTCTCTCAAATAAGCTATGTATTGTATTATTCTATCATAGTTACTGAACATGTTACTATCCAGCCAGTAACAATTGAAACTTACAAGAAATTTCAAACCTTTTATCTGCCGTGCAACCAACGATTTGTGTTGGTTTATGAAAAGAAAGTGTGTGTGTACAACCGGAAGAAAGCAATTTTAATATACAATTTCACAGTACTAAATGGAAGTTGCTTAGATGAATAGAGGTTTAAAATCGAAAAATAATTGAAATATAAAACAAACAATTGCAAAAGAGTGAGAAGAGACATTGATATATCCTGACTAAAAAGAAACGAAAACTGAATAAAGACATGATATAGAAAAGAGGCCACCGAAGTTTGGGGAAAGGAGAGCTTGTTACAGAGGGCCTATTAAAATGATGAGCTAAAAGATAATATAGTTTCAAAAAGTAGATTTTAATTATAAGATTATTTTTAAAGATTTTTATAACTCTTTTCATTCTTTTGTTTACGAAACGCTTGAAAAGGGTCGAATCGCTAATTAATGTTGAATAGCGATTCGATCCTTGGAAATCTATTTGTTTAAAATCCCTTATGGCACACTTTCATTCAGCTTGATTAGTAATTCTGTCAACATTTCTTCTGTAAAAGATTTATTGAAGGACAGAAGCGTACGAAGAGGCATATTGCGCATCACTGCCAGCATTAATTCCGATTGGTCTGCTTCCATCGCTTCCATAATGTCGCTCTTCTTATTTACCCCGGCCAAGGTGGCTTGTAAAATGGGGCCGGCTTTTGCATCTTCCAAAACATCACCAATCAGGGAATTTCTTGAAAAGCTGATAGGATAAGGTGCCGTCGATTCTACATGTACTTTTTCAGCTAATGCGATATGTGCAGAGGATTTTCCTGCCAGAATTTCAAAATCTCCTGTTTCCACATGCCAATCTTTCATTTGAGTACTGTAATAAGCAAAGGCTCGCTTATCTAATATGAACGTGATCGTTGTTTCTTCTTGTGGCTGAAGAGCCACTTTCCCAAAGGCTTTTAATTCTTTTACAGGACGGATGACGGTACTTTCTACATCCCTTACATAAAGCTGAACTACTTCCTTTCCAAACACCTTCCCGGTATTTCTCACCGTTACGTCCTCAGTCACCGTTTCTTCTTCTGTCATCTCCTGTTTATCGACGGCCATCTTTGTGTAGTCAAAAGTTGTATAACTTAACCCATATCCAAACGGGAATAATGGCTGGATGTCTTTCATATCGTAATAACGATACCCTACGAAAATTCCTTCTTTATATTCGACAATGTCTCCTTCACCGGGGAAGTTTATATGAGACGGATTGTGACTTAATTTTTCCGGAAAAGTTTCTGTCAGTTTACCAGATGGGTTGACCTTTCCAAATAACACGTCAGCAACTGCACCTCCAAAGGCTTGACCGCCGAGATATGCTTCTAAGAGCCCTTTCACCTCTTTTAACCAAGGCATTTCAACCGGCGCTCCGTTGCTTAACACTACGATGATATTTTGCTGTACTTTCGCTATTTCTTCAATGAGTCGTTGATGATTGGCAGGAATGCGTAAGTGTGGGCGATCATAGCCTTCTGATTCATATCTGTCGGGAAGCCCCGCAAATATAACAGCTGCGTCTGTCTGAACTGCGAGTTCTTTTGCTTCTAATAGGAGCTGTTCATCTATTTCATCTGAATCCAGTTGATATCCCTCGGCGTACTCCACTTCTGTCTCCCCAGTATATTTTTGGATCTCATCAAGCACATAGTCCTGATTCGTAGGAATGACTTGGGAGCTCCCTCCGCCTTGGTACCTTGGATGTTTGGCAAAGGCACCAATGACTGCTAATTTTTCATCCTGTTTAAGGGGCAGCATATCATCCTTGTTCTTTAACAAAACCATGCCCTCTCCAGCTACTTTTCTGGCAAGTTTGTGATGCGCCTCTTGATCATTCACCGCATTTTCATTTTTCTGATCAACTGCTTTATAAATAACTGTCAGCAATCGCTCAACAGCAGAATTTAACACGTCTTCGGGGAGATTACCATTTTGTACGGCCTCGATGATTTTCTTATCCCCTTCTCCGTTGCTGGAAGGCATTTCAAGTTCCAGCCCCGCTTCCAAACCTTTTGCGCGCTCATTCACACCGCCCCAGTCAGACACTACAAACCCTTCATGCCCCCATTGATCTTTTAATATATCCGTTAATAACGTTGGGTTCTCAGAAGCGAATACCCCATTGACTTGATTATAAGAGGACATTACAGTCCAGGGTTGCGCTTTCTTCACGGCCCCTTCAAAGCTCGCCAGATAGATTTCCCGGAGTGTCCGTTCATCTACTACTGCATTCGTAGACATTCTCCGGTATTCTTGATTATTCGCGGCAAAATGCTTTAAGGAAGTACCGACACCTTGACTTTGCACCCCATTTATATGACTGGCCGCTAATTCAGCCGATAAAAAAGGGTCTTCTGAAAAATACTCGAAGTTGCGTCCGCATAGGGGAGACCGTTTAATGTTTGCCCCTGGTCCAAGCAGTATGCCGACATCTTCCGCCTGGCACTCTTCACCTAAAGCAACACCGACTTGGTTTATTAAGTCTCTGTCCCACGAGCTGGCTAATCCTGCAGCAGACGGGAAGTAAGTTGCCGGGACACTATCAAAAAGCCCAAGATTATCTCCGTTTTCCTGTTGTTTCCGTAGACCGTGGGGCCCGTCGGTAACCATGATTGAAGGAATACCCAGCCGTTCCACAGGCTTGGTATGCCAGAAATTTAAGCCGGAACATAAACCTGCCTTTTCCTCTAAAGTTAATTCACGTATTAATTGTTGAATTCTATTTTTACGGTCCATAAGCTCCTCCTGTTAACCAAATTTAGTTTCCATGTCATTCAGTCTGCATTTTTTAAAGTGAAATGTTCTGACTTGTCCTCCCACTCTATCGTTACCTCAAACTCATCATCTTCCTTGGTAACTGCACACCCTGAACATTTACTGCCTGCTGTCTCTAAAACTTCCCCTTTCATCGATGCATCGCCGGACATATCGCCTGTCCCGCTTTGTATACTATAATATACCTGGTTTGGTGCTTCGTCTTCTCCGGTATATTTTATTTTAATGGTACTATCCTCGGCATCCCTGCTCGTTTCAACGTCTGCTGCATATTCTACTTTCCAATTATCACTTTCATTTTCAAAATGGAATGTTTCTTGGCCATCACAAGCAGTTAATATACATAAAGCTATAGCTGCGAACAATACAACTTTTATTTTCATTCTACTCACACCTTTATATAGATGGTATTCAGCAATCAGCCGACCTGCTCGCTTACTAATAGTGTAACACAAGAAATGAAGGCTCTTTATAAAGAAAAAAGCACTGCAAAATACAGTGCTTTTATATTAGAACAGGATATATTTGAAAGTGAGCTGTGAGCTGTTATCTGCTATTCACTTGGTTGCTCTCCTGAAAAAAGTTACCGTCAGTTAGTCTTTTTCCATGGCTTCCAAAAAATATCCCTTTATTTATATTTCTTTTTCAGTTTCGAAACGATTTCCGGCAATTTATTGGATAAGGCCATATTGTGTTCCAATAAGTTATTTGTTTTTGGGTTTTCAATAGACTCATAATCAGCACTGTTGGTAATTTCATCTATATATGGAATTTCATCTGAATCCGCGACAGAATATGCTTCGACTGCCTTTTCAAATATGACACTGTCAACGCCCCAGTCTGATGACACTTGATAGATTTCTTCGCGGAGCTGTTTCTTTCGCCAATTATCATACGCTTCATCAAAATTAATAGTACTTGGGACATTGCCAGGCTCTAATTCTTCGTTTACAAACCGTCTCAATAGTTCGGCTTGTTCGTAATCCCCCATATTGCTGACTTCTTCGATATTTTGATAAATTAAACGCAGTGTTTCCGCATCTACTGTTTGCGCCCCTTCTGTCTCGGTTGCCTGTTCTCCCATTAATTGAATAATGTAGTGTGCATCGATTCGTTGCGAACCTGCCAGTTTCGCCTCACCGAGTGGCAAGATTGGTATGTCTTCCTCAGGATCATCTTTATCGTCTCTGGTTAAGTTCCGATACGCCCCTACATATTGCATCCATTCATGCTCCGTTACACCAAATGCCTCATCTACCCAGCTAAATTCATAGTATTGCTGAATTTTATTCAATTGGCTGTTCGCCTGTTTAAAAGCTTTCTCAAATGCTTCTTTTGCTTCTTCATCTTTTTCAAGCTCTTGCCAGGTTGTCGGGTCTCTCAATATCTCCATCACTTCTTGGGAGTTCTCAACGAATGCCTTCACTGCTTCAGGATAGGGTTTCACAATAGCCTGACTGCTTTCGCCACCACTTCCATATAAAATCAGGGCTTCATTCACCGTTTCTTCCGTAATACGTGGATATTGGAAATTCACGATGGAACCAAATTCCTTTTCCTTTCCATAAATCCGGTTCGTTCTTGAATACGCTTGAATAAGTCCTTGTAATGCCAACGTACGATCCACATATAACGTATTAATGAATTTAGAATCATACCCAGTCAATAACTGGTCTGCCACAATCACCAGGTCGATATTTTTCGGGTTTCGTCCACTGCCACCTCGTGTCGCTCTTTCCACAATATCATCATAATACGCATCTTCCCCTCGACGTTTATCGCCATACGTATATTCAATGCCAGTAAACGCAGCATAATCTTGAAACATTTTTTGAATCAATGCTGGATCTGTTGGGTCTGGATCTGCATCTGTACCAAAGCTAAACGTCATCGCTACATTGATAGAAGCATCCTCTCTTTCAGCTAACTGTTTCTGAAACTCTTCATAATACGCAATGACACGATGCTTAAAAGCTACGGTTAAAATCGCATTGAACACTTTTCCTTGTGATTGTTCCATCCAATTGTTTAAAATTTCTTCTACCACTCTAGGAACATGCGTTTCATCTTGGTAAAAAAGAATTTTATTTTCTTTCGCTACTTTTTCCACATCTAAATCGGATAGTTCGTATACTTCTCGTTCAATTTTTCGTTTTGGTGTATCAGGTTGTTCTTCTAACTTATACTCTACAATTTGTTCTCTTAATGCTTCATAACTTTCAAACTCACCAGTATTGATATAATCAACATGAAAACCTAAAACGTTTTTATCTGCAATCGCTTCATCTATTGTATATTGATGTAGTAGTGGTCCGAATAACTTTTCCGTTGTATTAATGACTTCACTTTTTTCATTAATCATGCCTGAAACCTTATTTTCATCAAATAATGGTGTGCCAGTAAATCCATAAAACAATCCATTTTTTCGGAAATAGTCTTTGATGGTTACCATCATGTCGCCCATGGTGGTTCGATGTGCCTCATCAATAATAAAGACCATTTTCTTATCAGCTAAGCTATCATCTTTGCCTTCTTCTAAATCTTTTACTAGATTATTTAATTTAAAAGTTGTCGTGACCACAATATTCGATGTAGAAGATGTTAAAAGTCTACGCAGTTGATAAGTATGTGCCGTATCATCAACAGCCACAGACTCGTACTCTGCATACGCTTTAAAATTATCACTCGTTCGACTATCCAGTTCCTTACGATCCACTAAAAAGACGACCTTATCAAAACCACCTCGTATAGACAAAAATAATGCGGACTTAAAACTCGTAATAGTTTTCCCTTATCCAGTCGTATGCCAGATAAATCCACCATGTGGCAGCTTATCTTCGTTATCCCAACCTAAAGCAGCTCCTTCAATCGATTGAAGGGCATGGACTTGATAAGGTCTTAGTAGCATATGTTTCTGATTTTCCGCGTCTTTCGCTTCTTCAATAACTAAGTAATCACCTACCATTTGATGTGCCATCGGTATCATTAAAAATTGTCCAATGACGTCTTCCCAATGGTTAACAGGATGATTATCTTTATCCGCCCAATGAAACACAAAACTTGGGTTAAATGCTTGAATCGATTTCGGTGTCGCAAAATAACGTGTAGCTACCTCTGACGTCATCACCATCATTTGTGAACAAGCCATGAAGTTATTGACATATTCACCATCAGCGTAGTAGCGCTTGAATTGATTGTATGCTTCTTCCAAAGATTTATCTGTACGTTTTTGTTCAATATTGATGAGCGGTAAACCGTTAATCAGTAAGACAAGGTCGAATCGGTTTTCATTGGCTGATTCAACTTCACGTGCAATCTTATAACTCGAATCTCCACCACGCACTTGCGCCTTTTTAAATATCGTTAAGGTAATCTGTTCACGAGTGACATCTGGATGACTGTCACGATATATACCATCAATTTTACCCGTTGATTGTTCCATCGCTAACATTTTCGAGGCTTCATAACTATTATCAATTTGCGAAACTTTCGCCATGACTTGTGTAAACTCACTATCCGTCAGTGGTATACCTTCTAAAACATCTGCGTTCATACGATTCAGTTCCCCGCGCCAGTGTTCCACTAAGTCTTGAACGGTCACCTTTTGTTGATTACCATCTAAAAAGGCAGGTGCTTGCCATTTATATTTTTGAAGTTCCTTAACAAAATTATTTTGAAAGGCTTTTTCAGACACATTTTTCATATGATTACTCATCATAGCCCTCCTCTCTACACAAACATTTCTTCTAAATACGCTTCTTTCATTTTTTGAAGTTTGTCTAGTTTCTTTTCTTCCATTTCGATTTGGTTATCTAGGTTTTTGAAGAATGCTCCTATTTTTTGTTGTTCTTTAATAGAAGAAGGAACCTGAATAGTAGCTTCTAATATATCTCTATTATATAATCTTTTAATCGTACTTCCTTCTAAACTTGACCAATTAGTAAAGTTATAAAACTGTTTTAAAAATAAGTTACTTAGTTTTCCATCATGTTTTAACCATACAATATTAGAATCTTGGTAATAAGCATCTTCACCTTGATATTCAATGGTTCTTCCTATACTACCTGCAGCTGAAATTAATATATCGCCTGGCTCAGGATAAGGATATTTAGTTTTATATTCATTAAATAATTCGTATGATATAAAGGAATCAGCTTTTTTACCAAACGTACCAATTTTGTAAAATGGTACATCACCTATGACAGAGGTTTGACCTTTAAATATGCGTTTATTCATTTCAACCGTTCCAAAATTCCCTAGCGTTTTTTTATACCATTCTCCATCAAACCCTTTAAATCGTCTTTTCGGTACGGTTTCTCCTTCTTGCGGAAACATTTCCATTAAATAGGCTTCTTTTAAAGATTTGACTTTAGCAATCTTCCGTTCTTGATTTGCTATACGTTCATCTAAAACCTTGAAAAACTTGCCTATTTTTTTCTGCTCATTAATAACGGGTGCGTAAAACTGAAAATTTTTCATATCTTCCTGGAATAAATGGGGTATACTCGATCCAGATACTTTTAAATTAACCAATTCATAAAACCTTTTACTGTTCAATATATGATAAAAATAACTAGCTGATAGCTTTCCAATTATTCTTACCAACATCATCGTTGCATTAATTGTGGCTTTATCTTTTAAATCGGTTATTAAGGCAGGATTCCCTAATGAACCATCTTTTGAAAATATTACATCATTATTCTTTAACATTATTTCAGGGGATTCTTCATAACGCCATAAAGGAATATGATCAACTTTATCCCAATCTATAATGCCATGTTTAATGTGCCTTCCTGCAATCATACTGGGTCCATTTTCTATATACTCTTCTCTCTTTAAACTTTTCCAACCAAGACGCCCTTTAATAAGAGCGTAATCTCCTAATTTTATATTACTTAATTCAGTGTTTTCGTAACCTTTAAATCTTCTCTTCGGCTCTAATCTCTCTTCTTCCATCACTCAGTCACCACCAATTCTTTCAACATGTCTTCAAATTGTGCTTCAAGTGATTGACTTTCTGATTCAATCGTTTCTAACGTATCCGCATATCTTGCTTTTAACTCTTTCAAGGTATCCAATTCATCTTTAAGTGGTATTTCGATGAGCTGTGTCATATTATCGGTTAAATCTCCAAACCATTTTTGATACATCAATTGATCTATTTCTTCGTCTGTTAAGACCTCAATTTTATCTTCTACTTGTTCATTTAAAGCTTTTTCTTTTGCTTTGATATCTTTATTTAGCGCAGATTTTTCATCAAGTAAATTTTTAACTTTATCTAACAGTTCATATTCACTTGAATCCTTTTCTACAATTTTGATTTCAGACTTAATATTCGAAAGGGTAAAATCATCTTCTCTCGCATTTAATGCATACCTAGTACCGCTTCTTCATCACTTTCTTCTACTTTCGCAGCTTCGACAAGTTCATTGATTTCATCCGTAACAGATGCCAGAGATTCTTGTTTTTCTTCCACTTCTTTCAGTTCATCAGTGTAAAGTTCTTTTAGAATCAGTTCATTCGGTACAATCGAACCAATCCATCCATCTTGCTCATTTCGTTTCGTTTTCCCTGTTCCTTTGGTTACGATATTCGCTTCGCGTGTTCTTCCAACCGTGTAAAAATCGCTTAACGCTATTTTCTCCGTATCTTCCGAAAGCATCTCATCCCACAGCTCTGCGACAATCTGATAACCAGCATACGTACTCACATGTTTAAATGGTTTTAATAATTGTTTGATTTCCGATAGCATGTCATCTTTGAGTGGCTCGATATCGTTAACATCCTGAACCGTTTTTAATTTATCCCAGTACGTATGCCTATAAGTATGTAAAACTTCTTTTAAGTCTTCCGTTTGTTTTTGAACCGTTTGGTTAGTTAAAACATGACCTGTCAAGCTATCTATGGATGTCGTTAATTCTACATAACCTGTACGTACTTCTTGGAATGCATTATAAAGAACATCTTTTGCCATATCATGCAATACCGTTAACTGTTCAATTTGGTGTAAAGGTATGCCACCATAGACATGCGCATCCACATCTTGTGCAATATCTTCATCAATTGCTTCGATATAACGTGGAATGTTTAAATTATATTCGTTTTCTTTAATTTCCTTTTGTGTCGCCTTATGACTATAACCTTTTTCTTCCGTTCGTTCGATATATGTATCCACAATTTTAGATATATCTTTTTCTTGCAATACATTTTGTTTTCCTTCTTTAACGAAGGCCTTTGACGCATCAATCATTAAGACAGGGTCATCCAATGCCCGATTCTTCTTTAATATAATGACTGTTACAGGTATCCCTGTATTCGTGAATAACTTATCAGGTAAACCAATCACTGCATCGATATGGTTTTTATCTAATAAACGCTTCCGTATTTCACCTTCTGCACCACCACGAAATAATACACCATGCGGCAAAACAATTGCCATCGTTCCTTCTTGACCTAAGTGGAATAACCCGTGTAACAGAAACGCATAATCCCCTTTAGAGTCCGGTGGTAAGACACCTGCAATTTCAAAACGAGGGTCCGTCACTTTTAATCCTTCCTGATTCCAATTTTTAACGGAATACGGTGGATTCATCACGACTGCGTCAAATTGAACCCCTTCATTTGGTCGTTCTGGGTCCTCTGGCCAATCTTGTGCTAATGTATCCCCGTTTTTAACCGTCATTTTCTCAGGACGAACGCCATGTAATAATAAATTCATACGTGTCAAATTGTAGGTTGCTGTATTCTTCTCTTGTCCATAATAATGAAGATCTTTTCTGCCTTCTCCATTCAAATGTTTCCCTACTGTCAAGAGCAGCGAACCCGAGCCAACAGCAGGATCATATATTGAGCCTACATTCGTTGTCTTCGCCACAATTTGTGCCATCACTTCACTCACTTGTCTCGGGGTGTAGAACTCGCCTGCTTTCTTACCTGACTCCATCGCAAACTGACCAATTAAGTATTCATACGCGTCCCCTAAGACATCACCTTTTTGAAGGGCAACCATATTCAAATCAGCAAATAACTCAATTAATTGGCGAATGTTTTTACTACGTGCGTTCAAGTTACTTCCCAATGCTGAATCTGTTAGATCAATGGTTGAACTTGAGAATAACCCTTTAAAATCATCAATATCTCCTGTCGTTGCAACTGTACGTTCAAAACTTTGTAAGCTTTCCGTTACTTTTTCCAGTTCAAATGAACCTTCTCGAATATCTTTCAACCATGTTTGATACAAATGGTGTGGCAACACATAATAACCCAGTACATTTTGAATCATTTTAATTAAATTATCGCCATAACTTTCATAAGCTTCTTCATACGCTTGGACAATTTCTGCTTCCGTCCCTTTCGCACCACTTGTATTTACAAACGTTTCAAGTGTCTTATCACTTAAAAACTTGTAGAACATTAAACCTAACATATAATCTTTGTACCTGCTTGCATCCATGGAACCTCTAAGGTTGGTAGCCCCGTCCCATAGTCTTCTCTTTATCTCTTCTGATGTAATCAATTCATTTCCCCCTTGTACTTGTATATGTATCTGTTAGGTACAATTAAAAATAAGTTCATTCACTTATATACCTGTATAAATCACTTTTTCTACTATATATGATATCATTTATTAGCAACAAAACATAAAAAGACATGGTTCATAATGCTTTAAACCATGTCAGTTTCTCCATACGTTATTCAATTTTTTGTTTTAATGCTCTATATAATGTCGGTTTAGATATGCCTGTCAATTGCTCTACCTGTTTATATGTATGTGTCTCTTTTAATTTCACTGCATGCTCAATCTGCTTCCTTGAATATTTCCTCGGTCTGCCTTCTCTAAAGTCCGGATCCTGTTTTGCCATTAACTTTCCTTCTTGCGTTCTTTCTACTATCATGTCTCTTTCAAATTCCGCAAAAGACATCATAATATTAAATATTAATCGACCAGTGGGTGTATTTTCTATAACTCCCATATTCAATACGTGCACTCTTACACCCGTATCGAAAAGTTGTCGAATGACTTCAATTCCACCTCGAACACTTCTCGCAAATCGGTCTAGTTTCGTGACAACTAAGGTATCCCCATCTTCAAGTACATCTAATAACTTGTTAAATTCTTTTCTATCCACTTTAGTTCCAGTGAATTTTTCCGTATAAATATAATCACAATTCTCCTCTTCCAACATCTTCAGCTGGAAACGCAAATCTTGTTCGATTGTTGAAATTCTTGAATATTCGTATTTCACACCGCATTTTCCTTTCCACTTATGATATTAAGTTTTGAATCGCTATAAACCTTAATGTACCGTGGGATCGGAAAACACTTCAAATCTTAAAAGTAATGATACCTTTATACAATAGAAAAGATTTGTAAAATGAAGTCCTTTAATACAATTCCTGAGTAAGTGATATTATCAACTTTATATAATTATACTACCATACAAAATTGCATGATCTGGTAACCCAATTAGATGTGACTTCTGATCACGAGGTGTCATGTTGCCATATCCATTCTTACTATTGATAAATTGCCAATTATACTTAATATCTTGAACAGATGAAATACCTTTGTATATTAATGAATCAACATTTATACAATTACCATTTGGAAGAACATACGAGAAACCGTTATTTTTTATATCCCATTTTGGTGTTTCAAGTTCATACATAAAGGATGTTTTAGGTAAGGTCTTATTCTTGCTCTTCCTCCAAAAACAACCATCCTTATTACTCCAGTAAGCGTTAAAGTCTCCCATACAAATAACTACTTCATCCTTTTGACTAGTTAGATGCTCGTCTAACGCTTGCCACTCTTTCTGATTTCTTGAATTACGTATTCTAGTCCCAATTATATTTATAGTAGAACTGTTATATACAACCTCTACTTGTAAAAAGTTTGGCTTTTCTTCCTCACCCGTGTTCATTTCAGTAATAGCTTTCGCATTTGCCAAATCAAATCCAACATTCTTCTTTATGGCTATTAAACATTGATTCGAGTTGGAAACATATGGTGATATGTATAAATTATATTCTTTCTCTAGTGACCCTTTTAAGTAATCCCATCCACTCCCTATCACAAATTCCGTCAATATTGCAATATGTATATTATTATTCATAATCCAGTCAGATACAAAAAATGGGATTGAGTGATTGCCATAACCTGCGGCTCCATGTATATTCCATTCTATTATATTAATTTTACCGCACATATTCATAGTCCTCCCTAGTTTTTCTTTCAATATAAATTTAAAACAATGAATAAAATTCTGTTTGTACATATAGCAATATCAGTCTATATTTAATTGTTTCTTTACAGACTCGTACCAAATACAATCACTAGAAAACCTATTTTCATTTATTAATAACACTTCGATGTTTTCTGATGAATTTAAGCGTAATTTCCGTTTATAATTATTTGTTAATTGTTGTAAAGTACTATCATCATTTTTATAATGAAAAATTAATAGCTTTTTATTTTCAACCTCTACTAAGCTTCTAAACATACCATTTATGTGACCATCATCGCCATTAAAAGCATAACCTATAATACATACCACATCGGAATTTATAAATTTATCATAAAGATCTACATATTTCCTAGACATATATACTGAAGTCAAAGGTTTAACACCACTTTGAGTAAACATAAACGGAACTAATATTTTATCCTCTTTTTCCATATCTGAAGGATTTGTCAATATTTCATTTTTATAAGGATCATAATATTCATTAACACTTCCGTTCAAATGAAAAACAGGAGTTTTTTCAAGTTCAGTCCCTTCCAAAACTTGTTGAACGAAATTATTATAATTAGTCGTTCCGACAGAATTCAACTCAAAATACTCTGTTAAATTTATTAAATCATGATAATATCCTGGTCCTTCCTTTATTTTGAATGCATCTGGTTGTCCATAGTCTAATATATACCTTTGAACAGTATGAAGAAAAATAGAGATTCTACTAAATTTAGCCCAGTGCGACCTTGGATTATATAAATATCTAAAATGACTGTCAATCAAAGACTGATAATCCATAGCTTTACAATAAATTTCATCTAAAATAATACGACCTAATTCCCGAAATACTGTTAGTCCCTCAGTATCAATATCAATTTCAACGGGTGGTTCTTCAATAACTATTTCCATTCCCGTTTTCCCAACATCTTGATAATTCAAAGAAAAAATACCAGTTAAATCATCAAATACACTTAATTCATCTGGCGCCGTTATAAATAGTTCTTCGTTCAGTTGAGAAACCAAACTTTGTCCAATTGAACCGACAAGCAATTCTAAGAAGGCTCTAACGATTCTCTTCAAATACCAATCTGTAGGATTCTTCTCTAGTAATCTTAAATAAGCTGAAAAGTAATCCGACTCAAAAAGCGGTACATCGGTTGCTAGTTTTTTGTTTAATTTAATAGCTTGACTGTAGGTCTTATCTCCAATCTGTTCACCTGTTTCGGAATAAAATTTTTCTCTTAATTTTTTTTCATTAAATGTCCAATTTTCAAGAATCTTAGTTACATTTGCATCAAATTTATTTAAATACTCTAAAATATCACCTCTTCTATTTTCTAAACTTGATGCTATCAGACCCTCAAACTCTCCTTTTCCAAATACATTCAATCTTTTATTATAATAATTATCTGGTAGCCATTGTGTAGCGATTTGTGAAAGTGGATTAATAGCTTTAATTTGCTCCCGAAAACCCTCTTTATCCTGTTCATTTGATATTCTAAATATCTCTAAAGCAAATTTTCCACCAGATGGTAATCCATAACCTATTTCTGCACCAGCACCAAAGAAAACTGAAAGCTTTGGTAATCCCAATAGTTTCCCTCCATATCTTTCAATACATTTATATTTATAATATCACAAAATAATAGTTAATCTATGATAATAATCATTATCTAAAACATTTAATTCCTTCCACTTTTTGATAAGATTACTTCCCGCTGGTTATGTAAATTTCTAATAAAACTTAATTTCATCTCACAAACACTGATTTGACCATGTTTTAAACTGAAACAATTAATCTGTTATCACATTATTCCTACTTATGATAATTATTTCAGAAAATGGTCGAAGTTTTTTACTATATTATATATATCCTTCTCTTTCTTGTTTTTATATCTTTCTATTCTCATAATTTTTAAAATTAGGAGGGACAGACGATGATTAGGTACGAAACAGATAACATACAATTTTGATTGAATGTAACCAGAATTTTCCAGATCTATTAAAACGTGAAGAGGCTTTTGAATTTTTAAGTTATAATACGTTTTTCAAAATAAAAAGACTCGCCTTGAGAGCAGATCTTTTGATGCGTTATTTTATAATCACGCCAGGTTGTTGAATTTTATTATGTATGTGGTAAAAATTTATCAAATTTTAGTGCTATCTTAATCCTTTTTGAAAAACAACGAATTTACAAGGAATTGCTAACATCCGTGCCAGCCTTGGATATGAGGTTTCAAAAGACTCTATATAAACCCGTTGATAGCCGATACGATTATACCAGCCTTCCAAGAATGCCTTGGCTGGATGAGAGACTTCTTGAGGTATTAACAATTCAAGTTGCATTTTGCGAAATTGTTCATTTTGAAATTTCTGTTCAGCAAAACGAACTAACTTACTCGCTATGCCATTCCCTTGATATCTATTGTTTACAGCGAGCATTCCAAATTCACCAGTTTCACAGTCTACCTGTTGAACACGAACACACCCAACAATTTCTTTCATTGTCTAAGCCACCGCAAGCTCGCCGTCATTAGTTAGCTCTGTAATTTCCGACACTGTCGTACGGGTTGTTCCGCTTTTCCAAATACCTTTTTCCGATGTTCTAAATGCATCATTTACTATTTTTGTAATACGCTCCATTTCTTTAATATTGGTGCTCATATTACGAGGAAGAATTTGTATTTCGATTGACTGTGTAATAAGCGACATCTCCTCTTCAATAATTTGATCCTTTTTTGGAATACAACTGTGCAGCAATCGCTTCCTGTTCTGGAATTATTTATCAACCTGTCGTTTTATCCTTTTTAAATTTTTGCTTTGTTAAAATTAATCCTGTTAACCCAGCTGTTAATGCGGAGGGGATGCTATATATCAAAAAATCCCAATTTCCAGTGTACAGTGATACCATTAAAAAAATAGCAGGTATTCCAACTAAAACGAATAAAGAAACTATAAAGGCTGTTCTCTTGTTCTCCTTCATATTGCTGAGCTCCCTAATTGATAATTATTTTATGTGGATTTTAACTAATGTTCTAAACAATATGGCCCAATTGAATACTTTTCTTAAGCAAACGCGCGAGTTTAATGTATAAAATTGTTACATTTTGCGTTGCTAATCTGTATTATTTTAATAAGCTTTATCTTTTTAGCTAGGAAAAGTAAAGGAAAGTGAATTGCAGAAGATAAAGACATTGCTTGATTTTCGCTATTGGTGAGGTGTATGTAGTATAACAGTCTATCAACTTAAGCATGACATGAACAATATTAAATTATCAACCCCTCTAAATGATTAAGCTCCAATTAGATATTGAATGAATTAAAAAAATTAGGTAGATGATTCATTATCATTCTTTCATAACGGAGTGTAATTTCCCCAGTAGTTCATCTTTACTATATGATTTCATTGCTGATTGAAATTGAATAAAACTAGAATATTTGTCGCTATGTTTAAATAATAGTGCATTCACTTCTTGACGTTTTATATCATACTTTATACCTGTTTTCTCAAAGTTTGGATATATAGAATAAAATGCATCTTTTTTTAATTTTTCATGTTTTTCCTTTTCCTCTTGCCTTCGTCTTCCAGCTTCCTTTTCATCTATTGTTTTAGAGAATAAATCTCGTTGATTGAGATATTCTTTATAACCTATCCTACCTTCCACGTAGTCAATAAACAGTTGTATATTCTTCACCATTCCATCTAGATCGTATTGTTCCATCCCTCTTTCAAAATCCTCAAATTTGACAGGTTGGACGATCTTTTTTTTGTATTCCTCAGAGTACACGAAGTCTCTAAATACCTGAGGATACAGTAATGCTCCAATTTCATTCAAATCATACAATGCACCAACAATTTCATGTCTTGAACTATCACTATTTAAGTTTTTGAAATTACCTTTCTGAATCATTTCCTCTTTCTCTTCCTGCTCTTCTTGATTGACTCGTTCTTGTTCAGCAGACAATATACAATCCATTTCTCCCAATATTTCATACGCTTCTTCAGGTGTTATATAAGCTCTATGGTAACAAGTAATATGCCATTTGCTTTTTTGAGGAATATCCATTTCAACATACCAGTCCTTTATCTTGGGTCTTAAAAACATTACATATCCTGGATATCCAAATTCTAACGATGTTTCTTTTGCAATTAGAGTATGCAGGATAGCATGTTCAACCACATCACAAAACACTAATCTTTCTTTTTTGTGATATTTAAAAGAAATATTCTGATCTTTTATAAAAGATTGATTTGTCATATTTAAAAACTTGTTTTCGTCAATATGATGACATTCTAGTCCCTCGACAGATCTTGAATACTTCCCTTTTGTAATGTTTTTTATTTTCCCTTTAAAAAACCGCTCATATGATTGCTCCTTGAAAAAATCATCTTCTGCTGTACCATATTTTTTAAGCAAAAATTCTACAGCGTTATTATACGTTTTAGAAAGTAGAACTAAGTACTCTTCTTTCTTATCCATTTGTACCACCCTGTTTTACTCATTTATAAAATACACACATCCTATAAAGTCTACAACAGTGTAAGAAATCGAACGGTTCTATATATATCGCATAAGCATCATCTATAGCTTCTTGAGCAAGTTGCTATATCTTTTATGATTAGATTCTCTAGATGATAATGCAATGGCCAGGAGATCTTGTGCTATATTCATCACGAGGAGAGAAATAGCTAATGATACCAGAAACCATCCCTTGATGAGGAGGCATTTAACTTTCTAGTTAAACACTTAAAAAGCGATAATTAATGCGCTCGGTTCTTGAACTGCTTTTCATTTCTTCAAGAATCTGGCGCGTTTGTTGTAGAAGCTATTTTATTCAATATTATATCATATTTCAGCGATTCACTATTAAATGACTCTGTTTTTTTCAAATTTAACAATACTTTCAAAGAAACTGTATAAGCTATCTGACTTTTAATATCAATTGTAATACTGTTCACTCGATTTCAGTTACAAACCACCTATAATAAAAAGTATAGTATTCCCATCACTAAATTATTTTTATAGTTTTCGCTTCAATCACTTACCATAATTCATATTAATATGGTGTGAATAGTTAATTCGTTATTTTTGATTTTGTAGTTTCTTCCACTTTTTTTGATAAATGCCGTTTCAATAAAATTTTTTCTAGCTTTCAATATACGTGGACTAAAAATACTATTATAACAGCCCATAACATTCAAACTATCAATTTATTTATCTTTCAATTTCTAGTTATGATAATTTTTTTCCAAAGAAAGCCATTAGCTTGGTGAATATTATAAGTATCTACTCAGAAATCCGTGTTTCCTAATCTTTTACTTCCTGTATCAATTCGTAGTAAAAGGGGGTCGCAGATATGAACGAAGAATTAAAGAACGAAATAACACAAGTAATTACAAAGTAGTTCATATTTCTAGTGAACTCTACCAAGCTACAACCAGAATGGCTGGATAAGACATCCGATACAGAATATGCAAATGTTAGTTACAACACCTTTATAAAATTCCGTACCAAAAGATTAAAGGCCTGCGAAATAGATGGCATTAAAAGGGTAAAGAAATCAAAAATATATAGATTTTACAGCAGCGTAGCTTTTTAAAACTGGTGGATTTACCATAGATAGCCTTATAATACCTTTTAAAGTAAACCCTCCTTTTTCTATCTTACTCTCGAAAATTTAAAGAAGGAAAATATAAATATGATTAATCAGTATACACTTAAAAACAGAGAAAAAAAGATTTAAAATTAACGTTTATATCGGAACAGATGAAACGACTGGAAAACAAAAAAGAACAACTAGACTAGTTTTAAAACTAGGAAGGAAGCTAACTTAGAATTTGCACATATTCAATTGCAAATTACTAACGGCGAATTTAAACAAAAAAAGTTGATACTTTCAAGATGTTTATAATTTATGGATAAAACAGTATAGAGTCAATGTGAATCAAATACCTATGTAAAAATAAAAACCTTATTCAAAAAACATATCTTGCTTTCTCTAGGTGAATATAGAATTGAAAAAATAACATTTGATACGTGCCAACAAGCAGTACAATTTCTGGAGTGAAAAATTGAAGAAATTCAGCGCAGTAAAATCGTATGCATCTAGGGTTTTTGACTTTTGCTATACGAAGAGACATTATCCCAAAAAAACCCTTGTGATTTAGTAGAATTACCCAGACAAGCAAATAATAACTTTAACGTAAATGATCAGATTATGGAAAAGTATTTTTATACAGTAGATGAACTACGAAAATTTCTGCATCACTTAAAAAAAGGAAATAATAGGAAAGCCTACGTACTCTTTAGACTACTTGCTTATTCAGGTATGAGAAACTCAGAAGCTCTTGCATTAACCTGGGAGGATATTTTCTTTAACTCAAACACCATAGCAGTATACAAATCAATAGCTATGGATGTAGACAATAAACTTTATGTGAAGTCAACTAAAACTAAATATCGTAGAGATTTGAAAATGGATGATAAACCATGCAGATTCTTCAAAATTGAAAAAACAACAAAAGAAAGTAAATTTCAAGTTAGGGATCAAATCAAACAGTTCAAAACAACTGGTTTTTAATAATAGTAAAAACCAATTTGTTCATCCTAACAAAACAACCACCAATTAAAGAAAATCACTACACATGGATTAAGACATACGCATTGTTCATTATTATTTGAAGCTGGTGTTACTATTAAAGCAGTCCAAGATAGATTAGGGCATGCAGACGTACAAACTACCATGAATATATACGCTCATGTTTCAAAAGAATCTAAAGCAAATACTATTGAAACATTCTCCCATTACTTGAATAGTTAAATTCGTGACTACGTTTTTGACTACGTTCAATTGATATTCAACGAAATTAGATGAAACTAAAAAAGTGCCAAACTCCTTATCTTTCAAGGAATTCAGCACTTTTAAATCCATATAAAATTCTAATATGGAGACGGCGGGATTTGAACCCGCGTCCAAAGGTATCGCCACTTAAGCTTCTACACGCATAGTTGGTATATTAGCAGTTCGCTTGCATCTTCGCCTACCAACGGGCATTGATGCAGCTAGTCTGATTGGTTTCAACGCACTGTCCCCAGACGGAGGACGTACGTTTATCCCGCTTTAGTTGAGACTCTGTTTCATCACACGGGCGATGACGAAGAGAGTCCTTTAGAGCTTATGCAGCTGCTAAAGAGTAATCTTCTTGTTCGCCAATTAAAGGCTTGTAACGTTTTACGAGACGTAACCTCGACGCGCAGCTTAAGCTCAACCTACCCTTGTCGAATCCAGAACGTCCCCGGTTAAAAGGACTCTGATAGATATCAGTTGAGCCACTTATTCAATTTCTATATTTATTATAACATTTTCATACCTAAAAACAAATTATTGGTTTGCTTCTTTCATAGCCCGGTCAATATCACGCTTCATTTGCTTCTGTTTTAAATCTTCCCGTTTGTCATGCTGCTTTTTCCCTTTACCTAACCCGATTAATACTTTGGCAAAACCGCGTTTGATATATAATTTCAAAGGAACAATCGTATAGCCTTTTTGCTTCACTTCGCCATATAATTTATCAATTTCGGCTCTGTGCAATAATAATTTCCGGCTTCTCGTCGGGTCATGGTTGAAGCGATTGCCCTGATCATAGGGCGCAATATGCATATTAATCAGCTGAGCTTCCCCGTTCATAATCCGGACGTGGGCATCTTTCAAACTTACCCTGCCCGCCCGGATGGATTTGATTTCGGTACCTCTCAGCTCAATGCCTGCTTCATACGTTTCTTCAATAAAAAAATCGAAAGAAGCTTTACGGTTCTGCGCTAGCGGTTTTTGATAATTTTTCGCCAAAGGTCATTCCTCCTTGTATATTATATTTAAGGTTTTAGTCTTCCGACTTTGAAAGGAAAACCTTATGAACCTGAGTAATTTTCCAGTTGGTATTTCCTCAATTATTTGAGAAAATATACTTAATGGATTGAG
>Ga0079226_10000654_pt1 | contig 25060 bp, 20 predicted proteins | sample Poulit2014_FD_76345 | JGI IMG/M metagenome (GOLD analysis project Ga0079226, IMG submission 76345) | Agricultural soil microbial communities from Georgia to study Nitrogen management - Poultry litter 2014 | ecosystem: Environmental > Terrestrial > Soil > Agricultural land | place: USA: Georgia...
AGGCATTAAGATCATGCGTGCACCGGCTGCTTCCAGACCGCCAAACGGATAGGTTCCTGAACCGTAGGAAAAGGCAGCTACACCGACGCCCCGGCGTTTGTTTCCGCTTTTATAATTTTTACTAGCAGCTAATTTATCATCCCAAGCAAAAGCCTGACGTCCTTCTTGCAGACATTTATCAACATTGAAATCAAACTGCCGAATGTTGCTGATTGTATTGTAGAAGTTGTTCTTGCGGCAGTTCTTTAAGCGGAATTCGATTGGATCCATGCCGATTTTTTCAGCCGCATCATCAATCATGGATTCTAGTGAATAGATCACTTGAGGAATTCCATAGCCGCGCATTGCACCAGCTGTTGCGATGTTGCTATAAACGGTTTTAGCAGCATAGCGAAAGTTTTCTGATTTGTAAAGTGCATTGATGAAAGTCCCGCCTTTACCGCCGATGGCATGACCATGAGAAGCATAGCCGCCCTGGTTTGAAAGGCAATTGAAATCAAGGGATGTGATCGTGCCGTCATTTTTGACGCCAATTGCAATATCATAATCAATGGCGTGTCTGGTGCGCGTATATGCAATGGATTCTTCGCGACTGAAAGCAACTTGTACGGGACGTCCGCCACAAGCCATTGACATGGCAACCGTAATAGGTTCGATCGTAACTTCTTGTTTGTTACCAAAACCACCGCCAATGAAAGGTTTTTTCACGCGGATCTTAGACCAGGGCACATCGAGAGCCTGCGCGATGATCCGCCGGCAGATGTAAGGAATCTGAGTTGAGCTCAGACACATCCAGCGCTGATCTTCACTCTGATAGGCCACTGCGCCCTGATTTTCTAAGTGGATGTGCTGTTGTACTGAGGTGGTGAAATTTTCTCTTAGCACATGGTCAGCTTCGTCCATCCCTTTGTCAATATCACCAAAGCCGACACACGTATCCGCAATTACATTGTCACGTTCTTTGTGGATCCGCATGGCATCTTCTGCCATGGATTCTCTAGGTGTCAGATATACTGGATATTCTTCATAGACAACGTGAATTTTTTCCAGAGCTTTTTTGGCTTGCAGGTCGGTTTTAGCAACAACTGCTGCGATCTCATCTCCATAGACGCGGACATTACGAGTCAGTAAACTGCGATCTTCGATGTCTCTTTTCTTTGGATCCATGTGAAATGGGTGTCCAGCTGTCGCAAATTTAGTCTGCGGCAAGTCCTCTGGTAATAAAATCTTGATAACACCGGGCATTTTCTCAGCTTCTGAAATGTCATATTCTTTCACAAATCCATGAGCAATCGTGGAGTGCAGAATTTTTCCATGTAGCAAATTAGGAAAAGGAAAGTCTGCAGTGAATTTTGCCTGCCCTTTAACCTTGGAAATAGCATCCCAGCGCTCTTTTTTGTGACCGACAACTTTTTTCGTGTCCATTCTTTTACCTCCATTTTAATAAATAATGTGATTTAAAATATAAAAAACAATAAAAGCAATAATTAAAACGTTTACTTTTGTTTTAGGTTAACATATTTTAACTACAATCAGTGGGAAGCAAACAACTTTTAATAATTCTAAAAATTTAAAAAATGGTCGAATTACGAACAATAAAAGATTCTTGTTCACATAAGATAAGCCATTATTCAGCTTGATAAATAGATCCATTTATTAAAAAATAGAAAAAGATACTATTGTAGTATCATGATTAAAAAGACTTTGTAAAAGGGGGGTAAGTAGAAAAGGTCAAGACTATAAAAAAGCGCTATACTTTTATTAGAATAGCGATTGTTTTTTATAATACGAACTAAAAAAGTTCAGCTTTTTATTTGTGAAGTTCAGCTTTGTAACAATTTTGTAATAATCAGCTCAGCTTGTTGAAATTTCAGTTAAAAAAAGCTGGCTTTCTCCTATTGGAAATCTCCAGCTTTTAGTATTTTATTGTTCTTTAAACATACGAATGTATTCTCTGATATAAAGAATAAAGGATTGAGCTAAAAAGAAAGCAATAACTAGAAAGAGCGCATTTTTAATGGTTGCTGAAATATCAGGAAATAGCAGTAGGATCGGAATGGCAACATAAATAACAGCTGTCGAGATTTTACCAAACCATTTCGCTCCTTGCAAATTTACTTTACGTTTTAAGCCGATCGCTCCGGCAATTACCATAAATAATTCTTTAGCGATAAAGAGTGCGACCAACCAGCTGACTTCAGGATTAAAATATGCCAGTGAAATCATTAAGGCCAGCTGAGTGATCTTGTCAGCAGCAGGATCAAGGAATTTACCTAGATCAGTTATCTGATCACAACGACGGGCAATTTGTCCATCGGCAAAATCGGTCACACCCGATACGATCAGTACGCCAGCTGCTGCATAAATATCATTTTTGGTTCCAGCTGAAAATATCAGATATAAATAAAGGGGGACTAATACTAAGCGAAACAAGGATAGTAGATTGGGAATAGACTTCCATTCTTCTTTCCAATTATCAAAATACATGCATTCATCTCCAGTGAGTTTTTGAAAAATTAAGTAAATAGAAAATGTCTTACTTAAGTTTATAAATGTATTATACTCGTTTGCGTAAAAAATCACTAATGATTTTTTGATTCAGGTGGAAAAACATTTATATGTCGATTCTCCTTTTAAAAGAGCTGTTATGTTATAATAATACAAAGATTATTGGAGCTGAAAACATGGAATTTGGATTATATGAGAATAAAAAATTGGTCTTAAGATCCGTTGAAGAACATGAAGTTGCTCAATTTAATGCACTGTTGCGTTATGTTTTTCAGATCACTGATTCTGAAATTGAAGAAAGTGGCTATCAAAACTCACGTGAAATAATCAAATCAAAACGTCCGATTTTAGCTAAAGCTCAAGTTTTTGGCTGGTTTGATCAAGACAAGTTAGTATCACAAATTGCAATTTATCCTTGTAGAGTCAACATTCATGGTCAAATTTATCAAATGGGCGGTCTTACTGGTGTAGGGACTTATCCAGAGTATTCAGGTCATGGTCTGATGAAAAAACTCATTTATACTGCTTTACAGAATATGCGCCATAATAAACAATGGATCTCTTATTTATTTCCTTATGATATTCCTTATTATCGTCGAAAAGGCTGGGAAATTATGTCTGATAAGCTGACCTTTAAGATCCGTGACAGTCAATTGCCACAAAATGAAAATGTTGCTGGTATAATTGAACGTCACCCCGTGGACCATGAGGACGTCTATCGTGTCTATGATACTTTTGCCAAGGAGAACCATGGTGCTATGCAGCGGGAAGCTTTTCACTGGGAAGAATACTGGCGTTATGAAGATGAAAAAGAAAGAACGGCAGCTGTTTATTATGATCAGGCAGGTAAAGCTCAGGGAGTATTATTTTATTGGATCGCAGATGAAATTTTTCATGTCAAAGAGATGTTTTATCTATCTCAGGCAGCAAGAGTCGGCTTGTGGAATTTTATTTCTGCCCATTTTTCGATGATTTATTGGGTCGAGGGAAATATTTATAAAAATGAGCCACTGGCATTTTTACTGGAGGACAGTCAAATCAAAGAAACGATCGAACCTTATTTTATGGCCCGCATTGTAGATGTTGCAGAATTTTTACAAGCTTTTCCTTTTAAAAATGTTCAGGGAAGCTTTCATTTTGTGGTGAGTGATCCTTTAGCAGAGTGGAATAATGAGATTTTTTCTTTAGTAGAAAAAGCGGGAAAGTATCAGGTGATCGTTGGCGAAAAAAAGGGAAGTTCAGTCAGGCTGGATATTCAGACTCTTACTTGTCTGTTGATGAATTATCGTCGGGCCAGCTATCTGGCTAAGATCGATCGGATCGAAACGGATGAACAAACATTACAGTTACTGGAGCGCATCATTCCCGATCAGGAAGCTTATTTTAGTGATGATTTTTAAGTGAGTCAGGTATTTTTTAGAAAGGAACTGGTCAAGATCAAACAAGATAAACGTCTCGTTGTGGTATCTCATTGCGTGTTAAATCAGAATGTCGTTGTTAAAGGCTGGCAAAGAGCAGCAGGCGCTTTTCCCTTTGTCCGTTATCTACTGGAAGAAGGCGTGTCACTTTTACAATTGCCCTGTCCCGAATTACTGGAATTGGGAAGAGACCGGCCACCTTTAGAATATAGTGACTATGCTAAAATACCGAATTATCGCAGCAAATGTCAGCAGTTGATCGAGCCCACCCTTGATCAAATTCGTTGTTATCAAAATTCGGGAGCAAAGTATTTAGGGGTGATCGGGATCAATGACAGTCCGAACTGTTCGATTTCAGGACAGCGGGGGGTTTTGATGGAAGAATTTTTTACCGCTAGTGAGAAAAATCATTTTTCAACAGCTTATATTGAAGTACCAGTCTGGTATTCGACTGAAAATCAAGGCGATTTTTTGGCTGCAGTAAAGGAGTTTATTAGATAGGAAAATTCAGATTTTCAATATAAAGTACTGCTTATAATAGATAATATAAATTAGCAGCTTTCTGATGTAGGTGATAAAATTGTAAGAGAAATTATCAACTATTTTAGAGGAGAACAGTAAAAGTGAAAAATAAAACAAGGATCCTGGTATTGTGTGCGATTGCCGTAGTACTTAATGTTGTATTAGGAGAAGCTGTTGCTATGTTAAAAATACCTCTTCTTTTTCTGGATACGATCGGTACGATTTTCATTGCAGCAGAATTTGGTATGACTTATGGTATCTTAACGGGGATTGTCACTAACTTATTAATGGGGATGTGGCAGGGGCCTTTAGCCATTCCATTTGCGCTAGTGAATGTTGCGGTTGCTATTGTCGTTGCCTTGCTTGCTAAAAAAAGTTTCAATTATAAGAATGCGCTTATCGCAGGACTGCTTTTAGCTTTTATCTGCCCGATGATCGGTGCTCCGATCCGGCTTGCTTTATATGGCGGATTTACTGGTTCAGGTACCGATGTTGTGATATTTGCCTTACGTGCTTCAGGCAGAGAAATGATCACGGCTACTTATTGGGGAGCGGTGACCGGTAATTTGGTTGACAAGATTCTTTCTTGTTTACTGGTTGCCTGGTTCCTTAAACTTCCACAATTTAAACGTTTTTTATTGCCAAGATAATTAAGTATCGACTTACTACTCTTAAGCTGACTTTAGAGAGTAAGTCGATTTTTTATTGTAAACGATACTTACGCAGTTGTGCAGCTTGCTCTGGCAGCGTTGTCAAAATCAGATAAAGCCAAAAATCAACGGGTTGCTTCTCAAATTCAATTTCATTTTCAAAATCAATATCGGTAAAGAGTAATTTGATGGCCTGTAAAAGTGAGATCGCATTGACCTTAGCATCAAAAAGCTTGGGAAAAGTCTGAATCACCTCAATCAAGAAAGAAACTAGTATCTGGCGCTTAGGGAAATGGCTCAAGAATCTATCTTGTTCGATGAGACGATTAGCAAATTCTTCATTACTTTCTCCTTTTAATTGATTAGCGGCATAAAAGACAGGAAGTTTTGTCTCTTGACGACCATAACGGTCAGTGACGAATTCCAGTAAGTTTTTACTATACCATTGCAATAAAAATTCTTCCCAGGATCTTTTTGACATATTTTTAATAAAAGACGGATGAATCAGTTTAAAGCCCTCGCAATTAAGAACAGCTTCAGTCGTATAGGCTTTTTCGGTAGGTAAAATTAAAGCTACAAAAAGTTCGGGAAGCGCCTTGCCATTGATCGCTAGAATCTTTGGGGGATTTTCGATCAAATATTTTTGCTGTGTTCGAATATCTTCGAAATAGAGTTTATCATTTATTCTTATTGACCGAAATTGACTCAGAATGAAATTATTTGTCCAGGTGGAAATAATGTTCTTTTCATCTTTTACAGGAAATTTCTGCAGTAACATGCGAAAGAATTTCTTGCCTTGCCAGTGGGTCAAGACAAAATAAGTACGGGTGATCCGGCAATAAATTTCATAAGGCTCTCGAAACTCGCTACAATTGCTCATCTGATGGGCATCCTCATATTCGAGGTAAAACTTTTCAATAAAGTCACTGGCTTTTTCCGGCCATGGGCTTTTTTTAATTCGTTCTAAGAGTTCAGACATAGAAGCTAAAAACATATCATAGCTGTCAATCTGAGGATCATTTTCGAGCGCAAACTTGATTTCACTGAAAATAAAATCAAGAAGACTCTCATCAAAGTGATCGGTCATGAACTGCTGTTTTTCTTGCTCGGTTTTTTTCATGAAAAACTTCCTTTCATCGCTTGTTTTCATTTATCATAACATGAAAAAAAACAAGATTCTCTCATTTAAGGCAACAGCTTTTTGACTGGATAGAATTTTATAAAATGGTTGACGATTCAGTAAGCTTAATTATACTTTATAAGTAAAGACATAATAAAAGGAGAATATTAGATGAAATATACAATTGATGATTTTTGCCGTCTGATCGATCACACAAACCTGCATGCTGATGCTTGTGCAGCAGATATTAAGCAGCTTTGCCAGGAAGCCAAAGACTATCATTTTAAAATGGTAGCCATTAATCAAGTACAAAGTAAATTTTGTGCCAGAGAATTAGCTGATACGGATATCGCAGTTGGTGCGGCGATCAGTTTTCCCTTAGGTCAGACGACGCTTGCTTCAAAGGTTTTCGACACAGAAGATGCGATAGCTAATGGTGCGACCGAAATCGATTACGTAGTCAATCAAACGGAGGTTAAAAATCAAAACTGGGCTTATCTTGAAGATGAGATGCAACAGATGGTTACGGTTTGTCATCATCATTCAGTAACTTGCAAAGTGATTTTTGAAAATTGTTATTTGAACGAAGAAGAGATTGTAAAACTAGCTGAAATTGCCAAGAAAATCAAACCGGATTTCATCAAAACTTCAACGGGATTTGGTAAAGGCGGTGCGACAGTAGCCGATGTTGCTTTGATGAAACAAACGGTCGGCGAGGCTGTAGAGGTAAAAGCGGCCGGGGGTATCCGCAATACGGATGATTTTCTGGCAATGATCGCAGCTGGAGCCACACGTATTGGTTGTAGTGCGGGGATCAAAATCATTGAGACTTTGAAGAAACGTTTTCTAGAAGATGGGATTTCATATATAGAGATTTAAAAAATAGCGGGAAAAATGATAACAGTCTGTCTTGCAAAAATCATGGAAATTTCAACAATAATTTGCTATGATTATTTGTGAATGGAAAGAATGGAGTGAAGGAAATGTCAAAAATTTTAGTTTTTGGTCACCAAAATCCAGATACAGATGCGATCGGAGCAGCCATTGCTTTTTCTGATTTGCAAAATCAATTGGGTAAAGATACAGAAGCGGTAGCCCTCGGCGCACCTTCTGAAGAAACACAATTTGCTTTAGATTATTTTGAACTTAAAGCCCCACGTGTAGTTGAACATGCGGCCGATGAAGTTTCTGAAGTAATGCTAGTTGACCATAATGAATTTCAGCAAAGTATTTCTGATATTAAGGATTTAAGAGTTTTATCAGTTGTCGACCATCATCGGGTGGCTAATTTTGAAACTGCGGATCCTCTGTATTATCGTGCAGAACCTGTCGGATGTTCTAGTACGGTTATTTTCAAAATATATAAAGAAGCTGATAAAAAACCTGCCAAAGCAATTGCCGGGATCATGATGTCGGCGATTATTTCTGATACCTTATTATTCAAATCACCAACTTGTACGGCAGAAGATGAAAAAGCAGCTAAAGAATTAGCAGAAATTACAGAAACTGACTTGGAAGCTTACGGTTTAGAGATGTTAAAAGCAGGAACTAACCTGGCTGATAAGTCTGCTGAAGAATTACTGGATATGGATGCTAAGAGTTTTCCGATGACAGATAAAAATGTTCGCATCGCTCAAGTAAATACAGTTGACCTGGCAGAAGTATTTGCACGTCAAGATGAATTAGAACAGGCAATGAAAAAATTAAGTGAAGAAAATAATTATGATTTATTCTTGCTGCTAGTAACCAATATTTTAAATAGTGATTCCGAGTTATTAGTAGTTGGAAGTCCAAGTGAAAATGTCGAAAAAGCTTTCGGCGTAAAATTGGCAAATCATCGTGCCTTCCTACCGGGTGTTGTATCACGTAAGAAACAGGTTGTACCACCATTAACTGAGAGTTTTGAATAAGATGATTTCAATGAAGCTGGACATCTTTTCCTGAAAAAACATTGGGAAATATGGGTGTCTAGCTTTTTTATTGATAGCCGACAGATGTGATCTACTCCAAGTCAGAGAAAGTTTGAGTAGATCCGGGGATAATCTACTCCAAGTCAGAGAAAGTTTGAGTAGATCCGGGGATAATCTACTCCAAGTCAGAGAAAGTTTGAGTAGATTCGGGGATAATCTACTCCAAGTTAGAGAAAGTTTGAGTAGATCAAGAGATAATCTACTCCAAGTCAAGGAAAGTTTGAGTAGATCCAGTTGAAAATTTTGAATATTAGCAGCAATAAATATTTTTTGACAAGAAAGGTTGGAAGATGAGAGAGATTTATGATGAAACGAATCAAAAGTTGGCTCACTTGATGCAATCTGATTTTTATCAAGGGCTAAAGAAAATACTGGCACAAAAACCAGCTCCGACTTTGCGGCAAATAAAAGAACAGCTAGGTAATAAAATCGATAAAGATTTAGATTTTCTGATTGAAAAAGGAATTGTTAAGCGTCAAGATCGCCGTTATAATCTGGGGTTGATCGAACATCCGCAAATAGAGGAAAGTAAAAAAATATCTCAGCTGACCCAAGTATTATTGAGTCAGTTAAAAAGTAAAAGTCAAACAGAGCTAGCTCTTTACTTGTGTAACTTACTGCAAAAAACAAGTAGTGAAACTTATCTACTAGCCGATGAACAGATGTATGCATTTTATCAGGAAATTGGTAATAAGCGTTTAAAAATTGCGACTATCGCTACAGAAGAATGGACTCAGACACTTCCTTCTTATTTTGCCTATCTGCAGACAGAAGAAAAATGTGCAGTCTTTACTGAAATGGAAAATTTACTGGGGGATGTAGATCCAGATTATTATTTAGATCAGCTTTTTTTATTGGTAGAAAAAAGAGGAGAAATTCCGCATAAAAATAATATATTTTTGACTTCTCTCAAGCTTTTTGATTTAGTATCGACTCAAGCACGACTTACTTTTAAAGTTCCGCTAATAAAAGCAAGCGACTTAGTGAAGACTGTGCCTGAATTTGCACTCAATGATTTTGAACGACATGCAGTCGTTGGCAATATTCTTACAGCATTGGGCTATGAACAACTCACTTTAATGATCCTATCATAAAGTCTTTCTGAAAAAGAAAGACTTTTTTTATAAAAAAATTGCAATTTCATGATAAAAGTATTTTATTTTTATGAAAATATTTACTGGTTTTTCTTTGGAAATTACATTACTAAATGTTGTAAAAAAGCTATTTTAAAAGCTTTTACTTATGATATAATTATATTATTAATTAAATGAAACTTGCTTTACAAAAAATGTTTTCTATAAGAAAGGCATGAGATTTTTGCGAAGGAGGGAAGTAGATGGTTCTAAACGATCAGGCATTGTTAGAGGCTGAAGAACGTTTTTTAACCGGGGAGAATTTCTATCTCCAACATTTTTTAGGGCTACACCAATTCGAAAACGGATACATTTTCCGTGTCTGGGCGCCTAATGCTCGTCAGGTCTTCCTGGTAGGAGACTTTAACGCCTGGGATGAATCCTTACCTATGTCTAAAAGAGAAAAGTCGGGGGTCTGGGAAATTACAACGGATCTTCCGCAAGAAGGGCAATTATACAAATTTTTGATCGAACAAGCAGATGGTCGTAAAGTAATGAAAATCGACCCTTTTGCGATTTGTTTTGAAAAAAGACCGGGGACAGCAGCAGTTGTTTACAATCTTCAGCAAAAAAAATGGCAGGATGGACTGTGGCGTGGTCGTCAGAAAAGAATGCATAGCCTGAAACGTCCACTAAATGTTTATGAGGTTCATGCCAGCTCCTGGAAGCAGCATGAAGATGGGCGACCGTATTCTTTTGCCGATTTAACGGTTGAATTGATTCCTTATGTAAAGGAGATGGGCTATACTCACATTGAATTTTTACCGCTAATGGAACATCCGCTGGGAACTTCTTGGGGTTATCAGCCAACTGGTTTTTTTGCTTTAGCTTCTTATTATGGAACACCTGAAGAACTGCGTGATTTTGTCGATTGCTGTCATCTGAATAACATTGGGGTTTTTGTTGACTGGGTACCGGCACATTTTTGTATCAATGATGACGCTTTAGCTTATTATGATGGTACTCCGACTTTTGAGTATAGTGATCCTGATCGAGCACACAATATTCGCTGGGGCACGATCGTATTTGATCATGGTAAACCACAAGTACAAAGTTTTCTGATTTCTAGTGCTCTGTTTTGGATCGAGGTATTCCATCTGGATGGTTTAAGAGTCGATGCAGTTTCATCGATGCTCTATCTGGATTATGACGAAGGACCTTGGCAAGCTAACTTTGAGGGTGGCAATCGCAATTATGAAGGTTATTATTTTTTACAACGGCTAAATCGAGTGGTTAAACTTGCCCATCCCAAAGTTTTACTGATGGCAGAAGAAAGTAGTTCGGATACGAAAATTACAGGTCTGATCGAAGATGGCAGTCTGGGGTTTGATTATAAGTGGAATATGGGCTGGATGAATGATGTTTTAAAGTTTTATGAGATGGATCCTTATTTCCGCAAAGATAATTTTAATTTATTAACTTTTTCTTTTATGTATATGATGCAGGAACACTATATTTTAGCTTTTTCGCATGATGAAGTCGTCCATGGGAAAAAGAGCTTGATGCATAAGATGTGGGGCGATCGTTATAAACAGTTTGCCCAATTAAGAAATATGTACACCTATCTGATCACGCATCCTGGCAAAAAATTACTATTCATGGGCAGTGAATGGGGTCAGTTTTTAGAATGGAAATACGATGAAGGACTGGAATGGATCGATCTAAAAGATGAAATGAATCATGCGATGCAGCATTTTACTCAGACGTTAAATGAAATTTACAAAAATGAACGTAGTCTGTGGGAACTAGAAGATACTGCTGATACGATCGAGATCATTGATGCGGATAATACGCAAGAAAGTGTGCTGACTTTTATCCGTAAGTCGAAAACTAAAAAGGACTTTGTGATCGTAGCTTTAAACTTAGCTCCAGTTGAACGTCAGAATTTTTCCATTGGCGTTCCTTTTGCTGGAAGCTATCAGGAAATTCTGAATACAGAAATGAAAGAGTTTGGCGGAACTTGGACAAAGCCAAATCCAGTTCATCAAACGATCAATCAGGAATTTAAACAATTTAATTATCAGATCCAGACGATCTTACCGTCTTTAGGAGCTTTGATCATAAAGCCTGAGAAAATTGAGACGCGAAAAAAAGCCAAGCAAGTGAAAGGAGGAAAGGTGATTTCACCGAAATAATGAAAACAGAAATAGTTGCGATGATTTTAGCAGGCGGGCAAGGGACCCGTTTAGGAAAACTAACCAAAAATATGGCTAAACCGGCTGTTCCTTTTGGCGGGAGATATCGTATCATAGATTTTACTATGAGTAATTGTGCAAATTCCGGTATTAAAAATGTTGGGGTGGTTACTCAATACCAACCGCTGGCCTTGAATGCTCATATCGGCAATGGGGCTAGCTGGGGCTTAGATGGTATTAATTCAGGAGCAACTATCCTGCAGCCTTATTCCAGTTCAGAAGGCAGTAAGTGGTTTGAAGGGACCGCTCATGCGATTTATCAGAATATGAGTTATATCGACGATTTAGACCCGCAATATGTGTTGGTTTTGTCAGGGGATCATATCTATAAAATGGATTATGAAGCTATGCTGGAAAATCATAAGAAAAGTCATGCTTCTCTTTCAGTTGCGGTGATCGAAGTTCCAATGAAAGAAGCTTCGCGTTTTGGGATCATGAATACAGACGAGAATGACCGTATCATTGAGTTTGAAGAAAAACCAGCGGAACCTAAGAGTAATCTGGCTTCTATGGGGATCTATATCTTTAACTGGGGTCGACTAAGAAGTGTTTTGCAGACTTCTTATGCCAAAGACAGTACGATGAGTGATTTCGGGAAACACGTGATCCCGGCTTATTTGAGTAGTGGTGAAAATGTGATTGCCTATCGCTTTAAAGGCTACTGGAAAGATGTGGGGACAATTGATTCTTTATGGGAAGCCAATATGGAATTTTTAGACCCGGAAATGAGTCTGAATATTCGTGATAAAGCTTGGCGTATCTATTCGAAAAATCGTATTTCACCACCGCATTTTATCACTGAAACTGGCTCAGCTAAAGACTCGCTGATTTCTGATGGCTGCTATATTGCCGGTGATATTCGTCACAGTATTCTGTCAGAAGATGTGAAGGTCAAAGAAGGTGCCAGAATTTCTGACAGTGTGGTCATGTCAGGCGCAACAGTTGGTAAAAATGTGATGATCAAGCGGGCAATCATTGGTGAAAATGCGATTATCGGGGATAATGCCGAAATTGACGGTACACAGGAAATCCAAGTGATTGGTTACAATGAAGTGATTGGAGTGAAAGTGGATGAAGACTAACAAAATGTGTGCATTGATGGGAAATTTTCACCGCTATGATGCACTATTGCCCTTAACTGAAAATCGTCCCTTGGCTACTTTGCCTTTTGACAGCAAGTATCGGCTGATTGATTTTAACTTATCAAATATTGCCAATGCGAATATCCGAACTTTGTTTATGGTATTTAATGAAGGGGAGACTCGTTCAGTCTTTGATCACTTAGGCGGCGGTAAGGAATGGAATTTAGATGGTATTCAGAATCGCTTTTTTGTGCATATTTACCAGGATTTTATTCGTAAGGAGGATAATAATAAACATTATTATGATATTGTGATCGATTATCTGAGAAAGTCAAAATCTGAATATGCGGTTTATATGGGAACGAGGATCTTATGTAATCTTGATTTAAGAGCAGTCTTGAATATCCATCAAATTTCGGGTAAGGAAATGACTGTTGTCTATAAGAAAATTAAGCCGGAAAAGACCTATCAGGATGATATTTTATTAACGTTGAGTGATGAACATACGATACTTGATAAGACCTTTGCCAAAGATATGAATGCGAGTGATTTAGTTAATCTGAGTACCGACATCTTTATTATTAAAACACAACGACTGATCGATTTACTGCTGGAAAAACAAGCCAATGATGTGATGGGAAATGTAGAAAGCTTCTTGCGTGAGAAAATTGGTTCAGATACCAATGCTTTTGAATATACGGGTTATCTGAATAATATTTTTGATGTGAAATCTTATTATGATGCGAATATGGATATGCTTGATGGGAAAAAATTCAATTCTCTGATGTATTCGCAGCAAAAAATTTATACAAAAATAAAAAATGAAGTTCCGACATTTTATTCGGATACTTCAATTGTCAATAATAGTCAATTTGCTACAGGCTGTATGGTCTCAGGGAGAGTGGAACGTTCCTTAATTGGTCGTGGAACGACAGTCAACGAAGGAGCAGAAGTTTTTGATTCACTGATTTTACCTAGCTGTAGGATCGATCCAAGTGCTACGATACGTTGTGCGATTTTAGACAAGAATGTAATTGTCGATGAAGGTGTCCGTATCGAAGGAACGGCTGAAAGCCCGCTAGTGGTGAAAAAAGGACAACATGTGACCAAAGATTTGATTGGAGGCAGAGCATGAGACTTCTTTTTACAGCAGCAGAATGTGCTCCTTTTTTTAAAACAGGCGGACTGGGCGATGTGGCCGGTGCCCTGCCTAAAGAACTTGCCCGTAGTGGAGTAGAAACGGTGGTTGTACTGCCCTATTTTACTAAGATTTCAGCTGCTTATCAAAGTCAGCTGGAAGACTTGTTTCATTTTGAAGTGGCCGTTGGCTGGCGCAGACAGTACTGTGGCGTAAAACGTTTAAAAACAGATCTAGTCACTTACTATTTTATTGATAATAGGTATTATTTTGATCGTGAGAAACTTTATGGTTACTATGATGACGGCGAGCGTTTTGTTTTCTTTCAAATGGCAGTCATCGAGTTACTGGAAAAAATTGATTTTATTCCTGATGTTTTACATGTCAATGACTATCATACGGCTTTTATTCCAGTTTTACTAAAAGAAAAGTATCATTGGATCAGTGCTTATCGTAGTATTCGTACAGTCTTGACGATCCATAATATCGAATTTCAAGGTCAGTATAGCCGCTCTGTTTTACCCGATCTTTTTGGTATGGGAACTGAGCGCTATGATGATGGAACTTTGCGTTTAGGGGATGCTTTGAATTTTATGAAAGGCGGTATTCTCTATGCTGATCGGGTAACAACTGTCAGTCCTTCTTATGCTCAAGAAATTCAGACAAGTGAATTCGGCTGTGGTTTAGACCCTATCTTACGGATGGAAAGTGGTAAACTGCAGGGGATTTTAAATGGGATCGATTATGAAACCAATGATCCAAAAACGGATCCGGCCCTAAAATATTCATATTCGGTAGATAATTTAACGGGAAAGGCTAAAAACAAAGCGGCACTACAAGAAGAGTTAGGTCTAGAGCAAGATCCTGATGTGCCTTTACTAGCTGTTGTCAGTCGCTTGACCTATCAGAAAGGTTTTCATTTAGTTTTAGCAGAACTGAACAATCTGCTGCAAATGGATGTTCAGTTTGTCTTACTGGGGACTGGGGATCCCGACTTTGAAAGAAGTTTTAGTGAAATCGGTCAGCGCTTTAATGAAAAATGTGCAATTTGTATTGATTTTGATGTAAAGCTGGCTCAAAGGATCTATGCTTCAGCTGATATGTTCCTGATGCCCTCTGCTTTTGAGCCTTGTGGTTTATCACAGATGATTTCGATGCGCTACGGCACGTTGCCGATCGTCCATGAGATCGGCGGATTGAAAGATACAGTCACTCCTTTTAATCCAGTAGAAGGACAAGGAACTGGCTTTGGTTTTCAGGAATTTACTTCTTATCAACTGATGGAATGCTTGAAAAAAGCTATTGAACTTTATCATGATTCGCCGGTCACCTGGCAGAATATGATCCATCAGGCGATGATCGAAGATTTTAGCTGGAATAACAGCTGCAGCAAATATCTTGATTTATACCGTAGTATCGATACAATATAAGATGGAGTTTAATAAACTTTTAAGCTGGACATTGGATTGTCAATGCGCCAGCTTGTTTTTTTAAAACGTGATTACAGTCACATAAAGGTAGTGATAAAATGATAAAAGAAGAGATTAAAGAAGATTTAAGAAGACGTTTAAGAGAAAATTATGCTTTGGAATTAGAGGATGTGGGTCCAGTTGAATTGTTTTATGCTTTGGGTGGACTTGTCAAAGCTCTTTCAAATAATACTTGGCGTAAAACCTGGAAAAATTATCTGACGGAAGAGCAAAAACAAGTTTATTATTTTTCAATTGAATTTTTACCTGGCAAGTTATTAAAAAGTAACTTGTTAAATCTGGGAATTTTGACTGAGGTACGGGCGGCTCTAGCTGATATCGACGTAGAATTGGATGACTTAGTTGAAGTGGAAAAAGATATGGCATTAGGCAATGGTGGTCTAGGGCGTCTGGCTTCTTGTTTTATGGATTCGATTGCTTCTTGTGGCCTGGCGGGCAATGGGAATGGGATCCGCTATGATTATGGTCTATTTAAGCAAAAGTTTGTCGATGGTTATCAAGTCGAGCTGCCGGATGAGTGGTTAAAACGTGGGAATGTCTGGGAGATCCGGCGTGAAAGTAAGTCTTGTGACGTACGACTTTTTGGTAATGTTTATATGCAAAGAGAAGCAGATGGACGTTTGAAACCTGTCTATGAAAATGAAACGATTGTCACAGCTGTTCCTTATGATACGGGCATGATCGGTTACCAGAATGGAATCGTCAATACTATGCGTCTGTGGAGTGTTGAGATCCCGGCTTCAGAAGAAGGAAAATATAAGAGTATTGAAGAAAGACGGGCCATTGAGGATCTGACAGCAGTTTTATATCCTGATGATTCCAATGAAAATGGTCGTCTTGTTCGTCTGGCACAAGAGTACTTCTTTGTTTCGGCGGGTTTACAAAGTATTGTCCGCTATTATAAAAAATTAAACTTGCCCTGGCATGCTTTTAGTTCTAAAATTGCGGTTCATATCAATGATACCCATCCAGCTATGTGTGTACCGGAACTGATGCGGATCCTGATGGATGAATATGATTTGAACTGGGAATTTGCCTGGGATATCACGGTCAAGGTGATGAGTTATACCAATCATACTATTATGGCTGAGGCTTTGGAAAAGTGGCCCATTTACCTGATGAAACAAGTAACACCAAGAATCTATCAGATCATTGAAGAAATTGACCGGCGTTATGTGATGTCTATGCAGGGACTTCATCCCCAAGATTTAATTCAAAGAACACGAATTATTCAAAATGACCAGGTTTATATGGCTCATTTGGCGATTATTGGCAGTCACAGCACGAATGGAGTGGCTAAGCTTCACTCAGATTTATTAAAATCTGTTGTTTTGCATGATTTTTATTTGATTTATCCGGAACGTTTTAATAATAAAACCAACGGAATCGCTGAACGTCGCTGGATGCAGCTGGCCAACGAACCTTTATCAGAAGTGGTGGATGGTCTGATCTCTGGTACTTGGCGTAAAGACCCGCAAAATCTTAAGTTATTATTGAATTATACCGATGATGATCACGCTTTGGCTGAAATTCAAGCTGCAAAAATGGTAAAAAAACGCCAATTAGCAGCTTATATTAAAGAAAACACTGGAATAGAAGTTTCGCCAGATGCGATTTTTGATGTGCAGATCAAACGGCTGCATGCTTATAAGCGGCAGTTGTTAAATCTGCTGCATATTTTAAAACTTTATTTTGAATTAAAAGATGATCCGAATTTGCCTATTACGCCTAGAGTTTTTATTTTTGCTGCCAAGGCGGCTCCAAGCTATAACTATGCGAAATCAATTATTAAAGCTATTAATGAAACAGCTGAGCTGATCAATAATGATCAGACTATTCAAGGTAAGATCAAGATCGTCTTTTTATCCAACTATAATGTTTCTTTGGCTGAAAAGATCATTCCTGCGGCAGATGTGAGTGAACAGATTTCTTTAGCCTCAAAAGAAGCTTCGGGTACCAGCAATATGAAACTGATGTTAAACGGGGCTGTGACCGTTGCAACACTGGATGGAGCCAATGTTGAAATTCGTGATGCAGTCGGCGATGATAATATTTATATTTTTGGTCTTACGGAAAAAGAAGTCTACGATTATTATGAAAAACAGGATTATTCTTCACAGAAAATCTATGATGCAGACCCCGTTCTGCAAAGAATTTTAAATGCTTTTATTGATGGGACGATCCCCAATATTGAATTTGAAGGTCGAGAAATTTTTGATTCATTAGTACACTATAACGATGAATATTTCTTATTACGCGATTTTTCCGATTATTGTCGGGTACAAGAACAAATCGATCACGATTACAAAGAACAAAAATTATGGTTGAAAAAGAGTTTGATAAATATTGCCAATGCGGGTGAATTCACAGCTGATAAAACGGTTCGTGAGTATGCCCAGGATATTTGGCAGATTGAACCGATTTTTGTCCATACAGAAAAAGAAGGTACGACAAATGGCTATGGTAAGATTTGATCCTTGGAAAAGTAAATACAAAAGACCTTTTGGCGCTGTCGCTGTAGATGAATTCGCTCATTTTTGCCTTGAAGTTATTGATCCGGCAGTAAAAAAAGTCTGTCTGGTCATGCATAAGGATTTCGCAGCAGAACAAGTCTACAAGATGACGGACCAGGGGGATGGTGTTTTTACTTGTGATTATTTCTTTAATCAGGGAATTGGTTTGTATTTCTATCATTTTGAGATCCAGACAGAGACCCAGATAGAGTATTTTGGTAAGACGGCTATAGGAGGACCTGGGAAACTTTGTGCACAGCAGGCAGATGTCTGGGATTATCAAGTGACTTGCTGTCAAAAAGGAGATCAGGCGCCAGATTGGTATCGTGAAGGGATTTTTTATCAGATTTTTCCGGATCGTTTTGCTAACGGTAATGAAGATGGTCATATCAATTCTCCTAAGAAAAATTCTTTCTTGTATGCAACGCAAGAAGATGAGCCTTTATACATTAAAGATGACAAAGGCGAGATTCTCCGCTGGGATTTCTTTGGTGGTAATTTTAAAGGGATCCAGGCTAAAATTCCTTATTTAAAAGAACTGGGTATTAACTGTCTTTATTTAAATCCGATTTTTACAGCTAATAGTAACCATCGTTATGATACTGCTGATTATTTTACGGTGGATCCAGTTTTAGGAACAGAAACTGATTTTCGTCATTTGTTGGAGGAGCTGCACAAAAATGACATGCACCTCATTTTAGATGGAGTTTTCAGTCATGTGGGGCGCCATAGTCGATATTTTAATATTGATCAGGCTTACGGTAGATATACTGGTGCTTATAATGATTCAAAGAGTCCTTATTATTCCTGGTTTACCTTTAAGGACTATCCGGATGACTATAGTTCATGGTGGGGGATCAAGGACCTGCCTGAAGTTAACAAAGACGATCCGAATTATCAGCAGTTTATTTATGGTAGAAAAGATAGTGTATTAAGTAAATGGAATCAACTGGGTGTAGATGGCTGGCGTTTGGATGTGGCAGATGAACTGCCGGATGATTTCATTAAAGGAATCCGTGCAAATTTAGCTGATTTTCCTGATCGGATCCTTTTAGGAGAAGTCTGGGAAGATGCATCGAACAAAATCTCTTATCAGAAGCGCCGTAACTATATTTTAGGATCACATTTACAAGGAGTGATGAATTATCCTTTACGCACTAGCGTCTTGAATTTATTGAATGAGAAAAAATCTCCGCAAGATGTCGCTCATTTTTTGATGACTTTATATGAAAACTATCCTCATGATATTTTTTATAATAATCTTAATAATATTGGGACACATGATACTGAAAGGATCTTTAGCCAGTTAGGTCGCCATATTCAAAAGCTGGATCTGGCTTTTGCCATGCTTTTTGTCTTTCCCGGAGTTCCTTGTCTTTATTATGGTGATGAGGCAGGTCTTACCGGTGGCAAAGATCCCGAAAATCGCAAATTCTTTCCCTGGCATTCGATCAATGAAAATATTTATGATAACTGCAAGAAATGGATTCAATTTCGTAATGGAAATGAAGTCTTAAAAGATGGGAAACTGTCTTTCTTTTATACAGCTCATTTATTTGGCATCTTACGTTATAATGAAAATGATTATGTTGCACTTTTACTCAACCCGACGAATTACCCTGCTACTTGTAATGGGGATCTTCATTATATGTGTGATGAGACGCCTATGCTGGATGAAATACGGCAGCGCATGTCAGATCGTACTTTAAAAGAAAACAGCTATCTTTTAGTCACTAGTGAACAAAAACGTAAGAGTATCGAGCTTTACCAGTCTTTAAAGCAATAACTATAAATTTGAAATGAGCTCAGGCTGATGGCAGCTTTGGCTCATTTTTTAAAGTGGTAGAATGAGTGTGCTAAATCGCATAAAAAAAGCAACGATCGGCAATTGGCTGTATGAGATTATCTATTGTTTGTTGTGGCTTTTCTTTAGCCGGCTATGTTATCATGAAATAAAACTAGAGTAAAAGGGATGGACTTCATGGAAAATATTAATGATATTAAACGTAAATACGCACGCTTTCCGGCTTTCACTGATGAAGAAGGGGTGAAGTTACATTCTGACAAAACAGATTCGTCTTTTTCAAAGGATGAAGACTGGATTTTAACTGACATAGATGAAGATTCGATCGAAAAAAGATCATTGCCAGATGTCAAAGCAGCAGATCACTCAACGCGCAAAAACGTAAAGAATTCTGATGAGATGCAGCAAAAAGAATTGCAGGATCATCGTGATCATCTGCCGGATTATAATCACAAGTCAGTTACTAAGTCTAAGGAAATGGCAGGCCATTCTTATTTTGTGCCAAAATATGTGCCGGCTTCCGTAATTCCGGATAAAAAAGAAAAAGTTTCTGAACGAGAACTTTTTCGTTCTATGCATAAAAATCAGGAAGACTATCTGGTTTTTGATACGAAATCTGCAGATTTTCAAGAAAAGGATAAATCTCTTGTGCATAAATTCCGCTAAGTATTGACAAAGTTTTTCACATTGTTATAATAAACTTTGTTAATTAGCGGATGTGTTGGAATTGGCAGACAAGCAAGACTAAGGATCTTGTGAACAGTATTGTTCGTGCGGGTTCAAGTCCCGCCATCCGCATATAAGCAGGCTTCTAACAGTAGTTTTTTCTACTGTTTTTTATTTTGATAAAATTAGTTACTAGTAGATAAGAATAGTGTATGATAAAAAGAAAAAGTTTTTGAAAAGAGGGAGAACCGATGAAGGATTTTGCAAAATCTAATAAATTAGAGGGCGTCAGTTATGATGTACGCGGGCCAGTAGTTGAAGAGGCCGACCGCATGCAAGAAGAAGGGATCAGCATTTTGAAATTAAATACCGGTAATCCCGCGACTTTTGGTTTTGAGGCTCCTAATGAAGTCATTCGCGATTTGATCATGAACGTCCGTAATTCAGAAGGTTATTCTGATTCAAAGGGAATTTTTTCAGCTCGCAAAGCAATCGAGCAGTATTGTCAGCTGCAGCAATTTCCTGAGGTATCGATCAACGATATCTATACTGGTAATGGCGTTAGTGAACTGATCACCATGTCCATGCAAGGTTTGTGTAATAATGGCGATGAAATCTTAGTTCCGATGCCGGACTATCCCTTATGGACGGCTTCGATCTCACTAGCCGGCGGGAAAGCTGTGCATTATATTTGTGACGAAGAAAGTGAGTGGAATCCCGACTTAGCAGATATCCGCTCAAAAATAACGACAAAAACAAAGGGAATTGTTTTGATCAATCCCAATAATCCGACGGGTGCTGTCTATCCCAAAGAAATTCTCGAAGGGATCGTTAAAATTGCTCGTGAATTTGATTTGATCATATTTTCTGATGAAATTTATGACCGTTTATTGATGGACGACTATACTCATCTTCCCATTGCAACTTTAGCACCTGATCGTCCAGTGATCACTTTTGGCGGCTTATCCAAATCACATCGTGTTGCTGGCTTTCGGGTCGGCTGGATGGTGATCAGCGGGGATAAAAAACATATTAAGGGATATATAGAAGGTTTGAATATGCTGTCTTCCATGCGTCTTTGTTCCAATGTGTTATCTCAGCAGATTATCCAGACCGCTTTGGGTGGCTATCAAAGTTCAGATGAACTTTTACTTCCAGGCGGACGAATTTACGAACAGCGTGAATATATTTATCAGGCAATTAATGAGATCCCGGGACTTTCAGCAGTCAAACCTAAAGCCGCTTTTTATATGTTTCCAAAAATTGACACTAAGAAATTTAATATTAAAGATGATGAAAAATTTGTGCTTGATTTCTTACATGAGTATCATGTTTTAATGGTACACGGTGGTGGTTTTAACTGGCAAGAACCCGATCATTTCAGAATCGTTTATCTACCTAATTTGGAAGATTTAAAAACCGTTACAACAGACTTGCAGGAATTTTTAGCAAGTTATCAGCAAAAGTAAACAAAACTCCTAGCGACCTTTTAAATAAAGACTGCTAGGAGTTGATTTTTAATCTTTTTCTGTTTTGATGATCTTTTTTTTACTGACGATCATTCTACCATTAAAACTATCCATAATTTCTTTTGTAGGTTCATCAATTTTTACCAAAAATGAATTTTCATATTCTTTTTCGATTTGACCAAATAATGTTGTATTTTCCCAAACGAAGCTAACTTTTGCTTCTTCTCCCATATTTGTGGCTCCTATCTATTTATGTCAGATTTCAAGGAATGCTTTGAAAGATTCCTTTCGACTGACTATACTATTAAATAGATCGACTTGCAAGAGTTAATTTTCTGCTGGAAAGAATACTCAGCTTGGCTAATCATCAGCACAATGAAACGTTTTTAATAATGGTACAGACCTTTCTTGACAATGTTAGCAAATAAGAGTAATTTTATCAGTAAATAAGGATAAATTAAGGAGCGATTAAAATGAGAACATTTGTAAAAGCAGACAAATTTTTCTATGAATCTCATGTTGAAAATAATGGCTATTTAGAAATTGTGGAGGATAAATTTGGTGATTTTTACAGCGAGTTGCCAGATAAAAATGCTGAAGTGATCGATCAAAGCGGCAAATGGATCGCACCAGGTCTGGTAGATACGCATATTCATGGTTATCAGAATCATGATGTGATGGACAATGATGCACAAGGAGTCCGTATTATGTCTGAAGGTCTTCTTTCTTGCGGCGTCACTTCTTTTTTACCTACAACTTTAACTTCCAGTCGAGAATTGTTGACTAAAGTAGCAAAGACAGTCGGCGATATGGTCGGTACCGAAACAGGTGCCAAGATCCAGGGAATTTATTTTGAAGGTCCATTTTTTACTGAAAAGCATAAAGGCGCGCAAAATCCTTCTTATTTTGGTGATCCTGATATTGAAGTTTTTCACGAGTGGCAAAAAGCTGCCAGTGGTCATATTAAAAAAATTGCGCTGGCACCTGAGAGAAAAGGTGTAGCGGAATTTGTCAAAAAGGTGACAGATGAAGGAGTCGTTGTTTCCTTAGGTCACAGTGATGCTACTTTACAAGAAGCAAGTGAAGTTGTCGATGCAGGAGCGAGTGTCTTTGTCCATGCCTATAATGGAATGCGTGGCTTACATCATAGAGAACCTGGTATGGTAGGAGCACTGCTTACTTTAAAAAATATCTATTCTGAGCTGATCGCTGACGGTCATCATGTTCACCCTAAAGCTTGTGAAGTACTGGTTGAAAAAGCCGGTTTTGATCATGTGGCTTTAATTACCGACTGTATGATGGCAGGCGGCATGGCCGATGGTGATTATATGCTGGGTGAATTCCCCGTTTACGTGGGTGATGGAATGGCTCGTCTGAAAGATTCTGGCAGTCTGGCAGGTAGTATCCTGAAATTAAAAGAAGGTATGAAAAATGTAGTTGACTGGCAGATCGCAACACCACAACAAGCGGTGGCAATGGCTAGTCTAGTGCCTGCAGTCAGCTGTAAAATAGATGATGTCTGCGGTAAAATCAAAAAAGATCGCTGTGCAGATTTCATTGTATTAAATCCGGATATGACCTTAGCAGCGACTTATTTAGACGGCCAGGAACGTTACCATGCTTAATTAATGAGAAAAGAAGCAGCTTTACTTTTGCTGCTTCTTTTTACTTTCTTTTTTTTGGATACTTTCTTGTACATTGACAAGTGCTGTCTGCAAGTCCTTTTCCTGTTTTTTTAATTGTGCCAGATCGGCTTCAATGGCCCTTTGGGTTTCAGTAGAAGGGGGCTTAATAAAGGTATTGATGAAAATGGCGATACCCGTTCCAATGAAAGTGTCTATGATCCGATCAAAGGCGACGCCGGCAGATTCTCCAGCGGGGGTACTTAAAGCAATCAATATCAAAGTTGCAATTCCCGTAATGATTCCCATATTGTTGTCAATGCCATCCTGAAAGATAATGACGAGTGCAACCAGGATCGGCAGAACAACTAGTTGAGAAAAAAGAATATGCCCGCTATAATGTTGTAAAACAATAAAAATCATGGCCGCAATCGAGCCGACGGTATTTCCGATGATCCTTGATTTTGCAGATTGGACAGTACTGGTCATATCTTGACGTAAAGCAAAGACTGCGGCGATTGTCGCGATCATTGGATCTGCTCGATCAAATAAATAAAAGAGTAAGATACAGGCAAAAACAGCCAGAGCTGTTTTTGTTGTACGCATGCCTAATCTGAAGCGACCGATTTTCATGAGATCTCTCCTTTATATATCATTGTTTAGTGCTGCCATTGCTGGCGCATATCATCTAAAATAGTGATCACGTCTTTTGTCAAAGGCAAGCTGGGATTTTCTTTTGTTTTTATTGCATGGATCATGTTGGCTACTTCATAGTTTAAGGCTTCTTCTGTTTTACCTGCTGTAATTAGTTCTGATTCACCAGTAGAGTAAGTGAGTCTAGCTGTTTGTGCTCTAGGATAGTCATTAATCGTGAGATAAGCTTTTTCATAAGCAACGATTCCCTCTTTAGGCATTTTTGCCTGAAAAGACAGGTTGACTGAGGCTAATTCATCTTTATTATTTTTTAAAACGGTAATAGAGGATTCATCGACGCCTGTTTTAAAGGGAACCATTTCACTGAACAGGACAGTCGGACTTTCATTTAAAAACCAGCGAGCAAAGGAGACTGCATAAGTACCGATGTCGAGTAAAGCTCCGCCGGCTAAAGCGGGGTTAAAGAAACGATTTTCGGGATCTGGTTCTTTATAAGAGCCAAAAGGAGCCTGGATCATTTTTAAAGCGCCTAATTTGCCAGAAGCTGCCATTTGTTTTAGTTTATGATACAAAGGCATATTAAAAATCGTCATGGCTTCTTGTAAAATAAGATCTTTTTTCTGGGCCAGTTTTATCTCGTCATCTAATTGCTTTAAATCCATCGTAATAGCTTTTTCGCAGAGATCATGTTTGTTCTTTTCTAAAGCTTTCATGATATAGTCATGATGGAGATTATTTGGTACGGCCACGTAAATAATATCGATTGCTGGATCATTCAAAAGGTCATCGATACTTTCATAGACATTAGGAATCTGATGTTTTTGGGCAAAAGTCTGGGTTTTTGCCAGCTTTCTTGCAGTTACGCCCATTAAACGACTATGTTCATTTGAAAAATTAGCTGCAAACTGTTCGGCAATATCACCTGTGCCGATCATGCCCCAATGATAAGTTGTCATATTTGTTCTCTCCAATCGATTAGTTTAATTAATTATAACAAATTTTAGAAAATGAATAAAATGGTTTCTCAAATGAACAAAATTCAGTAAAATAGTCTTGAGGAGGAATTTAAGATGGACGAAGTATATATTGATTTAATTGTTAATGTA
>Ga0079226_10000655_pt1 | contig 25036 bp, 20 predicted proteins | sample Poulit2014_FD_76345 | JGI IMG/M metagenome (GOLD analysis project Ga0079226, IMG submission 76345) | Agricultural soil microbial communities from Georgia to study Nitrogen management - Poultry litter 2014 | ecosystem: Environmental > Terrestrial > Soil > Agricultural land | place: USA: Georgia...
AAATGCACTCATGCGGCGTTGCTCGTCGTTCATTTGGAATGACCAAACTTCACTCCTCGCGCCTTGCCTGAGCACATTTTAGACAGCAATGTGTGAACCGAGAAACACGAAAAAGGCTCTAAATGGCTGGAGTGGCCGCCTGAGCCCGGTTTGATCGGAGTCATCAGGGCGGCCGAAACCCGCATGTTATGATCGCGTTCTTCATTCGCACCTGTTGTTGTTTTGTACTGTGTCAAGCACGCAACTCAGCCGTACCGAAGGCCGCGCGGCGCTGTCGCTGGCGGCCATTTTTGCGCTCAGAATGCTGGGCCTGTTCATGATTTATCCGGTGTTTTCGGTGTATGCGAAGGGCTTGGCGGGGGCGACGGAGGTGCGCATCGGGCTGGCGCTGGGCATCTACGGCCTGGCGCAAGCGCTGCTGCAGATTCCATTCGGCACCTTGTCGGATCGCATCGGCCGCAAGCCGGTGATCGCCGGCGGCCTGGTGCTGTTTGCCGTTGGCAGCGTGATTGCCGCGCGTGCCGGTTCCATTGACGGGGTGATCATCGGCCGGGCGCTGCAGGGTGCCGGCGCCATCGGTTCGACCATTCTTGCCCTGGGCGCCGACCTGACGCGCGAGGAGAATCGCACCAAGGCGATGGCGCTGATTGGCGCGACCATCGGCCTGTCTTTTGCGCTGGCCATGGTGGCCGGGCCGCTGCTCAACAGCTGGGTTGGCGTGCCGGGCATTTTTTGGCTGACGGCGCTGCTGGCGCTGGCCGGAATCGTGGTGCTGTATACGACCGTGCCGCAGGCCAGCATCATCCGCCATCATCGCGACACCGAGGCGGTGCCGGCATTGTTCAAGCGGGTACTGAGCAACGGCGAGCTGCTGCGCCTGGATTTCGGCATTTTCATCCAGCATGCCATTTTGACCGCCACCTTTCTGGCGTTGCCGCTGGCCATGAAACAGGCTGGCGGTTTCAGCGGCGGGCAATGGCTGTTTTATCTGCCGATTCTGGCGCTGTCGTTCGTGCTGATGCTGCCATTCATCATCATTGGCGAGAAATACCGCCGCATGAAGCCGGTGTTCATCGGCGCCGTGGCCCTGGTCGGCCTGGGCCAACTGTCGCTGCTGTTCTGGCATAATAACCTGTGGGCGATTGCGATTGGCCTGTTAGTGTTTTTTGCAGCCTTCAACCTGCTCGAGGCCAGTCTGCCGTCGCTGATTTCGAAGGCGGCACCGGCCGACAGCAAGGGCACCGCCATGGGGGTTTATTCCAGTGCTCAGTTTCTTGGCATTTTCGTCGGCGGCGCGCTGGGCGGCTGGGTGCAGGGCTTGTTTGCGGCCCAGGGGCAGGCTGCGGTGTTCGCACTGACGACTGTGCTGGCATTGTGCTGGCTGCTGGTTGCATGCACCATGCCGGCGCCGCGCTATCTGGCCAGCCGCCTGGTGCGCATTCCGCCAATACGCGATCGGGCGCAGCGCAAGCATCTCAGCGAGCGGCTGCTGGCGATAGCCGGCGTGGTGGAGGCCGTGATCGTGGCCGACGAAGGCGTGGCTTATCTCAAGGTCGACAAGCGCAAGCTGGATGAAACGGCGCTGGCGGCTTTCACCGCGCCCGGGGCGGATGCAATTGCCGGGCAAGCGACGTAAAATTCAGTCTTCTGTGCATATCGCCCACACGCCACCTATCTGAACAAGCGGAGCAATACATGGCCAGAGGCATTAATAAAGTCATTCTTATTGGCAATCTCGGCGCCGATCCGGAAACGCGTTACAGTGCCGGCGGCACGGCGGTGACCAATATCCGCCTGGCCACTTCGGACAGTTGGCGCGACAAGCAAAGCGGCGAGATGCAGGAGCGCACCGAATGGCACCGCATTGTGTTTTTCGCGCGCCTGGCCGAGATCGCGGGGGAGTATCTGCGCAAGGGCAGCAAGGTGTACGTCGAGGGCCGGTTGCAGACGCGCAAATGGCAGGGCCAGGATGGCCAGGATCGATATACCACCGAAATCGTTGCCAACCAGATGCAAATGCTCGACTCGCGTGGCGGCGGTTCCGGCGGCAGCAGCGCTCCGTTTGGCGGCGCGCCGCAGGCTTCCCGGGGGCAGCAGCAGTCGCAGCAGTTCCAGAATCAGCCCGCGGATGATCCGGGTTTTGATGATGATCTGGATGACGACATTCCATTCTAGAAAATATTAATTTACAGGATCATTGCCGGCAGCGCGCGTTTGCTGTGCCGAGTGCGGTCTGCTGCACGGCGTGAATCTTTTCTATTGCGGGCGGTCGCATGCGGCGTTCATGGATCGTTCCGACAAGACCCTGGCTAAGCTGCACATGCGCCCATTGCACATTCTGACCATCCTGCTGTTTGCGGCCTTGCTCCTGCTGGCGCCTGGCGTTGGCGCACAGCACCCGAGCCTGGACTTCAAGACCCAGCTCAGTGCCTGGCAGGAGCAGCTCGACCACGCCGAAAACGCGCTGGAGGCGGATTTCCGCTATGCCAATGTGAGCTCGCTGGAAGAGCAGATGAAGCAGATCATCCGGCAGGCGCAGGAGGTGAAGGACGACGCCGACCAGCGGCAGCAGTCGGCGCAGAAGCAGCTGGACAAGCTCGGTGAACCGCCAGGCGAGGATCAGCCGCCTGAAGAAGAGGAAATTGCCAAACTGAGACAGGAGTTGGGCAAGCGCCTGGCGCAGGCGCGAGCCCAGAGCACGCGTACCGAGCTGATCATGGCCCGGGCCGAGGATGTGCTCAGCTCCATTGCCGCATGGAAGCGGGCGCGGGTGCGTGCCCAGATCCTGCAGCGCAGCCCGATGCCGGTGACGCTGGCCGTGTGGCGGGAGGCCGGGCAGGCGGCGCTCGACTTCACCAAGTCGCTGCTGACTTCGCCGATTTCCTGGTGGGAGGCGCGCCAGGAACAGGCGGACCACCGCACATCGCTGCTGTGGCTGTTGTTGCTGCCGCTGGCCGGGCTGTTGATCGGCTGGGGGATCCGCCATTTCATCCTCAAACAATTCGGGCGCAATCCGAACGAAATCGAGCCCTCCTATGCGCGCCGCATTCTCAAGGCGTCGGCCAATGGCCTGGCGAATTCAATTATTCCCGTTGCCATTATCCTGGTCATTACCGTGGTACTCGCCTGGATGGGCGTGCTGATGGGGCTGTTTGCCTACCTGATTTATTCCGTTGCCGGTGCCATCTCCGCGTTCCTGCTGGTGTATGGCCTGTCCCGTTCCGCCTTGTCGCCGCAGATGGCGCAATGGCGGGTGGTGCCGGTGGAGCCAGCCCACACCACCATGCTGCTGCATGCGCTGGCCACCGTGTTCGGGCTGCTGGCCATCGCCACGGTGTTGCTGGCCACGGCCTGGAATTCGCAGCAGCTCACGCCATCGCTGGAGGCGGTGTTTTTCCTGATCCAGAGCATCGTGACGGCGCTGGCGCTCATGTGGCTGCTGACGCCGAAATACTGGGCTTCGTCCATTGTTGCCTCGCAGGAAATGGGCTCTGCACAAGAGCGCGCCGAGGTTCTGGATGACGAAGACACGGGCAAAACGGCGGATCAGCGTGCTGTTCGTGATCCGCGCTGGATTCGCCTGGTCGGCGTGCTCCGCTGGCTGGTCTTGCTGACACCGCTGCTGGCTGTCGCCGGCTACGGGCGGCTGGCGTTTCACCTGCAATCGCGCCTGGTCGTCACCGGCGCGCTGGTTGGCGTGATGCTGCTGGTACGGCTGGCATTGCACGAAGCGCTGGAGCATTTGCTGATCGGCCACCATCGGCGCCGCCGGCGCAGAAGCGGGCGCCGCGGCGCCGGCGAAGACGGCGACAAACGGGTCAGCATCACATCTTATTGGGCCGGCCTTGGCATCGATATCCTGCTGCTGGTGCCCACGCTGTACTTGTTGCTGCTGGCTTATGGCGTACCACTGACCACAATCGGGCTGTGGACGCGGACCCTGCTGTCCGGCATGACCATCGGCAACATCACCATTGCGCCGTTGGGCATTCTGGCTGCACTGCTGGTGCTGGTGCTGGGGATTGTGGCCACCAATCTGGTGCGACGCTGGATGGCAAACCGCGTATTGCCCAATACGCGGCTTGATACCGGTGCGCGTGACTCCATTGCCGCCGGCACCACTTATGTCGGTGTGGCCATTGCTCTGGTGCTTGCCGTTGGTGCATTGGGGATCAACTTCTCCAATCTGGCGCTGATTGCCGGCGCGCTGTCGTTTGGCGTCGGTTTCGGCCTGCAAAACGTGGTGCAGAACTTTGCCGCCGGCATCGTGTTGCTGATCGAGCGCCCGATCAAGATCGGCGACTGGATCCAGCTCGGCAACGAGCACGGCATAGTGAAGCGAATTTCGGTGCGTTCCACCGAGATCGAAACCTTCAACCGCACGTCCATCTTCGTGCCCAATTCGGAGTTGATCGCCAACCAGGTCACCAACTGGACTCATCGCAGCAACATGGTGCGCCAGATCCTGCCGGTGCAGGTGGCCCAGGGCGCAGACCCGGCCGAAGTGGAGGATGTGCTGCTGCAATGCGCCGGCAGGCAGCGCCATGTATTGCGCTTTCCCGAATCCTATGTCTGGTTCCGCGGCTTCGAGGATGGCGTGCTCAATTTCGAACTGCGGGTTTATCTGGACAATGCGGATTACTGGGTGGACGTGAACAGTGGCCTGTACGGCGCCATAGTTGCCGCTTTCAAGGAAGCCGGCATCACCATTCCGTACCCGCAGCGCGATGTGCATATGCACCGCGGCCCCGAGTCGGACCTGGATATGCGCCTGCCGCCGCCGCGCGAGGCAAAGGCCGCAACAGAGACGACACCATCCGGAACCGCAGGCGAAGCGAACGCACCCGGCGAGCCCGATGCCGACGCGTCATGACAGCGGCGCGCTGTCACCCTGCACTGGTTGGCTTGTGTTCATCCGCGTCGTATGATGCGGTAACACTTGAGTTTATTCGGGGGCAGACGATGCAAACAGGATTTATTGGACTCGGTGGCATGGGCTATCCGATGGCGGCGAATTTGCATGAGGCCGATTTCCTCGTCGGTGTCTACAATCGCACCAGCGCCACAGCCGAGCGCTTTGCCAGCGAATACGGCTCCAGGGCCTTTGCCGAACTTTCAGAGTTGGCCGCTGCCTGCGAGGCGATCATCATTTGCGTCAGCGCCGACAAGGACCTGCTCGCGGTGGTCGATCAGCTTGTCGCTGCGCTCGACGAACACCACATTGTGATCGATTGCTCTACCGTGGCCAGCGATACTGCCCTGGAAGCGGCCGCGCGCGTGCAGCGCCAGGGCGCGGCGTTCATGGACGCGCCGGTATCCGGCGGCACCGAAGGCGCGCAAAAAGGCACCCTGTCGATGATGGTCGGCAGCGAACAGGCCGATTTCGAGCGCGCCTGGCCGGTGCTGCGCGCCATGGGCAACACCATTACCCACATGGGCAGCATCGGCTCCGGCCAGGCCACCAAGGCCGTCAATCAGGTTTTGTGCGCCGGCATCAACCTGGCCGTCTGCGAGGCCCTGCGCTTCGGCGAGGCGCTGGATTTGCCCATGGACAAGGTCATCGACGTGGTCGGCGCCGGCGCCGCCGGCAACTGGTTCGTCAATCATCGCGGCAAGACCATGGTGCAAGGCACCTATGCGCCCGGTTTCAAGCTGGCCCTGCACCACAAGGACCTGCGCATTTGCGAGCACATGGCAAAAGCCCGCGGCGGCCAGCTGCCGCTGACCGAGCAGACCCGCAAGGAATACGAACCGCTGATGGAAGCCGGCTACGGCGACGAGGACATCTCCGCCCTCTACCGCAGCCGCGCCGACATGTTCGACGACTGACTTTCAGCGACCCTGTAGGTGCGCGCCCGCGCGCGAAACAAACCCGCAGGGCTTGCAGGGATGATGCACAGCGCATGGTCATGCGCAAAAGGCCAGCCTGCAGCAACGCCACAACCGGATTCAATCGCCCGCAGGCTGGCTCCTACATGCTTTGATCGACGCTTTGCAATATGTTGCCGGTTTGCGTGTAGCGGCGGAATCTCGATGCCGGTGGCTGGTGGCTGGTGGCTGGTGGCTGATGGGGAGAGATTTCTCCATTCCGGTCGCAGGCTCCCTCCAGCCGAGATGACAGGCTTTGCTTGTCATTCCGACCGGAGCGCGTAGTGGAGGAATCTCGGTGCCGGTGGCGGATGGGGCTGGTGGAGAGAGATCTCCCCATTGCGGTCGCAAGCTCCCTCCAGTCGAGATGACAGGGTTCAGAGTGGGTGACTGAGTCTCATGCTTGGCCTGTAGCGCGATCAAGGCCGCAGGGCTTGCAGGAATAATGTAAAACTTATGGTCAGAGCAAAAAGGCCAGCCTGCAGCAACGCCACAACCGGATTCAATCGCCCGCGGGCGGGCTCCCCCTACCTGCTCCGATCGGCGGTTTGGCCATGCTGGCCGGCAAGCGCCGCGCGCGCACGCGCGGCGGCGGCGCGCACCTGCGCCGGGGCGGTGCCGCCGATGTGATCGCGGGCCGCGACCGAGCCTTCCAGCGTCAGCACGGCGAACACGTCGGCGTCGATGTGCTCGGAGAAGCTGCGCAAATCCGCCAATGGCAGTTCGGCCAGGTCGCAGCCGTGCGCGATGGCGTGCTGCACGCTGCGGCCGACGATGGCGTGCGCATCGCGAAACGGCACGCCTTTGCGCACCAGGTAATCGGCGAGATCGGTGGCGGTGGCGAAGCCCTTGCGCGCGGCTTCGCGGCAGTTGTCGGCATGCACGGTCATGTGCGGCAGCATGTCGGCGAACAGCATGACGCAGGCATGGGCCGTGTCGAACACATCGAACAGCGGCTGCTTGTCTTCCTGATTGTCGCGGTTGTAGGCCAGCGGCTGGCCCTTCATCAGCGTCAGCAGGCTCAGCAAATGGCCGTAGACGCGAGCATTCTTGCCGCGCGTCAGCTCCGCCACGTCGGGATTCTTCTTCTGCGGCATGATCGACGAGCCGGTGCAGTAGCGATCCGGCAGATCGACGAAGCCGAACGCTGGGCTCATCCACAGCACCAGTTCTTCCGCGGCGCGCGACAAGTGCATCATCAGCAGGCTGGCGGCGGACACGAATTCGATGGCGAAGTCGCGATCCGACACCGCATCCAGCGAATTGTCGATCACCTCGGCGAAGCCCAGTTCCCGCGCCACCATTTCGCGGTCGATCGGGAACGTGGTGCCGGCCAGTGCCGCTGCGCCCAGCGGCAGCCGGTTGGTGCGCCGGCGCACGTCGGCCAGGCGCTCGTCGTCACGCGCCAGCATGGCCGCCCAGGCCAGCAGGTGATGGCCGAACGTAACCGGCTGCGCCACCTGCATGTGGGTAAAGCCGGGCATGATGGTGTCGGCTTCGCGCTCGGCCAGGTCGATCAGGGCCGTGCGCAGGCGCGTAAGCTCGGCGCGCAGCGCATCGATGGCGTCGCGCAGCCACAGGCGCACGTCGGTGGCCACCTGGTCGTTGCGCGAGCGCCCGGTATGCAGCTTCTTGCCGAGTTCGCCGATCTCGGCGGTCAGGCGCGCCTCGATGTTCATGTGCACGTCTTCGAGCGCCGGGTCCCAGGCGAAATCGCCGGCGGCAATGCGCTCGCCGATGGCCGTCAGGCCGGCTTCCAGGCGGCTGAATTCGGCCGCTGTCAGCACCCCGATCCGGGCCAGCATGCGCGCATGGGCAATCGAGCCGCGGATATCCTGCGCGGCCAGGCGCCGGTCGAATGAAACCGACTCGGTAAAGGCGGTAACGCGCGCATCCGGGCCTTCGGCAAAACGCCCGCCCCAGGTCCGCTGCGCCTCATCCTGGCCCGTGTTCTGGTTCACCTGTTGGCTCATGATCGTTATGTTGCTGGCTGCGAAAGCGTTGCAGTATAACAATGGCATCGGTTCATGCGACACTTGGCTCATGCCGAGACATACAACCCGGGGCGCGGGGGCGCACAATCTGCTGCCGAATTTCTGTGCGGCGCCGCATCTGCTGTATATCGCCATCGTCAGCGAGGCCGTGGCGGTGATCCTGACGCTGGCAAACGGCCGCGACGTTGGCGCCATGCTGCCGCGCCTGCTGTTGCTGACGCTGTATCTGCAATGGATTGGCCTGTGCGGTGCGGCCGTGCTGTGCCTGATCGGGCGGCGGCTGGCCACGCGGCTGAGCATGCTGGGCATGCTCGCCGTCAGTTATGGCGCGCTGCTTGCGGTGACGTTCATCATTGCCGAAGCCACGCATGCGCTTGCCCGCTACACTTGGCTGGGCTTCCTGCTGGGTGATCTGCAGCATGCCGATTTCGTCTTGCGCAGTGTGGCCGTCTGCGCCGTGGTGGCGGCGCTGGCTCTGCATTATTTCTGGCTGCGCGCGTCCTGGCGCGCCGGTCTGCAAGCCGAAGCGGCGGTGCGCCTGGATGCGCTGCAGGCGCGCATCCGTCCGCACTTCCTGTTCAACAGCCTGAACAGCATCGCGTCGCTGATCGGCCTGCGTCCGGACGATGCCGAGAAGGCGATCGAGGATTTGGCCTTGTTGCTGCGCGCGCGCCTGCGCGCAGACGCGCCGGATATGGTGCCGCTGGCCGATGAGTTGGCGCTGGTCAAGGCCTATCTGCGCATCGAGCAGCATCGCCTGGGCGAGCGCCTGGCCCTGGATTGGCGTGTCGTGCCCGGCATCGGCGATCATCTGGTGCCGGCGCTGAGCCTGCAGCCGTTGGTGGAGAATGCGATCAACCACGGCATTGCGGCGCGCCGCGACGGCGGCACCTTGGCGCTGCGCGCGCAACTGAATGGCAAGCAGCTGTGGATTCGCATCATCAACCCGCTGGCCGACGACCATGACGCGTCTGCAGTCCGGGCGCAGGCGGGCAATCGCCAGGCGCTGAGCAACATCGAGCAGCGCCTGAACCTGCGTTATGGCCGCCATGCGCGTTTGCTGACGATGCGCAAGGATGCCCGTTTTTATCTCGACCTGGTGATGCCGGTGCAAAAATGAAGCTCGTGATTGTTGACGACGAGCCGCTGGCGCGCGCGCGCCTGCGGCGCATGCTCGAGCAATTGCCCGAATACCGGGTGCTCGGCGAAGCTGGCGACGGCGCCAGCGCGCTGCAGCAGGTGCGTGCCGGCGAGCCCGACATCGTGCTGCTCGACATTCACATGCCGGGCATGGATGGCCTGCAGGCGGCGGCAGAGCTGGCGCAGTTGCCACTGCCGCCGGCGCTCATCTTCACCACGGCCTATGTCGAGCATGCCCTGGCGGCGCACAACCTGGGCGTCGCCGGTTATCTGCTCAAACCCATCAGCCACGAGGATCTTGCCGCAGCGTTGGCGCGCGCACGGCGCCTGAGCCAGGCGCAGCTGCGCGGGCTGGCGGGCGCTGCCGACGCGGGACCGCGGGCTGGCGCCATCAGTGCCCGCACCAATACCGGGGTTACACGCGTGCCACTGGCGGAAGTCGTCTGCTTTCTGGCCGATCAGAAGTGGACGCGCGTTTGCCATTTTCATGGCGAGGTGCTGATCGAAGACTCGCTGAACACGCTCGAACGCCGCCATGCAGCGCATTTTCTGCGCGTGCATCGCAGCGCGCTGGTGGCGCGACGGTTTATCATGGTGCTCGAGAACGGCGATAATGGGCAGATGCAGCTGCGCATGCGCCATCTTGCAACCGCTGTGCCGGTCAGCCGCCGCCGGCTGGCCGCGGTGCGCCAGTTTTTTTCCGCCCATTCTGATGATTGAGGTTTAATGTCCACGCTTCGCATCGCAACCCGCCAGAGCGAGCTGGCCATGTGGCAGGCTCGCCACGTGCAGCAATGCCTGCAGGCCGCGCATCCCGATCTGCACATCAAGCTGTTGCCGATCCGCACCGAAGGCGATCGCCGGCTCGATCGCTCGCTCGCGGCCATTGGCGGCAAGGGGTTGTTTCTGAAGGAACTCGAAGCCGCCATGCTGGCCGGTGAGGCGGATCTTGCGGTGCACTCGATGAAGGATGTGCCGGCGGTGTTGCCGGAGGGCTTCAGCCTGCCCGCCGTGCTGGCGCCCGGCAGCCCGCTGGATGCGTTCGTCTCCAACGATTATGCCGATCCGCAGGCGCTGCCGCAGGGCGCGCGGCTCGGCACGTCCAGCCTGCGGCGCGCGGCCATGCTCAAGCACCTGCGCCCCGATCTGGAAATCGCCAGCCTGCGCGGCAATGTGCAGACCAGGCTGGCGAAGCTCGATGCTGGCGACTACGATGCCATTCTGCTCGCCTGCGCCGGCCTCGAACGGCTCGGACTGGAGCAGCGCATTCGGCACCGGCTGGCGCCGGAGCAAAGCCTGCCGGCGATCGGCCAGGGGGTGCTGGGCATCGAGATCCGCGCTGCTGACGCGCGTGTAGCGGCGCTGGTCGCCGTGCTGGATGAGCCGCGCACGCACCAGCGCATTACCGCCGAGCGCGCCGTCAATGCGCGCCTGGCCGGCAGCTGCCATCTGCCAATCGCCGCATTCGCCGAGCATGATGGCAGGCACATGCGTCTGCGCGCTTGCGTCGGCGCGCCCGACGGCAGCCACATGGTGCGCGACGAAATCAGCGGTCCGGTGCAGGATGCCGCCGCGCTCGGCACAGCGCTGGCCGAGCGCCTGCTGGCAGCGGGCGCCGACAAGATTCTCGCGGATCTGGCCTGAATCGGGTATGAGTCAGGCAGCGTCACAAACACCGCTGGCGGGTCGGCGCGTCTGGCTGACGCGCCCGGCGCACCAGGCCGCAGCCTGGGCTGCGGGATTGACGCAGGCCGGTGCTCGGGTGGCATGCGAGCCGCTGCTCGAAATCGTGCCGCCGGCACAGCTGGACGCGGCGCGACGCCAGCTCGCACGGGCCGAGCAGGCCGACATCATTATCGCCACCAGCCCCAATGCCGTGGCTGCGGCTTGGCGCATGCGGCCGCGGTTTGCGCCACGCGGCGTGCTCTGCGCCGTCGGCGCGGCCAGCGCCGCGGCGCTGCAACAGGCCAGCGGGCGCAGCGTGCATGCGCCCGTCACGGGTGATACCAGCGAAGATTTGCTCGCCATCCCGGCATTGGCTGATGTGGCCGGACATCAGATTATGCTGCTGTCCGGCGCGGGCGGGCGGCGCAAGCTCATGCAGGCGCTGAGCGCGCGCGGCGCACAGGTGAGCAAGGCAGCGCTGTATCGTCGGCAGCCAGCCGTAATTTCCCGGCAGCGACTGGCGACGCTGGCGCAAGACAACGACTCTGCCGTGATCACCAGCGGTGAGGCGCTGGAGCATTTATGCGCACTGGCGCGCCGCCACGGCCAGCAGCCGGGACTGCATGCGGCGCTGGCCGGGCTGCAATTGGTTGTACCCAGCCAACGTGTGGTACAACACGTTCCTGCGGATTTGTTTCCCTGTCCGCCGCGGGTCGCGGCGCGCATGACTGTTGCCGCGGTCGTGGCAGCGCTTGCACCGGGAGCATGAATAGCACAACAATAGCCACCTTTACTTGGGATATTGCCAGTATATGACCGACCAAAAAGGCACCGGGGCCGACCACAAGGGCGCGGACAAGAAGGCCGGCAAGAAGCCGCGAAAGGACAACAGGGCGCAACACAAGGGCGCGGGCGGCGGCAAGCCGGAGCAGGGCAGGCAGGGGCGGGAGCGCGTGGCGCGCGGCCAGTCTGCCCAAGACAAGAGTGTCCAGCACAAGGGCGGTCAGGGCGCCCAGGACAAGAGCCGCCCGGACAAGAGCGCTCACGACAAGGCAAACCAGCAGAAGACACCCCAGTCGCAGCCAGCGCAGCCGGCCAAGCCAGCCCGCGAGGACAAGGCGGGCGCAGACAAGCCCGCGGCGGGCAAGCCGGCGGCAAAGGTCGGAGATGCCAAGCCTGCAGCGCAAGCTGGCGCAGGTGACCAAGACAGCGCCGTGCAGCGCGAACAGGCAGGGCGCCAAGATTCAGCCAAGACGACTCCACCAAAATCAACCGCGACGCGCAGCACGGCCTCTGCTGCTGCGTCGGGCGGAACCGGCGGCACGAGTGCCGGAACGCCGCCTGCCGGCAGCGGCGGCGAGCCGCCGCGCAAAGGCGGCAAGGGGGCACTGGTCGTCGCCATCATCGCGCTGCTGATAGCCGTGCTGGCGCTGCTCGGCGCCGCCTGGCTGTGGTATCACGACCAGCAACAGGCGGCTGTGTTCGAGCAGCAGGCCGAGGCCGTGGACAAGCAGGTCGAGCAGATGCAGTCGGCGCTTGAATCCAGCGGTCGTGTCGACGTCAAGGGCGAGATTGAAAACACGCTCAAGCAGCAGCTTCAGCCGCAGCTGGAAAAATTCGACAAGCGCCTGGACCAGCTGCAATCCAATCTCGACCAGGCTGGCGAGAAGCGACAGCAGGCATTGTCCGAGCTGCGCGACAACCTGCAACAGGCGCAGTCGCGCCTGGCAGAAGTGCAGCAAAGCCGGCATGGCTTGATGCAGAAATGGCAGCTAAACCAGATCGAGCACTTGCTGGTCGTGGCCAACCGCCGCCTGCAGCTGTACGGGCAGCCCGAACAAGCGGAAAAGGCGCTGGAACTGGCCAACAATGCCATCGCCCAGATCGATGATCCGCGCCTGTTTGCGGTGCGCAAGCAGATTATCGATGAAATCGCCGCGCTGGAAGCATTGCCCTCGCCGGATATCGAAGGTGTGGCGCTGCAATTATCAACCTTTATCGATCAGATCGAGCAGGGCCTGCCGTTGGCATCGGATGTGCCACAGGATTATCAGGCCGACGACAAGGCAGGCACCAGCGGCGAAGATGGCTTCGACTTGGGCGAAAGCTGGGATCAGTTTCGCGATTCCATGGCCAGTGCGCTGCAGCGGCTGGTCACCATCCAGCGTGGCGATGGCAGCCGCAGCGCCGCGCTGTTGCCGCCGGATCAAGTGTATTTTCTTAATCAGAATCTGATGCTGGAACTGCGCAGCGCGCGCCTGGCGTTGCTTGAGGGCAATGCCCAGCAATATCGCAGCAGTCTGAAGGCAGCCCGTTCCTGGCTGCAGCAGTATTTCGATACCAGCAACGATGCGGTCGCGGCCATGATCGACCGGCTCAAGAAGATGCAGAACGTGAAGCTGGACTGGAATGCGCCGGACATCAGCGGCAGCCTCGAAAAACTCCGCGATTACATGGCTGAGCAAAGCCAGGATGGTGGCGTGGAAGCGGCCAATGCAGAGCAGGGTGGGGCTGCGGCGCAGGATCAGAACAGCACCGCCGTGGACAACCAGCAGGATAGCAAGTAATGCGCCGCCTGTTACTGACCTTCTTCTTCTTTGTCATCATCGGTGCCGGCCTGGCACTGCTGTTTCGCGATGACAGCGGTTATCTGCTGATTTCGTTCGCCGGCTGGCAGCTGGAAACCTCGCTGCTGTTTGCGGCCGTGGCGCTGTTGATCGCGCTGTGGATTCTGTTCACCGTCTGGCGGTTGCTGGTGGCTGGTGCATTTCTGCCTCGCAACACCCGCAAGTGGATGGGCCGGCGGCGCGCGCGCAAGGCGCGCAGGGCCATGTATTCCGGCCTGTTGAAATATGCCGAGGGGCGTTGGGCACAGGCCGAGCGCGACATGCAAAAGCGGGCCCAACGCAATGAGTCGCCGGGGCTGAACTACCTGTATGCGGCGCAGGCGGCACAGCGCCAGGGGCATAGCGCGGATCGGGATCGCTATCTCGAACTGGCGGCGGCGCAGAAAGAGGTGTCGGAGTTGGCCGTGATGCTGACCCAGGCGCAATTGCAGATCGAGCAGGGCCAGCATGATCAGGCGCAGGCCAGTCTCACCCGCCTGCACGAGATCGCCCCGCAGCATGCCTATGTGCTGGAGCTGTATGCCGAGCAATGTGCGCGCACGCGTGATTACGACAAGCTGCGTGCCTTGATTCCGGCCTTGTACAAGCACAGCAAGATGAAACGCAAGCGTGTCGACACGCTTGCCGCCGGCGCCTGGGACGATGCCTTTCGCCGCGCCGGCACCGATGTCGAGGCGCTTAATCAGGCGTGGAAGAAAGTGCCGCGCCGGCTGCACAAGCAACCGGCCGTGGTCGCTCCCTATGCGCGTTATCTGCACGCAGCCGGCGCCGACGACGAAGCCGCTCGGCTGGTGCGGCGGGTGCTCAAGCGCGAGTGGGATCCGGCGCTGGGCCTGCTGTATGGCGATTTGAAGACGCGCGACCCGGTCGTGCAACTGGCCAACATCGAGAAATGGCTCAAGCAGTACGGCGAGGAACCGGAGCTGTTGCTGTCGGCCGGCCGGCTGTGCCTGCGCAACGACGTTGTCGGTCGCGCACGCAGTTATTTCGAAGCCAGCCTCAAGCGCCAGTCGCGCCCGGAGGCGCTGCTCGAACTGGGCCGTGTGTTCGAAGAGCTGGACGAGGAACAGGAGGCGCGCACCGCCTATCGCCAGGGCCTGGAATTGCGCCTGCCACCCAGTTGAACCAAGGTGTAGTGCGGGCGCCATGAAAACGCTGATCATCGGCTGTGGCGACACCGGCATTCGCGTTGCCGCGCGCGCCGTCGCCGCCGGCGATCTGGTGACTGGCGTGGTGCGCACCGCGGCCAGCGGCATGCAGGTACGCGCTGTCGGCGCCCACTCGCTGATCTGCGACCTGGATGCAGAACTGCCGCCACTGCCCGCCTGCGAGCGCCTGCTCTATTTTGCCCCGCCACCACGCAAGGGCGACAGCGATCCGCGGCTGCAGCAGGTGCTCGACGCACTTGGCACGGCGCCGCGCTTCGTGGTCTATATCAGCACCACAGGCGTTTATGGCGACTGCGGCGGTGCCTGGATCGACGAGGAGCAGGCGCTCGCCCCTGCGACGGCGCGCGCGCGGCGCCGCGTCGCCGCTGAACAGCAGTTGCTGGCCTGGTGCAAGCACGCGGTGATTCTGCGCACACCGGGCATTTATGGCCCGGGGCGACTGCCACTGGCCGCCATCCGCGCCGGCCAGCCGATTCTGAGCGATGCCGCCAGTGGCTGGACCAATCGCGTGCATGTGGATGACTTGGCCGCCATTGCCTGGCAGGCGGGGCAACAGCACTGGCCCCATGCCATCTACCATGCCAGCGACGGCCAGCCGACACGCATGAGCCGCTTTTACGACACCCTGGCTGCCATGCTGGCGCTGCCGGCGCCGCCGCGCGTGGACTGGGCCGCGGCACAGCAGCAGTTCAGTCGCACGCGCCTGTCGTTCCTGCGCGCATCGCGGCGCCTGAGCAATGCCCGCCTGCGGCAGGATTTCGGCTATCAATTCAAATTCGTCGATTTCCGCGACGGCCTGGCCGCGAGTCTGCGCGCCGAACCGCCGGCTGTCCAGGGCACGAGCGGCGGCGGATGAAATCCAGACGATGCTCGGCTAACATGCCCATGCCGTAGGGCAATAAAGCAGAGTTGAAGCGACATCTGCAACAGCACACGAGTATGAGAATCTAGTATGGGTGAACGCGTAAATCAGGCGGGTTTGCAGATCGGCAAGCCATTGTACGACATCATGGAACAGGCGCTGCCGGGGACCGGCGTCAGCTCGCAAGCGTTCTGGCAGACTCTGGCCACGCTGGTGACCAAGTTCACCCAGCGCAACAGAGACCTGCTGGCGACACGCGAAGAATTGCAGGGGCAGATCGATGACTGGCACAAGGCGCGCCGCGGGCAGCCGCATGATGCTGGCGCCTACAAGCAGTTCCTGTATGACATCGGCTATGTGCTGCCTGAGGGTGATGATTTCTCGATTGCGACGGCCAACGTCGATGCGGAAATCGCCACCATTCCCGGCCCGCAGCTGGTGGTGCCCATCAACAACGCACGCTTCTCGCTGAATGCTGCGAATGCGCGCTGGGGCAGTCTGTACGATGCCTTTTACGGCACCGACCTGATCCCCGAGCGCGATGGTGCCGAGAAAACCGTCGGCTATAACCCGGTGCGCGGTGCCAAAGTGGTGGCCATGGCCGCCGCCTTCCTGGACGAGATCTTTCCGCTGGCGGCAGGCAGCCACGCCGATGCCACGGCCTATGCCGTGGCGGATGGCCAAATGGCAATCACCCTGGCCGACGGCCAGAGCACCACGCTGGCCGAGGCGGCGCAATTCGCCGGCTACAGCGGCGCCGCCGACGTGCCGGATGGCGTGTTGCTGGTCAACAACGGCCTGCACTGCGAAATCCAGATCGACGACAGCGACCCGATCGGCAAGGAGCATGCCGCCGGGGTCAAGGACGTGCTCATGGAAGCGGCCGTGTCCACGATCCAGGACTGCGAAGACTCCATCGCCGCCGTCGATGCCGAGGACAAGGCGCTGGTTTATCGCAACTGGCTGGGCCTGATGCGCGGCGACCTGGAGGAGGCGCTGACCAAGGGCGGCAAGACCTTCACTCGCAGGTTGCATGGCGATCGCGAATACACGGCGGCGGACGGCAGCACTTTGACTCTGCCCGGGCGCAGCCTGATGCTGATTCGCAATGTCGGCCATCTCATGACCACGCCGGCCGTGCTCGATGGCGACGGCAACGAAATCTTCGAAGGCCTGCTCGACGCCCTGTGCACGGCTGCCATTGCCCTGCACGATCTCAACGGTAATGGCCGCTTTCGCAACAGCGAGGCGGGCAGCGTCTACATCGTCAAGCCGAAGATGCACGGCCCCGACGAAGTGCGCTTTACCGCCGATCTGTTTGCTGCGGTGGAGCAGGGCCTGGGCATGGCGGCGAACACGCTCAAGATCGGCATCATGGACGAGGAGCGACGCACCACGGTCAATCTCAAGGCATGCATCCGTGCCGCCCGCGAGCGCACCATCTTCATCAACACCGGCTTCCTGGATCGCACCGGCGACGAGATCAACACCTCGATGGAAGCTGGCGCCGTGGTGCCCAAGGGCGACATGAAAAGCGAGCCGTGGCTGCAAGCCTACGAAGATTGGAATGTCGATATCGGCCTCGCCACCGGCCTGCGCGGCCGCGCCCAGATCGGCAAGGGCATGTGGGCCGCGCCGGACAACCTGGCCGACATGATGGCGCAGAAGATCAATCATCCACGTGCCGGCGCCAACACCGCCTGGGTGCCGTCGCCGACGGCCGCGACGCTGCATGCAATCCATTATCATCGCTGCAACGTGCTCGAGCGCCAGCAGGAATTGGCCCAGCGCGCGCGCGCCAGCCTGGACGATATTCTCACCATTCCGCTGCTGGGTGGGCGCCAGCTTACAGCCGACCAAATCCAGGCCGAGCTGGACAACAATTGCCAGGGCATTCTTGGCTACGTCGTGCGCTGGATCGACCAGGGGGTGGGCTGTTCCAAGGTGCCGGACATCCACGACACGCCGCTGATGGAGGATCGTGCCACCTGCCGCATTTCCTCCCAGCACGTGGCCAACTGGCTGTACCATGGCATTGCCAGCAAGAAGCAGGTGCAGGAAACCATGCAGCGCATGGCCGCCGTGGTGGATCGCCAGAATGCGGATGATCCGAACTACCAGCCAATGGCGCCGAATTTTGACGACTCCATCGCTTTCCAGGCCGCCTGCGATCTGGTGTTCAAGGGCCGCCTGCAGCCCAAGGGTTACACCGAGCCGGTGCTGCACGCCCGCCGGCTGGAGTTGAAGACGGTACGGCGAGGCTGAGTATAAAGCCTGCTCAGGCAGGGTAGAAATAACAGCTTATGCGCAACCCATGAATTGTCGCAGCCCCTGTCGGGCTGCGACAGACAATGCCGGCATGCGCATGTCGGCCGGCAATTGTCGCCATCATGGGCTGATGGCTGTCGCCTCTGCAATCGCCGGCAGCACCTCTTCCGGACGGTCAACAAGCTGCCACAATACGGTCTCGCCTTCGGCCATGAAGCGCTCTGCCACGACGTGCGCCATCATGGTCTGAAAGGGCTGATAAAAGTCCAGGGTGTTGAGCAGGATGATCGGGTTCTGATATTGCCCCAGGCGGCGCAGGGTAATGGTCTCGAGCAGTTCTTCAAGCGTGCCGCAGCCGCCTGGCAGAGCCAGCACGGCATCGGATTTATCCAGCATCTTGTGCTTGCGCTCGCGCATGTTGGCGACCAGCTCCAGCTTGGTCAGGCGCTGGTGGCTCAGCTCGCGCTCCGCCAGAAAACGCGGCATGATGCCGAACACCTCGCCATTCCGGGACAGGGCGCCATCGGCTATCGCGCCCATCGAACCCGTGCCGCCGCCGCCATAGATCAGCGTGTGCCCGCCTTCGGCAAGCAATTCCCCCATATGAAATGCCACTTCACGGTAAATGGGATCCGGCAGCCGGCTGGAGGCACAATAAACACAGATGCGCATGAAGAGTGGACTCGGAGTTTTATGCAGGTCGCGGATTATACCGCCTCGACCCGCCTGCGCGCGCCGGCACAGTGCTTGCCGCCCGCATTGCGCGCACAAAAAAGCGCCGGGACCCGCCTGCGCGCGCCGGCACAGTGCTTGCCGCCCGCATTGTGCGCACAAAAAAGCGCCGGTGTGGGCACCGGCGCTTTTGGTTTTCGCGGATTTTAGTCCGGCAGTTTGTCGTCGATGCCTTCAACATAGAAATCCATGCCCAGTAGCACGGAATCCTCGGCCACTTCACCTTCCGCCAGCCACTGCGAGCCATCCTGGCGGTTGATCGGGCCGGTGAACGGGTTGAAGCCGTCAATGATTTTCTGCTCCGTTTCCTCGGCCAGCGCCTTCACGTCATCCGGCATGTTGGTATAGGGCGCCATCACCAGGATTTTCTCTTTCAGACCTTCCCAGCGGTCCTGTGACTCCCAGGTGCCGTCGATCAGGGCTTGCACGCGGCGCACGTAATACGGCCCCCATTGGTTGACGATCGAGGTCAGCTGTGTATTCGGGCCGAATTCGATCATGTCGCTGGCCTGGCCGAAGCCGAGCTTGCCGCGCTTCTCGGCGACCTGCAGCGGCGCGGACGAGTCGCTGTGCTGGACGATGAGATCAACCCCTTGGTCGAACAGGGACTTGGCCGCATCCGCTTCCTTGCCGGCATCGAACCAGGTGTTGACCCAGATGATCTTGAGCTTGAGATCCGGGTTGACCGACTGCGCGCCGAGCATGAAGCCGTTGATGCCCATCACCACTTCCGGGATCGGGAAGGTGGCGATGTAGCCGACCAGGCCATTCTCGGCCATTTTGCCGGCGATCACGCCTTCCACATAACGGCCTTCATAAAAGCGGGCGTTGTAGATGCTGACGTTGTCCGCCCGCTTGAAGCCGGTGGCATGCTCGAATTTCACGTCCGGAAACTTCTTCGCCACCTTGATGACCGAGTCCATGAAGCCGAACGAGGTTGCGAAGATGATGTCGCAGCCCGAGCGCGCGTACTGTGACAGGATGCGCGCTGCATCCGGCCCCTCGGCCACGTTTTCGGCATAGGATGTTTCCACCTTGTCGCCGAGCTGCTCCTGCAGATACAGGCGGCCGTCTTCGTGGGCCTCGTTATAGCCGCCATCGTTGTGCGAGCCGACATAAATGAAGCAGGCCTTGACCGGATCTTCGGCCTGGGCCGTGGTGACGAACGTCAGCGCCAGTGCTGCCGCCAGCATGAGTAAAGATTTTTTCATTTGAATACCTCCTCCAGGAGTTTGCGATTATATAGTTTGACAAGCCCATGCGCCTAGCGATCGGGCACGAACGGCTGGCCGAGGCAAGCCGGCGTGTTCATCAATGTCAGCCGCCTGTTGCGCGAGATCAAGACAAGCACCACCACCGTGGCCAGATAGGGCAACGCTGACAGGAATTGCGACGGGATGCCGATGCCCATGGCCTGGGCATTGAACTGGCCGATGGCGACCAGACCGAACAGGTAGGCGCCGATCAGCACCCAGGTCGGGCGCCAGGAGGCGAACACCACCAGCGCCAGCGCGATCCAGCCGCGACCGGCGGTCATGTTGTTGGTCCATTGTGGGGTGTAGACCAGCGACAGTTGGGCGCCGGCCAGGCCGGCGCAGGCGCCGCCGAACATTACCGCCAGGTAGCGCACGCGCAGCACCGATATGCCGAGCGCATGCGCGGAATCGTGGTTGTCGCCCACCGAGCGCAGCTGCAACCCGGCGCGGGTTTTGAACAGGAACCAGTAGACGCCGATGACGAGCAGGATGGAGATGTAGAAGATCAGCGCATGATTGAACAGCAGCGGCCCGAGCACCGGTATCTGGGCCAGTCCTGGAATCGGGATGGTCGGCAGCCGAAAACCCGGCACGCCGACAAAACCGTCGCCGATCATGCCCGACAGGCCGACACCCAGAATCGTCAGCGACAGGCCGGTTGCCACCTGGTTCGCAGCCAGGGTCAGCGTCAGGAAGCCGAACAAGAGCGCCAACAGGGTGCCGGCAAGCATGCCGCAGAGCACGCCCACATACGGCGAACCGGTCAATTGCGAGGCGACGAACGCGATCACCGCGCCCATGACCATCATGCCCTCGACGCCAAGGTTGAGCACACCGGAGCGCTCCGCGACCAGTTCGCCCAGCGCCGCCAGCAGCACCGGTGTCGCCGCCGTAATGGTGGTCAGCAGAAACGCAACCATGAAAGTCATGACGCTTCCTCTCCACGCAGTTCCCGTTGTTTTGCTGCCGGCGCGCCGGCCCGGTGCGGGCGGCGCCAGAGCACGCGAATGCGATAATGGATCAGCGTATCGCAGCCGAGCACGAAGAACAGCAGGAAACCCTGGAATGCACCGCTGACCTTGTCACTGAGCCCGAGGTTGATCTGGGCCGTGTCGCCGCCGATGTAAGTCACGCCGAGCACCAGGCCGGCGACGATGATGGTGAGCGGATTGAGGCGCCCGAGAAAGGCCACAATGATGGCGGTGAAGCCGTAACCGGGAGAGATCACCGGCAACAGTTGCTGAATGGCGCCAGAGGCCTCGCTGATGCCCGCCAGCCCGGCCATGGCACCGGCAAACAGGAACGAGAAATAAATCATGCCGCGGCTGGAGAAGCCGGCGAACCGGCCGGCGCGCTGCGACTGGCCGAGCACGTCGATCTCGAAGCCCTTGAGCATGTGGCGCAGCATGAACCAGGTGCCGAGCGCGATGACGAGTGCGAACACGAAGCCCCAATGGGCATTGCCCGGTGGCACGATGGACGGCAGGATCGTGGCTTCTGGAAAGGCAATGGTCTGCGGGAAATTATAGCCATGCGGGTCGCGCCACGGGCCACGCACGGTCCAGTCCAGGAACAGCTGTGCCACATACACCAGCATCAGGCTCGACAGGATGTCGTTGGTGTTGAACTCGGCCTTCAGAATGGCCGGGATGGCGGCATACAGCGCGCCGCCGAGCATGCCCAGCACGAGCATGGCCGGCAGCACCAGCGCCGAATCCAGCTCCGGGAACATGACCGGCAGGATCGAGCCCATCAGAGCGCCGGCGATGAACTGCCCCTCGGCGCCGATGTTCCAGTTGCGCGAGCGAAAGCACACCGACAGGCCCACACCCATGAGGATCAGCGGCGTCGATTTGACCGCCAGCTGGTTCAATGCCCACACTGAGGTCAGCGGCTGGATGAAGAAGCTGTACAGCGCGAACAGGGGGTTCTTGCCGAGGGCCGCGAACATGATGCCGCCGGCAATCACCGTCAGCAGCAGCGCGATGAACGGCGACAGGAAGGTGTATAAACGCGAATGCGCCGGGCGCCGTTCCAGCTCAATGCGCATGGCTTGCCTCGCGCGAATCGGCGTGCGCGGCGCCCATCATGAGCAGGCCGATGCGTTCGCGGCTCATGGCCGCCGCCGGTTGCGCCGCCGACAATTCGCCCTTGTTGATGACCGCGATGCAGCTGGCGATCGCAAAAATCTCGTCCAGATCCTGGCTGATCACCAGCACCGCCGCACCGGCCCGCGCCAGGTCGATCAGCGCCTGGCGAATGCGGCTGGCGGCACCGGCATCAACACCCCAGGTGGGCTGGTTCACGACCAGCACCCGCGGCTTGCGATCCAGCTCGCGGCCGATGATGAATTTCTGCAGATTGCCGCCGGATAGGGCCGAGGCCTCCGGATCGGCGCCGGCCTTGCGCACGTCCATTGCCTTGCAAATGCGCTGCGCCGTCGCGCGTACGGCTGTGCGCTGCAACACCTTGAGCGGCCCCAGCCGCCGCAGGCTGCGGGCATCGGATTTGTGCCTGGTCAGGATCACGTTCTCCGACAGCGGCAGGAAACCCACCGCCGCGTGGCCGTTGCGCTCTTCCGGTACAAAGGCGGCATCCAGCAGGCGCCGCCGCGAGATGCCCAGGCGCCCCGCATCCTGCCCGCAGATGCGCACGGCGGCGCGCTGCGCGGCCAGCACCTCACCCGACAGGCAGTCGAACAATTCGCTCTGGCCGTTGCCGGCCACTCCGGCAATGGCCATGATCTCGCCGGCATGGACCTGCAGGTTGATGTTTTTCAGGTGGGTGGCAAACGGTGTGCGTGCCGGCAGGTCGAGCGCCCGCGCTTCCAGCAGCACTTCGCGGCCCGGCTGCAGGCCGGTGTCCGATAACGCCTGCACGGCCGAGCCGACCATCATTTGCGCCAGCGAAGCCGAGGTCTCCTGACGCGGGTCGCACACCCCCGAGACCCGGCCGCCGCGCAGCACCGTCGCCCGATCGCAAATGCGGCGCACTTCCTCCAGCCGATGGCTGATGTAGAGCACTGCGCGGCCTTCCGCCTTGAGCTGGGCCAGCAGTTCGAACAAGTGCTCCGCCTCCTGCGGCGTCAACACCGAAGTCGGCTCATCCAGGATGATGAGCTCCGGTTTTTGCAGCAGTGTGCGCACGATCTCGATGCGCTGGCGCTCGCCTACCGACAAATCGGCCACATGCGCGCGTGGATCGAGTGGCAGGCCGTAGGATTGGGACAGGGCCGCGGTTTCGTCGGCCACGCGCTCGAGCGGCATGTCGGTAGCAAATGACAGTGCGATGTTTTCCGCCACCGTCAAGGCTTCAAACAGGGAGAAATGCTGGAACACCATGCCGATGCCCGCGCGCCGTGCTGTATTGGGGCTGGGCAGGACGATGGGCTCGCCGCGCCAGTAAATCGTGCCTTCTGCCGGCTCCAGCACGCCGAACAGCATCTTCACCAAGGTGGATTTGCCGGCGCCATTCTCGCCGAGCAGGGCGTGGATTTCGCCGCCGGCAATGGCGAGATCAATGCGATCGCAGGCCTTGAATCTGTCGAAATACTTGCTCAGGCCGCGCACATCAAGCAGCGGCCTAGCGGCAACATTCGGCGCCATTACATCCCCTCCGCTTGTTGTGCATGGCCGCGCCGGCGCTGGTTGCTGGCGTCAGCGCCAATCCAGCTTATTGAGCGCCAAGCTACAGTATGTCGCAGCGCTTCTCAAGCGAGCATGCAGCCATTGGCATGGCGGCGATGCCGCCAATGCAAACGTGGCACGATGACCGCGGCGCTGATCCTGCAGGCCTGGCTCAGCCGCCGATGTAGGACATCTCGATTTTCTGCTTCTGCCGGGCGCGCCGGGTGGCTTCGCTGCGCAGCTCGGAATAGCGGTCGCGGCGCTTCTGCCAGATGCCGGTCAGGCGGTTTATGATTTCGTCGTCACTGGCGCCGCTGCGCAGCATGCTCTTCAGCTCGAAACCGCGGCTGGCGAACAGGCAGGTGTAGAGCGAGCCTTCGGCCGACAGGCGGGCGCGCGAACAGGCGCCGCAAAATGGTTGGGTCACCGAGGCGATGACGCCGATTTCGCCGCCGCCATCGCGATAGCGCCAGCGCTTGGCGACTTCGCTGAGATAATTGGGCGCGATCGGATCGAGCGGCCAGCGCGCATCGATGCGCTCGAGGATTTCCTTGGCCGTGACCACGTCATCCAGGCGCCAGCCGTTGGAATTGCCGACGTCCATGAATTCGATGAAGCGCAGAATGCGGCCGCTGCCGCGGAAATGCCCGGCCATTTCCTCAATGCTGTGGTCGTTGGCGCCGCGCTTGACCACCATGTTGACCTTGACCGGATCAAGCCCCGCCGCGGCGGCGTTTTCGATGCCCTGCAGCACCTTCTCGACCGGAAAATTGACATCGTTGATGGCCTTGAAGGTTGCGTTGTCGAGCGAATCCAGACTGACCGTGATGCGCTTCAAGCCCGCATCAACCAACTTGCGTGACTTGTCCGGCGTCAACAACGAACCGTTGGTGGTCAGGCTGATGTCCTCGATGCCGGGCACGCCGGCCAGTTGTTCGATCAGACGTTCGAGATCCTGGCGCACCAGTGGTTCACCGCCGGTGAGGCGGATCTTTTTCACCCCCAGTTTCGCAAACAGGCCGGCGAGGCGCGTGATTTCCTCGAACGTCAGCAGGCTGGCACGTGGCATGAACGCGTGGTCCTTGCCGAACAGTTCCTTCGGCATGCAATAGGTGCAGCGAAAGTTGCAGCGATCGGTGACCGAGATGCGCAGATCGCGCAGTGAACGGCCGAGTGCGTCTTGTGTATCCATGGGTGTCATTCTACTATCTTTGTCTTGTCCGTTGTTGCGGTCGAATGCCTATTGCACCATGATCAGCACGCGCGTAACTTGTCCTGGATCAGGACAAATCAGGCAGTGGCATGACACAGAAGAAGCTCAAGAACGAAAAGGAGCTGGTCAGGAAGGCAGTGGAACTTGGCGTCGCCTACGGCGAAGAGCGCGGCGTGGTCGAGTTCGAGCCGACCGATTCCCAGGCCGACAAGCTGATGTACATTTACCGCCTGCTGGTGCACGACAACGTCATTCAGCCGTTGCCGGAGGATCAGGTCTCGCAAAAGACCGTGCAGCACAAGCTGGCGATCTGGGCTTCGAAGCAAAGGCCGGTCAACCCTGAATAAGATACAAGACATGCGCCTGACCATTAGGGCGTGTTCACAATCAGCACGACGGCGCGCCGGCGGCCATTTTTTTCGCAAGACAAGGCGCAGTGAGCGTACGTTAGCCCATCTTTGACACCGCAAAGCCGATTTCCCGATTTTACCCGCCGTAACCTATTGTTTGTTCTTGTTTGAGGGTCGAAATTCCGGATGTAGTGCCATTATTATTTCTATAACGTATTGACGCGCCCGGTTATTGCGCTACGCTCAGCGCATGTTTATCCGACGCA
>Ga0079226_10000656_pt1 | contig 25028 bp, 22 predicted proteins | sample Poulit2014_FD_76345 | JGI IMG/M metagenome (GOLD analysis project Ga0079226, IMG submission 76345) | Agricultural soil microbial communities from Georgia to study Nitrogen management - Poultry litter 2014 | ecosystem: Environmental > Terrestrial > Soil > Agricultural land | place: USA: Georgia...
AAGTGCATCATAAACAAACGTATGAAATTAACATATATGAAAAATTATTAAAAAGTTGTGGTTTTACTAAAATTGAATTTTACAGTGATTTTTCATTTAAAAATAACATTTTAGAAAAAAATAGCGAACGAATTTTTATTGTTGCTCAAAAATAGTTGGGAAAATGTGATTTCTTAACTATTTTTATTTTTTTGATGATTTTACAACAAACGTTTATGTCCATATAATAAATGTATCAAAGAGATGAGAAAGTGAGCGAGCAGGGAATTGATCCATGTTTTAAGAAAACACCTTTTATTAATTGGTATTGGACTTGCAGTAATCATAGGTATATTTGTATTATGGGATAAAGGACTTGATGAAGAAGAATTAGACTTCGAAGTAGAACCTCCCATTGAACTGGAAAATCATGAAACAGTAGCGGAACAAGAAGAAATAAAAATCATGGTCGATGTAAAAGGCGAAGTAGCTCAACCAGGTGTATATGAGATAGATTCTGAAACAAGAGTTAATGATGTCGTATTATTAGCTGGTGGTTTTTCAAAAGATGCTGATCAACATCAAATCAATTTAGCCCAAAAAGTCCACGATGAAATGGTCATTATCGTTCCTAAAAAAGGAGAAAATCCCATTGTCGATATCACTGTCGATGCTTTTACAGGAGAACAGGATACGGACAAAATAAATATAAATCAAGCAACGAAGGAAGAGATCGAAACATTAAGTGGTATCGGTCCAGCAAAGGCACAGGCGATTATTGATTATCGAGAAGAACATGGACTATTTCAAAGCATAGAAGATTTACAAGAAGTAAGTGGGATTGGAGAAAAGACAATAGAAAATATAGAAAATGATATTATTATTCCGTAACAATGAGAGAGGAGACAAATAATGAAACGAATTTCATGGGAGCAATATTTTATGGCACAAGCACAGCTTGTCTCTCTTCGCAGTACATGTACCCGATTAATGGTAGGAGCAGTTATTGTTAGAGAAAATCGAATTATTGCAAGTGGATATAATGGCAGTGTGGCGGATGGAGATCATTGCATTGACAATGGCTGTTACATGGTAGACGGGCATTGTGTCCGAACGGTACATGCGGAAGCAAATGCTCTTTTACAATGTGCAAAATTTGGCGTAGCAACAAATAAAACTGATTTATATGTAACACATTTTCCATGTTTACAATGTTGTAAACAAATTATTCAAGCTGGAGTAAAAAGGGTTTTCTATGAACATGATTATCGAAATCACGAACTAGCTGTTCAATTATTTAAAGAATCAAACATTATTACAAAAAAAATAAACTCGAATGATATTGAAATTGTTTATCGTTCCAATACAAAACAATAAGAAAAAGGAAGTTTTTTGTAGGCAGGTGATCTTTTCCATATATTCTCTTTAAAAAGAGATATGTAATACGTATGCTTAAAAATTATTGGTATATGATCGCATATAGTGTAGTAATTAGCATAATATTTCTTGCTACGAAACAGTTGATCATACCTATATTATTTTTTAGTTGGGTATTTTATTTAGTCATAGCCAAAAGAATAAATGTTTTCGTATTTGGATTCGCATTTCTTGTATTTATATTTTCTTATTTGTATATACCTTCTCCGTCACCTTCCCAAACACATTCGGAATCTCATTCAGAGCAAGTTTCTCTCACTGGTAAAATAATCGAACCAATTGATGTTTCTGAAAAAAAACTTGAATTTGTTTTTCAATCAAACGAATTGAATAACAAAATCCTCGTCGTATATTTTAAAGAGGAAAATGACGATTTTACGACAGAAGCTTTAAAAGATATACGATATGGGGCCTTTTGTACAGTGAACGGCTTCCTTTCTATCCCAGACGGAGCAAGGAATCCGCACCAATTTGATTATCAAAACTATTTATATAAAAAGGGGATCGCTTATCAATTCATTCTTTCTTCTGTAGAAGATATTTCTTGCCAAAGCAAATCGTATTGGGATTATATTTATAGTTTACGTACATTATTCATTCAAATGACAGAAGATAAACTTCAACGCGAAACTGCCGGATGGTTACACGCTTTAGTTTTAGGCCAAGATGATTTGTTGGAAGATCAAGTAATTGAACTATTTCAACGGTGGAGTCTCTCCCATATATTGGCGATTTCTGGATTACATATCGGAATTGTCGTTGGCCTTTTGTATGTTCTATGTATTCGGTTTTCCATTATAACGAAAGAGTATGCACAATGGCTCATCATTTTATTTTTACCTGTTTATGCATTGTTAGCGGGAGGTCAACCATCCGTCTGGCGTGCCAGTTTAATGGTTCTATTAGGAATTTTACTTCAAAAGATAAAGTGGAAATATAGCCTTACCGATATTATTAGTATCGTATTTTTACTTCTTATTTTCCTTGATAAATATATCGTTTACGAAATTGGTTTTCAATTCTCATTTGCAGTTACATTTGGCTTAATTTTATCAGCAAAGTGGATTAAACATGCAAAAACGAACGTAGAACGTATTTTTCAAATAAGTTTCGTATCACAAATGATGATTCTGCCATTACAGGTGCATTATTTTTTCACTTTTCAACCATTGTCCATTTTGCTTAATGTAGTAGTTGTACCCTATTTTTCGATGTTTGTTATTCCGCTTATGTTTTTCTTCCTTATGACTATAATACTCCCACAAGTTTTCGTACAACCAATTGAATTTTTGTTTTTAAAAATTCACCATGTTTTTCTTACATTTGTTGAATTTATAGATACGTATGCAAATTTCCCGCTCGTTATTGGAGAATTTTCATTGTATTTTACGATTATTTATTACGTACTCTTTTTTACATTTATGTCTTATTTAGAACAAGACAGAAGAGGTAAGGCTTTTCAATATGGTTTACTCATCAGTATTTGTATCGTGGTAGTTACTTTAAAACCTTATTTTTCACCGTTTGGAAAAGTAACGATGTTAGATATTGGACAAGGTGATTCATTTATTATTGAATTGCCTTACCGAAGGGGAGTGTTTATGATCGATGCAGGTGCAAGTTTTTCCTATCCCGACTTTTTGCCTACTGATCGTAATTATAAACAAATTATTAAGCCATATCTCGAAGGGAACGGAATTCATAAAATTGATACGATTTTTCTAAGTCATGAGGATGCTGATCATGTCGGAAGCATTGATCATATTATAGAAGATATACCTGTTGATGAAATAATTATAAGTGAATTTTATCAATTAGATGAAAAGGTAGCGGATGAATGGCAAAATAAAGGGGCGGAATTAACTAGAGTTACTTTCCATGATATCATCAATCGAAAAGGACAAGTATTTCAAGTTATATCTCCACAAAAGGATTATGGATCTCCTAATGAAAATTCGTTAATATTGTATACAAAAATAGGAGGGAAAAGCTGGATTTTTACAGGAGATATGGGGGAAAATACAGAAAAAGAAATATTAAAAAATTATCCGAGTATATCGTTCGATATAATCAAAGTAGGACATCATGGTAGTAATACATCAACTGGCGAACGTTTTATCGAAACGGCAAAGCCAGATTATGCACTGATTTCAGTTGGTCGTAACAATCGTTATGGACATCCTGCAAAAGAAGTTATTCACCGACTGGAAGCGGAAGAAATACAAATTTATCGTACCGATAAACATGGGGCTACTCAATATATTTTTAAAGATTCAAAAGGGATGTTTTCAACTTTTTTAAAGAAGCCATGAAAAAAATGCTGTCTGAATAATTCAACAGCATTTTTCTTACTATGTATTAGTTAATGAAGCTTATGGTTGAACCAATTGCGAAAATTAGCGCAAAAAATATAAAAGAAACAACAAATCCTGTTACTGCATGTGGCACATCATTACTTTTTTCTTGAGGATCTTTTTCAAATTCGTTCATATATATCGCCTCCTGTGACTGCATCTAGTATAGAATAAACTTAAAAATAAATCTAGTAATAACATATTGAAAAAAGATGTACATTTCTTTTTTAGGATATGATTAAATGATATCAATATACATGGAATTTTGCTATCATTAAGTAAGAACTCAAGAGAAGGAACGATACTCATGTCTACGTTAAATGATGCATTACAAGCTTTGAAAACAGGAACAATTTCTCCAGTCTATTTATTATATGGAACCGAACAGTATTTTATCGAACAATTTAAACGTACACTCATCCAATCTTTACAAGATGACGAGAGTGAAGAAATAACGACATACGATTTAACAGAAGTTGCTATTCAGGACGTAATAACGGATGTGGAAACGTTACCCTTTTTTCAAGATCATAAATTAATTGTTGCTTCTCAGCCTGTTTTTTTAAAAACAAAACAAGATAGTATACCTGTTACACATGACTTAAAACAATTAGAACGCTATGTAAGTGACCCAGTACCATATTCTACGCTCGTATTGATTGCCCCTTATGAGAAAATAGATGAACGAAAAAAAATAACAAAAACACTTAAAAAGAAAGCTACAATGATTAATTGTAACCCGATCAAAAGTAAGGAACTTCGCAAATGGATTAATTATATGGCTAAACAAAATCAAATCGAACTAACGGATGAAGCACTATTTTTACTCGAAGCAGAATTTGAAACTAATTTGAATTTACTCCATCTAGAAATAGAAAAACTTGCTTTATTTGTAGGTGAACATGGACAAGTTACGAAAGAAATAGTGGCAAAACTAATTTCTTCTTCCATTACACATAGTGCCTTAGAATTAGTTGATGCTGTGCTACAAAAAAATTTGCCATTAGCCATTAAAATTTATAAAGATTTAGAGAAGCAGAAAGAAGATCCTATTGGGATGATCGCCTTATTAGCGTATCAATTCCGGGTTATTTTTCAAGTAAAACTGTTTAAGAAAAAAGGGTATACGAATCAAATGATTCAACAGCAGGTAAAAGTACATCCGTATGTTATAAAACTTGCTGCAAAGCGAAGCACCTCTTTTAGTGTAGAGAGACTTAGTGAAATAGTGAATGAATTAACGAACACAGATGCAGCAATTAAACAAGGGAAATTGGATAAAGGAATTGCATTTGAAATGCTCCTTTATAAATTAATTACAGCGTAACAGTAAAAAAACCGATCGCCCGGGATCGGTTTTTAAACTTTTAAAATGATTGTTTAAGCAGTTGCTTTGTTTAATTTTTTCGCTAACCGTGCTTTATGACGGTTTCCATTATTTCGATGGATAACCCCTTTTTGAATTGCTTTGTCAATAATTCTTACAGTTGATTGATATGCATTTTTTGCATTTTCTACGTCATTTGCATCAATTAAATTCTCTACCTGTTTAATATGTGTACGCATATTGGACTTTACTGTTTGGTTACGTTCTCTCTTTTTATTGTTTGTATTTACCCGTTTAATTGCAGATTTCAAATTTGCCATGATGTCACCTCCTGTAAGTTGAACTGAATGTTAAAAAATTAGTTTTTTCTCTCTTATCTACTATTCGAAACGTTACGGATAATTTCGAAAACCTTTAGATATTTGGACAAACGTATTCTATCAGATTCACTGCTCTATTTCAATAATTGTACATTTTTTTCATGAAAAAGGTCATACTACTTTGGGAACCATGAAAAAAGGACGTGAAATGATGGAAGAGAACCGTGAGACGATGGAAGACAAAACATCTGAAAAATTCGGTGTACGAACGGACTTAGCCGTTGAAGTAAAGGATATGTATGTCGAAAAAGAAAAACCAGACAAGGAAGAAGTACCTGGAGTAAAAGTAAAAGAGGATACATATCATGATGTTAAAGTAAGTCAAATCGAAATTTCTAAAACAGGTGAAAAAACATTAAATAAAAAGTCCGGTTCGTATGTTACCATTTTTGCCGATGGTGTAAAAAAACAAGATACTAAAATGCAAACGAATGCTGCAAAAGTACTTGCGGATCAAGTTAAAAAAATAATGGAGAAGAACGAAATTAAAGCTGGCAGTAAAGGGTTAATCGTAGGGCTCGGTAATTGGAACGTAACACCTGATGCATTAGGTCCACTGACTTTAGATAAAGTTGTCGTTACCAATCATCTTTTTGAATTAAATTATGAGACAGTCGCAGATGGATATCGTCCAATTGCAGCTATATCCCCTGGTGTTATGGGAGTAACAGGGATGGAAACGAGTGATATAATCCTAAGCATTATTCAAAAATTTGATCCAAGTTTCGTAATTGTAATAGATGCTTTAGCTTCACGATCGATTGAACGAATTAATGAAACGATACAAATTACTGATACAGGAATTCATCCGGGTTCTGGAGTTGGGAATAAACGAAAAGAATTGAGTCATGAATCTCTTGGGGTCCCTGTAATAGCGATCGGGGTGCCGACGGTTGTTGATGCAGTTACGATTGCCAGCGACACACTCGATTATTTATTAAAGCATATGGGAAGAGAATGGAAGGAAAAAGATACCCCGAGAAGTGCGTTATTACCAGAAAATATGCCAATCAGACATGAGAATTTATCAAATGAAGATTTACCGGATAAAGAGAAGCGTAGTACATTTTTAGGTTTGGTAGGGAATTTATCTGAACAAGAAAAACGATCTTTATTAGAAGAAGTATTGTCTACAACCGGTAGAAATTTAATTGTAACTCCGAAAGAAATTGATGGGTTTATGACAGATATGGCCCATTTAGTTGCCCAAGGAATTAACGCTGCACTGCACGACAACATTAACGTTGAAGCAGACGCTCACTATACAAGATAAAAAACGAATATATTTTGTGTAAACAAGCTCGCAACTACTGCGGGCTTTTTATTTTTTATGAAAATAAACAAAATGGTCTATTTAGACATAATCACTCATAGTTTAATAGTAATTCATATTGATAAAGGTGAGTTGATATTTCTATGTTCCATCATATAAACAATGTATTTAAAAGGTTCTTCCAATCTTTTTACAAACAGATTATCATTTCTATCATTAGCATAATTCTTTTATTTACGACAATTGGAATCATTACTACTGCCAAACCATCTTCGCGTCTCTCACCATCGATTTTTTCATCGTGGACAGGTAATGTAGACCAATCTGTGTTTTCATTCATATTTAGTATGGAAAATAGAGCGTTTGATTTAATGCATGGTGTAACAAAAGAACATGCAGGGATTACTTCTTCATTGTTAAACGTGATGACGAGTATAAAAATGGGTGATTTAAAAAGCTTTTTGGGACATGAAATCCCTGGATTCTCAACTTATGAAAATAAAGTTATTATTGCGGGAGAAGGATTAAATGATTTATATGCTCTGTCTCATGAATCTGGTCCTCCGCTTGAAGATATATTGGAGGATAGAAAAGCAATTGATGATTCCATAGAGGAAAAAAAACCTTCCGACCAAACGCAAACGACAGAAGGAAAAAAAGTGGTATTTCTTTATAATAGCCATAACCGTGAATCGTTTTTGCCTCATTTACCCGATGAAAGTGATCCTGATCGAGCTTATCATGAGGAAGTTAATATTACAAAAGTAAGTGAAAATCTAGCCAATGCTTTAGAATCTAATGGGATTGGAACACTCGTTGACGATACAGATATTATGAGTATTTTACATGAAAATGGTTGGACGTATGGACAATCCTATACCGCTTCAAGACCTGTAGTCGAAGAAGCAATAAGTCAAAATGAAGATTTTCAATATGCATTTGATATTCATCGCGATAGTTTTCCAAGGGACAAAACAACGAAGGATATTGATGGGGAGTCTTACGCAAAACTATTATTTGTAATCGGAGCTGAAAATAAAAACTATGAAAAGAATTTAGAGCTAGCTACTGATCTGCACTATTTAATCGATGAAAAATATCCTGGTTTAAGTAAGGGAATTGTGACAAAGGAAGGTCCAAATTCAAATGGGGTCTATAATCAAGATTTACTTGAAAACGCACTGTTATTAGAAATTGGTGGATATGAGAACACTTTAGAAGAGATGTACCGGACAGCAGATGTAGTAGCTGAAGCATTTAGTGAATTATATTGGGAAGCAGAACAAGTAAGTAATTAGGAGGGTCGATGATGTCACGGTTCATTATGATTTCATTACTATTAGTCGTATTTTTCTTTGGTGGCGTTTCTTACGGAACTTTTGAAAAAAACAAATTACCTCAACAACAGGAAACAGAGTCAATTGAAGAAACAGTTTCGATTGACACATCGATAATCGAAATAGAACGAGAACCCGTACAACAAAAAGAAGAAGGAGACAAACTTGTTCATAAAACAGCTTCTTTTTTTGAAAGAATTGTAAAAAAAATGTATGAATTAATTATTCACGCATTGTATGGAATCGCGAACCTGTTTTTTGATTAAACAAAAATTATTCGCATCACTTATACCATTTTTGCAACATCTGGTAACTGTTGCATCCATACCTATCCCTTCATTTTTTGGACGTTCTCGGTAAACGTAAAGGACTGATTATATTGAAACAATTCCATGCAGTTGATATAATTCATGTGATAAAGTAGCTAATAAAACAGGTATGTAGTGTAGGAGTGAGCACGGTTAAATGAAAAATGGACAAAGAAATGTACGAAACTTTTCGATAATTGCTCATATTGATCATGGAAAATCAACGCTGGCAGATCGAATTTTAGAAAATACAAAAGCTTTAACTGAGCGAGAAATGAAAGAACAATTTTTGGATGGAATGGATTTAGAAAGAGAACGTGGAATCACTATTAAACTAAATGCTGTCCAACTTGAATATGAAAGTAAAAATGGAGAAGATTATACGTTTCATTTAATTGATACTCCTGGACATGTTGATTTTACGTATGAAGTGTCACGGAGTTTGGCAGCATGTGAAGGAGCAATTTTAGTTGTTGATGCTGCACAAGGGATCGAGGCGCAAACTTTGGCAAATGTGTATTTAGCAATGGATAACGATTTGGAAATCATTCCTGTTATTAATAAAATAGATTTACCGAATGCTGATCCTGAACGAGTAACACAAGAACTAGTGGATATTATTGGCATTGATCCAGATGATGTTATTTTGGCCTCTGCAAAGGAAAATATCGGAATAGAAGATATATTAGAGAGTATTGTAGAACGGATTCCACCTCCGGCAGGAAGCGTAAAAGCGCCGTTAAAGGCGTTAATTTTCGATTCGTTATATGACTCTTATCGTGGAGTAATCGCTTATGTTTGTATCAAAGAAGGACAAGTAAAGGTTGGCGATCGTATTAGAATGATGGCAAGTGAAAAAGAATATGAAGTATTAGAGCTTGGTGTGTTTACACCAAAAGCTGAAAATAAAGATGTATTAACCATTGGCGATGTAGGATTTTTAACAGCTGCAATTAAAGATGTGAAGGATACACGAGTAGGGGATACGATAACACTTGCTGAAAACGGTGCAGAAACACCACTCCCAGGTTATCGTAAATTAAATCCAATGGTTTTTTGTGGATTATACCCAGTCGACTCAGACGATTACAATCCATTAAGGGAAGCATTGGAGCGTTTGGAACTAAATGATTCTGCTTTGCAATATGAAGCCGAAACTTCTCAAGCATTAGGCTTTGGATTCAGAACTGGTTTTCTCGGTCTCCTTCATATGGAAATCATCCAAGAAAGAATTGAACGTGAATTTAAAATTGATTTAATTACAACGGCACCAAGTGTTATTTATGAAGTTAAAAAAACAGATGGAGAAGTTTTACAAGTTGATAATCCAACATTAATGCCCGATCCACAATCGATAGAAGAAATTTTGGAGCCCTATGTTAAAGCAAATGTTATGGTTCCTAATGATTTTGTTGGACCGGTAATGGAACTTTGTCAACGAAAACGAGGCAATTTTATCGATATGCAGTATTTAGATGATATCCGGGTAAATGTAGTATACGAATTACCATTATCTGAGATCGTCTATGATTTTTTTGACCAACTTAAATCTCATACGAAAGGATATGCCTCGTTAGATTATGAGTTAATTGGGAATCAACCTTCCGATTTAGTAAAAATGGATATTTTATTGCATGGAGAGCCAATCGATGCATTGTCCATTATTGTTCATAAAGATTTTAGCTACAATCGCGGGAAACAAATTGTAGAAAAGCTAAAAGATTTAATACCGAGACAACAATTTGAAGTTCCTGTCCAAGCTGCGATTGGGAATCAAATTGTTGCGCGGTCCACGATAAAAGCAGTAAGGAAAGATGTTACTGCAAAATTATACGGCGGAGATGTTACTCGAAAACGAAAGCTTTTAGAAAAACAAAAAGAAGGTAAGAAACGAATGAAAATGGTTGGATCTGTTGAAATTCCACAAGAAGCATTTATGTCCGTATTACAATTATCGGATGATAAATAGAGAAACGCTGCTGAAAACGGTAAAGGTGTCCGTTTTCTTTTTGTGAGAAAGGACCTTATTTATTTAGGGTCTTTTTTTAACCTTCTTCATTGACAAAGAAAAATGGATTTGATAATTTATTAATAGTTAGTATTAGCACTCGAATGAAGAGAGTGCTAACAGAGGTGAATCTCATGTTAACAGAACGTCAATTACTTATATTACAGACGATTATCGATGATTTTATTGAAACTGCACACCCAATTGGTTCACGTGCAATCTCAAAAAAAAATTCGATTAATCTAAGCGCTGCAACAGTACGAAATGTAATGGCAGATTTGGAAGATTTGGAGTTATTGGAGAAAACACATTCATCTTCTGGTCGAATTCCTTCCGAAAAAGGATATCGTTATTATGTGGATCATGTGATATCACCTACAATAAAAGAAAAAGAAATAAATATCATGAAACATATCATGCAAGACAACATGTTGGAACTGGAACAAATTGTGCAATTATCTGCGGAAGTTCTTTCACAGTTAACAAATTATACAGCAATTATTTTAGGACCAAATGAAATAGATGCAACGCTAAAGCAAATTCAAATCGTTACATTATCTCCACAAACGGCTGTTATGATACTTGTTACTAGTACGGGACATGTAGAGCATAAATCATTCTCGATTCCACATGGTATTGAGGGTGCAGACTTAGAGAAGATGGTAAATATTTTAAATGACCGGTTGATTGGTGTTTCAATTGTTGAATTAACGTACACTTTACAGACTGAAGTGTATGCATTAATAAAAAAACATATTAATGAATACGAATTGATGTATGAATACATTCAAGTTCTCCTACGTTATGACGAACCCGCAAAACTTTATGTTGGTGGGCAGACAAATATTTTAACGCAACCTGAATTTAAAGATGTGAAAAAAATATATGACTTTTATACGTTATTAGAGAATGAAGAAGAGATTATTAAACTATTAGCCAATCACCATGATGGATTAAAAGTGACCATTGGAAATGAAAATAAAGTGGAAGCAATTAAGAATTTCAGTTTAATTACATCTCCTTATAAATTAGGACTAAATCAATTGGGCACAATCGCTTTACTTGGTCCAATTCGAATGGAATATCGAAAAGTAATTACATTACTTCAAGCATTATCAAGTGAAATGACGGATTTATTAGATGAAACATCTGACCAATATGACTAAACGTAAAAGATTATAGTTTATTTTGCGAAAAATTCATGGTATGGTTTATCGTGGCAATTAATATTGGAGGTGCCTATTTATATGAACGAACAGGCCAAAGAAAAAGTAACTTCTGAAGAGGAAGAAGTAGTAGAAACAGCGACCGAAGAATCAGATACAGTGAAGGAAGAGGTCGATGAGAAGGAAGAATCGCAATCGACGGAAGAGATTGCTGATTCACCTGAAGAAGATAATGTAAAACAAACATATCAAAAAGAAATCGATCAGTTGACTGAGGAAAATGAAAAGTTGAAAGAGCGTATGTTACGAGTTCAAGCAGAGTTTGAAAACTATAAAAAACGTACACAAAAAGAAAAAGCAGCTGATCGAAAATATAAATCCGAAGAATTGGCTACAGAATTACTTACTGTCTTAGACAACTTTGAAAGAGCGTTACAGACAGAAACTTCTAATGAGAATAAGGGTTTTATTGAAGGAATGCAAATGATTTATAGCCAACTACAAGAAGTACTAAAAACGCAAGGTGTTGAACCGATTGATACAGAAAATGAACAATTTGATCCAACATATCACCATGCAGTGATGCAAATAGAAGATGAAGAAATTGAATCCAATATAATCGTTGAAGAATTGCAAAAAGGGTATATGTTAAAAGATAAAGTAATTCGACCAGCAATGGTAAAAGTAAATAAATAGAAAGAGTAGCAAAGGAGAGTTTTATCATGAGTAAAATAATTGGAATTGACTTAGGAACGACTAACTCTTGCGTAACAGTAATGGAGGGTGGAGAAGCGGTAGTTATTCCTAACCCGGAAGGAAACCGAACAACCCCTTCAGTAGTATCTTTTAAAAATGGTGAAAGACAAGTAGGGGAAGTAGCGAAACGTCAAGCAATTACGAACCCCGATACGATTCAGTCTATTAAACGTCATATGGGTACTGATTATAAAGTAACCATTGAAGAAAAAGAATATACACCACAAGAAGTATCGGCAATTATATTACAACATTTAAAAAACTATGCAGAAGATTATATTGGTGAAAAAGTTGATAAAGCAGTAATTACGGTTCCTGCATATTTCAATGATGCAGAACGTCAAGCAACAAGAGATTCCGGTATCATTGCTGGACTCGAAGTGGAAAGAATTATTAACGAACCGACAGCTGCAGCACTTGCATATGGTATTGATAAAGAAAATGAGGATCAAACGATTCTTGTTTATGACCTTGGTGGAGGTACATTTGACGTTTCTATTTTAGACATTGGCGATGGAACGTTTGAAGTTATTTCTACTGCTGGAGATAATCGTCTTGGTGGAGATGATTTTGACGAAAAAATTATTGACTATATGGTAGATGAATTCCGTAAAGAAAATGGTATTGACTTATCACAAGATAAAATGGCAACACAACGTTTAAAAGATGCTGCTGAGAAAGCGAAAAAGGATTTATCAGGAGTAACTCAAACACAGATTTCCTTGCCATTTATTACAGCGGGTGAAGCAGGACCATTACACTTAGAACTTACATTAACAAGAGCAAAATTTGATGAATTAACTGCAGATCTTGTAGAAAAAACAATGGTACCAGTTAGAAAAGCATTGTCTGATGCTGGTCTGTCAGCAAATGAAATTGACAAAGTTCTTTTAGTTGGCGGATCGACTCGAATCCCAGCGGTTCAAGAAGCAATTAAAAACGAAACAGGAAAAGAGCCATCAAAAGGGGTTAACCCAGATGAAGTTGTTGCACTTGGTGCTGCAATTCAAGGTGGAGTGTTGCAAGGAGATGTAAAAGACGTTCTACTTCTTGACGTTACACCACTATCATTAGGGATAGAAACAATGGGTGCTGTAACGACAAAATTAATTGAACGTAATACAACCATACCGACAAGTGAATCACAAATTTTCTCCACAGCTGCTGATAATCAAACTGCGGTAGATATTCACGTCTTACAAGGTGAACGTGAAATGGCTGCAGATAACAAAACATTAGGTCGCTTTCAATTAACCGATATTCCACCTGCTCCACGAGGAGTTCCACAAATTGAGGTTACATTTGATATCGATGCGAACGGAATTGTAAATGTACGTGCAAAAGATTTAGGCACGAATAAAGAACAATCGATTACGATCAAGTCCTCGTCAGGTTTATCTGATGATGAAATTGATCAAATGGTTAAAGATGCAGAAGAAAATGCGGAAGCAGATAAAAAGCGTCGTGAAGAAATAGATTTACGTAATGAAGCAGACCAATTAATATTCACAACAGATAAAACAATTAAAGATTTAGGCGATAAAGTATCGGATGATGAAAAACAAAGTGCTGATGCTGCAAAAGATGAACTTAAAAAAGCACTTGAAGGCAGTGATATTGAAGAAATCAAGACGAAAAAGACTGCTTTAGAAGAACAAGTACAGCAACTTTCCGTTAAACTTTATGAACAAATGGCCCAAGAGCAGCAAGCACAGCAAGGGGCAGATGGAGAAACGCAACAAAGCGGTGAGGATGTAGTTGATGCGGATTATGAAGAAGTAGATGATGACAAGGATAAAACGGAAAAACAATAAGGTACGTTCACAAGTCAAAGTCAGGTTTTACTTGACTTTGACTTTTTTTACACATGAAGTTTTGGAGAACTCTTCAATTTATATATGAATAATATAAAATATTTCTCATCTTAACGTATATTTTCATTTGCTTATTTGCTTATGCGAAGTAAATAATGCTATCATAAATAGTATTGAATTCATGGTTTCAGGAGTGTGAATCAGAGTTGAGTAAACGAGATTATTATGAAGTCCTTGGGATCGATCGTAATGCTTCCAAGGATGATATAAAAAAAGCTTATCGTAAATTAGCACGAAAATACCACCCTGACGTAAGTAAAGAACCAAATGCCGAAGAGAAGTTTAAAGAGGTAAAAGAAGCTTATGAAGTTTTAAACAACGACCAAAAACGTGCGCAATATGATCAATTTGGTCATGCTGGTACACAGAATCAAGGATTTGGAGGAGGAGCAGGTGACTTCTCTGGATTCGGGGATATTTTTGATATGTTTTTTGGTGGTGGTGCACGAAGAGATCCGAATGCACCACAACAAGGGGCGGATTTACAATATACAATGAATTTAACCTTTGAAGAAGCAATTTTTGGTAAAGAGACGGAAATTTCTATTCCAAAAGAAGAAAGTTGTGATACTTGTCATGGGTCTGGTGCGAAACCAGGTACGAACCCAAAGACGTGTACGCATTGTCAAGGTTCAGGTCAATTAAATACTGAACAGAATACGCCATTTGGTAAAGTAGTAAACCGACGAGTATGTCATTATTGTCAAGGAACTGGTAAAATTATCCCGGATAAATGCCATACATGCGGTGGTTCTGGACGAGTGAAAAAGCATGTAAAAATTAAAGTCACTATTCCGTCCGGGATTGATGAAGGTCAGCAAATACGAGTTTCTGGAAAAGGTGAACCTGGTGTAAACGGTGGTCCACCAGGAGATTTGTTCGTCGTTATTTCGGTGCAAACTCATGAATTTTTTAAACGAGAAGGCGATCATATCTTTTTAGAATTACCAATTACTTTTGCTCAAGCAGCCCTTGGAGATGAAATTGAAGTCCCTACTGTTCATGGCAAGGTGTCGTTTAAAATTCCTGCAGGTACACAAACAGGAAAAACGTTTCGATTACGAGGAAAAGGTGTTCCAAATGTTCGGGGATATGGTCAAGGAGATCAACATGTGCAAGTAAGGGTCGTAACGCCTACGAAACTAACAAGTAGACAAAAAGAATTATTAAAAGAATTTAATCAAATAGAAGATAATGAACCTATTACAGCGGATGAGGATTCATTTTTCAAACGTTTTAAAAAAGCTTTTAAAGGTGAATAAAAACAAGGAATGAGTGATTTTTTGAACTGGAACGAACTATCAATTCATACAACGAATGAAGCAGTTGAACCTATTTCCAATATATTAAACGAAGCAGGAGCGAATGGAGTAGTTATCGAAGACCCGGTAGATTTAACGAAAGAAAAGCGTGATCTGTTTGGAGAAGTTTATGCATTAGACCGCAGTAAATATCCAAAGGAAGGAATTGTCCTTAAATCGTATTTTATAGATGATGAGAATTGGCCTGAAAAGAAGCAAATGATTTTAAAACAAATCGAACACTTGCAACATTATCACATCGATTTAGGTTTACATCAAATAGCTACTAAAGACGTTAAAGCAACAGATTGGGAGAATGAATGGAAAAAGTATTTTAAACCTGTTTCTGTTACAGAACGCTTTACAATTGTCCCAAGTTGGGAAGACTATACAAAGAAGACCGATCGAGAATTAATCATAACGATTGATCCAGGAATGGCTTTTGGTACGGGAACCCATCCAACGACAGTATTAAGTTTAAAGGCATTAGAAGAGACGGTTCGACCAAACGATTTAGTTATAGATGTAGGGGCCGGTTCCGGAATCTTAAGCATTGCCGCTAGTTTATTAGGAGCAAAACATGTATATAGTTATGATTTAGATGAAATTGCTGTTAGTAGTACGACCCAAAATTGCAACAGAAATGATTTACAACATACTATTACAGCTCAAAAGAATGATCTGCTAAAAGGTGTTAACAAACAAGCAAACGTTATTGTATCAAATATTTTAGCTGATATTTTACTCCGATTAGTTGATGATGCATGGGACAATTTATTAGAAGGAGGATATTTTATCACTTCCGGAATAATAAATTCGAAACAAATGCTCATCAAAGATAAACTTGTAGAGAAAGGTTTTCATATAATTAAACAAAATCAAATGGAAAATTGGATTAGCATAATTGCTCAAAAACATTATGTAAAATAGTAGGTGGAAGCGTGCAAAGATATTTTGTTCCTAACCAAAATTGGCAAGAAGAATCTGTCATAATTTCAGGTGATGATGCCCACCATATCCAGCGGGTTATGCGATACAATGTTCAAGATGAGATCATTTGTGTGCATCCCAATGGGCAATCGGCTAAAAGTAAAATAACAAAGATTTATACAAAAGAAGTAAAGGCAAAAATCATCGAATGGCTTGAACATGATGCTGAATTACCAGTTGAAGTAACGATTGCCCAAGGGTTACCTAAAGGAAATAAATTAGAGTTGATTTTGCAAAAAGGAACAGAATTAGGGGCGGCAAGATTTTGCTTATTTACTGCAGATCGCTCCATTTCTAAATGGAACGACAAAAAGTCAGCGAAAAAGTTAATGAGATATCGAAAAATCATAAAAGAAGCAAGCGAGCAATGCCACCGTAATCGGATGCCTGTGCTTGAAGAGCCCACATCATTAGAAAAGCTTCTTCAAAAGAGTAAAAACTATGATGTCACGCTGTTTGCTTACGAAGAAGAAGCAAAAACAAGCAATTTCTCTTCTTTTGGTAACGTGTTATCTGAAGTAGAAGGTACAACTACTATTTTTCTTTGTATAGGTCCGGAAGGTGGATTTTCTAATGATGAAGTTCAACTATTAAAAGAACATCATTTTCAACCTGTTCGATTAGGTGCTCGCATACTAAGGACGGAAACGGCATCGATGTACGCATTAGCAAGCATATCTTATCATTTTGAAGAATTGAGGTGTAAGTAAAATGCCCACTGTCGCATTTCATACATTAGGATGTAAGGTAAATCATTATGAAACTGAAGGTATTTGGAATATGTTCAAGACCCACGGATATGAACGAGTCGATTTTGAACGTATGGCAGATGTCTATGTGATTAATACATGTACTGTAACAAATACCGGTGATAAAAAAAGTAGACAAGTGATTAGACGAGCGGTACGAAAAAACCCGGAGGCTATTGTCTGTGTAACAGGTTGCTATGCCCAAACATCCCCAGGGGAGATTTTGGAAATTCCTGGAGTAGATGTCGTTGTTGGTACGCAGAATAGAAAAAACATGATCAAATTAATTGAAGAACACCAAGAAACACGTATACCTGTTAATGGCGTCTCTGCTATTATGCAAAATCGAGTTTTTGAAGAAATGGATGTACCTGATTTTTCAGATCGAACTCGTGCATCCTTAAAAATTCAAGAAGGTTGCAATAACTTCTGTACGTTTTGTATTATTCCATGGTCAAGAGGATTACTTCGCTCCCGAGATCCGAAAAATGTAATGGAACAAGCGCAAAAACTTGTCGATGCAGGATATAAAGAAATTGTATTGACGGGAATTCATACTGCAGGCTATGGTGAAGACATGGCTGATTACAATTTTGCTAATCTCTTACGTGATTTAGAAGCGAATGTGGATGGATTAAAACGCATCCGAATTTCCTCAATAGAGGCGAGTCAAATAACAGATGAAGTCATTGAAGTCTTAGATCAGTCTAAAAAAATTGTAAGACACTTACATATTCCTTTACAATCGGGATCAAATACGGTTCTTACAAGAATGCGTCGCAAATATTCAGCAGATTTTTATGCGGAAAAAGTGAAAAAGATTAAGAAAGCTTTACCAGGGCTAGCAATTACTTCAGATATTATTGTTGGATTTCCAGGAGAAACGGAAGAAGAATTTATGGAAACATATGATTTCGTTCGTCAAATTGGTTATGCAGAGTTACATGTTTTTCCGTTTTCAAGAAGAACAGGAACACCTGCAGCAAGAATGGAAAACCAAGTACTAAAAGAGGTTAAAGAAGAACGAGTACAGAAAATGATCGATTTATCTTCCGAGTTAGCAAAACAATATGCTGTACAATATGAAGATGCTGTATTGGAAGTTATTCCAGAAGAAAAAAGTTCAACTGAAAGCGGCCAATTAATTGGTTATTCGGACAATTATCTAAAGGTGCAATTTACCGGTCCTACATCTCTGATTGGATCGATCGTACGTGTAAAAATAACAAAGGCCGGTTATCCTTTAAATGAAGGTGTTTTTGTTACTGTGACCGACCAATTAAAATCAAGTTAAGGATTCAGGATTAATTCATCCTACTTTCGGCTAAAAAAATAAAAAAGGAATAAAGTTAGAAATAAAAATAAATGTCTAAAAATTAAAGTCATACTTCAATTTTTAAAGATAGACAAGATATTATATATATCAGTGTTAGTTGACCCATCGGCATCCTTATAATATAATTGTTACAGGCATATGGTAATATTTTATGTCTGTCTATTATCGTTTGATATACTCCGGAGGGAGGGAAATTAGTATGCCGAACACAACTCGAATTCGTAAAAATGAATCTTTAGAAGATGCACTTCGTCGTTTTAAACGAAATGTATCCAAAAATGGTACTCTATCAGAATATCGTAAACGTGAATATTATGAAAAGCCTAGCGTACGCCGTAAGAAAAAATCTGAAGCAGCTAGAGCTCGTAAACGGAGATACTAAAGAAGGTGCAGCGATGTCATTAATAAATAGATTAAACGACGATATGAAACAAGCGATGAGAGTAAAAGATAAAGAAAAGCTTAGTGTAATACGTATGGTAAAAGCTTCTTTACAAAATGAAGCAATCCACCTCGGGGTAGATACATTAGAAGATGATGATGAACTAACAATTCTTTCAAGAGAATTAAAACAACGGAACGACTCGCTGATAGAATTTAAACAGGCTGGTCGTGATGATCTTGTTGAAAAGATAGAAAAAGAGATAGAAATTTTACAAATATATATGCCGGAACAATTAACTGAAGATGAAATTGAAGCAATTATTATTCAAGCAATTAAAGATACAAATGCAACTTCAAAAAGAGAATTTGGTAAAGTGATGGGTACTGTTATGCCAAAAGTAAAAGGAAAAGCGGATGGTAAAATTGTACAAAAACTTGTTCAAAAACATTTGAAGTAGCATATCAAAAATAAATGTAAATGTTAAAAGATCCTAACCTATTTTAGATAATGGTGGGATCTTTTTAATTTCTGTTTTGAAATAGTTGAGTATTGAACATATTAGAACGGAAAAGTCGAGTGGTTAATATCAGTGAATGACTAAAAACTATATTTTATTACAAACTCTTTTATTTTAAAATAAATAGGTATTATTAATGCTTCATTGATGAATATATGGTACGATTATATTGCTTATCCATAATCATTAGGGCAAATCGGTGGTGATTATTTTTGTCCAAACTTTTTAAAAAATTAAGTTTATTTTGTATTTTATTTATAATTGTTATCTTACCTCAAACGCTGTCAATCGGCAAAAGTGTGGCTAATGGGGAAGACAAATTAGTGTATGTTATTCCAATTGAAAACGAAGTAGAAAGAGGCTTGGAAGCATTTTTAACACGGTCCTCCAATGAAGCAATTGAAGCAGGAGCAAATCATATTATTTTTGAAATTGACACTCCAGGTGGGCGCGTTGATTCCGCTGGGAAAATTGGAAAATTATTACAAACATTAGAAATACCTACGACTGCCTACATAGTGAATGAAGCATTGTCTGCTGGTTCTTATATCGCATTAAATTCGGATACGATTTACATGAATCCAAATGCAACGATGGGCGCAAGCGGTGTCATAACAGGTGATGGAAATGCAGCTGATGAAAAAGCTCAATCTGCCTGGATTGCTGCAATGAAAAGTGCTGCGGAATCAAAAGGGAGAGATCCGAAATATGCGATCGCCATGGCTGATGAGAGTTATGATTTACCGGAATTAGGTGCACCAAAAGGCTCGTTTCTAACATTAACACCTTCTGATGCAGTTGATGTTGGATATGCAGAAGGCATTGTTCAAAATCGAGTAGAATTACTCAGTGAGCTCCAATTATCTGATGCTACGATTGTTGAAACAGAAACAACCTTTGCTGAAGAAATAGCACGGTTTGTTACGAATCCACTTGTCATTCCTATCTTATTATCCGTTGCTAGTCTCGGACTAATTGTGGAGCTGTATTCACCGGGTTTTGGTATCGCTGGTACAATGGGAGTTATTGCATTAATATTGTTTTTTTATGGACATATTATTGCTGGACTTGCAGGAATGGAAGCAATTATACTGCTTATTATAGGTATCATTTTGATTGTTTTGGAATTTTTTGTAGCAGGTGGAATTCTTGGTATACTTGGAGTTGGATCGATTATCGGCTCATTATATTTAGCTGGGTATGACTTCAAACATATGTCTTTAAGTATTTTGATTGCAATTATTGTTGCAATTGTTGCTGCAGTTATTTTGTTTCGCAGGATTGGAATGGGAAAAGGGATTTTTAGTAAAATTATTTTACGTGACCGAACGACAACCGAATTAGGTTATGTATCAACCGTGGATAGACCGGAGCTTACTGGTAAAGAAGGAATTACTGTAACTCCATTAAGACCTGCAGGAACTGCTGAATTTGATGGGAAGCGAATGGATGTAGTTTCAGAAGGTGGTTTTGTAGAAAGTAACAAACATGTTATGATTGTCCACGTAGAAGGAATGAGAGTTGTCGTTCGTGAAAGAAAATAAATTGAGGAGGAAACGAATATGGATCTAGGTATTACTCAAGTAGCGCCGATCATCATTATTGCGCTTATATTAATTGCTCTCGTTATTTTGTTTACATTTGTACCAGTAGCTCTTTGGATTAGTGCCCTTGCGGCAGGAGTAAAAGTTGGATTGTTTACTTTAGTAGGAATGCGTTTACGTCGTGTTATCCCATCACGTGTGATTAATCCGCTCATTAAGGCGTATAAAGCAGGATTGGATGTAAGTACGAACCAACTAGAGAGTCATTATTTAGCCGGAGGTAATGTCGATAGAGTCGTAAATGCGCTTATTGCTGCACACCGGGCGAATATACAATTATCATTTGAAAGGGCTGCGGCAATCGATCTAGCGGGTCGTAACGTACTAGAAGCGGTTCAAATGAGTGTAAACCCTAAAGTAATTGAAACACCATTTATTGCTGGTATTGCGATGGATGGAATCGAAGTGAAGGCACTAGCAAGAGTTACCGTTCGTGCAAATATCGATCGTCTTGTTGGGGGAGCAAGTGAAGAAACTGTAATTGCTCGTGTTGGTGAAGGAGTCGTCAGTACGATTGGTAGTTCCAATACACATAAGCAAGTGTTGGAAAATCCAGATTCTATCTCACACACAGTACTTGAAAAAGGATTAGACTCTGGGACGGCATTTGAAATTTTATCAATTGATATAGCTGATGTTGATATTGGTAAAAATATTGGTGCTATTTTACAAACGGATCAAGCACAAGCAGATAAAAACATCGCTCAAGCGAAAGCAGAGGAGCGTAGAGCAATGGCTGTAGCACGTGAACAAGAAATGACAGCGAAAGTTGAAGAAATGCGTGCTCGAGTTGTTGAAGCAGAAGCGGATGTACCAAAAGCGTTGGCAGAAGCATTACGTTCAGGAAATATGGGAGTAATGGATTATTTAAACTATCAAAACATTAATGCAGATACCGATATGCGTGATACGATAGGACGAATTTCAAAAAAAGATCATAATGATCATAATCCAGAAGAACCGAAAAAATAAGAAAGAAAGTGGAAGTTTAAGGAGGCTTAACTATGGGAGGCTTCTTTGAGTTTATATTTGCTAACTTTTTCATTGTCATCATTATCGTTGCGGCGATTATAAACTTTTTTAATAAGGCCAACAAGCAAGAAAAGAAGCAAGAAAGAAGACGTCAAGTACCTAAAAGGCAACACATTCCGGATGTTCGGAAAGAAAATATTCCACGAGCTGAAAGAACGGTGCAACAAGCACAGAAACAGATTGATCGAACGAAAGAATCAGTTACGAAATCTGTCGATGAACAGCGACAAGAACAATTCGATCGATTACGTAGACAATATCAAACCGTAGCAGATGACAAAGAGCATGTTGAACAAAAATCCCGACGCTCTAATATGGAGAGGCAGCACGCATATCAGGAGCAAGTGGATGTAAAACTTGAGGATCGATTCACAGCAAAAGGGTTAATAGAAGGTGTCATTATGGCAGAAGTGTTGGGGCCACCTAGAGGATTAAAACCGTATAAAAATATCGTTTCACAGCGTAAGCAATAAAAAGCAAGAGCCATCTATTTATAGCTTGAAAAATAGGTGGCTCTTTTTTTCTTTTAAAAGTTTGACATTCATGTTCTTATCTGTTCACTATATACATATTTATAGGAAGAAGGGAGAAATGTGTGATGAAGTATATCAAACAAATTATAAAGCCCTTTTTCGATAATCGATTAACCCTTCCTTCTAAAAATCTATCCCTGCCTACAGTAACGATTACAGGAGATAGACAAATCTCTATTGAACAACATTATAAATTATTATCCTTTTCAGAACAAGAAGTTAAACTACAGTGTGAACAAGGAGTTATTCAAATTATTGGTGACATGTTCGTTATCAAATTGATGTATCCAAAAGAAATTATTTTAGAAGGCAACATAAAAGAAGTAAATTTTAATTCTTAATATGTCGTGCATAAAGAGGGAGGAACTATGAAACGAATTCAAGGTAAAAATATTGTTGGGTATATGACAATTTATGTTAAAGGTAAAAATCCCGAAGCGTTCTTTCAAATGTGTGCAGCCGCTAACATACCTGTATGGGATATTAAGAAGCAGAAAAAGACAGCATGCAGTGGGCATATTTATTTACATCATTTTAAAAAAGTAAAAGCCATTGCACAAAATAGTCATTATGACGTCAAAATAAAGGATCAAAAGGGTTCAATTATCCAATTAATGAAGTTATGGAAACGAAAAGAAGTTATATTATCGATCATTTTATGTAGTGTAATCATTTTTTTCCTTTCAAATATCATTTGGAAAGTAGAGATTGAAGGAGTCTCAACAGATGTTGAAAAAAAATTAAATAACACATTACGTGCTGTTGGTTTATATGAAGGAGGTTGGATCTTTTCATTAGATACATTGGACATCGTACAACAACAAGTATTAAACGATGTTCCTGAATTATTATATATTGGGATTGAAAAAAAAGGGACAACCTATACAGTGGATGCCGTAGAAAAATTGGAAGTGAAAGAAGAGAATCCGCTACCGAACCAGCATTTAGTAGCAACTAAAAATGGAATTATTGAAAAAATGTTTATCAAAAAAGGTTCACCAACTGTAAATATTAATGACTATGTAAAACAAGGCGATTTATTAGTATCTGGAGTTATTGAGGATGAAGAAACCGATGACAAAGAAGAAGATGAAGAAGATAAAGAAAATGGTACCGATGGAAAAATAACTTCTGCAGAAGGAAAAGTGTATGCGAATACGTGGTATGAAGTAACTGTTACAAGTTCCTTATATCATTATGAAGAAAAATTATCTGGGGATAATATGAATAAATACAGTCTCCATCTTTTTAACAAAGAAATTCCGATATGGGGCTTTAAGAAAGTACCATTTGAACATACTTTTGAAGAAAAAGAAAAAAAGCCTATCTATCTGTTAAAGTGGAAAATCCCATTATCTATTACGAAAAAAACAATTTATGATAAAGAATCTTTTACTCAAATTAGAAGTGAGGAAGAAGCAAAAGAAATTGCGATTGAACAAGTGAAAAATGATTTACATATAAAGTTAGGTTCTGACGTAGAAATCTTAAAATATTATGTTTTGCATGAATCCGTAGACAATGGTAAAGTAAAACTGAACTTATATGTTAGTGTCTTGGAAAATATTGCAAAAGGAAAGCCTATTCAATAACTAGTGTCTACTAAAAAAGGAGTTAAAGCATGGAAGAAAATTTACAACAAATTGATCTACAATTAAATAACACCAATGAAGCAAGAGATCTTTTTGGAAATAATGACAATTATTTAAAACGAATTGAAGAACAATTAAATGTATCCATTATAACCCGCGGAGGACAAATACAAGTATCTGGAGACCAAGTTAAATTAGTACAAGTTATCTTAAATAGCTTATTAAACGTTATTCAAAAAGGTCAAGTGCTTACTGAGCGTGACGTATTATATGCGATCAAATTAGCAAAGGAAGGTAAAATTAATCAATTTGAAACGTTATTTGAAGATGAGATAACTAAAAATGTCCGTGGAAAACCAATACGAGTAAAAACATTAGGCCAAAAAGAATATGTGAATGCCATTCGGAAACATGATTTGGTTTTTGGAATTGGCCCAGCTGGAACAGGTAAAACATATTTGGCTGTTGTCAAAGCCGTTCATGCACTTAAAAATGGCCGTGCAAAAAGAATTATCTTAACACGCCCAGCAGTTGAAGCAGGGGAAAGTCTCGGATTTTTACCGGGAGACTTAAAAGAAAAAGTTGATCCTTATTTACGACCACTATACGATGCATTACATGATGTATTAGGAAAAGAACAAGCAAGTCGTTTAATTGAAAAGGAAATTATCGAGATTGCTCCTCTTGCATATATGCGGGGAAGAACATTAGATGACGCCTTTGTTATATTAGATGAAGCACAAAATACAACACCAGAACAAATGAAAATGTTTTTAACCCGTTTGGGATT
>Ga0079226_10000657_pt1 | contig 24990 bp, 19 predicted proteins | sample Poulit2014_FD_76345 | JGI IMG/M metagenome (GOLD analysis project Ga0079226, IMG submission 76345) | Agricultural soil microbial communities from Georgia to study Nitrogen management - Poultry litter 2014 | ecosystem: Environmental > Terrestrial > Soil > Agricultural land | place: USA: Georgia...
CCGATCGCCGCGACCACGACGACGGCGAGTACAACCCAAAACCACACGTTCGACACGCGACATCCTCACCTTGCGTACTCGTCTTGCCCAGCGACGGTACCGCGTTCAGGAACGCTGGTACTCACTCATGCGCTGTGAAATGACCTGCGTGATCCCGTCGCCCTGCATGCTCACCCCGTACAGCGCGTCCGCGATCTCCATCGTCGGCTTCTGGTGAGTGATCACAATCAGTTGCGAGTTCTCCCGCAGTTGCTCCAGCAGGCCCAGCAGCCTGCGCATGTTCGTCTCGTCGAGGGCGGCCTCCACCTCGTCGAGCACGTAGAACGGGGACGGCCGCGCCCGGAAAATCGCCACCAACATGCCGACAGCGACCAACGACTTCTCCCCGCCGGAGAGCAGCGAGAGTCGTTTCACCTTCTTACCCGGTGGGCGGGCCTCCACGTCGACGCCGGTGCTGAGCATGTCGTTGGGATCCGTCAACACCATGCGTCCCTCACCCCCCGGGAACAACGTGGCGAACACCGTCTCGAACTCCCGCGCCACGTCCTCGTAGGCGGTGGTGAACACCTCCAGGATCTTGTCGTCGACCTCCTTGATGACGTTCTCGAGATCCTGTCGGGTCTGCTTCAGGTCCTCCAACTGGGATGAGAGGAACTTGTAGCGCTCCTCCAGCGCGGCGTACTCCTCCAGAGCCAACGGGTTGACCTTGCCGAGCTGCTTGAGGTCCTTCTCCGCGCGTTTCGCCCGACGTTCCTGCGTCTCCCGCTCGTACGGAATCGGCTGCGGCTCGGCGACCGACTCGCCCCGTTCCCGGGCCTGCTCGTACTCCGCCATCTCTTCCGCGCTCGGCGGTACCGCAACATCCGGGCCGTACTCGGCGACAAGCTCGTCCAGCCCGATCGCGAACTCCTCGCTGATCTTGGATTCGAGCTGTTCGATCCGCATCCGCTGTTCGGCACGGGCAACCTCGTCACGGTGCAACGCGTCGGTGAGCTTCTCCAACTCGCCGGACAGTTCCCGTACCTGTTGTCGCACCTGGCCCAGTGCCTGTTCGTGCTCCTGTTTGCGCTGCTGGGCAGCGTCCCGTTCGGTCACGGCACGCTCCAACGACTGTTCGATACGTTCCAGGGCGTCCTCGCCGCTGCTGACCACGGCACCGGCGATCTCAGCGCCCCACGCGCGGGCGCGCCGGGCGTGCTCGGCACGTTCCCGCGCCTCCCGCTCCACCTCGGCCTCGCGGCGGAGCCGGTCGGCCTTGCCCACCACACCCTGCGCCCGTTCCTCGGCGGTGCGCAGGGCAAGCCGCGCGTCCGTCTCTGCCTGCCGCGCCTGCGCCAGATCCTCCGCAGCCTGGTCACGTTCGGTGGTGTCCGGATCCTCGTCAACCGGCTCCTCCGAAATCGCGGCGAGTCGCTGCTCCAACTCCCGCAGCTGGGTCAGCTCCTCGTCCCTGCCGCGTTCGACCTCGCCACGGTTCTCCCGCAGCCGCTGCACCTCGGCCTCCGCCGAACGCGCGGCCTGCTGGGTACGTTCCAGCCGCTCGGTGGCCCGAGCACGACGCACCTTCGCCTCGGACCGCTGTTCCTTGACGGCGGCGACATCGTCGCGACGTGCCTGCTGTTCGGCCCGGGCTCCCTCCAGTTCGGCGCTGGCGCGCTCCAGCCCCTCCTGCGCCTGCTGCAGCCGGTCGCGAGCCTCGTCGACAGCTGCCTGCACCTCGAGCACGCTCTCGCTGCGCGCCGAGCCGCCGAACGCCCAGTGCCGGCCCAACACCTCGCCGTCGCCGGTGACAGCAACCACCCCGGGGACCGTGTCCGCCAGGTCACGCACCACCTGCGCGGCGGTATCGATGTCGTCTACCACGACCGTGCCCGCCAATGCCCGGTCGACCGCCGCACGCAGCCCGTCAGGCGGTGTCACCACCGAACGGGCCCAGACCGCGCCTTCCACGGGCAACGCCGACGGCTCGGGCTCGGGGGTGTCCACGTCGGACCGGCCGAGTAACAACCCCGCCCGACCGGCTTCCTGCGACTTCAGGTAGTTCAACGCGTCCCGCGCGTCCTGCCCCGCCGCCAACGCCACCGCGTCCGCGACCGATCCGAGTGCCGCAGCCACTGACGCCTCGTAGCCCGCCTCGACCGTCAACAGTGCCGAGACAGAACCGAGTACCCCGGGAACCTCTTCACTCGCTTCCAGCAGTGCGCCGGCCCCGTCTTTACGGGACAACCCCATGTACAGCGCATCCAACCGGGCCTGTTCGGAGGCGATGTCGCGTTCCGCACCACGCTCCGCGTCAACCAGCTCGTTCACCCGCGCATCGGCCGCGTCGTTCGCCGCAACGGCCTGTTCGTACCGTTGTTGGAGTTCAGCGTCGTCGACCTCACCGGAGCCGTCTTCGGCCTTGACCTGCTCCAGTTCCTCCGCTGCCGCCTCCGCGCGGACCTTCGCCTCCTCGATGCCGGTGTCGAGGCGTTCGATCTCCTCGGCGGTGGCACCGGTCTTGCTGCGCAATGCCTCCACCTGACCGCTGAGTTTGGCCATGCCCTCACGCCGGTCCGCGACCTCGCGCACCGCCGCCATGTGTGCCTGCTCAGCGGCCTGCGCCGCCTGCTCGGCCTGTTCCCGACGCTGCGTCACGGCCGTCAACGCCCCACGGGCGGACTCCACAGCCTCGGTCAGTTCCGCCTCTTCGGTCGCTGCCTGCTCCGCCTCGGCCAACATCTCGTCGGGATCCCGGTCGCTGGTGGCCTGTTCCACCTCGGCCGAGAGATGCCGCTGCCGCTCCACCGCCAGCCGCACCGTGCCACGCAACCGTTCAGCCAGCGCGGACAGCTTGTACCAGGTGTCCTGCGCAGCAGCGACCACCGGCTCGTCTTCCGCGACTCTCGCTTCGAGATCCGTCTGCTGTGTCGTGAGCGCTTCCAGCTGCTGCTCCACCTCGTTCCGGCGGGCGCGGGCAGCCTGCTCGTCGGCCTCCTCCTTCTGCTGCTCGTTACGCAGCGATACCAGGTCGTCGGCGTGGATCCGCAGCCGCGCGTCCCGTAGTTCGGCCTGCACGGTCTGTGCCTTCCGCGCAATCTCGGCCTGCTTCCCCAACGGTTTCAGCTGCCGTTGCAGCTCGCTGGTGAGGTCGTTGAGCCGATCCAGGTTCGGCTGCATCCCGTTGAGCTTGCGCACCGCCTTCTCCTTGCGCTTGCGGTGCTTGAGAACGCCCGCGGCCTCCTCGATGAACGCCCTGCGGTCCTCGGGTTTCGCCTCCAGGATCTGCGAAAGCTGCCCCTGACCGACGATGAGGTGCATCTCCCTGCCGATGCCGGAGTCGGAGAGCAACTCCTGCACGTCCATCAGCCTGCAGGTACTGCCGTTGATTTCGTACTCGCTGGCGCCGTCACGGAACATCCGCCGGGTGATCGACACTTCGGTGTACTCGATCGGCAACGCCCCGTCGGAGTTGTCGATGGTCAGCGTCACCTCGGCACGCCCGAGTGCGGCGCGTCCGGACGTGCCGGCGAAGATGACGTCCTCCATCTTGCCGCCGCGCAGATCCTTCGCGCCCTGCGTGCCCATCACCCAACGCAGCGCGTCCAATACGTTCGACTTGCCGGTGCCGTTCGGCCCGACCACGCAGGTGATACCCGATTCGAAACGCAGCGTCGTAGCCGAGGCGAAGGACTTGAAGCCCTTCATCGTCAGGCTCTTCAGATGCACGTGGCCACTACTCCCCTGCCGACTCCCGAGACGGACGTGTCTGCCAGTCGGTCGATACTACCCGGCAGCGCGACGCAACCGTCGGACGTGGGGCCGAGACCGAGGTGAGGCCGAGACCGGGGTCACCGCTCCACGAAGCCTTCCAAGCCACCGCGTGCCGTCGACCAGCGTTTCGTCACCCGATCGACACGGCCGGGTGACGCTCCCGAGTTCAGCTCCGTCAGGAGACGCTCGCACTGTTCGCGCGGGCCCTCGGCAACGACTTCGACTCTGCCGTCCGTCAGGTTGCTCGCGCTACCCACCAAGCCGAGTTCGAGCGCCTTGCTACGCGCCCACCAGCGAAAACCTACGCCCTGCACATATCCGTGCACCCACACTGTCAGCCGTGCGGTCTCCGTTGAATCTGCCACAAGCCTCATGATGGGCGAACACTCTCCAATAGCCTAGAGCGAGTCCCATATCCGGATCCCTGATCGTAATACCCGCGCTGAGTGGTACTCTGCCGCGATCGGAACAGCCGAACAAGGAGTCACGCATGCCGCAGTCTCCGCAACCGGACGCGGAGTCCCACAGCCAAGCGGAGTCCCACAGCCAACTGGCGCCCCCAACGATCGCCGGCCGCCCCGTGCAACGTACCGGTTACATCATCCTGGCCGCCAGCGGGCTGGTACTGGCGACGGCGTTCGGCGGTCTCGCCCAGCTCGCGGGACCGTCCGACGACGGGCCGAACAGCGAGCTGGCCGCGCACTCCGGAGGCGCGGGAACTCCCCGGGGCGGCAGTTCAACCGGAACCGGAGAGGAGGAGACCACCCGCACCATCGAGGGCGAAGCGGTCGCCGAGTCGACCTCCCGCGACACCACGGACACATCCAGCACGGTTCCGAACAGCGAACCCACCACCGTGGTGCACATCGGTGAGGACGGCAAACCGACCACGACCACCCTCACCCCCGGTCGCTCCTCGCCGCGCGACGACGGCGGCAGCAACGGCAACGGCGACAGCGACAGCGGCAACAACGACGGCAACGGCAGCGACACCAACGAAACGTCCAGCACCTCCACGACCAGCACGTCCGCGACCAGCACCGCCACGTCCAGCAGCGAGTCCCAGTCGCCCACCACTACCACCACTACCACCACCAGCCGCTCCCCGGACGGCAGCACACAGTCCGGCCACCGCAGTCCCAGCAACAGCCCGAGCGGATCCTGATAGTTTGCTGTGAATCTCGTCTGATCAGGCATTCTGCTCGTGGGTTGTACGTTGTACGGGGTAGGAAAAGACGTTCGATTAGCACAGAGGTGACGGCGATGACCACCGCATTCTCGCAACAGGCGTTCGCGGGTGGAGGAAAAACACCGCAGTTGCCGACGCCGCCGACGGGCTGGCCGATCGGCTCATACGAGTCCTACGAGGCCGCGCAGCGTGCCGTGGACCATCTCGCGGACAACGGCTTCCCGGTGTCCGACGTCACCATCGTGGGTGTCAACCCGATGATGGTGGAACGAGTGTCCGGCAGGCTCACCTGGAAGCGGGTGCTCGGTGGATCGGCCATGTCCGGGGCGTGGTTCGGCCTGTTCGTCGGACTGCTGCTGAGCCTGTTCAGTCCCCAGGCGGGGCTACTTCCGATCATTATCGGCCTGGTGGCCGGTGTGGTGTTCAGCATGGCGTTCGCCGCAATGGGATACGCCGCGACGAAGGGCAAACGCGACTTCACCTCACAGAGCCAGCTGGTCGCACAACGCTACGATGTGCTGTCCCAGCCACGCAACGCGGAGCAGGGGCGTGACATGCTCGCCAAACTCGCCATGGGCACAGCAGGCGCGTGACCGTGTTGGCCAGCCACGGGGCTGTGTTGTCTCAACCCGCTACCGTACCGACCGCGTCGGCTGAGACCACGGCTGTGACCACAGCTGCGTGGGGAGCCCGCACACCCGTCACCGGGGTAGACGTTGGCAACGGGGGCAGAAATAGGCAGAGCGGTTGGCGAACTCCGCGCGGCGAATCCGCCCATGACAACGACGGCACGGCTCCCCCATCCGGCCGTAGGCGTCCAGGGAACGCTCGAAGTATCCCGACTGGCCGTTGACATTCACATACAGCGCGTCGAACGAGGTCCCACCCGCTTCCAGCGCCTCCGCCATGACCTCTCGTGATGCGGACAGTACCGCCTTGGCCTTGGCGACGCTGATACGTGCCGTGGGGTGGGCCCAGTGCACCCGAGCACGCCACAGTGCCTCGTCGGCATAGATGTTGCCGATCCCGGACACCAACGTCTGATCCAGCAACGCCCGCTTGACCTCGCTGCGGCGTGTGCGCAGCCGTCGAACGACGCCACCGACATCGAACGCCGCGTCCATCGGGTCGGCCGCGATATGCGCGACCGGCTCGGGCAGCTTTGTACCCTGAGCCGACACCACCCCGGCGACGGACAGGCCACCAAACGTACGTTGATCGACGAATCGCAGTTCCGGGCCACCGTCGGCGAACCGAATCCGCACCCGCAGATGCCTCTCGTCAGCGGTACCCGGGCGCTGAATCCGCAACTGGCCACTCATGCCCAGATGCCCCAGCAGTACCTCACCACTGTCGAGTTCGAGCCAGAGATACTTACCACGCCTGCGGACCGAACTGACCTCGGCCCCCACGAGACGGGCGGCGAAATCGGCCGGGCCGGCCTCGTGCTTACGCACGGCACGTGGATGCAACACATCCACATCCGCCACGGTGCGTTGGGACAGGTGGGGTTCCAACCCGGCCCGTACAACCTCAACCTCGGGAAGTTCCGGCACCCCGTATCACGTGGACTCGGTTTCCGTCTGGGAGGCAGCCCGCAACTCGGCCGTCAACGCACGCCAAGCCGTTTCCGCAGCCTGTTGCTCGGCCTCCTTCTTCGTGGTGCCGCTACCGTGCCCCCGGTCCTGACCGGAAACCACCACCGCCGCACTGAACTCCTTACGATGATCCGGCCCGCTTTCCTCCACGCGGTACTCCGGCACACCGAGCTCGGCGGACGCGGTCAGCTCCTGCAGACTCGTCTTCCAGTCGAGGCCCGCCCCCAGCATCGGCGCTTCTTCCAGGAGGTCGTCGAACAGCCGATGGATCAACTGCCGTGAACCGTCAATGCCCTCGGTGACGTACACCGCGCCGATCACCGCTTCGAGCCCATCGGCGAGGATGCTGGCCTTGTCTCGCCCGCCCGTGAGTTCCTCGCCCTTGCCGAGCAGCAGATGCGAACCGAGACCACCCTCGCCGAGTCCACGGGCGACCCCGGCGAGCGCATGCTGGTTCACGACACTGGCCCGTAGTTTGGCCAGCTGCCCTTCGGGCAGGTCGGGATGCTGATGGTACAGCTCGTCGGTGATGACGAGCCCCAACACAGCATCTCCGAGGAACTCCAAGCGTTCGTTCGGCCGCAGATCGTGCTCATAGGCGTACGAACGGTGCGTCAGAGCGAGCTCGAGGGTCTCGGCGTCGAAGTCGACGCCGAGTGCCTCGAGCAGCGGGGTGCGGTCGGCGGCCGGCCCTGCCGGCGTTGAGTCCCCCATCAGTTCGGAACTCCTCAGGAGGCTGGCTCGGTGACCTGACGGCCGGAGTACTGGCCGCAGGCCGGGCATGCGACGTGTTGTGGTTTCAGTTCCTTGCACGCCCGGTTCGAGCACTGCACCAAGTGCACCGAGCTCGCTTTCCACTGCGAACGACGCATGCGGGTATGGGCGCGGGACTTCTTGTGGTTCGGTACAGCCACGGCTGGTACTCCTCTTGCTCTTCATGACCCGCGGAAGCGGGCTTGCCCATCGTCGATTCCCGGTCGGTCACCGAGAACCCCACGACGCCTGTCAGGATGTCTCGTCGGGACGGCCCGTCGATGCCTCGTCGGACGTCTCATCGGTATGATCGTCCAGCTTGTCGACCAGCGCGGCCCACCGAGGGTCAATTTTCTCATGTCCGTGTCCGGACTCGAGTTCGGCCCATTTCTCACCGCACTCAGCGCACAGGCCGGGGCAGTCCGGCGAACACACCGGGGCGTGCGGCAACCCAAGTACGAGGGCATCACGCGCCACGGGTTCGAGGTCAAGCATATCGTCCACGATTGGGCTCACGTCCTCGGCGTCGGTAATGTCCTCCGCCTCCGGATCCTCATAGGCGAACAGCTCGGTCACCCGTGCCTCGATGGTTTCCGACACCGGATCCAGACACCGAACACAGTACCCCGCACTCGGCGCGCTTACCGTGCCGGTAACCAGCACCCCCTCGACGACCGACTCCAACAACAGGTCGAGTGTGACTTCGCTACCGGCCGCGATAGTAATCACATCCGGAACACCCAGCTCCGAGCTGGTGGGAAGGCGTCTGTGTAACTGACTACTCTGTCCGGGGCGCTTGCCCAGTTCACGGGTGTCAACAACCCACTGGCTGGATGGGTCGGGCCGTAGGTTGTCACCACTGTTTTCGGTGCTCACGCCTGATAATCATACTGGTAGTCGTACAGCGATGTACGCCCGTTACCGCTGGCCGCGGGCGCCCGCAAGTGATTACGTCCCGAATCCACCGTTCGGAGCGTTTCGTTCAACAGCTGCGACATTTCGGCGAGTTTCCCGTCCACGTAATCGTCGCAGGCCGCACGCTGCTGGTCAGCCTCGTTGTGGGCGGCATCCACGATCCTCGATGCCTCTCCGTGCGCAGCCTGCACGACCTCCGTCTGGGAAACCAGTCGCGCCTGCTCGTCGCGTCCTTCCTGCACCGCCCGGTCGTAGGACTCGCGTCCCGCCTGCATCATGCGCTCGGACTCGGATCGCGCCCGCTCGTTGAGATCCTGGTACTCCGCTTTCGCCGACGAGATCATCCCATCCGCTTCGGACCGCGCGTCCGCAAGAATCTGGTCGGCGCGCTGCTGCGCCTCCGTGACGAGCCGATCGGCTTCGGTGTTGGCGTTCGCGACAGTCGTCTCCGCCTCGGATCGCGCATCGCTGGTAGCCTTCTCGGACTCGCTCTTCGCGTTGTTGACAATCTCGTCGCGCTTGTCGAGTACGTCCTGCGCGTCGTCGACCTCTTGGGGCAACGCATCCCGCACATCGTCGAGCAACTCGAGCACATCGCCACGAGGCACGACACAACCCGAAGTCATGGGAACGGTCCGCGCTTCCTCAACGATCGTGACGAGTTCATCGAGTGCCTGGAACACGCGATACACGGCAGCTCCCTAACTAGTGGCCGGTCCCAGTTATCATTTTCCAGTGTGCCTGTTCAAGGACCGCACACCGCACAACCCCCACCCGGGCGTGTCGCAGTGGCCCGACAACAGGAGTACCGGCTACTCCAGTTCGGCCACACGTTTGGTGATGCGCTCATTGACCAGTTCGGGAACCAGATGGCTGACATCGCCATGATAGGTGGCCACCTCTTTGACCAAAGAGCTGGCCAGGAAACTGTACAACGGGTTGTTCGGCATGAGCATGGTTTCGATGCCGGACAGCTCACGGTTCATCTGGGCCATCTGCAGCTCGTGGTCGAAATCACTGACCGAGCGTAGCCCCTTCACGATCGTGGCGATGTCGTTGTCCCGACAGTAGTCCACCAGCAACCCGTGCCAGGAATCGATGCGGACGTTGGACAGCGACGCGGTGGTGTCCCGCAGCATCTCGATCCGCTCGTCGACCGAGAACATTCCCCGTTTGCTCTTGTTGATCAACACGGCCACGGTCACCTCGTCGAACAGCCCCGAGGCACGCTCGATGACATCGAGGTGACCATTGGTCACCGGGTCGTACGAACCAGGACACACTGCGCGACGCATGAGGCGCAGCCTACCAACTCCGCTGATGCCGGGCGCGCATCACGGGGCCAGTCACCATCCGTGTCGATCTACTTCAACCGGGCATGGTGGTCGTCGCCGAACTGCCGTCGTCGTCCCGGTCGCCGGGCCGGTACTCCGCACGGTACAACACGTTCTGCCCGTACCGACGGTCGCGCAGGACTTCGAACCGCTCCGGCCACTGTGGCGGCCCATTACGCCGGTGTCGTTCCACCACCACCAGGGAACCGTCGCACACCCATCCACGCGGAGCCAATGTCGCCAACACGTCGGTGAGCTCCGTTTCTTCCAGGGCGTACGGGGGATCGACCAGCACGAGATCCATCGGCTCGCTGCTGCCCGCACGGAGTACGTCCAGCACCGGGCGCTGCCGGACGGCACCGCCCAGCCCGACATTGGAGATGTTCCCGCGCAACACCTCCGCCGCTGCCCTGTCGGCCTCGACGAACAACACGCCGCCCGCACCACGGGACAGCGCTTCGAGTCCGAGCCCCCCGGAACCCGAGTACAGATCCAGAACGCGCACGCCGTCGAGATCCCCTTCGACCTCGAGGATGTTGAACAGCGCCTCCCGCACCAACTCGGTTGTGGGACGCGTGCCCTTCTTCGGCACACGCAACTTCGTGCCGCCAGCCTCACCCGAAACGATCCTGTTCACGCCCCCATCGTCGCGCATCCCTCGCGGTCGGCGACGGTGGCATTCGACGCAGACGACACCCGCGCTGACGCACACGGTGTAGAGTCGTCCTTCGCACCAAAATCTCACCAACCACAATGTCCCCGCGAGGAGCGCTGCGTGTCGGAACCTCGCCTCAGGCGTGCCGAAATCACCCGTGAACAGACCCATGTCGACCGCGTGTACGCGCGGCTGGGTGAGCTGCGTGACGCGGCCGAGGAAATGCGTAGCAAGGGCTACGAGATCGGCAAGGGGGCCCGGTCCGAAGCGGAGATCGAACAGGCATCGATGCTGTTCGAGCGCGACATGATGGTCTCGCACGCGAACCAGACGTTACAAACCCTCGATGCGGAGTACGAAGGTCTCGTCTTCGGCAGACTCGACTATGCCCCCGGCGATGACACCGGCCATGACCGGGGCCATGAGACCGACGCTGACCGCGACCATGAGACCGAGGATCCGGCCGGAGGGAGCGCCGAGCCCGTTTACGTCGGGAGACTGGGTATCCGGGACGAACAGTTCGAGAACCTGGTCACCGACTGGCGTGCCCCGGCAGCCGCCGCCTTCTACCAGGCCACCCCGCAGGAGCCACGCGGTGTACTGCGACGTAGGGTGATCCGCTGTTCCGGCGATCGGGTACTGGACGTGGACGATGACGTCCTGCTGGCCCGATCACTGCCGGACGAGCTGCCGGTGGTGGGTGAGGGTGCACTGATGGCCGCGCTCGGCCGCGCCCGCGGTGAACACATGCGCGACATCGTGTCCACCATCCAGGCCGAACAGGACAAGGTCATCCGCGCGCCATGGCACGGCGTCACGGAGATCACCGGAGGTCCGGGCACGGGGAAGACGGCCGTGGCACTGCATCGTGCCGCGTATCTGCTCTACCAACACCGCAAACGGATGGGCCCGGGGGTTCTCGTCGTCGGCCCGTCCGCGTTGTTCACCGACTACATCTCCCGCGTACTGCCGGCGCTGGGGGAAACAACCGCCGAACTCCGCTCCCTCGGCGAGGTACTCGACGGGTTGGAGCTCGACCGCCAGGACCGTTCCGACGTCGCTGCCATCAAGGGGTCGCTGCGGATGCAGACGATTCTGCGACGGGCGATCCGCGAGGTTCCGCCCGAGGCGCCCGACGAGCTACGCATCGTCTACCAGGGCGAAGTACTCAAGCTGCAGCACAGCGAACTGAGCAAGCTGCGGAAAAAGCTGCACCGCCAGGTGGGACAACCCAACCACCGCAGGGTGCGTGTGGCAGAGGCCCTGTTGGCCGCTTTGGCGGACAAAGCCGAGGAACAGGCCCAAGCCGACGGCCGAGAGTTCGACCGGGACGAATTGATCGCCCGCCTCGGTGAGCGGATCGATTTCCACCGGTTCGTCGTGCGGTGGTGGCCCGTGCTCTATCCGGCACAGATACTCGGCTGGTTGCGTGACGAACGCAGGCTCGCCCGGGTGGCCGGCAAACTGCTCGACGAGGGCGAGGTGCGGACGTTGGCCGCAGCGCTGCCGACGGCCGCCGAAGCCGGGTCCGTGGCGGATGTGGCCCTGCTCGACGAGTTGCGGGTGTTGTTGGGAACACCACCCAAACGTCGTTCCACAACGGCCGAGTCCGCGGAAAACCAGCCGGAAGAGGACGAGGAGCAGGCCGCTCCCGGCACGAAACGCCCACGACACTACGACGAATACGCACACGTGGTGGTGGACGAGGCACAGGACCTCTCGCCGATGCAGTGGCGCATGGTCGGCAGGCGGGGACGTTACGCCAGTTGGACAATTGTCGGAGATCCGCTGCAGAGTTCCTGGCCCGCGCCCGAGGAGTCGGAACGGGCACGCGACGAAGCGTTCGGCAAGCAACTCGCCCATCGTCGGTTCACGCTGCGTACCAACTACCGCAACTCGGCCGAGATCTTCGAGTTCGCGGCCGACGTGATCACCGGACAGGGCAGTGCCGAGCAGTTGCCGAACGCGGTACGTCGCACCGGTGAACCGCCGCGAGTGCGGTCGATCGACGGAGTCGATGCCGAACGTGCCCTCCAGTCCGAGGTCAAAGAGCTGCTGGACGCTTCGGCGGGCACGGTCGGCGTCATCGCGGCGATGGACCGGATGGAACAGGTCGAACGTTGGCTCGCAGGGCAGGCTGACGACCGACTCAAGATTGTGGGCAGCCTGCACTGCAAGGGGCTCGAGTACGATGCTGTCGTCGTACTCGAACCGACGGAGTTGATCTCGGAGTCACTGACCGGCAGGCGGGTGTTGTACGTCGCGTTGACCCGGGCGACGCAACATCTCAGTGTGTTGACCTCCGAGGAGGACTGGCTGGGCTGAGTCGCGGGTTCAGCACTCCTCCCGCTCTGCCGGCGGCCGGGGGGTCGTCGGCGAGGCGCTGTTCGACTCCGGGCTTTCCGCTCCCCGAGTCGTTGTGGTGGGCGCCGGTGGGCTGCTGCAGCTCGTGGTCGAACTCGGTGAGGCTGATGGCTCGGTCGACGTCGGTTCCGTGGTCGGTTCCGTGGTTGTCGGTTCGGCGGACCCCGTGGGGGTCTCACTACTCGGATCGGTTGTCGTCTCCACCGGGGATGACTGTGTACTCGTCGTGCTCCTCGTACTCGTCGTACTGGTCGCGTCCGTGGGACCCGAGTCCCCGCGCCCACGCGATGTCTCCCCCGACGAGCTGTCACCACCGTCGAGGGAAGCCTCGCTCCGGCCGTCCGCGGTGGGGACGTCGCTCGGCGATTGCGCCCGCCGGACGGTGTGCGTCAACGGCACCGCGAGCGGTATGTCACTGTCGCTGCCGGGCTGGACATCACCGCGGTACCTCGCCGCCCACAGGAGGACACGACTCACATAGGAGCTCGAGTTGTTGTAACGGAACACGGCACGACGGAGCTGGTCGGGAACCGCCAGGTCCATTCCACCGGCACACAGGTAACGTCCGGCTGTGAGCGTCGCATCGTGGACGTTGCGCGGGTCTGCGCTCCCATCGCCACTGCCGTCACTGGCGTGCCGGCGCCAAGTGGCCGGGATGAACTGCATCGGTCCGACAGCACGATCCCATTCCGCGTCCCCGTCGAGCTCTCCGTCGTCGGTGTCGGGCACGGCAGCGGTGTCACCGGAACCGTCGAGCACCGGCCCGAGTATCGCTTCACGAACGTAACCGTCGCTGTCGACATAACCACCGCGTGCGTGGTTGGACTCGATTCGGCCGATCCCTGCCAGCAGGGTCCAGTCCAGGTGACATGCCGGCTGTTCGGTGGCCAGCCGCGCCGCTGCCGCACGGTACGCCTCGAGCAGTGTCTCGGGAACACGAGGCGATCCCGACAGTGCCCGAGCAGCGAACAGGGTTCGCAACGGCTGCGAATCCGGCACCGAGCCATTGAGCCGGCCTGCGGTGATGCTGTCACCGGGTGCGTGTCGCCGCGCAGTCATCGGCACCGGCGTCACTGCGCGCATCCGGGTCACCTGCGGCGGGGGCGAGATTCCCGCGACGGACGCGGTTCTGTCACCTGCCGGTATGCCGAGCACCGCCAGCAGCAGAATCGCACTGATACCGATGCTCGTGCAACGCTGCACTCTCGCGCGACGTCTGCCGCTTCGCTGACGGTGAGTCCCGATCATGCGCACAACATCCACCCATCCGTCACTCGTCGGCATCGAGTTCGGTGTCCCCGGACGAGTCCGGGCCGTGTCGCATGATCCTGCCAGTGAATCACCGGATCCGCTACCGTATAATTGATTTTTATCCACCCCATGGAGCGTTGTCGCGCAAACGCACTGTCACATTCCGAGGCTTTCCGCTCGAGGGTTCGCAATTCGCAGCATTGTCACGGTGCGACGCACGGAGTTCCCGTCGGAGCGTATACGGACCCGCAACGAAAAACGCTCACGCAGCGCAACTGCGCAGAGAGACGCACTACCTGTTTTTCCGAGATGCAGCAGAATAGGCAGCCATTCTTGCATACGGTACGTAATAATTTCGCTACCTGTAGCCAGCGAGAACCCTCTCTGCTACATTCATATCTGGTCTAGACCATATGGTTCAGACCACATATGATCCACGACAGAAGGAGCGGTACGAATGGCCGCGAAACCACGGAACAAAATCGGGAAAACCGCACTCGCCATCAGCGGAACGGCAGCACTCACACTGTCCGTACTCACCGCGGGCGTCGCCAGCGCGCACGGATACGTCGACCAGCCGCCCAGCAGGCAGATACTGTGCGCCAACGGAGAAGTGGACAACTGCGGCGCCATCCAATGGGAGCCGCAGAGCGTCGAAGGTCCCGGGGGATTTCCCGAGTCGGGTCCCGCCGAGGGCGAGCTGTGCAGCGGTGGGAACGCACGATTCAGTGAGCTCGACGACCCACGCGGTGGTGACTGGCCGACCGAGAACATCGGCCGGTCCGTCACCATCGAGTGGACCAACACCGCACGGCACGCGACGGCGAACTGGCGCTACTACGTCACCAAACCCGGCGTCGATCTGGGCGGGCACGCACTCAAACGCTCCGACTTCCAGCTGGACCCGTTCCTGACCGTGGACGGTCACGGCGAACAACCACCGGCCACGGTCACCCACCAAGGGCAACTGCCGGCAGGAACGCACGGTAAACAGGTCATCCTCGGCGTGTGGGAGGTGGCAGACACCGCCAACGCGTTCTACTCCTGCATGGACGTGAACGTCAACTGATCACGCCGCACCGGGGTGCCCCGTGTGAATTCCGATCCGTACAGCCATACCGGTCACTCCGGTGCGGACACCAGCCAGACGTCCGGCGCTGGGAGGCGACGGACGTCTCCTCCGTTCGATGTCAGGCCAACCCTCTGGTGGCGTGTGCCGGTGGCCGCTGACCGTCCACTGCGGCCACCATTTCCAGGACCTGGCGCGTACGGCGGACCTCGTGCGCGCGGAACATCGCGGCGCCGTCCCGCGCCGCGAGTGTGGTCGCCGCCAACGTGCCGTCCACTCGCTCGGTCAATTCCACCCCGAGGGTCTCACCCACAAAATCCTTGTTGGACATTGCCATCAGTACCGGCCAGCCTGTCGCGGCCAGCTCCCGTGTCGCACGGACGAGTTCGAGGCTGTGCCAGGTGTTTTTGCCGAAATCATGCGTCGGGTCGATCAGAATCCCGCTCGGCGGCACCCCGGCCTCGACAGCCCGCTCCGCGGCAGCAGCGGTCTCGGCGATCACGTCGGCGACGACGTCCGGATAGTGCACGCGGAACGGCCGGGTACGCGGAACGGCCCCGCCCGTGTGCGAACACACGAGGCCGGCACCGAACTCGGCAGCGACCGCGGCGAGGTCCGGATCCGCGCCCGCCCAGGTGTCGTTGATGAGATCGGCACCGGCCTCACAGGCGGCGCGAGCAACCTCGTTGCGCCAGGTGTCCACACTGATAACCAGCTCCGGGTACCGCTCGCGGACGCCGGCGATGAACGGGACAACACGGTCGATCTCCGCGCCTACATCCACGGTTTCTCCCGGGCCGGCCTTGACCCCGCCGATATCGACCACATCGGCGCCGTCGGCCACCGCGCGGTCCACCGCATCGTACGCGTCGGTGTCCGCGAAGGCCGAGCCCTTGTCGTAGAACGAGTCCGGTGTCCGGTTGACAATCGCCATCACGAGCGCGCGGTCCGCCGCGAGGACACGTCCACGGAATACGAGTTGTGCCACCCCGTGCTACACCGGAACCTGCGCGCCGTTGACAACACCGGAGGCGTCACTGCACAGGAACGAGATCACCCGTGCGATCTCATGGGGATCCGTCCATCCCTGACGATTCGAGTTCGGCATCGCCTCCCGGTTCGCAGGAGTGTCGATCATGTTCGGCACTACCGCGTTGGCCCGAATCCCTTCCAGTTTGTACTCGGCGGCGAGCAGGCCGACAAAACCGAGCACCGCCGCCTTCGAGGTCACGTAGCCCGCCGCACCGGGGAAGGGGTGCTGTGCGGCACGGCTTCCCATGCACACGATCGATCCACCGCCCCCGGAGATCAGATGTGGCACCGCCGCCTGGGTTGTCAGATACGTCGGACGAAGGTTCAACCGCAACAGGTGTTCGAAATCGTCGATCGATGCCTCGTGCACCTTCGGCCCCATCCCGAAGCCACCGACCAGATTGACCACCGCCTGCAACGGGGCCTCCGAACGGCTCGCGGCCAGTGACGCCGAACGTTCGGCGTCCTCGGACTTGTTCAGATCCGCCTGCACCATTTCCAGTCCGTCGGCCGACGGCAAACGGTCACGTTCGGATTCGGAGATCCACGGCACCACGACCCGCCAACCGTCGGCCAACAGAGTGTTGGTCACCGCGGTGCCCAAGCCTCCGGTACCACCGGTCACCAGCGCTGTCTTGTCCACTCATCCACCTCTCACTGCGAAGGCTCGCCCGGCCTCGCACTGTCACACACCCGGTGCGAGGCCGTCGAACAACAGGGCCCGGCCCGGGCCCCGGCTACCCACCAGAGCCTAGGAGCACACCGCGCCACGCGCAGCGGTTCCGACGAGCTTCGCGTACTTACTCAACACACCGGGTTTCACCGTGACCTCCGGCGGTTGCCAACCCTGCTGCCGTTGTTGCATCTCGGCATCGTCGACAAGCAGGTCCAGCGTATTGGTGGTCACGTCCAACACGATCGGGTCGCCCTCGCGGACGAACGCGATCGGCCCGCCGTGTGCGGCCTCCGGAGCCACGTGGCCGACACACAGGCCGGTGGTGCCGCCCGAGAACCGGCCGTCGGTCAACAACAACACGTCCTTGCCGAGCCCAGCACCCTTGATCGCACCCGTCACCGCGAGCATCTCCCGCATCCCGGGGCCACCGCGCGGCCCCTCGTTACGGATGACCACCACATCGCCGGCCTGGAGTTCACCGAGCGCATCCATCGCGGCCTGCTCACCATCGAACACCCGCGCCGTTCCCTCGAAGCGAGTGGCGTCGAAACCCGCACTCTTGACCACCGCTCCCTCGGGGGCGAGGCTGCCGTGCAGCACGCTGATCCCACCGGTGGGATGCAACGGTTCGGACAGCTGACGAAGCACGGAACCGTCCAGTTCCGGCGGTTGCAGCTCGGCCAGATTCTCGGCAACGGTCTTGCCCGTGACGGTGAGACAGTCGCCGTGCAGCAATCCGGCGTCCAACAACGCCTTCATCACCACAGGGACCCCGCCGATGCGGTCCACGGCGGTCATGACGAACCGCCCGAACGGTTTCACGTCGGCAAGATGCGGAACCTGGTTGCCCACTCTGGTGAAGTCGTCCAACGTCAGATCGACACCGGCCTCGTGCGCGATCGCCAACAGGTGCAGCACGGCGTTCGTGGAACCACCGAACGCCATGACGACGGCGATGGCGTTCTCGAAGGCCTTCTTGGTCAGCACATCGCGTGCCGTGATCCCCTGGCCGAGCATACCGACGACGGCCTCACCGCTGGCGCGGGCAAACCCGTCGCGACGCCGATCCACCGATGGCGGGCTCGCCGAGCCCGGCAGCGACATCCCGAGCGCTTCTGCCGCACAGGCCATGGTGTTGGCCGTGTACATCCCGCCACAAGCACCCTCACCGGGGCAGATGGCACGTTCCACCTTGTCGACCTGCTCTTCGGAGATCAGCCCACGCTTGCACGCACCGACCGCCTCGAAGGCGTCGATGAGCGTGACCTCCTCACCATCCACCGTGCCGGGCAGGATGGAACCCGCGTAGAGGAACACCGATGCCAGGTCGAGACGTGCGGCCGCCATCAGCATGCCGGGCAGGCTCTTGTCGCAGCCCGCCAGCACCACGGTGCCATCGAGCCGTTCGGCCTCGGTGACCGTTTCGACGGAGTCGGCGATCATCTCGCGGGAGACCAACGAGTAATGCATCCCCTCGTGACCCATCGAGATGCCGTCGGATACCGAGATGGTGCCGAACTCGAGTGGGAACCCCTGCGCGGCGTGCACCCCCTCCTTCGACGACTCGGCGAGCCGCTTCAGCGAGAGGTTGCACGGCGTGATCTCGTTCCACGAGGAGGCGATCCCGATCTGCGGCTTCCCGAAGTCCTCGTCGCCCATCCCGAGTGCGCGCAACATGCCACGCGCTGCGGTTCGTTCGATCCCGTCAGTCACTTCACGACTGCGCGGCTTACTGTCGTGATCCGGTGCCTCGTTCACACTCATGGTCCGATCATCCCGTATGGCCCGAAAGCACGTGACGGCGGTCGGTGCGACAGAATTCCGGGGACGATTCCGTATGACACGAGAGGGGCAGAAGCAGGTGACCGCATCGATCGACGAGAAGATCGCCGACGAACTCGACGTGGCCGAACGGCAGGTACACGCTGCCGTGGAATTACTCGACGGTGGGTCGACGGTGCCGTTCATCGCCCGTTACCGCAAGGAGATCACCGGCAGCCTGGACGACACCCAGTTACGCAAACTGGAGGAACGGCTGCGGTACCTGCGGGAACTGGAGGACCGCCGCAGCACCATCCGCAACTCCATCGATGAGCAGGGCAAACTCACCGACGAGCTGCGGGCCCGCATCGACGCCGCGGAGACCAAGGCACGTCTGGAGGACATCTACCTACCGTACAAGCCGAAGCGCCGCACCAAGGGCCAGATCGCTCGTGAAGCCGGATTGGAACCGCTCGCCGACGAACTTCTCGGGGACCCGGCCACGCAGCCGGACACGGCGGCCGCACAGTACGTCGACCCAGCTGCCGAGATCCAGGATGCCGGTTCCGCGTTGGAGGGTGCCCGGGCGATCCTGGTGGAACGGTTCGCCGAGGATGCGGACCTGCTCGGTGAGCTCCGCGAACGCATGTGGGCGCGCGGGGGTGTCTCGTCCACAGTGCGGCAGGGCAAGGAAACCGAAGGCGCCAAGTTCGCGGACTATTTCGACTTCGCAGAGCCCTTCGGGAAATTACCCTCACACCGGGTGCTCGCGTTGTTGCGTGGCGAGAAGGAGGGTGTGCTCGACGTCAACATCGAGCACACCCTCGGCACGGACGTCGAGGACGACGGCTCCGCCGCATACGAGACCACGATCGCGGCACACTTCGGCATCACCAACCAGGGCAGGGCCGCTGACGACTGGCTCGCCGACACGGTGCGATGGGCATGGCGGACGAAGATCGCTCTGCACCTGGGGATCGACCTACGGATGCGGCTACGGCAAGCTGCCGAGGACGGTGCGGTGCAGATCTTCGCGACCAATCTGCGGGATCTGCTGCTCGCCGCTCCTGCGGGCGGCCGTGCCACACTCGGACTGGATCCGGGTTACCGCACCGGGGTGAAAGCGGCCGTCGTCAACGCCACGGGCAAGGTCGTCGAGACCGCGACGGTGCACCCTCACAAACCCCAGGGACGCTGGGACGAGGCATTGGCCACGCTGCATCGGTTGGTCAGTACACACGACGTCGCGTTGGTGGCGATCGGCAATGGCACGGCCTCACGGGAGACCGATCAGCTCGCGAGCGAACTGATCCGGTCCGTCGATACGTCGCGAACACAACGGGACGGCCAGCCGACACACGATCCTGCACAGCAGACGCGGGAACCTGGGGCGCAGCCCCCGGGCGAGTTGATCAAGGTGACCGTCTCCGAGGCGGGCGCTTCGGTGTACTCGGCCTCCGAATTCGCCGCGAAGGAGCTGCCCGAGCTGGACGTGTCGCTGCGGGGGGCCGTCTCGATCGCGCGACGGTTGCAGGACCCACTCGCCGAACTCGTCAAGATCGACCCCAAGTCGATCGGGGTCGGGCAGTATCAGCACGACGTGACCGAGTCGAAGCTCTCCCGCTCACTCGACGCGGTGGTCGAGGACTGCGTGAACGGTGTGGGTGTCGACCTCAACACCGCCTCGGCCCCGTTACTGCGCCGGGTCTCCGGGATCGGCGCGGGGTTGGCCGACAACATCGTCGCGTACCGCGAGGCACACGGGCCGTTCCAGGACCGCAGTCAGCTGCGCGACGTGTCACGGCTCGGACCGAAAGCGTTCGAGCAGTGTGCCGGTTTCCTGCGTGTGACCGGCGGCCACGACCCACTGGACACCTCGGCCGTGCATCCCGAGTCCTACCCGGTAGCACGTCGTATCATCGCGGCCACCGGTCACGACATCGGCAGCCTGCTCGGTAACGCGACCGCACTGCACCGACTCGATCCCGGTGACTTCGTCGACGACACGGTCGGGATCCCGACGGTCAGCGACATCCTCGCCGAACTGGAAAAACCCGGCCGTGACCCGCGCCCCGAATTCACCACGGCCAGCTTCGCCGAGGGAGTCGAGAAGATCACCGACCTGGAGCCCGGCATGCGACTGGAGGGGGCGGTCACCAACGTCGCCGCGTTCGGCGCGTTCGTCGACGTCGGAGTGCACCAGGACGGACTGGTACACATCTCCGCCATGTCGCACAGGTTCGTCAACGACCCCCGCGAGATCGTCAAACCGGGAGACGTCGTCACCGTGAAAGTGCTCGACGTCGACGTCGCCCGCAACCGGATCGGATTGAGCCTGCGTATGGACGACGAACCGGGCACCGCCGCAGAGACATCCGCGGGCGCCACATCGTCGGGACAAGCCAAGCGGTCCAACCCCAAGAACAACCAACAGGGCGGTGCCAAGCGCGGCAAACCGGGGAAACAGGGCAACCAACCGGGCGGGTCCAAGCAGCGCGACGGTAACCGCCCCCCGGGTGGGGCCATGGCGGATGCACTGCGCAAAGCCGGTTACGAAGGAAAGAACTGAATCCGCTGCCGTGTGCGGTGGCACGCCGCGGGTTCCCGGCGGAGAATGGGGCAAGCCCACATCGGGAGGTCCGCCATGGCAGTGACGAGCAACCTGAATTCGGCAACCCGCGCCAGGCTCGAGAACGAACTGGAACAGTTACGGGCTCAGCGGGAGGCCCTTGCTCCTCGGTTGAGTGAGGAGTCACTCGGCGATAGCGCCGATCAGGCCGACATGTTGGAACGCGCCAAATCAGCGGCGTGGCTGGATCGGCGTATCCGCGACATCGAGGAGCTGCTGCGTGACGGCATCACGCCGGACGACGACAGCGGCCTACCGGGCGGAACACAGGTGAAGCTACGGTTCGACGACGACAGCGTGGAAACGATGAAGGTGGTCAGCATCGCCGAGGAAGCAGGCGATGAGGACGCCGTAGTGACACCCGACAGTCCCCTTGGTCAGGCACTGACCGGTCGCCAGACCGGGGACATCGTCAGTTACCACACCCCGGTCGGTGAGGAAACGGTGACGATCGAGGAACTCACCATTCCGCGCCAACGCAAGGGCTGACGGCAGTCGGGGCGAGCGTCGGGTCGACGTCGTGCCGAGGCATGACGTCGACCCGAGGCGAGCTACTGCAGGACGAGCAGTAGGTCGCCACCCTCAACCTGCTGTATCCGGGTGATGGCCAGCCGGCCGACGGCGCCCTCGACAGGTGCCGTGATCGCGGCTTCCATCTTCATCGCCTCGATCGTGGCGACCGTGTCCCCCGCGGCGACCGTGTCCCCCTCGGTGACCGCGAGGGTGACCACGCCCGCGAACGGCGCAGCCACCTGCCCCGGGTCCTCCCGGTCCGCCTTCTCCGCGACGGGAAGGTCCGATGCCACCGCATTGTCCCGGACCTGGATCGGCCGCAGCTGACCGTTCAGCGAGGCCATCACGGTACGGATACCGCGTTCGTCGGCCTCACCGATCGCCTGGAGCTCGATCAACAGCCGCACGCCCTGGTCGAGATCGACCGAGTACTCCTCACCCGGCCGCAGGCCGTAGAAAAAGTCCTTGCTCGGCAGCAGACTGGTGTCACCGTACGTCTCCCGGTGGGTGCGGAAGTCCTCGGCCGGACCGGGGAACAACAACCTGTTCAACGTCTCCCGTGGCTGCTCCGCCAGACCTGCGCGGTCCTCCTGGGAGATCGCCACCTCCTGTTTGGGTTCGGCACGCCCCTGCAGCGCCTTGCTACGGAACGGCTCCGGCCAGCCGCCGGGCGGGTCACCGAGCTCGCCACGCAGGAACCCGATCACGGAGTCCGGAATGTCGAACTTCGCCGGGTCCGCTTCGAACTCCTCGGGGGACACCCCCGCTCCGACGAGATGCAACGCGAGGTCCCCGACCACCTTCGACGAGGGCGTCACCTTCACCAGATGTCCCAGTATCCGGTCCGCTGCCTCGTACATCGCCTCAACCTCGGTGAACCGGTCCCCGAGCCCGAGTGCGTTCGCCTGGGTACGCAGGTTGGACAACTGCCCGCCGGGAATCTCGTGCCGGTACACCCTGCCCGTCGGCGCCGCGGGCCCGGCTTCGAACGGCTGGTAGATCCTACGGGTGAGTTCCCAGTACGGTTCCATGTCGTTCGCGGCGCGCAGATCCAGTCCGCTGGGACGCTCCGAGTGGTCGGTCGCCGCGATAATGGCCGACAGTGAGGGCTGTGAGGTGGTACCCGCGAGTGCCGCTGTCGCGCCGTCCACGGCGTCGGCCCCTGCCTGGATCGCAGCGAGGTAGGTCGCCAACTGACCACCCGCGGTGTCGTGGGTGTGCACATGAACCGGAAGATCGAACTCGGCACGCAGTGCCGACACCAGCCGCGCGGCCGCGGGAGCGCGCAGCAGTCCGGCCATGTCCTTGATCGCCAGCACGTGCGCCCCCGCATCGACGATCTGTTCGGCCAGTCGCAGGTAGTAGTCCAGCGTGTAGGTTGTTTCCGCCGGGTCGTGCAGATCGGAGGTGTAGCACAGTGCGACCTCGGCCAACGAACTACCGGTATCGCGTACCGCGTCGATGGCGGGCCGCATCCGTTCGACGTCATTGAGTGCGTCGAAGATGCGGAAGATGTCGATTCCGGTGGACGCGGCCTCGGCGACGAACGCGTCGGTCACCTCCGGAGGATAGGGCGTGTAGCCGACAGTGTTGCGACCACGCAACAACATCTGCAGACAGATGTTGGGTACCGCCTCGCGGAGCGCCGCCAGGCGTTGCCAGGGATCCTCCGCCAGGAACCGCAACGACACATCGTAGGTGGCACCACCCCAGCATTCCAGCGACAGCAACTCCGGCATGGTGTGCGCGACGGCGGGGGCCGCCTGCAGCAGGTCCCGTGTGCGCACTCGCGTCGCCAACAACGACTGGTGCGCGTCACGGAAGGTGGTGTCGGTCAATCCGAGCGTCGAGGACTCCCGCAGCCACCGCGCGAAACCGTCGGGGCCGAGCTGGCTCAACCGCTGCTTCGTTCCGGCGGGAGGTTCTCCGGCGGGAATCTCGGGCAGCTGTGCGGCGGGGTCGAGCAGTTGCGGCCGGGGACCATACGGTTTGTTCACCGTCACATCCGCGAGGTAGGTCAGCAGCCGGGTGCCACGGTCCGCCGGATGGCGTGCCCTGAGCAGGTGGGGGCGTTCTTCGATGAACGAGGTGGTGACGTCGCCCCGCCGGAAATCGGGGTCGTCCAACACGGCCTGCAGGAAGGGGATGTTGGTGGCGACGCCACGGATCCGGAACTCGGCCAGCGCACGCCGGGCGCGGTTCACCGCCGTGGTGAGGTCGCGGCCACGGCAACTGAGTTTGACCAGCATCGAGTCGAAGTGCGCGCTGATTTCGGTGCCCGCGAAGGCGGTACCGCCGTCCAGTCGGATGCCGGAGCCGCCCGGCGAACGATAAGCACTGATCATCCCGGTGTCGGGTCGGAACCCGTTCGCGGGATCCTCCGTGGTGATCCGACACTGCAGCGCCGCGCCCCTGGTGTACAGCTCCTCCTGGTACAGGTCGAGATCGTCGAGGGTTTCCCCCGACGCGATACGCAGCTGCGACTGCACCAGATCGACGTCGGTGACCTCCTCGGTGACGGTGTGCTCGACCTGGATACGTGGGTTCATCTCGATGAACACGTGCTCACCGCTGGCATCGACGAGGAACTCGACGGTTCCCGCGTTGCGGTAACCGACCTGCTCGGCGAAGGCCACGGCGTCGGCGCAGATCCGTTCCCGCAGCGTGGGGTCGAGGTTCGGGGCGGGTGCCAGTTCGACCACCTTCTGGTGCCGCCGCTGTACCGAGCAGTCACGTTCGTACAGGTGAATCACCCGCCCGGTGCCGTCGGCGAGGATCTGCACCTCGATGTGTCGGGGATCGACCACCGCCCTCTCCAGGAAGACCGTGGGGTCCCCGAACGCCGATTCCGCCTCCCGCGAGGCCGTCTCGATCGCTTCGCGTAACTCGCTACGCGCGCAGACCCGTCGCATGCCGCGTCCACCACCGCCCGCGACGGCCTTGACGAACACCGGGAAACCGATCTCCTCAGCAGCGTCGAGGAGTTCATCGACATCGGTGGACGGAGCCGACGAGCCGAGCACCGGAACCCCCGCGTCCCGGGCCGCCTGCACCGCGCGCGCCTTGTTTCCGGTGAGTTCGAGCAGCTCCGCACTGGGGCCGACGAAGGTGATCCCCGCGTCCTCGCAGGCCCGTGCCAGATCGGGATTCTCGGACATGAACCCGTACCCCGGGTACACTGCGTCCGCACCCGAACGTCGTGCGGCGTCGACGACCCCGTCGACAGACAGGTAGGCGCGGACGGGGTGGCCGGGCTCGCCGAGCTGGTACGCTTCGTCCGCCTTGAGCCGGTGCACCGAGTTGCGGTCCTCGTGCGGGAACACGGCAACGGTTCCTGCTCCAAGCTCATAACCTGCGCGGAACGCTCGGATGGCGATCTCGCCACGGTTCGCGACAAGTACCTTGCGGAACATGTCCGGGTCCTTCCATTGGCGTGCATTCACGACGTGAGTGCACGTACGATACCGTCCAGCTCCCGGTCAGCGGGAGATCCGTCTC
>Ga0079226_10000658_pt1 | contig 24985 bp, 20 predicted proteins | sample Poulit2014_FD_76345 | JGI IMG/M metagenome (GOLD analysis project Ga0079226, IMG submission 76345) | Agricultural soil microbial communities from Georgia to study Nitrogen management - Poultry litter 2014 | ecosystem: Environmental > Terrestrial > Soil > Agricultural land | place: USA: Georgia...
ATATCGCGAGAGTCAATATAGGAATCCTGGATTTCCGTGGTCATGTGTACTTTAGCAATGAAATCACTAAAATCTTTAAAGTCATCGAAATCGAAGCGGAAGTAGTCTTGATAGCGAGAGAGGGGCGTTTCAATCAGTAGCTCATTGAACTCCATGCTGGTGGCGTCCGCATGAAAAGTACTGTTGAAAGTCGTTACGGAAAACCCACTTAGCTCGTCGAATTGCAAGTTTTCTACCTTCCCAGAGTAGGAGTCTTCCTTCAGCTCCAAATTCTTTAGGCTTCCAGATAAATTTCTTAGATGTAAGTTGCTGAAGTCTACTTTATTGGCATGGTGGGTATACCTATCGTTGATCAGGTGGAATTCATTGTCCTGTAGCTGGAGCTCTTCAAGGCGGATCTTGATGGTGTTTTTGGTTTTAGGGCCGTCTTGTGAGCCTTCCTGGAAAAAATAGTCTACCAAAAAATCTATGTTACTATTTCCATCTTTATCTAGGTGGTAGAGAAAACGGGCACCTCGGGAATCGATCTTGTTGATTAGTAGCTGCCCGTAGAGCAACCTCTTGAGATCCATCCTAGCTTTTAGCTCCTGTGCTTCTACAATTGTCTGGTCATTGGGGCCTACTATACTGAAGTTCTGGATGAGTATCGAGGAGAAAGGCTTGAAATAGATCTTCTCGATGTTTATCTCGGCGTCCAGTTTGTTACTTAGATAGGTGGCCGCTTTTTGAGCGAAAAAAGTCTGAACTCGAGAGAACTGTAAGCTATAGGTCAATATTACCCCTAGGCTGACTAAGCAAACCAATAAAATAGCCGATATTTTTACTATTTTTTTAATAGTTTTGCGTTTTATATTTTTTATATGGCAATTATATTAGGCATCGAATCATCTTGCGACGATACTTCCGCTTCCGTTTGTATTAATGGCGAAATTAAATCAAATATTTTAGCTAATCAAGCGGTGCACGCTAAATATGGTGGAGTAGTTCCTGAGTTAGCCTCTAGAGCGCATCAGCAGCATATTATTCCTACTGTGCATCAGGCAGTAAAAGATGCTGGCGTGGAGTTGGATGAGATCGATGCGGTGGCCTTTACGCGAGGGCCGGGCTTGCTGGGTTCTTTACTAGTGGGTACTTCCTTTGCCAAAGGCTTCGCGCTAGCCAAAGGCATCCCTTTAATTGAGGTGAACCACATGCAGGCGCATATCTTAGCGCACTTTATTGAAAAGCCAGTTCCCGAGTTCCCCTTTCTATGCCTTACTGTATCGGGCGGGCATACGCAAATCGTGCGGGTGGATGATTACTTTGATATGCATATTTTAGGGCAGACGCTGGATGATGCCGCTGGAGAGGCCTTTGATAAGAGTGCTAAGCTAATCGGTTTGCCTTACCCAGGTGGGCCGCTGATCGATAAATACGCTCAAAAAGGAAATCCTCAAGCGTTTAAATTACCTAAGCCTCAAATTGCTGGTCTGGATTATAGCTTCTCAGGCTTGAAGACAGCCATTTTATATAAGCTTCAGGAGTTTGTGGAGAAGGATGCCAGCTACATACAGGAAAACCTTGCGGATATATGTGCGGTAATACAAAGTAGTATAGTACAGATTTTACTTCAAAAGCTTAAGAAAGCATCTAAGGAAACGCAAATTAAAAGCGTCGCTATCGCAGGAGGTGTATCAGCCAACTCGGGGCTGCGAAGAGGCCTGCAGGAAATGGCTGCGGAGGAAGATTGGGAAGTGTTCATTCCTAAATTCGAATACTGCACCGACAATGCCGCTATGATAGCCATAGCAGGCTACCACAAATTTCTCAAAGGGGAATTCGTGAGTCAGGATGTGACCCCATCACCTAGAATTTCCTGGGGAGTTTAGTTTCTCCTCGGCTTTTTGCTTTTCCACCCATTGCTTAGAAAAAGATTCATCAGCAATCTTCGGGAGGCTACGCTTTTTACCAAAACCATTTTTAAACAGCAGCTTTAAAAAGAAGTTCTTAAACTTGCCGCCAAAGAAGTCCATAGCTTTTCTTTTTTGTAAAAAATAAGAGGCTATCTTCCAAGTCTTCTTCTCTAGGGCTGGCTGGAGATTTTGCTGCACAGCATCTCTACGGTTTAAAAGGAGCATCTTCTGTATGTCGATTTTCACTGGACAAACCTCGGTGCACTTGCCGCATAAGCTAGTGGCGTAGCTGAGGTGTTTAAATTCCTCCATTCCCTTGAGGTGTGGCGTGATTAGTGAGCCAATCGGTCCGCTGTAGGTTGTATCGTAAGTGTGCCCGCCAATATTTTGGTAGATGGGACAGACGTTCAGACATGCGCCGCATTTTATGCAATATAAACCTTCGCGCTGTTCTTTTTGCGCTAGCAATTCCGTCCTTCCATTATCAAGTAGTACGACGTACATCTCCTCGGGTCCGTCGGTTTCATGTTCTTTCCTTGGGCCGCTAAGTATGGAATTGTAGACGGTCAGGTGCTGACCTGTGCCGTGCGTGGAGAGCAGTGGCCAAAATAAATCCAGGTCGCTCAGGTTGGGAATGAGTTTTTCTATGCCCACTACTGCAATGTGTGTACTAGGAAAGCTGGTCGATAAGCGGGCATTACCCTCGTTCTCTGTGATGGCAATGCTACCCGAGCTGGCAACTAGGAAGTTAGCGCCAGTGATGGCGACAGAACTCTCTAAGAACTTCTCCCGCAGGAGCTCCCGCGCTTTTTGTGTGAGCATCTCTGGTGTGGCATCTAGGGGTGTCTGGAAGTGCTTGTGAAATAGCTCGGCAATTTCCTGCATGCTTAGGTGCATCGCTGGGGTAACAATATGATAGGGTGCCTGCCCTAGGAGCTGCACGATGAATTCACCCAGATCACTCTCTATAGCTTTGACGCTATTCTTATCTAAAAAGCTATTCAGGTCTATCTCTTCGGTGGCCATGGATTTCGATTTGATCACCTGGCGACTCTTTTTTTGTTGGATGATTTTTAAAATTTCCGCTTGCGCTTCCTCTATTGTATTCGCCCAGATGACCTTGCCACCATTTTTTTGAAAATTCGACTCAAATTCTAGGAGGTATCGGTCTAAGTTTTCCATCACCTTCCACTTGATTAAATGGGCCTTTGTTTTCGCGTTCTCTAGATTTTTGAATTGCCTTTTTCCATTTGAAAAAGCCTCTTCGTATTTATCTATATTCGTACGAATTGTCGCACGGTGTGCTAGATCAAAAGACTTAATCTCACTTTCTGCTAAAAACTTATCCGATGCTGTTTTTCCCATGCGATTTTTCTATTGTAAAAGAAAAGGTTGACAGAAGTCAACCTTTGAAGATAAGCAAAATTCTATATTCCCCTCCAATTTAATTGGTGGTTTTTAATGAAAGCTCCTCGAGTTGGCTCTGGTCAATACTCGCAGGGGCATTAATCATCACATCTTTCCCAGCGTTGTTTTTCGGGAAGGCGATTACATCTCTAATACTGTCTATACCAGCAAATATGGACACCAAGCGGTCGAAGCCTAGGGCGATCCCACCGTGTGGAGGCGCTCCGTAGGTAAATGCTTCCATTAAGAAGCCGAATTGATTTTGTGCTTCCTCAGGTGTGAACCCTAAATGCTTGAACATTAAAGATTGAAGTTCTTTGTCGTGAATTCTAATCGATCCACCTCCTACTTCCACGCCGTTGATCACTAGATCGTATGCATTAGCCCGTACTTTCTCTGGCTCAGTATCTAATAAGGGTATATCTTCTGATTTTGGCGAGGTAAAAGGGTGGTGCATAGCATGGAACCTTTCCGACTCGCTATCCCACTCCAGTAGTGGGAAATCTACGACCCATAGTGGAGCGTAATGGCTAGGGTCTCTCAACCCTTCTATATTACCCACTTCTAGGCGCAGCTCGCAGAGTTGCTTTCTAACCTCATCGCTAGGGCCAGCCATAACCAATAGGAGATCGCCGCTTTCTCCTTTAAAGGCTTCCTTCCACTGCTCTAGAGCCTCCTGTGAATAGAACTTATCTACCGAGGATTTCACAGTGCCGTCTTCATTTACGCGCGCATATACTAAGCCTGTAGCGCCTACTTGAGGACGTTTAACGAAGCTTGTTAGTTTATCGAGTTGTTTCCTTGTGTATTTAGCGCATCCTTTAGCGTTGATGCCTACCACGAGCTCAGCATTGTCAAACACGGGGAATCCGTGCCCTTTGACAACTTCATTGAGTTCCACAAAGCGCATGTCAAAACGGATATCTGGCTTGTCCGACCCGTAATATTTCATGGCGTCTGCGTAAGGCATCGTTGGAAAATCTTCAAGGGTGATGCCTTTAACATTTTTAAATAAATGCTTGGTCAGCCCTTCAAAAGTGTTGATGATATCGCTCTGCTCGACAAAGGACATCTCGCAATCCACTTGGGTAAACTCCGGCTGGCGGTCTGCTCGTAAGTCTTCATCTCTAAAGCATTTTACGATTTGGAAATATTTGTCAATTCCAGAAACCATTAGCAGTTGCTTGAAGGTTTGTGGGGACTGCGGTAGGGCATAGAACTCACCCGGATGAACGCGACTAGGAACTACAAAGTCTCTAGCGCCCTCCGGCGTGGATTTTATCAGTACGGGAGTCTCTACTTCTAAGAAGTTTTCTTGATCTAGGTACCGGCGGATCTCCTGAGCAACCTTATGACGCATGATCAGGTTGTTTTTTACGGGGTTTCTCCGGATATCTAAATAGCGGTATTTCATGCGCAGCTCTTCGCCGCCATCACTTTCATTTTCAATTGTAAAAGGGGGCGTTTTAGCTGCATTGAGCACTTTGAGCTCTTCTACTTTTATTTCAATTTCCCCAGTTGGGATATTCAGATTCTTATTAGAACGCTCTATGACTGTTCCTTTGACTTGGATCACATACTCTCTACCTAAGTCTCTGGCTAGCTCTCTTAGCTGCTCGTCGTCATCGGTATTGAAGGTAAGTTGGGTTATGCCGTAACGGTCACGCATATCTATGAAGGTCATTCCTCCTAGGTCTCGCGACTTTTGTACCCATCCACTCAGGGTAACTGTTTCACCTAAATTCTTTAGCGTTAACTCTCCACAGGTATGAGTTCTATACATATTCATTCACTTGTTGTTTTAAGACACCAAAAATACGCTTTTTATAAGACTAAGGGGAAAAAATTATGAAAACCAATTTTCTAAAGGAATAATTGTTGGTAAATACCGGTTTTTAAAAGCATATAAATGCTTGGGAATTTTTCCTCCACCTTTTCCCACCTTCTCTCAAGATCTTGAAAAAACACTTGTTTTACCGGGGTTTTTCTAGGTTAAGTAAATTTTAGTGACTTTCCTGAATCCTATAAGAAATACAAATAACAGCGCTAGAGGGCTTGTTATGTAGGAATCTGTTGATGTGGAAAACTTTTTTGTGGCGTGGTGTGGGAAAAAGTGGGAGAAAGTGTATATTTTTACCTTAATTTAGTATTACACGACGAGTTTTATGTTGCAGTTAATAGGAGAGTTTGAATGTAAGTTGGATGCAAAGGGGCGTATGACGCTTCCTGCTGCTCTAAAAAGGCAATTGCCTGATGTGGAGCGGGAGGGGCTTGTTGTGAATAGAGGGTTCGAGAAACATTTGGTTTTTTATCCGCGTAGCGAATGGGAATTGATTACAAAGAAGTTGTCTTCGTTGAATCAATTCAATCAGCGTAATAGGATGTTTGTTAGAGCCTTTACTCGTGGGGCTACGGAGTTGTCTCTGGACGCCTCTGGTAGAGTATTGATTCCAAAAGGCTTGCTTGAATATGCTGGGATTGGAAGTGAAGTGGTGTTGGCAAGTCAGTTCAATAAAATTGAAGTTTGGTCCAAGCAGGAATACGATTCACTGATGAATCTGGATGTGGAGGAGGACTTTGCAGCGCTGGCCGAAGAAGTTATGGGAGGCATTGATTTTCAAGGAGGTTTGTAATGAAGGGGAGTGATTACCATAGGCCAGTTTTGTTCTCTGAAAGTTTGCAGGGATTGATGCTGAAGCCAAATGGCGTGTATGTGGATGTTACTTTCGGTGGTGGTGGCCATTCTAGAGGGATTCTAGAGGAGCTAGGACCAAAGGGCAAGCTGATTGCATTTGATCAGGATCCCGATGCGCGAGAGAATCTTATCGAGGATCCGAGGTTTACCTTTGTTCCTCAAAATTTCAGGTTCTTGAAAAATTACCTGCGCTATATAGGCGTGGACCAGGTAGACGGGATACTAGCCGATTTAGGTGTTTCTTCCTATCAGTTTGATACGGCAGATAGGGGCTTTGCAGTGCGTCTGGACGGTCCATTGGACATGCGAATGGATAAAGTGTCGGGTTTAACGGCATCGAAAATAATTAATGAATACGAAGAGGATAAGCTGGGTGAGTTGTTTTGGTATTACGGAGAGGTGAAGAACTCCAGGAAATTAGCACAGCATATTGTTTCCTCTAGATTGGACGCTCCGATCGAGACTGTTGAGCAGTTCCGTGTGGTTGTGGATCCTTTAGCTCCAAAAGGAAGGGAGTTTAGGTATTTAGCGCAGGTTTTTCAGGCGCTCAGGATCGAAGTAAACCAGGAGCTCGAGGCTCTTCAGGAGTTTTTAGTCCAATCGGTAGATGTTTTAAAGGTAGGTGGGCGTTTATCGGTAATTTCTTACCACTCACTAGAGGATCGTCTAGTCAAAAACTTTTTCGCTAAAGGGAAGTTTTCTGGAGACCTGGAAAAAGATTTTTACGGACATCCCATCAAACCACTTCAAGTTGTCAATAGGAAGCCTATTGTAGCAGCAGAACAAGAGATTCAGGAGAATAAAAGAGCACGGAGTGCGAAGCTCCGGATTGCAGAAAAGCTCTAGGTATATTATGGTTAAAAATAAAATTAAAACTAAGGAGTTGAGTGAGGAGATTCAGCAGGAGATGTCTGAATCGGTAGAGGAGAAGGTGGAAGAAACTCAAAGTTTTTTAAAGGGTTTTTTCTCTAGGCCATCATTGTCGGCCTATTCTATATCTAAGAACTTACCCTTTATAGCGTTTTTAGCAGTTCTAGGCCTAGTGTATATATCCAATAGACATTTAGCAGAGCGCACGATACGTAGTATTGATAAATATACTCGAGAGGTGAAGGAAATGAGTTGGGATTATAAGTCATTGAATGCAGAGCTGATGAAGCTTACCACGCAGTCGGAAGTCGCCAAAAGGGCGGATTCGCTGGGACTAGAGGAGCGCAGGCAGCCTGCAATTAAGTTGGTAATTGATAAAAAAGAAATAAAGTAAAGCATGAATATTCGTAAATCCATATTATTGAGGGTATACGTGGCCTTTGGCTTAGTAGTGCTTGGTGCATTAATAGTTTTTGGTAAGCTATTGCATTTACAATATGTGGACGGCGATAGATGGGTGGCGATTGCTGATAGCCTAACGGTTAAAGAAAGTGTTATTGAAGCTGCCAGAGGTAATATCTACTCGAACGACGGTAGCTTACTGGCTACCTCTGTCCCAGAGTACGAGGTTCGCTTTGACGCTTTAGCGATCCCAGCCCACCGGGAGGATGTATTCAACTCCAAGGTGGACTCCTTAGCTTACCAGCTGAGTGCGTTTTTTAAAGACCGCTCTGCCAGGCAATATTTGACGGCCTTGAAAAGTGCGCGTGATAAAGGGCAGCGTTACTTGTTGATTAAAAGAAATGTTTCCCACCAAGATCTTAAAGAGCTTAAGAAATTCCCACTGTTTGGAAAAACTCGCGTGGGTAGAGAGAGCTTTGCTGGTGGTTTAATTGGGGTGCGCGAGAATAAGCGCATTCTTCCTTTTACCAATTTGGCGGCAAGAACCATAGGTTACAGAAACACCAAAGGGGAAGAAGATGTACGCGTTGGCTTAGAGGGTGCCTACGGAGATTATATAGAAGGAACAAGTGGTAAGCAGCTGGTGAGAAGAATAGCTGGCGGCGTGTGGGTTCCTATTAGTAGAGAGATGGAGATTGCGCCAGTTGATGGTTCGGATATCATCGCTACGATAGATGTGAATATGCAAGATATGGCCCAGCGCGCTTTAGAGAAGCAACTAAAGATTAGTAATGCAGACAATGGATGCGTGGTGGTGATGGAAGTAGAGACGGGTGAGGTCCGCGCCATAGCTAACTTTACTCGCGATAACGACGGCGTGTATAGAGAGAAGTTTAATTATGCCATTGCCCAAGGGGCAGACCCGGGGTCTACTTTTAAAGTGGCCTCTTATTTAATTGCGCTGAATGATGGAGTAGTCGATACAAACTCCGTCATTGATGTAGGTAACGGTACCTATAGAGTGCCTTCGCACACTATTCGTGATTCACATGCACCCAAGAAGTCCCTGATGACTGTCATGGAAACTTTCGAGCAATCCTCGAACGTGGCGGTGACTAAAATGATCAATACCCATTACGGCGATAGACCTTCAAGGTACACGTCTAAACTGCACGAGTGGGGCCTTGGTGAACCTTTAGGATTGCAAATTCCTGGAGAAGGCAAACCTTGGGTGAAGACGCCTGAGAGCAAGTCTTGGAGCAAGTTGTCTTTAGTTCAGATGGCTTACGGTTACGAGCTTGTTCTAACGCCACTACAGACACTGGCACTATATAATGCCGTAGCGAATGGCGGTAAGATGCTGGCTCCTTTATTTGTAAAGGAAATTCGTCATTTAGGAAATACTGTAAAGAAATTTGATGCACGTGTAATTAACGAGCAGATAGCGTCTAAAGATGCGATTAAGAAAATGCAAAAGATGATGGAGAGTGTTATGGTGAACGGTACAGGTAGAACGGTACGTAGCCCGCTATACACTTCAGCTGGAAAAACTGGGACGGCACAAATGGCTGACGATTCCAGAGGTTATGGAGCTCGTAGGTATCAGTCATCATTTGCAGGGTATTTCCCAGCTGAAAACCCAAAATATTCTATGATAGTGGTTATTCGTAACCCTAGAAATGGCTATTACGGAGCTTCAACGGCGGGGCCTGTATTTAGGGAACTGGCCGATATGATATACGCTAATGATTTAAGCTTGCACGAGTCGTTTGCCTCACGTAAAGTGAATAAGGCGGGTGAGGGTATACCTCCAAGTTTAAAGGGACCTGAGGATTCGGCAAATCGTGTTTACGATAGCCTTGGGATCCACGAACAAAGGGCTGCTAATGTGGGTGAAACGCAAAATGCGGAGCCTATGAATGGGGCAGTATCTGGGTTTTCCTTTAAAGAATCTGTCGTGCCTGATGTTATGGGTATGGGCTTGAAAGATGCCATATACCTATTGGAGAATGCCGGCTTTCATGTTTCTGCAGCAGGAGCAGGGAAGGTCGTGTCTCAGTCTATAGAGCCTGGGGTGCAGTTAAAGAATCATGAAACAATAAAATTGGAGTTGAATTAATATGGATCTACAAGACTTATTACATGCTGTGCCTGTCTTGCAGGTGAAAGGAAATATGGATCGTACAATCCATACCGTCCAGTTTGACTCTCGAGAAGTTTCAAAGGGGGATGTGTTTGTAGCTATAAAAGGAGAGAGAACCGATGGCCATAACTACTTAAGCCAAGCTGTAGAAAAGGGTGCTGAGACATTGGTTGTAGAGGAATTCCCTACAGAGGTAAATAAAGAGGTGTGCTATATACTGGTGCAGGATACTTCTTATGTGTTGGGACTTTTAGCAGATAACTTTTGCCAGCAGCCTTCAAAAAAGTTGAAATTGGTGGGCGTAACCGGAACCAATGGGAAAACTACCGTCGCTACTTTGCTTTATCAGTTGTTTAAATCATTGGGTTATAAAGCTGCGCTAATCTCCACGGTGGAGAATAAGATTGACGATACAATTTATCCTACAAAATATACAACTCCCGATCCTCTGACCATCAATGGTTTTTTAAAGGAGGCCGTGGACCAGGGGTGTGATTACTGTTTTATGGAGGTGAGTTCCCATGCGGTCGTGCAGCAGCGGATAGCGGGCCTTAGGTTTGCCGGAGGAATTTTTACGAACCTCTCGCACGATCACCTGGATTTCCATGAGACCTTTGCAAATTACATCGCCGCAAAGAAGCGCTTTTTCGATAACCTCGATAGGAATGCTTTTGCTTTAGTGAATATCGATGATAAGCAAGGAGCCGTTATGCAACAAAATACTTTTGCCTATAAAAAGTCCTACGCCTTAAAAGCTATGGCAGATTTTAAGGTGAAAGTTTTAGAGAGCCATTTTGAGGGTATGCTCCTTCAGATCGATGGCCATGAGTTGTGGGTGAAGCTAGTCGGAAAGTTTAACGCATACAACCTGCTGGCAGTATACGGAGCAGCTATATTGCTTGAGCAAGAGACGGTACAAACGCTTACAGCGCTGAGTCAAGTGGTAGCCGCCGAAGGACGCTTTGAAACGCTTCGCTCGGATGATGGAGTGTTCGGAATTGTGGACTATGCACACACACCCGATGCGCTAGAGAATGTCCTTTTAACGGTTCGCGACTTGCGCAAAGAAGATCAACATATTATTACCGTGGTAGGCTGCGGGGGAGATAGAGATAAAACTAAGAGACCCGAGATGGCGCGCGTTGCCGCGGAGCTGAGCGACTCGCTGATCTTAACCTCTGACAATCCAAGAACGGAAGAGCCAGCGGCTATAATCAAAGATATGGAGGCGGGGCTAGAGCAGGCCGATCGTAAGAAGGTCTTTAGTATAACTGATAGGCGGGAGGCCATACGTGCAGCATGTCACATTGCTAAGCCTGGTGATGTGATTCTAGTAGCAGGGAAGGGGCATGAAAATTATCAAGAGATAAATGGGCAGCGTTCTCATTTTGACGATATGGAAGAATTGAAAATGAATTTTAACGAACAATAACGGCAGTATGTTATACCATTTTTTCGACTGGATAGAAGATTTTGTGAAGATACCTGGTGCAGGGATGTTTCAATACATTTCCTTTAGGACCAGTTTGGCTGTTATTGTCTCTTTATTAATTACTACTGTATTCGGTAAGTCGCTCATCAATTTGCTGCAAAAGAAGCAAATTGGAGAGAGTATTAGGAGTCTTGGTCTTGCTGGAGAGAAGAAAAAGCAAGGCACCCCAACTATGGGCGGCTTGATTATTATCGCAGGGATTGTAATCCCAACATTACTCTTTGCCCAGCTGGATAATATTTACGTGATCTTGCTACTGCTAACTACTGTATGGATGGGAGCTATCGGCTTTTTAGACGATTATATTAAAGTATTCCGCAAAAATAAGGAAGGCTTAGCGGGTAAGTTTAAGGTGATTGGGCAGGTAGGACTCGGTGCGCTAATAGCAACAACCATGTTCTTCCACCCTGATATTGTCGTTCGTGAGTACATCAAGGAACCCAATGCTACATCGGTTGTTGATGTGAGCTTTGATCAGCGTACAGGGATGAAGTCTTACAGCCAGGATGTGAAGTCCACTAAGACTAATATCCCTTTTTATAAAAACAACGAGTTCGATTACTCGCGGGTTTTAGAATATTTTGGTGTGAGCAATAAGATGCTGACGTTCGTCTTGTTTCTCTTTGTGGTGGTATTCATTGTTACTGCTGTCTCCAATGGAGCAAATATTACCGACGGGATAGATGGCCTAGCAACTAGTGTGTCGGCTATCATGGGTGGTACGCTCGCTATTTTAGCTTACGTCTCGGGTAACGTGATTTTCTCGGAGTACTTGAACATTATGTATATCCCGTATTCGGGTGAAATGGTGGTTTTTGCTGGAGCTTTCGTTGGTGCCTGCACGGGCTTTCTATGGTACAATGCTTTTCCTGCTCAAGTGTTTATGGGTGATACGGGAAGTCTGGCAATAGGAGGGATAATTGCAGCATTTGCGATTTTAATTAGAAAGGAACTTTTGATTCCTGTTCTCTGTGGCGTTTTTTTAATAGAAAACCTCTCAGTGATCATGCAGGTGTCTTATTTTAAATATACAAAGAAAAGATTCGGTGAGGGGCGAAGAATATTTTTGATGTCGCCTTTACATCACCACTATCAAAAACGAGGATACCATGAATCGAAAATTGTTACTCGTTTTGTCATTGTTTCAGTGATGTTGGCTATCCTGACGATAGTCACTTTAAAAATGCGTTAATGGGAAATTTTGCAAGGACATATTACCCTCAATCCGGGAGCTTGGTTGTACTAGGCGCTGGCGAAAGCGGTGTCGGTGCAGCTGTGCTTGCTAAAGACCAAGGATTTCAGGTGTGGGTCTCCGACAAGGGGAAGGTGTCTTCTCATTACCAGTATATTTTAGAGCAAGAGGGAATCCCCTACGAAGAGGAGCAGCATACCCTAACTAAGGTGCTTGCGGCGGACCTGATCATAAAGAGTCCCGGTATACCAAATTATGTAGAGGTCTTGCAGCAAGCGCGCAGCGCAGGAATACCTGTTATTTCTGAGATTGAATTTGCGGCGCAATACACCGATGCAGTATTGATAGCCATTACGGGATCCAATGGGAAAACGACCACTAGCATGCTGACGCATTACATCCTAACTAATGCGGGGAGTCACGTCGGCCTTGCGGGAAATGTCGGCTATAGTTTCGCCTACCAGGTAGCGCGAAACCCTAGTGATACTTATGTGCTGGAGCTCTCTAGCTTTATGCTAGAAGATATGCATCATTTTCGGGCGCACATAGCGGTGCTTTTGAATATAACGCCGGATCATTTAGACCGGTATAACGGCAGCTTGGAGGAGTACAACGCTGCCAAGTTTAGGATTTTACAGAATCTCACAAGTGATGATTACTTCATTTACTGTGTAGATGATAAAGAAATATTAAAAGGATTAGAGAAACACCACACCCCAGCGCAGCAGCTGAAGTTTAGTGTTTTTCAAGAAGTGTTAATGGGAGCATATTTAAATAAAGAGGAAAATAAGTTAGTTATGAATACACCGAATAATAACGAGGAATTTGAAATGAAGCTGGAAGACCTGTCTTTGCAGGGAACGCATAACGTATACAACAATATGGCAGCAGGATTAGTGGCGAAAGTACAGGAGCTTAGAAATAAGACCATGCGCGATAGCATGAGCTCTTATGTAAATGTGGAGCACCGTTTGGAGCACGTCGCTTGCATCGGAGGTGTAAACTACATTAACGACTCCAAGGCGACCAATGTGAACTCCGTGTGGTATGCACTTGAGAGCTTCTCACCGAATATTGTACTGATTATCGGTGGTGTTGATAAAGGAAACGATTACTCTATGCTTAGAGACCTAGTGAAGCAGAAGGTTTCTGCTATTGTCTGCATAGGTAAAGATAACGGAAGGATTCACGATGCGTTTGAAGACGTTGTAGATGCTATTGTTAACAGCTCCTCGATGTCCGATGCAGTAGAGATTGCTTCGCACTTAGCGCATAAAGGCGATACCGTATTGCTTTCTCCAGCATGCGCTAGTTTCGATAGATTTAAAAATTACGAAGACCGTGGAACGCAGTTTAAAGAAGCGGTAATGAACTTGTAGTGTAACTTTCAAAGAAAGGGTTATGGAACGTATATTTTCAAAATTAAGAGGGGATAAATGGATATGGCTCATCGTGATAATATTATCAGGGTGGTCCTTGCTGGCGGTATACAGTTCCGTAGGTACTTTAGCTTATAAGGAGGGCAAAGGGACTGAGTTGTATTTGATAAAACACTTTTCAATTGTCGTTCTGGGAATTGTTCTAATGTATCTTTCTCATAAGCTGAATTACAAATATTATGCAGGTATATCTAAGCTGCTTATGGTTATTACCATTCCCCTATTGCTATATACCTTGATTTTTGGAAATGAAGTAAACGATGCGTCTAGATGGGTAACTATTCCTATCATTAACCAGACTTTTCAGACTTCTGACCTGGCTAAATTAGCGCTTATCACCTATTTGGCGAGGACCTTATCAATTCGTCAGGATGTTATTAAAGACTTTAAAAATGCCTTCCTGCCTATCATGGGTTCGGTGTGTATTGTCTTTTTATTGATTGCTTGGGCAAACTTATCCACAGCGCTTATGCTATTTGCAGTGAGCATCTTGCTGCTGATTATTGGACGGATAAGTATCAAGCAAATTGGTATCGTTTGTATAGGTGGTGGTTTTTTACTGCTTATGGTTATATTTTTAGGACCTAGGAGACATACCTACGTGAGTAGGATTGAAGGGTTCTTTCAAACCAATAAAACTGAACAGGCACATGTTCCTTTTCAGGAAGATAGAAACTACCAAGCAAATAATGCAAAAATAGCGATCGCTAAAGGTGGTTTAGTGGGGATGGGACCTGGGAATAGCGTACAAAGAAACGTATTGCCTCACCCATATTCTGACTTTATTTTTGCGATCATCGTTGAGGAGTATGGGACTATAGGAGCTAGTATATTGCTGTTCCTTTATGTTGCTTTAATGTATAGGTGTATTCGAATAGTGACGCTGAGCCCCCGAGCATTCGGTGCTTTCTTAGCTGCCGGACTAGGCTTTAGTCTAACGATACAGGCGCTGATAAATATGGCAGTTGCAGTGGGCCTCGGCCCAGTTACTGGAGTTCCATTGCCGTTAGTGAGTATGGGTGGGACATCCATTTTGTTTACTAGCGTTGCCTTGGGAATAATTTTAAGTGTGAGTAGAAATATCGAGGAGCTTAAAGCCGGTGAGGAGCTCGATGAGAGTGGTGTAGAGAATAAAGTAGTAGTAGGGAGTATTTAAGAATTAGTATGGCTCGAAAAGTAATTATAAGTGGTGGAGGCACGGGAGGACATATCTTCCCTGCAATAGCTATAGCTGGTGCTCTAAGACGCATAGAGCCAGATATAGAGATCTTATTTGTTGGAGCCAAGGGAAGGATGGAAATGCAAAAGGTGCCCGAGGCTGGTTATGAAATTGTAGGTCTGGATATACAGGGCATCAACCGGAAGTCCTTTGTTAAGAATTTATCTCTGCCCTTTAAAATGGCTAGGAGCCTTTGGCAAGCCAATAAGATATTAAAGAAATTTGGTGCAGAAGCAGCCATCGGCGTTGGCGGATTTGCCTCTGGACCGCTACTTCTGGTTGCCGGCTGGATGGGAATACCCACTTTGCTACAAGAACAAAATTCCTATGCGGGGTTAACCAATAAGCGGCTTTCCAAAAAGGCAGAGAAAGTTTGCGTTGCTTTTGACGGTATGGAGCGCTATTTCCCGTCCGAAAAGATCATTTTCACGGGCAACCCCATACGGAGATCTTCCGTTGAGCTTGAAGGGAAAAGAGATGCTGCATATCAGCACTTTGGGCTAGACCCGGATAAAAAAACGCTACTCCTTGTTGGAGGTAGCCTCGGCGCACTTACATTAAATAGGTGCATGCAAGAAGGCGTATCAAAGCTTGTTAGCCAAGGCATGCAGGTGATCTGGCAATGCGGAGCGAATTACTACCAGCGGCTTAAAGCGGAAGTTTCCAAGGAGTTGTTGGGGTCGGTGAGGCTTACCGCGTTTATCGATAAAATGGACTATGCCTATGCAGCAGCAGATTTGATCGTTGCCCGTGCAGGTGCGGGGACGATTTCTGAGCTATGCGTTGTGGCGAAGCCCACGATATTAGTGCCCTCGCCCAACGTGGCGGAGGACCATCAGACGAAAAATGCTTTGGCCTTAATGAATGCGAAAGCAGCCTTGATGGTGACCGACTGGAATGCACGAGCTGAGCTCATGGATAAAATAATTGAACTGAAGAATGACGAAGACCTGTGCAAGGCTTTGTCCTCAAATATAAAAGCAATGGCTATAGAAGATGCAGACGATCGCATCGCTAGGGAAATATTAAAGATGATTAATAAAGGATGAAAGTAGAGATTTCACATATCAAGAATGTCTATTTCGTAGGAATTGGTGGGATAGGTATGAGCGGACTGGCTAGGTATTTCCATACCCAAGGTTGCCAGGTTTACGGATACGATAGGGTGAATTCACCACTAACCCAGTTGCTTCAAAGCGAGGGAATCTCTATTGTGTATGAAGATCAGGTGGACCTTATTCCTTTCTCTTTTAAAAATAATTCATCAGAGAATTTAGTAGTGTATACGCCAGCTGTTCCGCAGAACATGGAGATTCTACAGCACTTCCGCAGTATCGATCAGAGGCTGTTTAAAAGAAGCGAGGTGCTAGGGCTACTGAGTGAAGATAAGTTCACCATTGCCATCGCCGGTACGCACGGCAAGACCACCACTTCGAGCCTAGTAGCACATTTGCTAAAAGACACCGGCTACGATTGTTCTGCATTTTTAGGCGGAATCAGTGCGAACTACGATTCCAATGTGCTTTTTGGAAATAACGATGTGCTAGTTGTGGAGGCCGATGAATACGATAGGTCTTTTTTAACCTTACATCCCGACTTGTTGGTGGTTACTTCCTTGCAAGCTGATCACCTAGATATTTATGGGGATTACGAGCATATTGTAACTTCCTTTAAGGAGTTTTTAGACAATAAGAAAGAAAACGGTTGGGCCTTGATTCAAAAAGATGTCCCTTTATATGGGGATAGTTATTACTCTTTAGAAGCTAAGGACACCGCTATATACGCAAAGGACTTGCACGCTGAAAATGGACATATGACTTTTACTTATGTCCAGGGCGATGCGGAATTGACGGATCTCGAGCTCGGTATGCCAGGTTTGCATAATATAGAAAATGCACTAGCGGCAATTGCTATTGCGAGGAAGCTGGGTATTGAGGATGCAAAAATTCGCAAGGCGCTAAAAAGCTTTAAAGGGGTGAAAAGACGATTTGAAAAAATTGTCGACCGAGAGGATGTGATTTATATTGACGATTACGCGCATCACCCCGAGGAATTGAGGGCCTTATTGAAGTCCCTGAAAGTGCTTTATCCTGAGCGCGCAATTACGCTGGTTTTTCAGCCGCATTTATACAGTCGAACACGGGATTTTGGAAAGGAATTTGCTCAGGTATTATCACAAAGTGATGATCTCTGGTTATTAGATATTTACCCGGCGAGAGAGGAACCCATTGAAGGGATAACTTCAAGCTGGTTATTGGATCAGGTGAGCACTGATAGTAAGAGAGTGCTCAGCAAAGAACAGGTGCTAGAGGCCGTGAAAAATTCGCCGCCGGAACTATTAGTTACTGCCGGAGCGGGGGATGTGGATCGTTTGGTTTTACCTTTAAAAGAAATTCTTAAGGGATGAAAGAGGCTATAAAAACTATACGGTGGAAGACGGTCTTTAGGCTCTTAGGGGTTGTTATGGGACTGGTTGGCGTGGTGCTCCTCATGGGGCTGGTCGCTAAGAAAGACGCTGTTCAAGTTTGTCAGGAACTGGAAGTCATTATCGAGGGTAAGGAAACCTTCATCGATCAGCAGGATATATCCGAGATGATCAGCCAAATATACGGTGAGGTGGAAGGGAAATTACTTCAAGAGATTCCTACGCATGAAATCGAGCAGGAGCTAAAAGGAATTCCATATGTGAGTAACGCCGAGGTGTATATGGATATGGATGGGAAGATGAGCGTAAAGGTTAAGCAAAGGGAGGTAATATTACGCGTAGTGCCTACAGTGGGAGAATCCTACTACTTGGCTTCGGACGGTAAAAAAATACCTGTTACTTTGAAATATGTGCCTTATGTGATGGTAGCCAACGGCCATATTCGAGAGCACTATCAAGAGGCAATGGAAGAAATTCAAACTCCTACACTTGAGCATTTATATAACTTTGCTCAATTTGTTAAGGGAGATACTTTATGGAGCAATCAAATTGTTCAATTGTATGTCAATCAAGATGAAGAAATTGAAATAATCCCTAGAGTGGGGAAGCAACAATTTGTTATTGGCACAGCTGATTCTCTAGCCTCTAAATTAAATAGGATAGAACTTTTTTATAAGAATATCCTTCCAAAGGTGGGGAACGATGCCTACAACAAGGTGAATGTAAAATACACCGGGCAAATTATTTGTGAACGCAATAAAGATTGGTTTATTGACAGTCTTCAAATGCAATTAAGTAAAGTAAATATTGGTCATTGATATATAGAAATTTGCAGCATATGAAACAAAGAATATTAGACATGGAAAAAGATAATCCTATTATTGTTGGTCTTGATATCGGGACAACAAAAATTTGTGTTACTGTAGGACGACGGCATGGTAGCCAAAAGATAGAGATCCTAGGAGTAGGGACAGCAGAATCTTCAGGTGTTAACAGAGGAGTAGTTTCCAATATTCATAAAACGGTTAGCAGCATTGAGGAAGCTGTTGAGCAGGCCGAAGGGCAGTCCAATGTGGATATCAAAGTGGTGCATGTAGGTGTCGCAGGACAACACATAAAAAGTATACAGCATCGCGGTATATTGACAAAAAATGACGACGATACGATCAATCACCTGGATATTGAGCGTTTGATCGCCGATATGTATAAGTTGGTTTTGCCTCCGGGGGAAGAGATTGTACATGTATTACCTCAGGAATTTACCATTGACAACGAACCCGGAATTACGGAGCCCGTAGGTATGGCTGGACGTAGGGTGGAAGCCAACTTTCACATCATTTCAGGAAGGGTTGCTGATATTCGTAATATCAAGCGTTGCGTAGACAATGCACGCTTAGATATTTCTTCCATGCTACTTGAGCCTATTGCATCTTCAGAAGCCGTTTTGGATGAGGAGGAGAAATCAGCAGGTGTGGCTTTAGTGGATATCGGTGGAGGCACAACTGATCTGGCAATTTTCCATGAGGGTATTATCCGTCACACAGCAGTTATTCCATTGGGAGGAAACATCGTTACCGAAGATATCCGCCAAGGATGTGCAGTGTTAAGAAATCAAGCCGAGTTGCTAAAAGTGCGTTTCGGTTCTGCTCTAGCAGATGAGAATAAGGATAACGAAGTGATTTGCGTTCCAGGAATTCGCGGAAGAGAGCATAAAGAGATTTCCGTTAAAAACCTAGCGTATATCATACAAGCTAGAATGGAAGAAATTATTGAACATGTCGATTACGAATTGAAGTCCTCGGGTTATCATGATAAATTGATTGCAGGGATCGTCATTACAGGTGGTGGGTCGCAGTTGCAACACTTAGTGCAGCTAGTGGAATACACTACTGGTATTGCCTGCCGCGTGGGCTATCCGAATGAATACCTGGTGAAAACCGATGCGATTAATAAGCAAACATTTGAGGAAATGAAAAGCCCGAAATATGCAACAAGCGTTGGCTTATTGATTAAAGGTATCCAAGGTTTAGAGGAAGAAGAGTTATTGAAAAATGAAACCCTTGTTGAGGAGCAAGAAGAGCAAAGTAAAGTGCGCGAGATTGCCGATAAACAACAGAAGAAGGAGGGTTGGCTAAAAAAGTTTTTGACCGATTTTATAAATGACGATATAGGAATTGACGACGACACTTATATTGGTAAAAAATAATTATCCACATCGGTGGTATTTATCCACATTTTCAACAATTGTGGAAAACAGATGTTGAAAATTTACTAATATTACGGTAGTATTCATGTATTGTTTTCAAAGAGGAAAGTTTGGCTATTCAAAATAAAGAGGAGCATATGTCTATAGAGTTTGAAATGTTTAAAGAACAATCGTCTATAATTAAGGTTATAGGTGTTGGTGGAGGTGGTGGAAATGCAGTCAACCACATGTATAAGCAAGGAATTAGTGGTGTAGATTTTATAATCTGTAACACAGATGCCCAAGCTTTGGAATTGAGTCCAATTCCCAATAAAGTACAACTGGGAGCCAGTTTAACTGAAGGAATGGGAGCTGGTGCAGATCCTGACGTGGGAGAGAATTCTGCAATAGAAAGCATAGATGATATCAAGCGCATGCTTGGTTCAAACACCAAAATGCTATTTATAACAGCAGGTATGGGTGGTGGAACCGGTACTGGGGCTAGTCCAGTCATTGCAAAAGCGGCTAAAGAATTGGGAGTCCTAACTGTTGCTATTGTAACTACTCCTTTTACCTTTGAAGGAAAAAGAAGGAAGTTGCAAGCTGAAGAGGGCTTGTCTGAACTGAAAAAATACGTAGATTCTTACCTAGTCATTTCTAATGACAGGTTACGCGAGATATTTGGCGACCTTACGCTCATTGCGGCGTTTGCAAAAGCGGATGATATTTTATCTACCGCTGCAAAAGGTATCGCAGAAATAATTACTATTCCGGGTTACGTCAACGTTGACTTTAAGGACGTAAGAACCGTTATGTGTGATAGCGGAGTGGCTATTATGGGTAACGCGGTGGCTACGGGCGATCAACGTGCTATAGAATCGGTCACAGGAGCTCTTGCATCTCCACTTCTTAAAGATAATGAGATTGAAGGTGCACGTTACATACTTCTGAATATTACCTCTGGTACTAAAGAGGTAACTATGGATGAAGTAGCGACCATTACAGATTACATTCAAGAGAAAGCGGGACTTACTGCCGATCTAATTTGGGGTAACTGTATCGATGAGAACTTAGGTGAGGAGCTATCAGTAACAATTATTGCTACTGGTTTCCAAACTGCTGAGGAGCGTCTAAAGGAGAAAGAAAGTGAGAAAATAGCACTTCCTTTAAATCCTGAAGACGATCAAAATGCGCCTTATATTAGGCCCGTAAAACAAAACCGCTTCATACAAAGAGCACCAGAAGGGCAAGCAGCTGAAGAACAGGAGCAGGACGATATCACCAATGTCAAGTCTGTTTCGCAAATCGATTTGTTTTCCTCAAACCCTCAGAATCAAAATCCAGATGTAGAAAACACAGCTGATGCAGACGATGGTGTGATTCGTCACACCTTAGAGCTAGAGGAGCCGACCATTGAGCCTGAAGATAGTAAAGAAGAGAACGACGGCTTTGAACTAAAAACAAGACCTTCGGTTTTTGACTTCCATGTACCTTCCGTGTTTGATGAATACAAGCAGCAGGAAGATGTGCAAAGGCACGAAGAGATAGCGGAGGACGAAGCACCGGTTCATCCTAGCAATAGCGATCACCAAGCAGGTGTATTTGTTCCAAACGACGATAGTAAATTAAGCCCTGATCATCAGCAGCGTTTGCAAAAGACGAAAGAAAGAATCCTTCGTTTGAAAGAGCTGAGCATGAAGCTTAAGACTGCAACTGGGCTGCAAGAGTTAGAAAACGAACCGGCTTACAAAAGAAAGCAAAAGGCCCTAGATAACGTGCCTCACTCCTCAGAGTCTCAAGTGTCTAGATTTACCTTGTCTTTCGATGAGAACGGCACGGAAATTCGTCCAAACAACTCTTTTCTGCACGACAATGTAGACTAGTTGATGCGGATATATGCTGCAAATGAATTTAATTTCAATATAAAAAAGCCCGTTTATCGGGCTTTTTTGCTTATTTTTAATAGGTTTTAAAATACAGGAGAATATATATGTCGAAAAAGTTGAATAACCCTATTTGGGTAATGAGCTCTGCTTACGATAACTTGAATCTTCAAGAGTTGATTGCCAACTCGGTTAAGTTAGGAGCTCAAGGTATTGATTTATGTGTATTTAGAAAAGATGGTGATAGACAAGACCACACGGCTACCCATCTAGACTACGAAAACTTTGGTGTAGAGGAGTCTAAGCAGTTAATCGATCAGTTCAATAACTCTAGCTTACAATTGTCGCTAGGTGCGTTTGAAAACATGATAGGGGGAGACCCAGCGCATAAGATTCAAAATCAGAATCACCTATTGCGATTGATTCGTATTGCCTACCTTTTGGGAGGAGACGAGAACGACGTGAAAGTAGGAACATTTGTGGGCTATAACCATGAGCTGGGTAACCAAGAGAACGGTTTTGAAAAGAATTTAGAAGAATATAAAAAAGTATTTGAGCCCATTATAAAATATGCGGAAGACCTAGGGGTAACGGTTCTTTATGAAAATTGCCCAATGGAAGGCTGGAGGTCTGCTAGCTACACATCAACCTACAATAACTTACCGGGAGTTTTAGCAGCTAGAAAATTGATGTATGCCTTAATTCCAAGCAAGGCGCATGGGGAGATATACGATCCATCGCACGATATATGGCAAAACACCAATCCAGTGGATGTTATTAACGCTATGGATATCGATCGCTTACACCGCATTCACGTGAAGACCACTAGGAATTTGAAAAACAAAGCCCGCATAGAGTGGGGCGGTATGTATCCTATGCAAAGTGTAGATGCTACACTTGCTGAAAAAGCAGGTGTATCTATTCCACAAAACGAGTGGGATAGGCATCATTACGAGCCTATGCTTCCAGGTTTTGGTGGTACTGACACGATGGACTGGAATGATTTTGTAGGCGCTATCCATGCTAAGGGGTTTGATGGACCTTTTGAAATAGAGAATGAAGCAGCGAACTCAAAAAATACAGGGAATAAAGCTGCTATTGATCAAGGATATAAAGCGACCATTAGCTTTTTAAGCCCGCTGTTATGGAATCTTACAGATGAGGGCTATCAGTATCAAAAAACAGGAGAACTCAAGCAGATTAGTGTAAAGGATATTCCGGTTATGACTATAGATAAATTTTAGTTTTCTCATGATGTTTGAAAAAAGAGGAGCTCTACGGGGTTCCTCTTTTTTCGTTTAGAGATAGTCCGTCAGTGATATATGGTCGTTGTAGTAACTGCATACTCAGGACTCTCCATCTTAAACAAAATGAAATATAAGACTGCCTAATTTTTCTGTCTAGCTATTTTATTGCTTTGTTATCTTAAGGCGTATTGGGTTTAGATGATCGCTGCTTAATCTAAAAACTGCTGGTCGGTATTCAAAGAAAATATTTTAATAAGCTCAGGGATGTTCTTGATGTTTAGTTTTTTGAATATCCTAGATTTGTAGGTGCTGACAGTTGATGGGTTGAGGTCCATGGCTTTGGCAACATCAACCACTCCATACCCTTTGATAAGTTGTTTGGCAACGTCGGTTTCTCTATCCGATAAAGTCAGTAGGGGATTCTTTTTATTGACTTCCGTTTTACTTTTAGTAAGGATCTCTATATATTGATCCCGCACACTATCGGACATGTATTTTTTTCCTTCTTTAAGGCGCTCCAGTGCATCGCGGAGCTCCAGCATACTGGTGGATTTATTTAAATAACCCATAGCACCAGCCTCTATATACCTGAGGGCATAAATTTGTTTGTCGTAAGAAGAAAACACGAGGATCTTAATTTCTGGTTGTAGGTTAAGAATTTCTTGAACCATTCTAATATTATTTCCTCCTGGCATATTTAAATCTAATATCAATAGATCATATTGCGCTTCTTGAATTTTTCTTTTTGCCTCATCATAGCTCTCTGCATGCACTATATCTTCCGTCTTTAAGACTTCTTTGATAATAATAGAAGCTCCTAACCGTACTATGCTATGATCATCTGCTATTAAAACCCTTTTCATACTTTATTTTGGATAAGTTTACTTTAAACCTCAAATTTATTTCATTGGTAATGTATTTGTATTACAAAGCAAATTTAACAAAAAAAATGGGGTATGGACATTAAGTTGCCAAAAGACAGAAAATCTTTATTAAAAAGGTGGTAAAGTTTATTAATAAAAATTATATTTACGATGTTTGTATAAAATTAACTGGTAATCAATAGTTAGAAATATGAGTTTTGTAAAAGAATTTAAGGAGTTTGCCATGCGTGGCAGCGTGGTCGACCTAGCCGTTGGTATGGTAATAGGTGCCGCATTTGGAAAGATTGTTACCTCTTTGGTAGACGATATTATAATGCCTACAGTTGGGTATTTCACTGGCGGAGTTGACTTTTCAGACATGAAAGTTATCCTTGAACCGGCAGATGAAGCCAATGAAATTGCTGAGGTAGCTATTAACTATGGTGTCTTTATCAATGTGATCATTCAATTTATCATCATTGCATTCTGTATATTTTTAGTTGTTAAATTGATCAATCAGTTGAAGCGGAAAGAAGAAGCAGCACCAGAGGAACCTGCAGCACCAAGCAATGAGGAGCAGTTACTTTCGGAAATTCGTGATCTTCTGAAGAACAAGTAGGGTAGTTTGTTCTTCAAAGAGAATAGAATTACTTTATTTAATTTGATAATTCATTATATATTTTCTACTTTTGCAGTTCTTTGTGTAAAGCAGGAAGTAGAAAATATTATTAAAACAGCAATAATAAGGTCATGAAAAGAACATACCAACCCTCACGTAGGAAAAGAAGAAATAAACATGGGTTCCGCGAGCGCATGAGTACTGCAAACGGACGTAAGGTATTAGCAGCTAGAAGAGCAAAGGGAAGAAAGAGACTTTCAGTTTCTGACGAACCACGTCATAAGAATTAAATAAGCTTATTTCTAACTTTTGACCCTTTACTCTAATTTTAGAGCGGTCATTAGATGAAACTAACTTTTACAAAAGGAGAGCGGTTGTCGGCTAAGAGTTCCATTGAGGGGCTTTTTCGCGGCGGCTCTTCTTTTTTTATCTATCCCTATAGGGTAGTGTATCTTTTGGTGGACAAGAGTGATTCGCTACACCCAGCGGAAGTACTAGTCTCCGTACCGAAAAAGAAATTTCGTTCTGCTGTTGCTAGGAACAGGATTAAAAGAAAGGTTAAAGAGGCTTATAGGCTTCAAAAGAATAGCCTTCTATATCCATATCTAAATAAAGAGCAAGAAGTACTACATGTCGCCTTCCAATATGTTGCCAATAAGGATCTCTCTTTTGAGATTTTGGCCAAAGGTATGGAAGAGGTATTAAAGAAACTAGCGAATGAAAGTGCTCGGTAAAATATGGAAAGCAATAAACAGTGTTTTTAAATTTATTTTTTTAGCACTCATCAAAGGTTATCAATACCTGTTATCTCCTATGTTGGGCGCTAGTTGTCGTTTCACGCCAACCTGCTCTCAGTACACCAAACAAGCCATTGAAAAATACGGCCCCTTTAAAGGAACATATCTGGGTATTAAGAGGATTCTGAAATGCCACCCTTGGGGTAAAAGTGGATACGACCCCGTACCATAAACCAGTATATAACGTATGTTACTATTACAAATCGAAACTTCAG
>Ga0079226_10000659_pt1 | contig 24982 bp, 22 predicted proteins | sample Poulit2014_FD_76345 | JGI IMG/M metagenome (GOLD analysis project Ga0079226, IMG submission 76345) | Agricultural soil microbial communities from Georgia to study Nitrogen management - Poultry litter 2014 | ecosystem: Environmental > Terrestrial > Soil > Agricultural land | place: USA: Georgia...
CGGCAGCAGCGGCGCGATCAGCGCCGCCACGATCAGGGCGATCAGCCACACCAGCGAGACGATGTAGGTCAGGTCGAAGTCGGGGCCGAAGCGGGCCAGGCCGAGCCGGCGCAGCCCCATGTACAGGCCCATCAGGCCGATCACGGCCACGATCAGCCGCACCGGCATCATCACCGTGGACAGGCCCACGGCCAGGCCGAAGACCACCAGTCCGAGGGCGAACAGCACCCCGCCCACCCGGTAGAGCCGGCCGCGGGTGACCGGCACCCCGCCGACGTCCGGGTCGGCGACGATGATCATCGCCTCGTCGGCCTCCGAGGGCAGCACCCCGTCGGCGTCGGCCAGGTCGCGTTCTTGCGTCAGATCAGACATTTGCTCGCCGGCTCCTCGGGTCCAGATATCCGTAAGAGATGTCGATGACACCGTTGACCACCACGTATATGACCGCGATGACCAGTACCGACCCCTGCACCAGCGGCATGTCGGACTTGAATGCCGAGTCCACGATCAGCGAACCCATGCCGGGCAGGGAGAACAGCTGCTCGACGATGACGGTCGAGCCGATCATCGAGCCGATCGCGATGCCGAGCATCGTGATCAGGGAGAACGACGAGGGCCGCAGCGCGTCGGAGACCAGCAGGTGCCGGTTGCTCATGCCCTTGGCCTTGGCCACGGTGATGAAGTTCTCCCCCAGGGTGGTGATCAGGTCCGAGCGCAGGATGCGCAGGAACATCGCCATCTCCAGCAGCGACACCGTCACCGCGGGCAGGATCGCGTGGTAGAGGTTCTCCCCGATCGACTCCGAGGGCCGCACCCAGCGCGAGCGCGGGAACCAGCCCAGGTACTTGACGAAGATGATGATCAGGATCAGGCCCGACAGGAAGCTGGGGATCGACAGCACCCCGAAGGTGCAGGCGCTGATCGCACGGTCGACCAGACCGCCCTTGTGGCGGGCCGACCACATCGCCAGCGGGATCGACACGATCAGTGCCAGCGCCAGCCCCATCAGCGCCAGCTGCAGGCTGACCGGCAGCGCGTTGCCGATGCGGGTGGTCACCGGGTCGCCGAGCACCATCGATTTGCCCAGATCCCCGCTCAGCGCGCTGGAGATCCAGTCCCAGTAGCGCTCGAAGAAGCCCTTGTGCAGGCCGAGCTCGAGCCGCTTGGCCTCGTACTCCTCGACCGCGCGGCCCGGTCCCAGTGCCGCCACCGCCGGGTCGCCCGGGATCAGCGACACCAGACCGAAGGTGCCGAGGCTCACGAGGAACAACACGACGATCAGCTCGGCGATCTTCTTGATCACGACTCTCGTCATCGCGTTCGTCGCCTCCGTTCTGCACCCATTGCGTCGCTCTCCTCAGGTCTCTGGCGCACCGCTGGCACCACCGGCCATGCACGGCACGACTCGGCCGGCACGTTGGGAGCCATCTTGTGATGGTCACCACTGACTGCCGGTGTGCTGTCTCACTGGCCGAGACTCTGCGTCACGGCTACGAGCCCGGAGTCGGCGAACGGGGCCGGCAGACCGGCCGCGCCCCCCGGGGCGTCTCGGTCCGATCCCGGTCGGTGGACAGCCCCGTGTGACGACGGGCACGCGAAGGGGGATGCTGAGCGCAACAGCGCATCCGGCCGGAGGCGGCGTCGACGTCCCTCCCATCGCCGGACGCGCGTGGAGGGAAGGGGAACCCATGGCGATCGGCACCACGCTCCGCCGCACGATGACCGCGACGGTGGGACTGTCCACGGCCGCGATGATGGTCGTGGCCTGCACGTCGGCCACCGATTCGGCCGGCTCCGGCACCGATGAGGCCACCGGGCTGATCAACGTCGCCGACGATCCGGGTGAGCCGAAGAGCGGCGGCACCCTGGCCTACGCCCAGTACTCGATGATCACCGACGTCGACCCGGCCGGCCGCGAAGAGGGCGGCTCGCAGGGCGGCAGCGAACTGGCCGCGGTCTACGACCTGCTGATGCGCTACGACCCGGAGACCGACGAGTACGTCCCGCAGCTGGCCGAGGACCTGACCACCGACGACGACGTGCACTGGACGCTGTCGCTGCGCGAGGGGGTCACCTTCTCCGACGACACGCCGGTCGACGCCGACGCGGTGCTGTGGTCGATCGAGCGCTACCTGGACAAGGGCGGCTCGCACGGGCAGGCCTGGCGCGCCACGGTCGAATCGATCGAGGCGACCGACGACCACACGATCGAGATCGTGCTCCAGCGCCCCTGGGACGAGTTCCCGGCGATGCTCAACCTGGGCCCGGGCATGATCGTCGCGCCCTCGTCCGAGGACGGCGACGAGTTCACCCCGATCGGGGCGGGCCCGTTCGTGATCGAGCGCATCGCACCCGGCGAAGAGGTGTCGATGACCGCCCGCGAGGACTACTTCGGCGGCCGCCCGCACCTGGACCGGCTGGTCTTCCCGCACATCGTCTCCGAGCGCGGCCGGCTCGACTCGGTGCGCTCCGGCGACATCGAGGCCGCCTACCTGCGCAACGCCGACACCGTCGACGACGCGCTCGAGGCGGGCGAGCCCGGCTACCTGTTCATGGCCTCGATGTCCGGGGTGCTGGCGATCAACCAGCGCGACGGTTTCGCCGGCGCCGACGAGCGGGTGCGCCGGGCCATCGTGGCCGCGGTCGATCCGGAACTGTTCAACGACCGGGTCTCCGACGGGCTCGACCTGCCGGGTTCGGAGATGTTCCCCGACTGGTCGATCTGGCACTCGGGTGCCGACGGCCCGGCCTTCGACCCGGACGCGGCCCGCGAACTGCTCGACGAGGCCAAGGCCGACGGCTACGACGGCAGGCTGGTCTACCTGGGTCTGAACGATGCGCAGACCCAGCGCTCCGCCCAGGCCTTCCAGACGATGCTCGGCGCGGTCGGTTTCGACGTCGAGACCGACCTGACCGCGACCATGTCGGACCTGGTGCGCAAGATGTACGTCGAGTCCGACTACGACATCGGCTTCTCGGGCTTCAACGTGTTCGACCAGGCTCCGTTCATCCGACTGTTCGCCAACCTCGACAGCGCCTCGACCTCCAACGCGCTCGGGCTCGACGATCCGGAGATGGACGCGCTGCTGCTGGATCTGCAGGAGGCCGGTGACGCCGACGCCAAGCGCGCGGTGCTCGCCGACATCCAGGAACTGGTCGATCAGACCGCCCCGTTCTCGGCGGTGACCTCGCGCCGGCTGCTGACGGTGTGGAACCCGCAGACCCACGAGATCACCCCGACCCTGGACGGGATCCTGCTGTTCGACAAGGCGTGGGTGGAGTGACCCGCCGCTGACCCGCCGCGCACTCGGGCCCGCCGACACCACCGGTCTCGGCGGGCCCGAGTGATAGAAAAGGTGTCATGAGCAACGTCGCACCCGAGGTGCTGATCACCGCGGTCGAAGGTTCCCCGGCGGCCGTGGCCGTCCACGACCGGGATCGGTGGCTGGACCTGTTCTCCACCACCGCCGAGGTCGCCGACCCGGTCGGTTCGGCGCCCTCGCGCGGCCGGGAGCAGCTCACCGCCTTCTATCAGACCTTCATCGCCCCCAACGACATCTCGTTCGCCGTCGACCACGACACGGTCGCCGGCCACACCGTGTTCCGCGATCTGACGCTGACCACGGCGATGGACGGGGCGGTCGATCTGCACGTGCCGATGCACCTGCGCTACGACCTGGTCGACGAGGGCGGCGAGTGGAAGATCGATCTGCTGCACGCGCACTGGGAGCTGCCCGCGATGGTCACCCAGCTGATGGGCACCGGACCGCGCGGCTGGTGGGCAGGCACCAAGCTCGGCCCGGCGCTGCTGACCAACCAGGGTGTGCGCGGCACGATCGGCTACCTGGGCGCGCTGCGCCGGGCGGGCGCGGCCGGCAAACGCGCCGTCGAGGGACTGCTGGGCGCCCTGGCGGCCGGTGACGGGCAGCGGGCGGGCTGGTTCCTCGAGGCCGGCATGCCCGTCGAGTTCCCGGGCGGGGCCTCACGCAGCCTGGTCGAGGTGGCCGAGCTCGGCGACACCCTGCACTTCTCCAAGCTGATCTCGGCCGGTTCGACCGTGACCGCGACCGTCGAGTTCGACGGCCGGCGCGGTGTGGCGCTCGCCGACTTCGGCCGGGACCGCAAACGGGTCTCGCGGCTGCGGCTGTTCCTGTCGGCCTGATCGGGTCCGGTCACCGCGCCGGCGGAACTGTCGCCGCGGAGCCCGCCACGGCGCGGACGATCGTGTTCAGGTTCACCGCGAAGATCAGCAGCACCACAGCGAGGCCGGGGACCAGTTCCAGCCCCAACGTGTCCCGCAGGCTCATTCCGGTGACGACGTACGAGATGTAGACCGCGCCGGTCCCGACCGCCAACAGTGCCCACAGCGCGAGCGCACCTGGACGGCGGTCCCCGACCGCCAGACACACCACCGCCGCGCCGACGCCACCGACTGCCACCAGCAGCGGCAGGATCTGCTGACCAACCGCGATGAAGAACGCCGCGACCAGGAGCGGGACCGCGGCGAGCGAGACGAGCGCACCGCAGGTGCCCGCGCCGTCGCCGCGCCGGTGCGCTGCGGCGACACCGGGCCGCCACACACCGCGCAGCGTCCACAGGTTCAGGTAGTACACGATCGCCAGACCGGCCAGGAAGGCCATCACGTCCGGCCCCAGCGAGTCCTTGGTCTGCGTCCCGGCCGCGACGTACCGCACGAACAGCACCAGCGCGGCCACGATCCACACCGCCCACACCGTGAGCGCGGCCGGCCGCCGGTCGCCGTACGCCAGGCCGGCGCCGCCCACCAACACGCCGGCCACCGCCAACACCAGCGGCTGGACCGGCGTGTAACCGAACACCGTCACCAGCAGCAGCAGGATCGGTGCGGCACCGATCGTCACCACCGCACCCCGCAGACCGCCCCGCGCCGACCGATCACCGGTGACCGCGCCGTTCCCGATGCTCATGACCGTCCCGCCCCCCTGTGTCCGACGGTGCTGTCCGCCTCGGCCTTCGTCGGCCCCCGTCCAGCAGCAGCCTAAGCGGGTACCGCCGCGGTGTCGCGGCGACGATCAGCCCTGCGGCAGGGTGTCGACCTCCGTGCGCGGATCGGGGCCGCCGTCCTCCGGCACGGCCGCGCCGGCGCACCAGCGCCGCACCTTCGTATCGCCCCACACCTGGGCGGGCACCGCGCCGAGCAGCAGGTCGCGGGCCAGCGCCGGGTCGGTGCCGATCGGCTCGTCGGAGCCGGCGATCACCACGTTGCCGGTGCGCCGGCCCTTGAGCATCGCCGGATCGGAGATCAGTGCGACGTGGCCGAACACCGCGGCCATCGCGGCGCATTCGGCGCGCACCCCGCGCAGGTCCCGGGCGTCCCCGCAATTGACCAGGTAGATCCCGCCCGGTCCGAGGACCCGGTGGGCCTGGCGCACCGTCTCGACGGTGATCAGCGGATACGGGGTGGTGCGCCGGACGAACACGTCCCGGATGATCACGTCCCGGCTGCCGTCCTGGCGCCCGGCGAGCACCTCGCCGGCGTCATCGACCCGGATGCGCAGGCGCGGGGCCCGCGGCAGGTCGAACCACTGCCGCACCAGCTCGGCCAGCCGTCCGTCGATCTCGACCACCACCTGGCGGGCGTCCCGGTAGGTCGCGGCCGCCCAGCGGGCCATCGTGCAGGCCCCGCCGCCCAAGTGCAGCATCCGCAGCGGGGCCGGGCCCGGCCAGCGTTCGGTGATGAAGGCCGCGAACCAGCGCATGTATTCGAAGTCCAGTTCCGACGGGTCATCGAGGTCGATGTGGCTGGATTCGGCGCCGTTGATCTTCAGCACCCACGCGTTGGGGCGGAACGGGTCGCATTCGAGTTCGCAGGTGCCGGTGTCGATCTCGTAGCGCCCTGCTGCCGGACCACCGGTGTCGCCGCCGACTGCGCGGCCGTCGCCGCGGCCGCCGCGTGCCGGTCGTGACCGCCCTCTTCTGCCCCGTGCCATACCCGTGATCGTATCGATGCGCAGGTCAGCAGCTCGGCCCGGGCAGCAGCGCCGGGTGGGCGGTCAGCCAGTCGGTGACCTGGCCGGTCATCGCGGTGGCCGTGTCGAAGTCGCCGCCGTCGCCGCTCGCGGCGAGCGCGACCGCGACCGGACCAATCTCGGTGTCGACGACCCCGAACTGGCGGGCCAGATAGCGCCCGTCGGGCTCCGGGCCCCAGCCGCCTTTGAACCGGGCGCCGGGCACGGCGCCCAGCCCCCACGACTGGCCCGCGGAGACCTCGCCCATCATCTGCGCCACCGGATCGTGCGGGGCCGTGCACACGGTGGCCGCGGCGTAGCGGGCCTGATCGGCCAGCGGCCACACGGTCTGCCCGAAGATCGAGAACCCGTCGCGTAGGCGGACGGTGGGCACCGCGGGCACGGGCGCCCCGGCTGCGCCGATCTGCTGCTCGACCGCCTCCGCGGCCGCCTCGGGCCCGGCGAAACGCGCCCACAGGGCCTCGGCGGCCGGATTGTCGGAGACGGTGATCGCGGCCCGCGCATCGGCGTCTGCACCCGGGTCGACCGCGAGCGCGGCGCGCGCCAACGGCACCTTGATCGTCGACCAGGCGACCGGCGCGGCCGGCTCTCCGGCCGCGAAGACCTCCTGCTCCCCGCCCGGACCGGGCACCACCACGGCGATCGCGGCCCGGCCGGGCAGTCCGGCGGCGAAGGCGTCGAACTCCTCGGAAAAGCGCTGGGACTGTGCGGCGAGCGCGGCGTCTTCCGTCTCGCCCGGCGCCGGTCCGACCTCGTCGGCGGTCGTCTCCACGGCGGGTGTCTGCGCCGCGGGCGTCTCCCCGGGATCGGTGTCGGTGGGGATGGTGCAACCGGCGAGCGCACCCGCGGCGGCCACGCCGACCACCAGTGCGCGCAGGCGGGGTGCCGGGCGCCGATCAGTACAGGTAGACCCGTGCATCGTTTCCTCCCGTGCACACCACCGGCGCCGATCCGCTGCATTTCATCGTGTAGGTGTCGCCGGTGACCGGGCTGACCGCCTCGACGGTCACCGGGCCGTCGCGGTCGGGCTGCTGCAGGTAGGCGATGCGCACCTCCTCGGCGAAGGGGCAGCTGGTGGTTCCGGAGCGGGCCCCGACGTTGGGCAGTTCGATCCCGTCCTCGTCCTCCGCGCACAGGTCCACGCCGGAAGGCAGCCGGACCGGCCGTGTCGTAGTGGTGGTCGTCGTCGTGGTGGTCGTCGAGGACGACGAGGGGGTGGTCGTGGTCGTCGTGGTGGTCGACGAGGAGGAGCGCGGGCTGGACGACGGCCCGGTCGACAGCGGACTCGACGACGTCGATCCCGGGTTCAGCGGGTCCGACGTGCGGTACCCGTCGGCCGCGCGACGATCACCGGAGCCGCCGGTGTTGACCACGACGAGCACCACCACCAGGGCGATGATCGCCGCCGCCAGGGTCGCGATGACGATCAGCCACAGCAGCACCCGGCCGCCGCCCGGGCCGCCGTCGCCCGAGTCGCCGCCCGGTCCCCCTCCGCCCGGGCCGCTCGGCGGCGGGCCACCCGGACCACCCGGTCCGACCGGAGGCGGTGGGCCGGCCTGCCACGGCTCGGCGGGCCGGGGCAGGGCGGGCGCCCATCCGCCCTGCGGTCCGGGTCCGGGCGGCGGGCCCCACCCGGGTCCGCCCTGGCCCTGTCCCGGCCCCGCTCCGGTCTCGTCCCACGGCTGCTGCGTCATCGTCTCGCGCCCCTGTCTCCCGCCCCTTGCGCGCGGCGGCCCGGCCCGGGCTGCGCGGGGCCGTATCGGTCTCGCCACTGATGAATCCGCACGATAGCGCACCGGTCCGACCGTTCCGGTCTGCCCGTTCCCGGCCCCGCCGGGGCGCGGCCGGGAACGGGCAGGAGCGGAGGCGGGTCAGTCCCGCCCGGCCGGTGCCGCAGACTGCGGGCCGCGCGCCAGCCGCGACGGCCACCACACCGCGCGCCCGAGCCCGACGGTGGCGGCCGGCACCAGCAGGGAGCGCACCAGGAAGGTGTCGACGAGCACTCCGAAGGAGACGATGAACGCGATCTGGGCCAAAAACAGCAGCGGCAACACGGCCAGGGCGCCGAAGGTCGCGGCCAGCACCAGTCCGGCCGAGGTGATCACCCCGCCGGTGACCGCCAGGCCCCGGCGCACGCCCTCCCGGGTGCCGTGGTGCCGCGCCTCCTCGCGCACCCGGGTCATCAGGAAGATGTTGTAGTCCACCCCGAGGGCGACCAGGAACACGAACGAGAACAGCGGCACGGTCGGGTCCGCGCCGGGGAAGCCGAACACGTGGGTGAACACCAGCGCCGACACCCCGAGGGCAGCGCCGTAGGACAGCACCACCGAACCGAGCAGCAGCAGCGGGGCCACCAGGGCGCGCATGAGCAGGGCGAGCAGCACGAACACCACGGCGAGCACCACCGGGACGATCACCGCCCGGTCGCGCGCCGCGGTGTCCTGGGTGTCGAGCTGGAGTGCGGTGGTCCCGCCGACCAGGGCGCGGGCATCGGGCACCTCGTCCACGGCCGTGCGCAGCCGGCGCACCGTGTCCTCGGCCGCATCGGAGTCGGGCGCATCGGTCACCGTCGCCTGGATCTGCACCCGCCCGTCCACGGTCTGCGGGTCGGCCCCGGGCGGGCCGGTGGTGACGATCCGCGTGCTGCCCGGCTCCACCCCGTCCGTGCCGTCGACCGCCGCGCGGACCTGCGCGCCCGCGGCCCGGTCGGCGAAGATCACCACCGGGGCGCCGGCACCGGCGGGAAAGTGCGCGGACAGCGCCTCCTGGCCGCGCGCCGAGTCGACCTCGGTGAGGAAGAAGTCCGAGCGCGGCACCCCGTCGGCGTCGAGTTGCGGGGCGAAGGCGGCGGCGATCACCAGCACGGCCGCGGTCACCGTCCACACCGCGGTGTGTCGGCGCACCACCACATCGGCGACCTTCCACCAGGCGCCGCGCCGGGCCGCCGGCCGGTCCGCCGCCGCACGCACCGCCGCGGGGCGGGCCGGCCAGAACGCGACCCGGCCCAGCAGCACCAGCACCGCCGGCAGGAAGGTGATCGAGGCCAGCAGTGCGGCCGCGATGCCGATCGCGGCGACCGGGCCCAGGCTGCGGTTGGAGTTCAGGTCCGACAGCAGCAGGCACAGCACCGCGACGATCACCGTGCCGGCCGAGGCGGCGATCGGTTCGATCACCGCCCGCCAGGCCCTGCGCATCGGGGCGACGACTCCGTCGCCGGCGGCGAGTTCCTCCCGGTAGCGGGCCACCAGCAGCAGCGCGTAGTCGGTGGCCGCGCCGAACACCAGGATGAACAGGATGCCCTGGCTCTGCCCGTCCAAGGTCAGCGCACCGGCCGAGGCGAGCCCGTAGACGGCGGCGCCGGCCAGTACGAGAGCGAGCACCGCGCTGATCAGCACCGCCAGCGGCAGCAGGGGGCTGCGGTAGACCACGACCAGGATCACCGCGACGACACCGCCGGCGACCAGCAGCAGCAGGCCGTCGATCCCGGCGAAGGCGGCGCTGAGGTCGGCGGCCTGCCCGGCCGGGCCGGTCACCAGCATCGACAGTCCCGCCGGGGCGATGCGGTCGATCTGTGCGCGCAGGTCGCGCACCGCCTGTTTGGCATCGGCCGCATCGACCGGCAGCACCAGTTGCCCGGCCGCACCGTCCGGGGCCGGGGCGGGCGGCGGGCCCGGTGCGGCGACGTCTTCGCGCTGCGCCCAGTCGGCCAGGTCGGACAGCAGGTCCAGATCGGCCTCGGTCACCTCGTCGCCGCCGCGGGTGGCGATGACGATCGCCGGCACCTGCTCGGCATCGGCTGCACGCCGCTGCAGTTCGGCGACCTGTGTCGACTCCGCGCTGGCCGGTAGGAAGCTCGCCTGGTCGTTGGTCTGCACCCCGGCCAGGGCGCCGATCAGCGGGCCGCCGGCCCCGCCGATACCCAGCCAGACGATCACCACGACCGCGGGCAGCAGCCAGCGCCACACCCGGGTCCGTCCGGGCCGCGCGGGGGCCGCTGCGGTGGGCTCCATACCCGTCTCCTTCACAGGGCGGGTTCAGTCCCGCGCGAGCACGGCGGCGCGGGCGTGTTCGACCCCGTCGACGACGAACCACACGCCGATCCGGTCGGCGCCGGTCTCGACCGCGATCTGCACCTGCGCGTCGGGGGCGATGGGCTTGAGGTATTCGATCACCGCGCGGTGCGGACGGTCGCGCAGCGCGGGCGTCCGGGCCAGCAGTCCTTCGATCACTTCGAGATACACCGCGTTGTTCAGGTGCTGCATCATGTCGATGTCGGTGCTGCGCAGCGGGAAGTGCTCCGTCGTCGCCCCCTCGGACACCGGGTCGGGCAGCAGGGCGCGCCAGCGCAGCCGGTTCTGGCGGGTGTGCGCGACCAGATCGGCCTCGAGCTCCTCGCTGATGCGCGCGGGCATGCCGGTGTCGGGATCGAACTTGATCCAGAAGGCCTCGGTCTCGATCCGTCCGCCCGCCTCGTCGGTCAGGTCGGCGCGCATGGTCGCCCACCGGGTCGACATCGCCGAGCACCAGCGGCGCAACTCGATCGTCGCGCCGCGCCGGATCGGGGCGACGGCGTCGATGACGGTGCGCCGCACCACCCACACCCCGTCGGTGGCGGTCAGCCCGAGCTCGTCGATGTGGTCGGTGGCCGCGTCCTGGAGGTAGCGGGCCACCGCGTCCAGGCGGAGGCGTTCGTCGCGGTCGCAGTCGCCGGTGCGCACGCTGCGGGTGCGCCGATAGCCCGGCCCGGTGCCCGGCAGCGGCTGCATCGGCCCGTCGACACCGACCACCTCGTCGATCGGCTGCTGCCCGGCAGTCATGCGCCGGTCCCGGGACGGGGCCGCAGCGCGACCGGGGTGTCCAGGTGGGCGGCGAAGCGCGTGCGCACCGTCTCGTCCATCGGCCAGGGCCGGCCGGTCTGCGGATCGATCAGCACCATCACCGCCTCGGCGCGCACCACCGGCCCGGTACCGGCGGCCGGGTCCTCCCGGTAGACCTCCATGCACACCGTCGCCGAGGAGGTGCCCAGGTGGCCGAGCCAGAAGGTGATGTGCAGCGGGTCGACGGCGTAGAAGATCTCGTCGACGTATTCGATGGTCTGCTGGGCGATGAGCATCTCGATGCGCCCGTCGAGCACCTCGAGCAGGCCGCCGTGGAAGCCGCGCCGCGCCCCGTCCGGGTGGCCGAGGAACAGTGCGCGGCCCTCCTCCAGGATGCGCACCACCGAGGCGTTGCCGACGTGCATCGCCGGGGTCAGGTCGTCGATGCGCACCGGCACCTGCACGGTGACCTTCGGCCCGCCGGCGCTCATCGTGCCCTGCGCAACAGCACGACCGAGTCGGTGAACTCGGTGGTCCCGCTGTGGTGCCCGGCGGCGGTGCGGGTGCGGGTCTCGGCGGTGACGGTCTCCCACTCCGGCGCTGCGAACAGGGCCGTGACGTCCTCGGGGGTGTACAGCCGGTCGGCCGGCGGTCCCGGCACCCCGGTCTCGGCGTGCACCGGGTGGTGGGCGACCACCAGCAGCAGCCCGCCCGGGGCGACCGCGGCGGCGAAGCGGCGCAGCGCGACCGTGCGCTCGGGCTCGGCCAGCTGGAAGAACTGCACGTTCACCAGGTCGAACCCGTCGGCCGGGGCCTGCCAGGCGAGCAGGTCCGTCTGCACCCACTCCACCTCGACCCCGGCCTGGTCGGCGTGGGCGCGCGCCCGTTCGAGCGCGACGGACGAGATGTCCGCCCCGGTGACCCGCCAGCCGCGGCGGGCCAGCCAGATCGCGTCCGCGCCCTCCCCGCACCCGATGTCGACGGCCGTGCCGGCTTCGACTTCGGCGATCTCGGCCACCAGCTGCGGATTGGGTTCACCGCTCCACAGCCGATCGCTCTCGCCGTAGCGGGCATCCCAGAACTCGGGAGTGGACGGATCGTCTGCCGCGCCGGACGCGGAGGTCACCGGGGTGTCATCGGTCATGCCGTACAGATTGGCACACCGCGGACGATCGCGTCAGGCCCCGCCACCGGCGAGCCGATCGGCGAGTGTGCGGGCGAATCCGGCCGGATCCTCGGGCTCGCCGCCCTCGGCGATCACCGCCAGGGTGTAGACCAGCTCCGCGGTCTCGGCCAGCTGTCCGGACTGCGGGTCCTCGGTGAACATCTGCTCCATCGCCGCGGTCAACCGGTGCGCGGGGTTGAGCTCCAGGATCCGCTTGACCGGCGGCACCTCCTGGCCGGAGGCGCGCAGCATCCGCTCGAGCGCCGGGGTGATGTCGTAGTCGTCGCCGACCACGCAGGCGGCCGACTCGGTGAGCCGGTGCGACAGCCGCACGTCCTTGGTCTTGTCGGCCAGCAGTTCGGTGAGCCGGCCCAGCAGCCCGGCGAACCGCTCGTCGGTCTCGGCGTCGGCGGTCTCGTCCTGCGGATCCAGGTCGACCGCGCCCTTGGCGATCGAGCGCAGCGGCAGATCCCGGTAGGTGCCCACGTGCTCGACCCACACCTCGTCGACCGGGTCGGTGAGCACCAGCACCTCGATGCCGCGCGCCCGGAAGGCCTCCATGTGCGGGGAGGCCTCCACCTGGGCCCGCGAGGAGCCGGCCAGGTAGTAGATCGCCTCCTGCTCCTCGCCCATCCGGCCCACGTACTCGGCGAGGGTGGTCAGATCCGCGGCGGCGTCGTCCCCGGCCTCGGTGTCGGCGGCCGCGGTGTCGGTCGCAGCCGCATCGGTGTCGGTGTCGGCCGGGCGCCCGGTGGAGGCGGCGAGCAGCAGATCCAGGATCGCCTCCCGGTTGTCCGCATCGGAGATCAGCCCCTCCTTGAGCACCGCGCCGAAGCCGGCCCAGAAGGTGCGGTAGTCCTCGGGGCGGTCGTCGCGCAGGCCGGCCAGCACCGACAGCACCCGGCGCACCAGGCGGCGCCGGATCGCGGCCAGGCGGCGGTCCTGCTGGAGGACCTCGCGCGAGACGTTCAGCGACAGGTCCTCGGCGTCGACCACACCGGAGACGAAGCGCAGGTACTCGGGCATCAGCTCCGGGCACTCGTCCATGATGAACACGCGCTTGACGTACAGCGCGACACCGTGGCGGCGCTCGGTCTGGAACATCTGCATCGGCGGCTGCGACGGCAGGAACAGCAGCGCCTTGTATTCGAAGGTGCCCTCGGCGGCGAAGGGGATCACCTCCAGCGGGGTGTCCCAGGCCTTGGCCACGTGCCGGTAGAACTCGGTGTACTCCTCGTCGGTGACCTCGGCGCGCGGGCGGGTCCACAGCGCCTTGGCCGTGTTGAGGGTGACGGTCTCCTCGGTCGGGGAGCCGGGCTCCTCGCCCTCGGCCGGCGGCGGGGCCGGCACGGTGCGCACGGTGCGGATCGGCCAGGAGATGAAGTCGGAGTAGCGGCGCACGATCTGCTCGAGCACCGCGGTGTCGGTGTAGTCGAGCAGGTGGTTCTCCACGTCCACCGGCTTGAGGTGCAGGGTGACCGCGGTGCCCTGGGGCGCGGACTCGAGCGTCTCGATGGTGTAGGTATCGCCGCCGTCGGAGCGCCAGCGGGTCGCCTCGGTCTCGCCCGCCTTGCGGGTGACCAGGGTGACCTCGTCGGCGACCATGAAGGCCGAGTAGAAGCCGATGCCGAACTGACCGATCAGCGCCTCGGGCGAGGCCGCGTCCTGCGCCTCGGCCAGCGCCGCGCGCAGCTCCCCGGTGCCCGAACGGGCGAGCGTGCCGATCAGGTCCACGACCTCATCCCGCGACATGCCGACACCGTTGTCGCGCACGGTCAGGGTGCGCGCCTCGGCGTCGGTCTCCAAGGTGATGTGCAGGTCGGAGGTGTCGACCTTCAGGTCCTTGTCGCCGAAGGCCGCCAGCCGCAGCTTGTCGAGCGCATCCGAGGCGTTGGAGATCAACTCCCGCAGGAAGGTGTCCTTGTCGGAGTAGATCGAGTGGATCATCAGATCCAGCAGCTGCTTGGTCTGCGCCTGAAAACGCAGTTCCTCCACGGGCCCGGTCATCTTCCCGGCCGCTCCTTTCCGCTCCGGTCGCGGACCGTGCCGCGACACCGCTTTCGGCAGGCGATGATAGCCGCGCCGCCCGACACCGCGGCGTACCGGCTCCGGGGCTGGTCACACCATTGACAGCGCTGCTCCCGCCCGGAAACAATCAGCTCAGCCGACGCCGCATGAAGGTCGGCCGCCGCCTCCTCGTCAGAAAGGCCTGCCCACCGTGCAGTTCCTCGATTTCCTGTGGTTGATCATCGTCGCCTTCGCCTTCCTGGCGTACCTGATGCTGCTGTGGACGATCCTGACCGACCTGTTCCGCGACCACGATCTGAGCGGTTGGGCCAAGGCCGTGTGGGTGGTGTTTTTGTTCATCATCCCGCTGCTGACCTCGCTGGTGTACCTGATCGTGCGCGGCGGCGGCATGGCCAAGCGGGCACAGGTCGCCGAGCAGGCCTTCGAGACCGCCCAGCAGGACTACATCCGGTCGATCGCCGGCACCTCCCCGACCGCGCAGATCGCCGAGGCCAAGGCGCTGCTGGACTCCGGCGCCATCACCGAGAGCGAGTTCGAGCACCTGAAGAACCGCGCGCTGTCCTGACCGTCCCCCCACTCCGCCCCGCCGCCCGAGCGCCCGCTCCACGCGGCCTGTCACCGAGGTGAGAACCGTGAGCGATCTGTTCAAGAAGATCACCCCCGCCCAGTGGCTGGGGGCGGTCATCGCCGTCCTGGCGCTGATCTTCGTGCTGACCAACCGGCAACACACCAGCGTGACAATCTACGGCCTGGGAGTGGAGGGGCCGACCTGGCTGATCCTGCTGGTCGTGCTGCTGATCGGCTGGGTGACCGGGATCCTGATGGGGCGCAGCCGCTACCGGCACAAGTAGTTCCGTCTCTCCGCCACCGCGCCCCGGCTTCGGTGCCGGCGGACGCCGCCTCCGTGCCGGGACGGGCGGGAATCTGAAAAACGGCCCACTACCTGGCCGGATCATGGACGGCCGTGCCGCTCCACTCGCCTCCGCGTATACCCGATCGCGCACCGATTACACGCTTTCGGCTTGTGACCTGCGACCGATCGCCCTACGGTCAGAGATCGGCCACAGACCACGAGCACACGCGCAGCCCGCGTCCACCGAGCCCGATGGCCGTACCCGGTGGACGTAGGCCATGACTGCGCGCACCGACGAGGAGCTGACCGTATTGCGTTCCGTAACCGAAGCGTGGAGGGGGCTGCGTAAGCCCGTCTTCATCCCCGCTTCCATCATCATCATCGCACTGATCGTCTTCTCGATCGTGTTCTCCCAGGTGCAGGGCAGCGAGAAGGCCGCCGAAGCATTCGTCGACCTGCGCGACGCCATCGGCGACGGCATCGGCTGGTGGTACGTGCTCGCCGGCACGATCTTCGTGATCTTCGCCCTGTACTGCGCGTTCAGCAAGGTCGGCAACATCAAGCTCGGCCGCGACGACGACGAGCCGGAGTTCTCCACCGTCTCCTGGTTCGCGATGCTGTTCTCGGCCGGCATGGGCATCGGTCTGGTCTTCTACGGCGTGGCCGAACCGCTGTCGCACTACCTGTTCCCGCCGGAGAACGGCGCGGCCGAGGCCGGCACCGATGCGGCGGCCAACCAGGCCATGGACCTGACCATGTACCACTGGGGGCTGCACGCCTGGTCGATCTACGTGGTCATCGGCCTGGGCATCGCCTACATGACCTACCGCAAGGGGCGCCCGCTGTCGGTGCGCTGGCTGCTCGAGCCGCTGCTGGGCCGCAAGCGCGTCGAGGGCCCGATCGGACACGCCGTCGACGTCATCGCGATCGTCGGCACCCTGTTCGGCATCGCGACCTCGCTGGGCTTCGGTGTCCAGCAGATCTCCGCCGGCCTGAGCTACCTGGGCTGGCTGGAGGTCAACAACTGGATCACGGTGATCATCGTCGCCGTGGTCACCGGCCTGGCCACCCTGTCGGTGGTCTCGGGTGTGACCAAGGGTCTGAAGTGGCTGTCGAACATCAACATGGGCTTCGCCGCCGTGCTGGCGATCTTCGTGCTGCTGCTCGGCCCCACCCTGTTCCTGCTGCAGGCCTGGGTGCAGAACATGGGCGGCTACATCTCCGAGCTGCCGTCAGTGTCGCTGGCGACCTGGCCCTGGGCCGGGGACGACACCTGGGCCAACGGCTGGACCATCTTCTACTGGGGCTGGTGGATGAGCTGGGCGCCGTTCGTCGGCATGTTCATCGCCCGCATCTCCCGCGGGCGGACGATCCGCCAGTTCGTGCTCGGCACGATCATCGCCCCGACCCTGATCGCCACCGTGTGGTTCACCATCTTCGGCGACTCGGCGATCAAGCGGCAGAAGGAGCACGGCGACGTCGCACCCGACGGCGAACTGGACATGAACACCTCGCTGTTCGAGCTGCTGAACTCCATGCCGCTGGCGACCATCACCTCGCTACTGGCCGTGATCGTGGTCGTGTTCTTCTTCGTCACCTCCTCGGACTCGGGCTCGCTGGTGATCGACATGCTCGCCACCGGCGGCGACATCGAGACCCCGAAGGTCACCCGCGTGTACTGGGCGGTGCTCGAGGGCACGGCGGCCGCGGTGCTGCTGGTCGTCGGCGGCACAGGGTCGCTCACGGTATTGCAGACCGCGTCGATCGCCACGGCCGTACCGTTCTCGATCGTGCTGATACTGGCGGTGATATCGCTGCTCAAGGCCTTCCGCTACGACGTGAAGACCTCGCCGCAGTACGTGCGGGTCACCACGCCGGGCGGCGGCCCGGTCATCCCGACCGCCGGCACCGCGGCAGAGCCCGCGGCCGAGCGCGACGACCGGACGATCGAGACCGGTTCGACCGCACCGCCGACCACGCCGCGCCGGATGGCCGGTTTCTCGGCGACCTTCGCGGGCCTGGACCGCGATCCGCAGCCGGTGACCACCCCGGTCGCCGCGGACTCGATGCTCATCGCGGTGGAGAACATCCCGGCCGATCAGCTCGACCGCGACCCGGAGACCGGGGCGGTGGCCGTCGCGCACGGCGCCGGACCGGTCGACCCGCTGGGCGGGGAGTTCTTCGACACCCCGGAGTTCGCCCAGTCGGCGGAGGGGCAGGCCTACGCGGCCAGCCATCCGGAGTACGACCTGGAGGAGGCCGCCGGCGGCTCCGGCGGCTCCGGCGGCTCCGCGGAGGACTCGTCCGACGAGTCCTGACCGACCCACCGGTACCGGGCCGGGGCGATCGTCGCCTCCCTGCACAGGGAGCGCGGTGGTCGCCCCGGCCCGTTTTCCGCCTCGGTGAGAGTGCACGTCGGGCTACGCGGCCCGACGTGGGATACTCGCCACCGTCACCTGCCGCCGGACCTTCGGAAGAGGACCGGCAGGCGTGCGAGAAACGACCCCGATCATCTAGTGAGGTCATTGATGTCCACCGCCGCTACACCGGCCATCGAAGGCTGGTTCACCACCGGGGCCGAGCCCCGGCTGATCGGCACGAAATGCACCACCTGCGGGAACCTGTCGTTCCCCCGTGCCACGACCTTCTGCCCCAACCCGGCGTGCGCCGGCACCGAGTTCACCGACACCGAGCTGTCGCGCACCGGCACCGTGTGGTCGTACACCGACGCCCAGTACCAGCCGCCGGCCCCCTACATCCCGGCCGCCGACCCCTATGAGCCGTTCGCGCTCGCCGCGGTCGAGCTGCCCGAGGGCATCGTCGTGCTCGGCCAGGTCGCCGACGGCTACGGCGTGGACGACCTGACCGTCGGCGCCGAGGTCGAACTGGTCGTGGAGACCCTGTACACCGATGAGACCGGGGAGCGCACCATCTGGCGCTGGAAGCCGGTCACCGCCGATTCCGAGGGGAGCAAGGCATGAGCAACGATGTCGCGATCGCCGGTGTCGGCATGCACGCGTGGGGCAAGTGGGGCAAGCCCTTCGTCGAATACGGCGTCGTCGCCGCGCGGGCCGCGCTGGCCGACGCCGGCATCGACTGGCAGGACGTGGACCTGATCGTCGGCGGGGAGACGGTGCGCTCGGGCTACGCCGGCTACGTCGCCGGCGCCACCTTCGCGCAGGCGCTCGGCTGGAACGGCGCCCGGGTGGCCACCTCCTACGCCGCGTGCGCCACCGGCGCCCAGGCGCTGGACACCGCGCGTGCCCGCATCCTGGCCGGGATGAGCGAGGTCGCCGTCGTCGTCGGCGCCGACACCACCCCGAAGGGCTTCCTGGCCCCGGTGGCCGGTGAGCGCTGGGACGACCCGGACTGGCTGCGCTTCCGCCTGATGGGCATGACCAACCCGGCCTACTTCGCGCTCAACGCCCGTCGCCGGATGGACCTGTACGGGGCCACCAACGAGGACTTCGCTCAGGTCAAGGTCAAGAACGCCAAGCACGGCCTGGCCAACCCCTATGCGCGCTACCGCAAGGAGGTTTCGGTCGACGACGTGCTGGCCTCTCCGGTGGTGTCCAACCCGCTGCACCTGCTCGACATCTGCGCCACCTCCGACGGCGGCGCGGCCGTGGTGCTGGTCTCCGACGCCTACGCCAAGCGCAACGGGCTGACCGATCTGGTCCGCATCTCCGCGATCTCCACGGTCACCCCGACCTTCCCGCAGACGATCATGGACATGCCGAACTTCTCCACCGACTCGGCGAACGTGGTGCCGGCGCCGAAGCGCACGTTCAAGGAGTCGATCGGCGACGCCGCCTACGAGGAGGCCGGCATCTCCCCGTCGGACGTCGACGTGGCCGAGGTCTACGACCTGTCGACCGCGCTCGAGCTGGACTGGATCGAAGACCTCCAGCTGGCCGAGCGCGGCACCGCGGAGGAGCTGCTGCGCGCCGGGGACACCACCATCGGCGGGCGCATCCCGGTCAACCCGTCGGGCGGTCTGGCCTGCTTCGGTGAGGCCGTGCCCGCGCAGGCGCTGGCCCAGGTGTGCGAGCTGACCTGGCAGCTGCGCGGACAGGCCGAGGGTCGTCAGGTCGAGGGCGCGAAGGTCGGCATCACCGCCAACCAGGGCCTGTTCGGCCACGGCTCGTCGGTGATCGTGCGCAAGTAGCGCGCCGCGGGCGCCGCCCGCCCACCGCCTCGATGCCCCGGATCCGCTGCGGATCCGGGGCATCGGCCGTCTGTGGGGTGTTCCTTCCGTGCCCGCCGAGGCCCGCTGCTGTGCGAGTCCGGCCCCGGGGTCGGCGGGCGTCTATAGGCTGGAATCGACCCGTCCGAGAAGGAGGATCCATGGCGCACACCGACATCCCCGGCCGCGACGAGATCGTCGACCTGGCCGATACCGCAGGACCCGTCTGCATCTCGATCTACACCCCCACCGATCATGCGGTGACCGATCACGACCGGCTGCAGCTGGAGTTCTCCGCGCAGGTCAAGTCCGCGCTGGAGCAGATCGACGACGCCGAGGTGCGCGCCGCACTGGCCCGTTCGCTCGAAGAGCTGACCGAGTGGCCCGAGTTCTGGCGTTTCCAGTCCCGCACCCTGGTGGTGCTGGCCACCACCGAGCGGGTGCGCACCTACCGGCTGCCCAACCGGCTGCCCGCGGTCACCGAGGTCGGCGACCGGTTCTATCTCAAGCCGATGCTGCGCACCACGACCTTCCCGCAGTCGGCCTTCGTGCTCGCCCTGTCGGAGAACGACGCGCGGCTGGTGCACGTGTTCGCCGATCAGGAGCCGACGGTGATCGACACCCCGGACATGCCCGGCGGGGTCGAGGAGTTCATCGGCCGGGAGGATCCGGCCGGCGGGGTGCCGCGGCGCCGACTGCACGCCGCCGACAGCCGCAAGCTGCGCATCCGCCAGTACGCCCGCGCCGTGGACCACGCGCTGCGGCCGGTGCTGCGCGGCTCCGGTCTGCCGCTGGTACTGGCCGCGGCCGAGCCGACCGCCTCGATCTTCCGGGCCGCCAACAGCTATCCGGAACTGCTCGATCAGGGCATCGAGGGCAACCCGGAGGCGCTCACCCCGGCCGAGCTGGCCGCGCAGGTGCGCACGGTGCTCGACAACCACTACCGCGACGAGCTGTTCGAGATCCGCAAGACCTTCGCCGACCGGCAGGGGCAGGGTCGCGCGGTGTCCGATGTGGCCGACGCCGCCAAGGCCGCCACCTACGGGGCGGTGTCCGATCTACTGGTCAACTTCGAGGCGCTCGTGCCGGGCACGATCGATCCGGAGACCGGCACGGTGACCTTCACTGAGCAGAACGGCGCCGACGAATACGGTGTGGTCGACGAGATCGCCCGCCGCGCCCTGCTGTCGGGCGCCACCGTGCGCGCGGTCCGCGGGGAGGACATGCCCAACGGGGAGGCCGGACAGGTGGCGGCGCTGCTGCGCTACCCGGTCTGACCCGGCCGGGTCTACAGCCCGCCCGCCGGGGCGTGATCGCCGCCTGGAAGAGTGACGATCCGCGCCCCGGTTCCCGCCGCGGCGGACCAACGACAGGGGATCAGCAGTGTTTTGGGTCGGAATCGCCGTCGCCAGCGGTGCGGCGGTGTCCTATGGCGTGTCCACCGTCCTGCGGTACATGGGGGCGCAGCACGTCGATCAGGACCAGGACGGGCAGGCACCCGGTCTGGCGTCGACCGCGCGCACGTTCGTCACCCCGCAGTTCCTGCTGGGCACACTGTTCCTGCTGCTCGGTTTCGCCGGGGGTGCGGCCGCGGCCCGGTTCCTCCCGCTGTTCCTGGCCCAGACCATCGTGGCCGCGAACCTGGTGGTGACCGCGCTACTGGGGGCGGTGCTGCTGGGCAACCGCATCTCGCGCACCGGCTGGGCGGCGATCGGCCTGGTCATCGGGTCGCTGGCCGCGATGGGTTTCTCGGCCGCCAAGCAGGGCGACGGCGGGCACGGGACGGGTTTCCAGGCTCTTCCGGTTTCAGAGTGCGTGGATGCGTTCGTGGAGCTGGCCGGAGTGGATCAGGGACCGCAAGATGTAGTGGGTCAGGTTCCGGAAGCCCAGGGCGATGCCACGCAGGTGTTCGAGCCGGCCGTTGATCGCCTCGACGGGCCCGTTCGATAGCCCCGTGTCGAAGTAGGCGAGGATCTCGTGGCGTCGCCTCCAGAGGCTGCGGCCGAGCTGGGCGAGCTCACGCAGGCCGGAGGGGACGCCGGTGTGGATGCGCTTGAGCAGCTTGAACATCGCGATCTTGCCCGCCCGCCGGTCAGGGTTCTCGTAGGCGTCGATCAGCTCCTGATAGGTCTGATGGACGACCTCGACCGCGACGTGCGTGTCCTCGGCGGCCAGGGCGGCGTGCAGGCGGATCTTCTGCTTGTCGGTCAGCAGGTCGGTCCGGGTGAGTAGCAGTCTGCGGATTCCGTAGAGCGGGTCGCCTGACCTGCCACGATGCCCAGTCGTCTCCTGTTGGACGCGTTGGCGGCACAGGTTCATCTTCTGGGCTGCCAGGTGCACGACATGGAAGGGATCCATCACCGTGCGTGCCTGCGGAATCGCGTCGGCGGCGGCGCGGTGGTAGCCGGCGAACCCATCCAGTGCGATGCGCTGGATCCGTGACCGAAAGTTCGGATCCTGCCTGGCAAGCCAGGTCTCCAGCGCGGCTGCGGAACGTCCGGGCACCATGTCCAGCAGCCGGGCGGGGCCGGTGCCGTCGATCACTGGGGTCAGGTCGACGATGACGGTGACGAAGCTGGCGGCGCCTTGGCCGCGGCAGTGTTTCCACTTGTGCTCATCGACCCCGAGATAGCGCACGTCGCTGAGGTGTCCGGGCTGGTCATAGACGAGATCTTTCACTGCGGACAGGGCGAGGTCGTTGGTCAGATCCCAGCCGATACCCAGGGCCTTGGCAACCGCGGCGATCGACATCTTGTCGACCGCCAACCGTTGCAGGATCCAGCGGGTCACCCGCCGGGTGGTCGAGGCCCCATCGTCGGCCGCCGCCGGCAAGGACTGGCGGAAGATCGAGACCGGACAGGTCTCGTTGTTGCAGGTGAACCGGGGTACGCGGACTCGCAGACGCACCGGATGGCCAGCGATCGGCAGGTCGGTGAGTACGCGGGTGACGTGGTCCCGCAACGCGCCGGGCTCACCGCAGCGGCGGCAAGTCGGGTCGTGCGCGACCGGTCGGCAGTCGATCCAGGTGAAGCGTTCGTCGATCGCGGCGTCGGTGATCGTCAAGCCGAGTTCGACCGTCCGGCAGATCGTGTCGGCGACAAGGTGCGTAGGCTGCAAAACGGGTCCTGTGGTGGTCGGAGAAGGCGTCGAGAACCTTCATCCTGGCACCGCAGGACCCGCCTACATGTAGTGGTCCCGGCCGACCCTGCCAGTCACTGCGCTACGCACTCCGGAACCGGGAGAGCCGGTTTCCACTGGACGTTGCTGGCCATCACGGTCGGGCTGTCGGTGATCGGGATCGTGGCCACCCACCGGCTGGGTCGGCGCGGCGGACTGGTCGGCGGTGCGTTCGCCGGCGTCATGTTCGGTCTGATCGCGATCGGGGTGCGCGTGCTCGACGGGCTGGCCCCGTTCGATCTGCTGACCCTGATCTCCGATCCGGCGGCCTGGACGATCGCGGTGGCCGGCTCGGTCGGCTTCTATCTGCAGACGGTCGCCCTGCAGGTCGGCCAGGTCAACCCGGTGACCGCGATGCTGGTGGTCGGCGAGGTCGCGATCCCGGGCATGGTGGGCATCCTGTTCCTCGGCGACACCGCCAAGCACGATCTGGGCTGGCTGGCCTACACCGCCTTCGCCACCGCGGTGGTCGGTGCCGTGCTGGTTGCCCTGTTCAGCGGCGACGAGGGCGGCGGCGACAAGGGCGGCGCGGCCGGCGCCGCCACCGATACGGACGTGCCGGCTCCGGCGCAGGGCACGGCCGCGCAGGGCTGAGTACCGCGCCCGGGGCCGGTCGGGTCAGGCCTGGGCGCCGGTGCGCAGCCGTAGCGCGCGGCGCTGGTGGTCGCGCTGTTCGGCGATCAGTCGGCGCAGCGCGGCCGGGGCCTGCGGATGGGCGTCCCACCACCGGTCGACCGCCGCCGTGTCGTCGGCGTCGGGGTAGAGCCCGATCACCAGCCGGCGTGCGATCTCGATGCTGCGGGTCGACCACAGTCCGGTCAGCGCCGCGAAATAGTCCTCGTCCCTGCTCGCCCACGCCGCGCGGCGATCCCCGGTGCGCAGGCCGGCGATGATCGCGTCGAGCTCGTCGTTGGTCAGCGCCGTATCGGTCATCGCCCGCTCCCATGCGGCGGTGAACTGCTCTGTGTCGGGCCGGGCGGCCAGCGCGCGCAGCCGGGCGATGCGCCCCGAGGCGGTGCGGTCGCGGCCGAGTTCGGCGTCGAGTTCGTCCTCGCCGGCCCGGCCCGCGGCGACCAGGGCGGTCAGCATCGACCAGCGCAGGTCCTGATCCGGCACCGCACCGTCCTGCCCGCCGCTCGGGGACAGCATCGCGAGGATCTCGTCGGCCTCGCCGGGCGCGGTGGCGGCCGCGGTCGCCCAGGCGCGTGCCCAGGCCAGGCGCAGCCCGCCGGCCGGCGCCGCCGCCATCGCCTCCCGGCACACCTGTGCCCAGCGGGGGCGCCACCGGTCGCGCGCGGCGGCCGGCAGATAGCGGGTGATCGCGAACTCGGCGTGGGCCAGCACCGAGGCCAGCAGTCCGTCGCGCGTCTCGCCCGGGGCGTGCCGGGCGACGATCTCCAGGTAGCGCTCCACCGGCAGGTCGCCGTCGCGGGCGGCGTCCCACAGCCCCGCCCACACCAGGCCGCGGGCGAGCACCGGACCGATGTCCGACAGCCGGGCCTCGGCGGTGGCCAGCGAGTCCTCATCGAGCCGGATCTTGGCGTAGGTCAGGTCGTCGTCGTTGACCAGGTGCAGCGGCGCCTCGGGCAGCTCGATCGGGGTGCGCGCGGCCTGAAGGTCGATCTCGGTGCGCGCGATGCGCTCGAGTGTGCCGTCGGGGCCGGGGGCGTAGGAGCCGACGGCGATGCGGTGCGGGCGCGGATCGGTCTGGGTGATCTGCCACCGGTCGCCGCCCCGTTCCAGACGCAGGGTGGACATGCCGGTGGTCTTAAGCCAGGCCGCGGTCCACTCACCGAGGTCCCGGCCCGAGGCGCGTTCGAGGGCGACGAGCAGATCGTCGAGGGTGGTCGCGGCGAAGGCGTGGTCGGCGAAGTAGGCGCGCGCCCCGGCGAAGAAGGCGTCCCGGCCGACATAGGCGACGAGCTGTTTGAGCACGGCGGCGCCCTTGGCGTAGGTGATGCCGTCGAAGTTGAGTTTGGCCGCCTCCAGGTCGGTGATGTCGGCGACGATCGGGTGGGTGGTCGGCAACTGGTCCTGGGCGTAGGCCCAGGCCTTGCGTCGGTCGGCGAACGACACCCAGGCGTCGCGGTGTTCGGTGGCCTCGGCGCAGGCGAGCTGGCCCATGTAGTCGGCGAAGGACTCCTTGAGCCACAGGTCCTCCCACCAGCGCGGGGTGACCAGGTCGCCGAACCACATGTGCGCCATCTCGTGCAGCAGGGTCACCGCCCGGCCCTCGCGCTGGGCGGCGGTCGCCTCCCCGCGGAAGACGTAGGACTCGGTGAAGGTCACGCACCCCGGGTTCTCCATCGCGCCCAGGTTGTATTCGGGCACGAACACCTGGTCGTACTTGCCCCACGGATAGGGGTGGTCGAACGCCTCGTGGAAGAAGTCCAGGCCCTGGCGGGTGAGGGTGAGCAGTTCGCCTGCGTCCAGATGTTCGGCCAGTGAGGCGCGGCAGTACACCCCCAGCGGCACCTCGAGTTCTCCGCGGCGCCAGGTGCCGCGCACGCCGGTGTAGGGGCCGGCGACGATCGCGGTGAGAAACGTCGACATCGGCAGGGTGGGTGCGAACTCGGTCTGCACCGCCTCCGCGCCGACCTCGCGGCGGGCGAGCGCGGCGCGGTTGGACAGCACGGTCCAGTCGGCCGGCGCGGTGACCAGGAAGGTGAACGGCGCCTTGATGTCGGGCTGTTCGCAGCAGGGGAAGACCCGGCGCGCATCCGACGGCTCGTACTGGGTGTACAGGTA
>Ga0079226_10000660_pt1 | contig 24969 bp, 20 predicted proteins | sample Poulit2014_FD_76345 | JGI IMG/M metagenome (GOLD analysis project Ga0079226, IMG submission 76345) | Agricultural soil microbial communities from Georgia to study Nitrogen management - Poultry litter 2014 | ecosystem: Environmental > Terrestrial > Soil > Agricultural land | place: USA: Georgia...
GCTCTTTTTATTTTGTTTCCGGTTGCAATTTCATTTTCACTGCTTAGAATGATCCTTTTATAAAAATATTATCTATTCATTAAATCAAATCGAGAAAGTTATGCCGCAAATCGCAGAAAATCCATTTGTCCTTGTTGACGGTTCATCTTATTTATATCGTGCCTATCACGCTAATTTTCGTTTAGGATTATCCAATTCCGCCGGAGAACCGACCGGCGCAATGTATGGCGTATTAAATATGCTGAAAAGCCTCTTAAAAGAGGTTAATCCGACACATATCGCAGTGGTATTTGACGCAAAAGGGAAAACTTTCCGTGATGAAATGTTTGAACAATACAAATCACACCGTCCACCGATGCCGGAAGATTTACGCCAGCAAATCCAACCTCTTCATCAAATGATTGAAGCGTTGGGATTGCCTTTGTTGATTGTTGAAGGCGTTGAAGCGGATGATGTTATCGGCACCTTAGCCAAACAGGCTTCCGCAGCAGGGCGTGAAGTGTTAATCAGTACCGGCGACAAAGATATGGCGCAGTTGGTTGATGATAAAATTATGCTCATCAATACCATGACCAATACGTTATTGGATCGCGAAGGCGTAATTGAAAAATATGAAGTGCCACCGGAATTGATCATCGATTTATTGGCATTAATGGGCGACAGTTCGGATAATATTCCGGGCGTGCCTAGTGTCGGGAATAAAACTGCCGTAGCCTTGTTACAAGGACTTGGCGGTATTGCCGATATCTATTCGCAATTAGACAAAGTTGCCGATTTACCGATTCGCGGTGCAAAAAAATTGGCAGATAAACTCCTTGCCGGCAAAGAAGATGCCGATCTTTCCTATAAATTAGCGACCATTAAAACCGATGTGCCGTTAGACGTAACCTTTGAACAGCTGACATTACAGCCAGAAAACCGCGATCAATTAATCGAATATTATGCACGTTACGAATTTAAACGCTGGTTAAACGAACTGTTAAATGAAAACACGGTGAGCGCTGCACAAAATAGCAGCACGATGGTCAAAGCCACACCAAGCCGTGAAATTCAATCAAGCGCAATTAAGGTTGATCGTAGTCGCTATCAAACCATTTTAACGGAAGAACAGTTACAACAATGGCGTGAAAAATTAAGTAATGCCTCTCTATTTGCCATCGATACAGAAACCAATAGTTTGAATTATATGCAAGCAAAATTGGTCGGTTTATCTTTTGCGTTAGAGAATGGTGAAGCTGCCTATTTGCCGCTACAACATCATTATCTCGATTGTCCGCAACAACTTAGCTGGAAAACCGTGTTGGCGGAGTTAAAAACTGTGCTGGAAGATCCGAACATCAAGAAAGTCGGTCAAAATTTAAAATATGATTTAACCATTCTTGCCAGACACGGTGTTGAATTGCAAGGTGTTGTGTATGACACAATGTTGGAGTCTTATACATTAGACAGCACCGGTCGCCATAATATGGATGATTTAGCAAAACGTTTTTTACATCACGATACCATCCATTTTGAAGATTTGGCAGGTAAAGGCAAAGGTCAACTTACCTTTGATCAAATTGAAATTGATAAAGCTGCCGAATATGCAGCGGAAGATGCGGATGTTACCTTTAAACTTCATCAAGTTTTATGGCCACAACTGAATCAAACCCCAAGTTTAGTGAAACTCTTTACTGAAGTGGAACTGCCGCTTTCGCAAGTGTTAGCCAGAATGGAACGTAACGGCGTTTTGATCGACAGTGATCTACTTTATCAGCAATCACAGGAAATCAATGCCAGACTTATCCAATTGGAACAGCAAGCGCATCAACTTGCCGGACAAACATTTAATTTGGCTTCAACTAAACAGCTGCAAGAAATTCTGTTTGAAAAACTCGGTTTACCAGTGTTAAAGAAAACCCCTAAAGGTGCGCCCTCAACCAATGAAGAGGTGTTGGAAGAACTGGCTTATGAACACGAGTTACCAAAATTATTGGTTGAACATCGTGGTTTCAGTAAATTGAAATCGACTTATACCGATAAACTGCCGCAAATGATCGATCCGAATACCGGTCGTGTGCATACCTCTTATCACCAAGCAGTGACGATTACCGGACGCTTATCGTCATCTGATCCGAATTTACAAAATATTCCGACTCGGAGCGAAGAAGGCAGAAAAATCCGTCAGGCGTTTATCGCTCCGCAAGGCTTTAAAGTAGTTGCGGCGGACTATTCACAAATTGAGTTGCGCATTATGGCACATCTTTCCGCTGATGCCGGTTTGGCTTATGCCTTTTCGCACGGTTTGGATGTACACCGTTCGACCGCTGCTGAAGTGTTTGATGTGCCATTGGAGCAAGTCACTTCACAACAACGTTATCGTGCCAAAGCGATCAATTTCGGTTTAATTTATGGAATGAGTGCGTTCGGTTTGGCTCGCCAATTACAAATTCCTCGTAATGAAGCACAAACTTACATTGATCGTTATTTCCATCGTTATCCCGGCGTTAAACAGTTTATGAATGACATCCAAGAGAAAGCAAAACAGCAGGGTTACGTTGAAACATTATTAGGGCGCAGACTTTATTTACCTGAATTAAAATCAAGCAATGGAATGCGACGTAAAGCAGCGGAACGTGTCGCGATCAATGCGCCGATGCAGGGTACTGCCGCCGATATTATCAAAAAAGCAATGATCGATATTGATCGCTTTATTGCCGATAAAGACGATATTCGAATGATTATGCAGGTACACGATGAATTGGTCTTTGAAGTCAAAGAGGATAAAGTCGAATACTATGAAAAAATTATCAAGGATATGATGGAAAATGCCGTTAAATTAAGTGTTCCGCTTATTGTTGAAGTTAACTTTGGTGATAATTGGGATCAAGCTCACTAATTTCTTGATTTAAAAATAAAAAATTCAGGTTTCTTTTGAAACCTGAATTTATTTTCACTTTTAGAAAAACACTTAAAGAAGATATTCCGCCGCTTTCACAACAATTTTCACGGCATTCTCTTCGGTCGCTTTCATTGTCGCCTCATTAGGAATTTCTTGCTGTGTACGGTTAACAATTGCACCGGCAACCATACCGGCACGCAACCCTAACGCTGAACACATTGTAAACAGCGTTGCCGATTCCATTTCAAAATTCATCACATTGAGCTCTTGCCACTGCTTCAAAGAGCCGGCAAACTTACGCCAAACTTTACCGCTGTAAGTGTCATAACGCTCCTGCCCCGGATAGAAAGTATCCGATGAAGCCGTAATGCCGACATAAGTTTTATTCGGATTTAATTCTTGCGCTGCACGATAAAGTGCTGTGGTACATTCAAAATTCGCCACTGCCGGATACTCTAACGGCGCAAAGTGTTGGCTTGCACCATCCAAACGTACCGCACCGGTTGTGATCAACACATCACCGACATTAATATGCGGTTGAATCGCTCCCGTTGTGCCGATACGCAAAAAGGTACGTACCCCAAGCTGCGCCAACTCTTCAACGGCAATGGATACTGATGGACCGCCAATACCGGTGGAACAGACAACCACCGCTTTACCGTGCAAATAGCCGAGCCACGAAGTAAATTCACGTGTAGATACTAAAAATTTAGGGTTATCCAACAGCTTAGCAATAACAGGAACTCTTTCCGGTGCACCCGGCACAATGGCAAGGGTAGCGCCATCCAAATCTGTTTTCTTTAAGCCCAAATGAAACACATCAGACATACAGCCTCCTTATTTTATTTTTGTATGTTATGGTTTTATATCCCGGAGAATAGGATTTTGCATCGAGATCAAGGTTTCAGTCGATTGGATCTCATCAATCAGTTGAATTTTCGTTGCCAACACGTGGTGCAACTCTTCGATAGTATGTGTCATCACCTTGATAAATATTGAATAATTTCCGGTTGTGTAATAGGCCTCTACCACTTCATCAAAATCTTTCAGTTTTGCGATCACTTTTTCATAATCTTTCGCACTTTTCAGGATAATGCCGATAAAACAACAAACATCATAGCCTAAACGTCTTTCATTGATTTTAACTTTTGTGCCTTCAATAATACCGGACTGGCGCATCTTTTCGACCCGAACGTGAATCGTTCCCGGACTAACACCGAAATTTTTCGCCATTTCCGCATACGGAGTACGAGCGTCTTGCGTTAACACACGTAAAATCTGCTGATCCAAATGATCAATATTGGTAACTGGTTGCATATTCAGCCTTATAAGTAATGAAATGATTAGATAATATATAATTTATCGATATAAAAAATAAATTTCTTCTAATGGTAAGAGAGTTGCTGATTTGTTTCAAGACAAAATCCATTTTCTTGCCATTCTTCCAACAAAAATGTGAAGCAGATCAAAATTTCAAGCTAAATCAAAGAGATTTAACTGTCTTACCCGCTGTGGCAAATCCCCACTTAATCCGGTTGCTTGCTGAATAAATTGCTGCTTAATCGGCGACAATTGATTGGTTAATGATAAGCCCACGCCTCGTATCAATTTTTTTAATGGCTGCTCACCGGCAAAAAGATCCTTAAAGCCTTGCATTGCCGCCAACATTTTTAATGCTTCCGCCTTACGCCAACGCTCATAATGGCGCAAATGACGATAACTGCCGATATCTTTATCTTGAGCTAAATGTTTATCTACCTCTTCTGCCAATGCCAACGCATCCATAAACCCTAAATTCACGCCTAAACCGGCAAGAGGATGGATTGTGTGCGCCGCATCACCAACCAAAGCAATGCGCTGTGCGGCGAATTGTCGAGCAAAACGCGCCGTAAGCGGATAGACGCTACGTTGTGTGACCAACTTACATAAACCCAATCTGTTATCAAACGCCGTAGTTAAATAGCGATTAAACTGTTGCGGATCACAACTCGCCATCGCCTCTGCTTGTGCCGGATCCTGCGACCAGACAATCGAACTTAAATGAGGCTGATGTAACGGCAAAAAGGCTAAAATGGCATCCGGAGAGAAAATTTGGCGGCAAATTTGTTGATGCGGTTCCTCCGTTTCCACATTACACACTAAAGCCGAATGTTGATAATCACGGAAAACCAGCGGAATATTCGCCTGTTGTCGCAACCACGAATTCGCACCGTCTGCACCAACCACCAATTTTGCGACTAAAATTTCACCGTTTTCCAAGCCTAAAATCGCATTGTCCTGATTGACACCCAACGACACCGGTTTGCTCACAATCACTTCAGCATTTTCTTGAGCGACAACCGCTTGATATAACGCCTGTCGAATCAATTGGTTTTCCACAATATGTCCAAGATGTTCAACACCAAGCTGCTCGGTATTGAGCTCAATGCGTCCGAAACTGTCTTTTTCCCACACTTGCATTTCTGCATAGGCAGTTGCTCGCCACGCCTTTAACTGCTGCCAAACATCAAATTGTCGCAACATCGCTTCGGAAGAAAGATTTAATGCACTCACTCGATAACCGATATTCGATAAATCAAATACCGTATTATTCGCTTCAATCACAGCTATCGAACAAGCACTCTGTTTCAAAGCTTGTGCGAATGCCAAACCAACCATTCCGCCACCAATGACGACAATATCGAACGTTTTCATTAAATCCTTCCCAAAGTAGGTTGTACAAAACGATTTCGCAATAAAGCGCAGCTGCTTAAACCAATTAAGCCTAAATTGCGCAAAATTTGTAACGGTAACAATGAATTACTAAAAATTTGCACTAAATTATCTGTTAAGCCAATAATGTGCTGTTGATCGGCAAGGCGCTGCTGCTGATACTGTTGCAACATTGCTGCCGAACCGATCTCATCTGCTTCCGCCACGATTTTCGCTAATGCAAAAACATCACGAATTCCTAAATTAAAGCCTTGCCCTGCCACAGGATGCAGTGTTTGTGCTGCATTTCCGACTAACGCAATACGATCTCCGACAAAAGATGTCGCCCGTTTTAACATTAATGGATAGGCATAACGGCGACTAACAGCCTGAAACGCACCTAAACGCCAACCGAACTGCTGTTGTAAATGTGATATGAATTGTTCGTCATTCATATTAAGTAGCTGTTCCGGCACTTTCGTACAAAACACTAATGACATCATTTTGTCCGCTAACGGCAATAATGCAATTGGCCCTTGTGTCGTAAAGCGTTCAAAAGCCCGCCCGTTATGTGTGCTGGAAATTCTCACATTGGCAATGATCGCCGTTTGTTGGTAATTATGCACCGTTTCGGTGGCAATCTTTGCCAATTCAGCAATTTTTGAATCACTGCCATCCGCCGCCACAAGCAATTTTGCACTTAGTTGTTGTCCACTTTGTAATAATACGGAAATCTGTTGTTTTGACGTTTGCAACTCAACAATGCTATCCGGACAAATAAAATCAATATTGTGTCGAGCCTTTAACGCTTGGCTAAACATTAACCCCATTTCGCTTAATGGAACAACCGCACCGACTTGCGACAAATGCAACTCTTGAGCATTAATTTCGACAATGCCTGAATGGTGCTGTTCAGAAATATGCACCTGTTTAATCGGTTCGGCAAATGCCTGCATTTTGTCCCATAATGAATAGTGTTCGGAAAAAGGAATTTGGGCTAACTTACGACAAGTTCCATCAGACAAAGCAACACAACGTGTATCAAATCCCACGCCTTGTTGTTCTTGCTGTAACCGTTTTTCAACCACAGCAATTTTTAATCGCTGCGCTGAAAAGTGGGATAACGCCAAGGCAAGCGTTAAGCCATTCATTGCACCGCCACCAATGATCAAGTCGTAGTGTTGTTGCATAATTAATCCTTGCTAGCTGCCATTAAGGCTTCGATTTCATCTATCTCTTTCGGCACTGCTGCGGTCAACACCTTGTTGCCATAATCGGTAATCAGTAGATCATCCTCAATACGAACGCCAATGCCTCGATAAGCCGGTGGAATATCTTCTGCATTAGGAATATACAACCCCGGTTCAACCGTCACAACCATTCCGGGCGCCAATGTTCTGCTACGATTTTCACCATATTCTCCGACATCGTGAACATCCAATCCGAGCCAATGTCCCAAACCGTGCATATAAAAGCGTAAATAGGCTTTATCTGCGATTAACTGCTCGACCTCACCGGATAAAATGCCTAATTTAACCAAGCCTGCAACCTTAATTTTCAACACTTCATCATTCGCTTGCTTGATGGAGCTGCCATTTACCAACAGTTCTATCGCTCGTTTTTGTGCTTCAAGCACAATTTGATAAACCTCTCGCTGTGCTTGACTGAATTTGCCATTCACCGGGAAAGTTCTGCTAATATCGCCGGCATACATAGCAAATTCACAACCGGCATCAATTAACACTAAATCACCGTCCTGCATTAAGCGATCATTTTCTGTATAGTGCAAAATACAGGCATTATCACCGCTTGCAACAATCGATCCGAAAGATTCAGATCTCGCACCGAAACGGTTAAATTCGTGCAACAATTCGCTTGCCAATTCATATTCAAACCGCTGCGGACGAGCCTGTTTCATTGCACGCATATGTGCCAATGCTGAAATTTGCCCTGCTTGCTGCATTAAACGAATTTCGTTTTCTGACTTAAATAAACGCATTTCATCTAAAATTGGACGCCAGCAAATTTGTGTCAATGGCACGCGCAATCCCTGACGCTGTTTAGCACGCATTAAAGACAATGTCTGACGCACAACTTCATCACCCCAAGCCTGAACTTCTTGCGCATAATAGAGTGTTTGTGTGCCGTTTAATAACAGCGGTAGTTGTTGTTGCAAATCTTCAATCGAAAAAGCAGCATCCAAATTCAGCTCTGTTGTAGCCCTCTCTACCCCCAAACGGCGTCCGTTCCAAGTTTCCATTAATGGATCGGACGGGCGCAAAAACAGCATAGCGTGCTGTTCGTTATTGCTCTTTTTCAACAATAACACTGAATCCGGTTCGTTAAATCCGGTTAAATACCAAAAGTAACTGTCTTGACGAAACGGGTAGGTAGTATCCGCATTCCGCTTACACTCCAAACTCGAAAACAGAATAAGTGCGCTGTTATCCGACATTTGTTCCAACACGCGTTGACGACGTTGCTGAAACTCCGCTTTCGGCATCTCTGCCATATAACTTAAATCCATAAAATTGTTCCTTAATGCACAGTTCGGTGCATTGTTGCCTGAGCCTGACCAAAATGGGAATAAAACAACATTGCAATCGTTCTTAAATACTCAACAATCTCTTCGAAAGCCTGTTCCAACCCCTCTTCATCATCACCGTCTTCATAGCCCAGCTGACAAATATCACGTAAATCCGATATTGCCTCAACAATATCCGCTTGTTTTTCTTGCTGTAAATTCGGTTGAGCTAAACCTAAGCCGAGCAAAAAGTGATTGCTCCATTCGCTGAGTGCATTAATATTTTGGAAAACGTCGCCTGACTCGCCTAAATCAAGATCAAATTCAAATTCTGTAATATCCGCTAAATTTTTATGTAGTGTTTGATAAAGTTCCGTGATTTTTGTTAATAATTGGATGGGATACGCGTGATCGTCATTAGTGAATTTATAAAGCAATGTTTTCCAACTTTCATCTTTAATGCCACCGCAGATAAATCCGCTTAAAAGACCGTGTAATTCTACGCCATTTAGGGCAATGCCCGCCTGTTTTAATTCATTGCTCAATTGTTGAGCTGTTATTGCAACCATTCTATGTTCCATCTAATTGTAAATGTTGTCATTCTATCACCAACCGCAATATCCACCAATAATCTATGACGAAACTTATTTGCTATGGCATAATACCGCTATTTCTATAATTTTATTATTTATCTAAGAGGTCTTTTATGTCTAAAAATATTGATTTGTATATTTTTGGTCAAAATCTGCGTTTAAGCTGCCCGGAAGATCAACAACAGGCATTAAGAGAAGCAGCAGAGGTTTTGGAAAAAAAGGTTTCTGAATTAAAAAATCGCACCGGAATTATTCAATTGGATAAAGCACTCACTATTGTTGGTTTAAATTTATGCTATGAATTATTAACCCAGCAACAGCAAAATTCTGAACGAGAATATTTAATCAACAATAAAATTGAACAAATAGAACATTCTTTAAGCACTATTTTATCTAATATGCCTACCAGAAAATAAAATCTGATTTAAAACAAGAAATTCTAATCTCTGACTAGGCAAATTAAGAAATTTAAGGTACTATTATTCACAACCTGGGGTGTTCGACAATGGGTTACGTCCCTGAGCCGATACTGATATTTTTTAGAGTTGGTTACCTACAGTCGGTGAGCAAGCTTGTTATCAAGAAGCCTAATGATTGTAAGACTGACTCCCTTGAACCGTAGGGTTCAAGGACCGATCACCCACACCGGCACCTCGGGCCTTTAATGAATCAGAAATAAACAATGACCATTCAATCTTCCTTTGATTTCTCTTCCAGCAAATTTCACCAACGGCAACAGTTAAGGCAATTTATTCGTCAGCAACGCGCGGCGTTAACGTTACAACAACAAAAATTTGCCGAACAAAAAATTGCGCAAATTGCGGCAGATTTTTTAACGCCTTTAAACGTCAAAAATATTGCAGTTTATTTATCTTTTGATGGTGAAATTTCAACAAATCAGTTAATTGAAACATTGTGGCGGCAAGGCTACCATCTCTATTTGCCGGTTTTACATCCTTTTAGTGAAGGAAATCTCTTATTTCTTGCTTACACTCCAACCACTAAACTTATTAAAAATAAATTTAATATTCTTGAACCGAAATTGGATGTTAGACAGGTTCTACCGGCTGAACAGTTAGATATTATTTTTACCCCTTTAGTCGCTTTTGATCTGAAAAAAAATCGTCTTGGAATGGGGGGTGGTTTCTATGACAGGACGTTGGAAAATTGGCAAAATAAACCTTTTCTACCGGTAGGGTTAGCCCATCGTTGTCAACAAGTTGAACATATTCCTACCGAAGATTGGGATATGCCTTTATTTGAAATTCTAGCCGTTTAATTCATTTTTTAATTTTCTATCCAAATAAAAAAGCCATACAAGCGACAAACTTGTATGGCTCTCTGATTTTTCCAATTATCTATTCAGCTTTTGCTTGTGTCGGCTCCACAGTCGCGTGATCAATCGCAGTATGATAACCTGCTGCGCCACGGCCTCTAAAGCTATAACGTGAACCTTTCCATTCAACAATATTTAATACCATCGGTGGCAATTCATCAGCCTGCGCCAATGTCATCTCTGCCTCAATATGATTTACTGCCGAAAAGGTTCCTAAACGCCCATCAAAGCGATAATCAGACAGATAAGGCTGTTCTGCATTCTTCTCTTCCGATTTCTCCGCTGAAACAGTAAGCGATTGCACCGTTACGCTGTGTTGAGCAGCTGCCTGTTCAGCTTGCATCGCTTGATTAATGCTACTGTTCGGTTTGGATTTTGCCTCCTTACCATTCGCCTCCATTGTCAACACGGCTTCTAACGGACGAGGATTGCTTTCTCTACTCTCTACCGCTGAAGTCACTGGCACTAACGTGTCGTTTTTATGTTGTTTTTGCTGCTCAAGCATTTCATCAACAGAAACAAAGTTATTATTTTTCTCTTTTTCTACACGGTTCACAAACGGCAAACAGATTTTTCCACTTGCCAATTCCGGAGAAGCAACCGCCATAAACAACGGCATTGGAGAAACAGTTTCCTGATAATGGCGACGTCTGCGACTATTCATACGTAAATGACGCGGTAAACGACGGGAGCGATTATTTTCACGATGACTGTTTTCATTCTCTTCCGCACTCTCTGTATGAGTCTTGTCAACGACTGCTTCGCTCCTCTCTTCCGGAAGCGGAGATTGCGGTTTTTGATGATCATCTTGTTGTCGTTTATTTTCCTCTTGTACAACCGTTGTCTCAGCAATCTTTTCCTCAACAACCGCAGTGAAATTGGCTGTTTCCACCTTTTCAACAGAAACTTGAGAAACAGCGACAGTTTCAACTGTTTTTTCAACGTTGCTTTCTTCTGCTCTATTGGAATTAGGTTGCGAATTACTTTCAGATAAGCGAACTTTCTTACGTAAATCACGGCGTTGGCGACGTGACGCAATCTGCTGTTCTTTACTGTTTTCCTTGGTTTCATCTACTTTCTTCGCTACCGAAACAGAGTCTGGCGCTTCATCCACCGCTTTACGATTAGCGCGTTTTGTCCGCTTAAGCTCTTCCTTATTTGAAGTATTAGAAGCATCTTTGGTACGACGCTCTTCATTACGTCTATCTTTCTGACGATTGTTCTCTTTATCGTTGCGACGAGGACGTTTATTACCATTACGATTTCGATTCTGTTTCTCTTTTTCTTCTTGCGTATTATCAGCAAAAAACGCTTTCAGTTTTTTCAAAATACGTGTCAATAAGGACGCTTTAACTTCTTCCTTTTTCACTAATGGCGCCGGCTCAGAAATAGTAATCTCCACCGCTGCCACTTCGGGTGTCGGATTCGTAGTGGTACTATTGGAAAGATCAATAGTGCGATTAACTAATGACTCTTCACCATCTGCATCTTCTTGAATGTCGTGAAGTTTTGCCAAGTTATAACTTAAAGTGTGGTTATCTTCCCCATCACGCAAGCGGAACACAGAGAAATGCGGAGTTTCCATCTGTTCGTGCGGCACCACCACAATTTGCACATTGTGACGTTTTTCAATATCGGTAATTGCTTTCCGTTTTTCATTTAATAGGTAGGTTGCAATTTTAACCGGCACAATGGTATGAACTTGTTTGGTATGTTCTTTTAATGCCTCTTCTTCCAACAAACGCAAAATAGAGAGCGACAATGATTCATTATCACGCACTTTTCCGGTGCCTTGACAACGAGGACAAATATGATGCGTTGATTCATTAAGTGAAGGGCTTAAACGTTGGCGCGACATTTCGAGCAAACCGAAACGAGAAATGCGGCTGATTTGGATTCTGGCACGATCTTGGCGCACCGCTTCACGCATTCTGTTTTCCACCTCACGTTGATGGCGGGCTGGGGTCATATCAATAAAGTCAATAACAATCAATCCACCCAAGTCACGCAAACGTAATTGGCGAGCAATTTCATCCGCCGCTTCCAAGTTGGTATTCAAGGCAGTTTCTTCAATATCACCGCCACGTGTTGAACGAGCGGAGTTAATATCAATCGCCGTTAAGGCTTCTGTTACATCAATAACAATTGAACCGCCGGAAGGCAATTGCACTTCTCGTTGGAACGCTGATTCAATTTGAGACTCAATCTGAAAATGACTGAATAACGGCACTTCGCCCTGATAAAGTTTGACACGATTGATAAAATCAGGACGAACCAATTTAATATGTTCTTTGACTTTATCGAAAACCTTACGGCTATCAATTAAAATTTCGCCAATATCACGACGCAAATAATCTCGAATCGCACGCACAATGACATCGCTTTCCTGATGGATCAAGAATGGTGCAGGACGAGATTCCGAAGCCTGTTTAATGGCTTCCCAATGATGAAGCAGCACGTGCAAATCCCATTGCAACTCTTCCGGAGAACGCCCTACTCCGGCAGTCCGGACGATAAGCCCGACACCGTCCGGCACTTCTAAAGAGCTAAGTGCTTCTTTAAGCTCTAAACGTTCATCACCCTCAATACGGCGCGAAATACCGCCGGCTCGCGGATTATTCGGCATAATCACCAAATAACTACCCGCCAAAGACACAAAAGTCGTTAAAGCTGCGCCTTTATTGCCGCGCTCTTCTTTGCTGACTTGAACAATAACTTCTTGCCCTTCTTGCAAAATATCACGGATATTCGGTCTGCCTTGATAGACATAACCTTCCGGAAAATATTCACGAGCAATTTCTTTGAGTGGGAGGAAACCGTGTCTTTCTGCGCCATAATCCACAAATGCCGCTTCTAAACTAGGTTCAACACGTGTAATTTTCCCCTTATAGATATTGGCTTTCTTTTGTTCGTGCCCAGGGGATTCAATATCCAGGTCAAACAGTCGCTGACCATCAACTAAAGCGACACGCAACTCTTCTTTTTGCGTGGCGTTAATTAACATTCTTTTCATCGTTATTTCTCTATTCTTGTTATAGCTTTCTCAATACGATGTTATACCAACACTTTATTCTGTCGTTGCAGGTTATGCCAATCTCTCGACTCTCATTATGTGCATAGAATATCAGCCGGCACTATTGGTCTATATCGCTCACCGGCTGACTTCTGTTGAATTTATTGGAATGTGTTCTGTATAACATCAACAATATTGGTGTCTTACGCCTATCGCAGCACCAAAAAATCTGTTTTATTCGACAAATCTTTGCAAATACAACTACAAAAATTCAGCAGTATCCGATTCACAAAAATGCGCTCTATTATTTCATTTTCTCTGACTTTTGGAAAGCTAAAGATAGCGCATTTAGCTGTCGCTCGGCAGAATATTTTTCGCAACTTAAAAGTCTTAATGATATGATACGCACAAATTTTAAGGTTAGAGTGCTTATGAATAAATCTGAAGACAAAGTGATTAATGCTGCCGTCCAGCTGCTTACCATCGAGCCGGATGAAGAGCTACAACGCATTGATAATTATCTGCTTACCAAGTTAAAAGGCGTGCCGAAAAGTTTAATTTACCGCATTATTCGCAAAGGTGAAGTGCGCGTCAATAAAGGCAGAATTAAACCTGAATATAAATTACAGGTCGGCGATGTTGTCCGTATTCCACCGGTACGCATCAGTGAAAAAAGTAATACTGTACCAATTTCAACCAAATTAAATAAAGTTAATGCGTTGGAACAACAGATTTTATTTGAAGATGATCAACTATTAATTATCAATAAACCTTCCGGCATTGCGGTGCACGGCGGTAGCGGTTTAAGTTTCGGCGTTATTGAAGCATTACGCGCTTTACGCCCACAAGCGAAATTTTTAGAATTGGTACACCGTTTAGATCGCGATACCTCCGGCATTTTATTAGTCGCGAAAAAACGTTCCGCCTTGCGGAATCTACATCAACAACTCCGTGAAAAAACGATACAAAAAGATTATTTAGCGTTAGTGCGCGGCGAATGGCAGTCCCATTGCAAAGTGGTCAAAGCCCCTTTATTAAAAAATGAATTATCCAGTGGTGAGCGCATCGTAAAAGTGAGTGATCAAGGAAAACCTTCGGAAACCAGATTTATGGTGGAAGAACGTTTTAAGATTGCCACTTTAGTGAAAGCATCACCGGTAACCGGCAGAACCCATCAAATTCGCGTTCATACGCAATATGCAGGACATCCTATCGCTTTCGACAGTAAATATGGCAGTAAAGAGTTTGATCAACAGCTAGCACCGCTCGGATTGCAACGGCTTTTTTTACACGCCGCAAGTATTCGTTTTACCCATCCGAAAAGCGGTGAACAGATGGTTATCTCTGCACCGTTGGATCAACAGTGCAAACAGCTGTTAGCAAAGCTGCGCAATTAATATTCCGCTTGGGGCATTATTCTAGCGGCAATAATTCCCCATTCTGCAACTGAAATTTACTCCCTTCCTGCCAATAAGGTTGCTGCAACTGTTCAGGCGTAATCGCGGTAATAATCACCTGCGATTGGCTCTCTTTTAAACGTTGCGCCAATAAGGCTCGTTTATTCGGATCAAGTTCTGAAGCAAAGTCATCAATTAAAAAAATACAGTGCCGTTGCTGCTGCCGCATTAAATGCTCCCCTTGTGCCAATCGCAACGCACACATCAATAACTTTAATTGTCCTCTTGAAAGAATATCTTCCGCCGGCATTCCGTTTGCCCTGAATTTAAAATCCGCACGTTGTGGGCCGGACATCGTATAACCGACACTTTTATCTCGTTGGAAATTTTCAATTAAAATATCAGCATAATCACTCTCTTTATTCCAACCTTGATAAAAGTGAACTTCGATCTCCACCTCCGGTAAAAATAAGCGGCAAGTCTGCGTAATTTCTGTTTTTAGTTCATCCGCATAACATTGTCGCCATTCACTAATTTGTTGTGCTAATTGGCACAATTGCTGATCCCAAATTTTTAGTAAGGCATAATCATCCACTTGCTGCAATGCCGCATTACGTTGCTTTAATAAACGATTCATTGCCGACCAATGATGATGAAACTGCGGTTCAAGATGGAATAACCCCCAATCAAGAAAAGCGCGGCGATAACTTGGACCACCGTTAATTAAGGTTAGCCCTTCCGGAGTAATAAGCTGCATCGGTAATAAATGCGCAAGATCAGAAATTTTATGACCATCCTTGCCATTGATTCGAATCGTATTTTCACCTTGTCGTGTTTTCTGCAACCCTAATGCCCACGACTGTTGCTGCTCTTCCACTTTAGCAAATAGCGTGAATTCAGCTTGTTCATATTGAATAATACGATTCACCACTGAGCTTTTAAAAGAACGCCCGTGTCCAAGAAAATAGATCGCTTCCAACAGGCTGGTTTTACCGCTGCCGTTATGCCCAATTAAAAAATTAAAGCCTGAATTTAAGGCTAAATTCACGGCTTTAAGGTTTCTAAAATGTTGAATATTGAGTTGAGATAAAGCCATAACTATAAACGCATCGGCATAATCACATATTCGGCATTACTCTGTTCACAATCTTCTATTAAGCAGCTTGAAGTGGCATCCGTTAAACGCATTCTCACCGACTGACATTTCAATGCATTTAATACATCCAAAATGTAGCTGACATTAAAGCCGACTTCCATCGGTTCGCCTTGATAACTCACATCAATCACCTCTTCCGCCTCTTCCTGATCCGGATTCTGCGCCAAAATTTTTAACTGATTGGCTTCAATAATTAAACGCACACCGCGGAAACGTTCATTAGACAAAATGGCGGCTCGAATACACGCCTGTTTTAGTGAATTCCAATCCACTTCCAAAATGCGATCCGCATTCTTCGGCAACACTCGACGATAATCAGGGAAGCGACCGTCAATCAATTTCGAGGTGAAAATCACATTATTAAGATGCACTTGAATATTGCTTTGCCCCATTCGGATATAAGCATTTTCACTATTGCTATCAAGTAAACGCATTAACTCGATAACTCCTTTGCGCGGCACAATAATGGCATAATCCGGAACATTCTGTTGCAACTGAATACCGCAAACCGCCAAGCGATGCCCGTCAGTTGCCACTGTTCTTAATACATTATTTTCAGTTTCAAACTTCATTCCATTTAAAAAATAACGTGCATCCTGATTTGCCATTGAAAATTGGGTGGCTTCCATCACACGGCGCAACACCGATTGTTCAATATTTAATTCAACATCAACATCCAGCTGTGTTAAATTCGGATAACTTTCCGCCGGCAGTGTGGCTAAATTAAATTTACTGCGCTCCGCTGTAACTAAAACACGATCATTTTCATAATTGACGGTAATTTGAGCATCTTCATTCAATGAGCGGCAAATATCCAAAAATTTACGCGCCGGAATGGTAAAAGTGCCGTTTTCACTGGATGATTCCAGTTGCACAAAAGTGGAAAGCTCAACCTCAAGATCCGAACCGGTTAAGGTTAAGCGATCACCATCGATCTGCACTAAAATATTATTTAACACAGGTAAAGATGGACGATTATTCAACACTCCACACACCTGTTGTAAAGGTTTTAATAAATTCTCTCTTGCGACAATAAATTGCATAAAGCCCACCTTTAAGTTGATAACGTTCTAATAAGATTTGAATAATCTTCACTGATATTATTGTCTGAATCACGTAATTCAGCAATTTTCCGACAAGCGTGCAACACGGTAGTATGATCACGATCGCCGAAAGCTCGACCGATTTCAGGCAAACTATGATTGGTTAACTCTTTTGACAATGCCATTGCTATTTGGCGCGGACGCACCACCGAACGCGCTTTACTTTTTGATTTTAAATCAGCAACTTTGATGCGATAACGTTCCGCCACCACACGTTGAATATTATCTAATGTGACGGAACGATCGTGCACTGCCAACATATCTTTTAATGTTTCGCGCACAAAATCAATCGTGATCGGCTGACCGGTAAAATTCGCATTGGCACTGACACGATTTAAAGCACCTTCCAACTCGCGCACATTAGTACGCAATTTCTGACCGATAAAAAAAGCCACTTCTTCAGGTAAAACAATATTGCTCTCTTCCGCCTTTTTCAACAAAATCGCCACCCTTGTTTCCAATTCCGGTGGTTCGATGGCAACACTTAACCCCCAATTAAAGCGAGATTTTAAACGCTCTTCTATTTTATCAATCTCTTTAGGATAACGATCGGAGGTCAAAATAATCTGTCGTCCGCCTTCAAACAGACTGTTGAAAGTATGGAAAAACTCTTCCTGAGATCCCTCTTTACCGGCGAAAAATTGAATATCATCAATCAACAACGCATCTAAAGAACGATAGAACTTCTTAAATTTTTCAATCGTTTCTGTTTTTAACGCTTTGACTAACTCTTGCACAAAACGTTCGGAATGAATGTAAACCACTCTGGCATTCGGTTTATTTTTCAAAATACCGTTACCGATCGCGTGTAATAAGTGTGTTTTACCTAAGCCCGTTCCTCCATAAAGGAATAGCGGATTATAGCCTTCGTCACCGATCTTTTCTGCAACTTTTTGTGCAACTACTCTGGCTAACTGATTGGATTTACCTTGCACAAAATTATGAAATTCATATTTAGGATTGAGGTTAGTTTTAAATTTATGCGTTGTTTGTGCTTGTTCCGCATTTGCTTCGGTAACGGCAACAGATGCATTTTCTTCCACTTGAATCGCTTCTCTAACCGGACGTGTTCCTTCACGGACACGCACAACAAATTGCGGATTTTCCGTCAAAAAACGAACAATTTCCTCTATTTGAGATAAATATTTATCCTGAACCCAGTCGCGAACGAATCGGTTCGGTGCATACAAAACCATAGTAGTATCTGAAATATCCGCTTGAAGCGGACGTAACCAAGTACTGAAATCTATCTCGGAAGTCTTATCTTGCAATTGTAATAGGCAACTTTGCCATAAAGAAGAAAATCTATGCTGTTCCATAGGTCTGGTCTATTGATTGTTGGCTTTCTATCTGAACTCATTTAAAATCGAGGTGTATCATACAATAAACTCAAGTTAAGATCTTCACTAAAGATCAATTTTTAGTGGTATTTCTGATGTCATTCAGACCTATGATATAGCATTGCCGATAGAAGCGAACGAAAAACCGCTTTTTTACCGTTTAATATTTGACGAATGGCAAAATTATGATTAGAATTGCGTCCTCTTTTTATTGTAACTTTTTGTTTTAATGAAATGGTGCTGTTCAGCTTCACGCTAACAGTTTCACATTTTGGATATTAAAACTTTATTTATTAGGTAGATAAGAAAATGAAACGTACTTTCCAACCTTCTGTATTAAAACGTAGCCGCACCCACGGTTTCCGTGCTCGTATGGCAACTAAAAAAGGTCGCCAAGTTTTAGCTCGTCGTCGCGCTAAAGGTCGTGCGCGTTTAAGTGCATAATCTGATTATCGAGTGTCTAAGCTAGGTTTTTCACGGGAGTTACGTTTGTTAACTCCCTCTCAATTTAATTTTGTTTTCCAACAACCTTTCAGAGCTTCTTTGCCTGAAATTTCCATTATCGCTCGTCCCAATACTTTACAGCATCCTCGATTAGGTTTAACTGTTGCCAAAAAATATGTAAAACGTGCCAATCAACGCAATCGTATTAAACGAATTTGTCGTGAAAGTTTCCGTTTACAACAACATTTATTACCCGATTATGATTTCATTATCATTGCAAGAAAAGGCATTGGTGATATAGATAATGCGTTGTTATTCAAAATGTTAGATAAATTATGGCAACGACATCTACGCTTTTCAAAAAAATCTTCATCGGCATAATCCGCTTTTATCAGCTTGCAATCAGCCCATTGATTGGTCCGCGTTGTCGCTTCACCCCGACTTGTTCTCAGTATGGGATTGAAGCAATTCAAACACACGGAGTGATAAAAGGGGGTTGGCTTACACTGAAGCGTATATTAAAATGTCATCCTTTTGGTTCATCAGGCTATGATCCTGTACCGCCACATATTGATAATCATAAACCACAGAGAAAAAAATAATGGATTCAAGACGTAGTTTACTCGTAATTGCTTTGCTCTTTATCTCATTTTTGATTTACCAACAATGGGAAATAGACAACAATCCTCAACCGGCGCAGACTGCAACCCAAACTCAAGTTGATAAGAGTGAAGTGCCGACCACGGTCAGTACAGCAGCCAACACCACCATTGATAACAATCAACAGCAAGGTAAAATCATCACCTTACAAAGTGATGTCTTGCGTTTAAAAATTGATACCTTAGGCGGTGATATTGTCGAAGCCCAATTATTAAAATATGGTGCTGAATTACATTCAGAAACTCCTTTCGCTTTGCTGAAAAATACACCTCAACAAGTTTATATTGCTCAAAGCGGATTAATTGGTGCTAACGGTAGCGATACTGTTGCCGGACGTGCCGATTATCAAGTAGAAGGTGATAATTTCACCTTAGCTGAAGGTCAGAATGAACTGAGCGTTCCATTTACCTTCACCAAAGACGGCGTTACCTACCGCAAAATTTTCACATTAAGCCGTAACAGCTATGATGTCAAAGTGAACTACGAAGTTACCAATAACAGTGGTGCAACTATTCAAGTTCAACCATATGCCCAGCTTAAGCATACCCTAGTGGAAAGTTCCGGAAACATCGCAATGCCGACTTATACCGGTGGCGCATACTCTTCATCCGAAACCAATTACAAAAAATACTCTTTTGAAGATATGCAAAAAGAGAATCTCGCAATTAAAACCAAACAAGGTTGGGCAGCAATTCTGCAACACTATTTTGTTTCCGCTTGGATCCCGAATCAGGATGCCGATAATCAGTTATACACCTCAACACAAGGTGATTTCGCTTATATCGGTTTTCGCGGCCCAGTAGCCTCCATTGCCAATGGCGCGACAGACACAATCAGCAGCCAACTTTGGGTCGGTCCGAAATTGCAAAATGAGATGGAAACCGTTGCCCCTCACTTGGATTTAACCGTTGATTATGGTTGGGCTTGGTTTATTGCAAAACCATTGTTCTGGTTATTGCAGTTTATTCAAAGTCTGGTACATAACTGGGGCTTGGCTATCATTGGTGTAACTATTGTGGTGAAAGCGATTCTTTACCCATTGACTAAAGCGCAATATACCTCAATGGCGAAAATGCGTATGTTGCAACCAAAAATTCAGGAAATGCGCGAACGTTTCGGTGATGATCGTCAACGTATGAGCCAAGAAATGATGAAACTTTATAAAGAAGAAAAAGTGAATCCTCTTGGTGGATGTCTACCAATTTTGCTGCAAATGCCAATTTTCATCGCCTTATATTGGACATTCTTAGAGGCGGTTGAATTACGTCACGCACCGTTCTTCGGTTGGATTCAAGACTTATCGGCACAAGATCCATATTATATTCTGCCGTTATTGATGGGGGCATCAATGTTCTTATTGCAAAAAATGTCACCAACTCCGGTTGCCGATCCAATGCAACAAAAAGTGATGATGTTTATGCCGGTGATGTTTACCTTCTTCTTCTTATGGTTCCCATCAGGCTTAGTACTTTACTGGTTGGTATCAAACCTCATTACTATTGTGCAACAACAACTTATTTATCGAGGATTAGAAAAGAAAGGATTGCATTCTCGTCATAAATAAATTTACGAAATAATAGTAAGGCATCTTTATTAAGATGCCTTAAATTTATATAGAAACAAGAGAAAAATATGATAGAAAAAGAAACGATTGTCGCGCAAGCAACGCCTCCCGGTCGAGGTGGCGTAGGCATTTTGCGCATTTCCGGACCGCTTTCTGAACAAGTTGCTAAAGAGGTTTTGGGAAAAACATTAAAACCTCGCTTTGCTAACTATCTGCCTTTTAAAGACATTGATGGTTCAGTGCTGGATCAAGGCATTGCCCTCTTTTTCAAAGCGCCTAACTCCTTTACCGGAGAGGATGTTTTGGAATTGCAAGGACACGGTGGACAGGTTATTTTGGATCTGCTCTTAAAACGTATCCTACAGATTAAAGGCATTCGCCTAGCCAGACCGGGAGAGTTTTCAGAACAGGCGTTTTTAAACGACAAAATTGATTTAGCGCAGGCAGAAGCAATCGCTGATTTGATTGATGCCAGTTCAGAACAGGCAGCCCGTTCAGCATTAAAATCACTGCAAGGCGAATTTTCCACCAAAATCCACCAATTAGTGGATGAATTGATCTATTTACGCACCTATGTTGAAGCGGCGATTGACTTTCCGGATGAAGAAATTGATTTTCTTGCTGATGGCAAAATCGAAGCGCATTTAAATCAAATTATAGCCAAAGTAGCAGAAGTCCAATCTCAAGCGAAACAAGGTTCTTTACTTAGAGAAGGAATGAAAGTGGTGATTGCCGGTCGTCCGAATGCCGGTAAATCAAGCCTATTGAATGCATTGGCCGGTCGTGATGCCGCCATTGTTACTGATATTGCCGGCACAACTCGTGACGTATTGCGGGAACATATTCACTTGGACGGAATGCCGTTGCATATTATTGATACCGCCGGTTTGCGTACCGCTACGGATGAAGTGGAACGTATAGGTATCGAACGGGCTTGGCAAGAAATTGATCAAGCCGATCGTGTATTATTTATGCTCGACAGCACAACAACGGATGAAACGCTGCCGGAAAAAATTTGGCCGGAATTTATGTCCAGATTGCCGCCATCAATCCCTGTTACGATTATTCGTAATAAAGCAGATATTAGCGGCGAAACAGAAGGCATTCGCACTGAAAACGGTTATACCACCATTACCCTTTCCGCCAAAACGCAGCAAGGTATTCAATTATTGAAAGCACATCTCAAAGAGAGCATCGGCTATCAAACTGTTACCGAAGGAGGCTTTTTAGCTCGTCGTCGCCATTTGGAAGCATTAGAGCAAGCAGCGCAACATTTGCAGCAAGGGCATATCCAATTAACTCAATTCTATGCCGGTGAACTGTTGGCTGAAGAATTGAAAATGGCACAGAACGCACTCAGCGAGATCACCGGACAATTCACTTCTGATGATTTACTTGGTAATATTTTCAGCTCTTTCTGTATCGGCAAATAAAAAATGCGTGCTCAGCACGCATTTTTATCAATTATAGCTTTCACTCAATTCGCCGTTTTCAGCCATCTCTTCATCCCGATCTTTCGCCGCAATTTGCAAACGCGCAAAATAATCACGTGTTTCAGCAATAATCACTTTACGCAATCCAATCAGTGCAATTAAATTCGGAATCGCCATTAACCCATTAACAATATCAGCCAAACTCCAAATAATATCCAATTTGATGAATGCACCGCACGCGATCAGTAAAATAAAGCAGCTACGGAAAATCTTAATCCCTCTAATGCCGGTTAAGTAAACAAAACAACGTTCACCGTAATAACACCAACCAAGAATCGTGGTAAATGCAAAGAACAATAAACCGATAGTGACAATTGTTGCACCGATACTATTGCCTAACCCTTGCGCAAAAGCCAAATTAGTCACTGCGGCTCCCGCCACCTCCGATTGCCAAACACCGCTGATAACAATGACTAAACCGGTCATTGTACAAACAATAATGGTATCGAAGAATGTGCCGGTCATTGAAATCAACCCTTGACGCACCGGCTCTTGTGTTTGTGCCGCCGCTGCTGCGATCGGCGCACTTCCCAAGCCGGATTCATTAGAGAAAATACCTCTCGCCATTCCCGATTGAATCGCCTTAAGCACAGTAAAACCAACCGCACCGCCTAATGCCGCTTGAGGGTTAAAAGCACTTTCAATAATTAAGGCTAGCGCTTGTGGCACAACGTTCCAATTAATTAATAAAATAAATAACGACATACCGACATATAACACCGCCATAAACGGCACAATAAATGAGGATACGACAGCAATACGGTTAACGCCGCCAAGAATAATCATTGCTACCAACAACGTCATTACAACTGCGGTAATCACCGTTGATACCCCAAACGTATCCTGCATAGCGTGTGTAATGGCATTAATTTGTGGGAAAGTCCCGATACCGAAAAAAGCAACCAGAACACCAAATACCGCAAACAACTTAGCTAACCATTTTATGCCCAACCCACGTTCTATGTAATACATCGGCCCACCGGCCATAAAGCCATTTTTATCTTTCACACGATATTTTACCGCCAGCAAACATTCCGCATATTTAGTCGCCATTCCGAAAAAAGCGACAATCCACATCCAGAAAATCGCCCCGGGTCCGCCTGCTTGAATTGCAGTAGCGACACCAACAATATTACCGGTACCGATAGTCGCAGAAAGCGCAGTACACAACGCAGCAAAGGCAGAAACATCACCCTCGCCGGAATTACCTCTTTGAAACAAATATCTTAATGCGCGTGGCAATGATTTAATTTGTAAAAAACCTAAGCGAAGACTGAAATAAATACCAGTTCCCGCTAATAAAATGAGTAATGGCGGTCCCCAAATAAAGCTGTCAATTTCAGCTAAAATTTGATTGAAATTCATTGACTTCCTCGTAAATAAAAAAAGCTAAATACAAGGAGTAGAAAAGAAAAAAGAAATATCCAGAAATGATATTTGAAAAAAGATTATCTTTCCTGCCCCTGTCCTTTTGCCTGAGCGTTTCAAAAATCTAAGATTTTTTTGCGCCTTCGGCGTCCGCTTGATGCGGATCTCTCCAAGGGTTCGTCCAGTAACAGTCCATGCTGTAAACAGCGCCTGAAAGAGTTTACCTCGTCGGCGTAGAGTTAATTCTCTACTCTCCAGCTACCTTCATCCGAACTCGATATGAATAAAAACGTTGCGAATTTTAGCAAGTTATGCTTTCTTGCTCAAGTGATGATCGCCTTACTACAATAATTTTACCAAGCGATTTAAATCCGCCTGAATTGCGCCGGCTGTCATTTTCACGCCGGCACTCGGGCCGTGAATCACCAATGGATTATCCCGATACCAAAGACTACGAATTAAGAATAAATTCTCTCCCGGTAATGTACGTGCAATCGGATCATCAACATTACACACTTCCAAACCGATTTTTGACTGACCATTCGCTAAAAAGCGAACCACATAGCGCAATACGCCGTGCTCTTCCTCAGCATCGTGATAACGCTCATAAATTATCGGCTCAAGCTCATCCAATTTTTCAAAAAAGTCAGATAATGGCAAATCAATCATATCTTCCGTAATCAAAGATTCCACCTTAATCTCGGAACGATCTAAATCATAACCAGCGGTACGTGCCACAATTAATAGCTTACGCAACGCATCCAATCCTCTTAAATCTTCTCGCGGATCACGTTCTGTCATTCCTTGTTGCCACGCCTGCTCTAACAACATTGAAAACGGCACAGAACCGTCATACTGATAAAATAACCAGGCTAATGTACTGGAAAATGTCCCTTCAATTGACAAAATCGTATCACCGCTTTCCACCAGATCGTGTACGATCGGATTAATCGGCAAACCGCCACCGACCGTAGCGTTATACAACCAATGGCTGCCGGATTGCAAAAAAGCGTTCTCTATTTGATGATATTTATCTAAATCAAAAGCAGCCGCACGTTTATTGGCACTAATCACGTGAAAACCATATTTTGCATAGTCTTCATAATGTGCCGCCACCTCATCGCTATTGGTAAAATCCAACACTACCAATTCATCAAACGGATGCAAACTCAACCATTGCAATAATTCCTCTGGCACTAATTCTCGACCATATTCTTCAAACTGTTGATCCCAATTATTTTCGCTTAAATACGGCAGAATGCCTTGGTAATCCAACCACGCTTTTTGGCTTGAAACCAAACCGATTAAAGAAAAATCAAAATGACTACGTGCTGCGATCTTCTCCTGCTCCTGTTTAAACAGGCTGATCCAGGTTTTTGAAACCTCTCCTTTGCCTAATACCACTA
>Ga0079226_10000661_pt1 | contig 24956 bp, 20 predicted proteins | sample Poulit2014_FD_76345 | JGI IMG/M metagenome (GOLD analysis project Ga0079226, IMG submission 76345) | Agricultural soil microbial communities from Georgia to study Nitrogen management - Poultry litter 2014 | ecosystem: Environmental > Terrestrial > Soil > Agricultural land | place: USA: Georgia...
AAGTTTATTCGAAGTTGGCACTGCCGGAGGCTCAAAATAAGTATAACGAAGTCATGGACCGATTTCCATTATAGTCCGTATCTACTTTGCCCCTGGTGACAGCTTCGCTGGTACTACCCCAACATGCGTTTCATTAACTGGTATTCCGGTCTTTGAAAATCTTTCCCACTCGCTTTATCCACAAATATGTATTCTTCAGCTATACCAACTTCTCGGGCTGCTTCCAGTTGTCTTTCCAGCGATTGATCGGCGCTGCTTACTCTTGCGTAGAAAAAAGATCGCATTTTATGTCACCCTCCTAGATAAAGTATCAATTTTTAATCGATTCGATAAAAATTATATATAACCAGTATAAAACTATTTCAAATCATATACAAATTTATGGCAACATTTCAAAATAATTTATCTTGTATATATGACACGTAAAATATAAAGAAAAGCCCCTGTTTCAAAAAGTAAAACTTTTTGAAACAGGGGAGACAAAATGATTAAGACTACAAGTATTCAAAAAAATCATGAACATTTATACATAAAATAATTTTTAAATGCCTATCTTACTTGTATTGCGGCCGAATCTAATAAAATACAATCTCAGAAAACAGTTGTTTGAAATTTTTATTCAAAAATTAACCGAATGATTATCGTTTCACTTTAGAAAACTCATCTATAAAGTCAGAGATATTGTTTAAAGCTTCTTGGATAATTTTCTCACCTAATTCATAATTTCCTTTTGTCGCATCCCCTAAATTACCATTATTTGTCACTTCATCAAATTGGTAAACCACTTTCACGAAGTTACTATCAAAATACTTAGTAGCGAATGAATTTTCATTAATATCTCCTACTTCTAATTTGTCTTTTCTAACGATTTCAGGGACTAAATATAAACATTCGGATACTTCTCTTTCGCAGGCGTGCCCAAAGTACTTGGAAGTGATTTCTTGTTTAATAGTATCCTTAGCAGCATCGACAAATTTAGTATGCGCAATTTCTACGTTATATTGTCGCGCTAAATTTTCAGAAGCTACTGCTATAGGAGTAGTATTTCCCCCATGCGCATTGACGAATAGAAATTTTTTAACACCATGATGTTTAAGGCTTGCTACGATATCTTCTAGAACATTTGCCAAAGTTTCGGGACGTAAGCTTATCGTTCCAGGGAACCCTATATGATGCGGTGATACACCATAGTTAACAGTAGGGGTAACAACTACTTTAGGAAAAGCTTTCTCTGCTAATAAATTACAGAAACTTTCGGCTCGAAAAGAGTCACAACCCTCTGCTAAGTGATAACTGTGTTGCTCTTGTGCTCCAATGGGAACAATAGCTATATTTGCTGTAGTTAAGGCTTCTTTGATTTCAGGCCAAGTCATATTAGGTAATATGTAACGATCCAAAATGTAAGCACTCCTTTAATTTATAATATTATTAAAAATTTATTATTAAGTTGTGTTAAGTTAAGAAATTGTAAAATTTTCCACTTAAAATGTACTTATTAAAATACTAGCTATCAATACAGAAGCTACTGTCACGGTAGTAAATCCTCCAATCAACATAGGAGCCAATATTTCATCAAGTATTTCTTTTTCTTCATCTTCATCCTTTCCAATGCTACGACTCACTTCTTCGCAAAGGATGTAGTCTGCAGGAAAACCAAATAAAGCGGTCAAAGCAACTGATATACCTTTAAAAGGGTGCCATTTTAATAATTTAGTGGCAATAAACCCACCAATAAAAAGTCCAGTAATCCCAGCAAATAATAAAAGAAGAACATGCGGTAAATAAGTAGTAAACATTTCTGGTGTAACATCTTCGACAGACTCCATAACCACAATAATAAGCAAAGACATGGTGATGCCAAATGAATTTGCTCGCTTCATCATGTTATCTTTGTAAAAACCAAAAAGTACTCCAAGGAACCCTATTATTAGAGCCCATAAGCTATAATTGATACCGGTCAAATTATCTAAAAAAACAGCTATGGCTCCCCCAAGAAATATAAGAAACAGAAAAACAATAGGTGTTTGATACTTTCTGGGCAAGAAAAATTTAGTATTCTTCTCTTTGCTAATTTCTTCATTGTGGTCATTTTTAATTGTTCTAGTAGCCATGTTGTTTTTAAAATCTAAAGCGTATTTTCTCAAGGTAAAAGAAGCTAGTGGCATACCAATAATTTTTTGCACACCTAAAATAAGTGCTGGAATGGTGACAAGGCTAACGAGTCCCATTTCTTGGAGCTTTTCTGAAGTTATAATAAAAGCAATAATCCCTCCGGTTAAAGGCCCTGCGCCCGAAACAGCCTCCTTATAACCTATAATTGGCACACCTATTGCCAGTATGAAAATAGTTGCTACAATAACGCCGGATAGAGCTATTAATACAGCTTTGTACTGGTTTTTAATTTGTTCAAAAGGAATCATGGTTCCCATATGGACAATAAGAGGTGCAGGCATAACTGACGCAATAGCTACTAAATGAGCTTGTTCCAAAACATCTGAAGGAAATATTCCAGTCCAAAGTAACCCTAAATAGCCTGCTAGAACAATAAATAGCATAGGAATTCTTGCTTTCGATAAAATAGAGATAAATTCGCCTAGAGCCAATAAAGCGAAAATTAAAAAGATAGCTGTTATAGGCTCACTAAATTCCATAATGATCACCCTTTTTTCTTGTATTACACATCAATAAATTTTTATCGCCTCCAGATAGTGGAATATTCTGACATTTAAATTATGTAATCAACTTCTCCATGTAAAATTAGTTGATTACATAAAATAATAACATTATGTAAGAAAATTTCAAGTATTACTTACGATAAATATAATTATTTACAAAAAAGTATATTAATGTACGTTGTTATATTGACAACTTTCTTTTATTTTCGTACTATAATATAACATTATTAATACTAAAATTAGTTGCTTAGGAGATGCGAAGATGCAGAAAGACTTATTTATCGCTTTTTTTCGTGCTGGAATGCTCGGCTATGGAGGAGGGCTTTCAGCTATACCACTTATGCATAAAGAAGTTGTAAAAACCTATAAATGGATGGATGATGATGAGTTTTCTGACATTCTAGCTTTGGCTAATACTCTTCCTGGCCCTATAAATACTAAATTATCCGGATATATAGGGTGGCGTCTTGGCGGACTGTTGGGTTTATTAAATTGCATCACTGCAACAGTTCTCCCAACGGGGTTTTTAATGATTATGCTTTTAACAGTATTAAATTCGTTTAAAGATGACCCTTTTGTACAGGGAATGGCTAAAGGAGTAATCCCTGTTGCTGGTGTAATGATAGGAGTGCTCGCTGTCGACTTTATAAAAAAGTCAAAAGATTTTCTGGGTTGGTTAGCTACGATTTTTTATACAGTACTCAGCATTATAATTATGGAGGTTTTGAACATCCACCCTGCCTTTCTTATTATTGGACTTATAATATATGCTTTAACTACAAAAGAAAAGAACCACAATGAAAACTCAATAATGAAAAGAGGTCATTTATGATTTATTGGAAAATTTTTCTTTCGAATTTTATTGCTAACATTTTAGGATATGGAGGGGGGCCGGCTACTATACCGCTCTTGGAACGAGAAGTTGTTCATAGATATGAATGGTTTACAACTCAAGAATTTAGTGAAATGGTAGCGCTAGGAAATGGTCTTCCAGGACCGATATCCACTAAATTAGCTGCTTATATCGGTTACGATCAGGGAGGAATACTCGGTTCTGTTATAGGTGTTTTCGCTTCTGTTGCACCATCTTTGATTATGATGATTGCTTTAATAGGTCTTCTTCTTAAGTTTAAAGATTCGCCAAAAATTAAAAAATTAACAAAAATTGTTCGTCCAACTATAGCAGTTCTATTAGGAGTTATGACATACAATTTTTTCTTTGATTCTTTTCAACAGGCTGGAGGGGGACACACTATATTGTTAGTAATATTAAGCTATTTTTTATTAGAACTGCGAAAGGTAAGCCCGACCTATGTAGTAATTGGTGCATTACTTTACGGTGGACTTTTCTTGGGGTAAGTCATTTTAAGAAAAACAGTAAATTTAATGGATAATAAAATGTAATATTGAAATTATATTTATATTTATTTAACTTGGGGGGAAATGCATGAAGTATGATGAAATTGATAAAAAATTAGTTGAAGAGCTAACAGATAATGGTCGTCTCTCGTATGTGGAGTTATCCGAAAAAGTTAACCTATCTCGTGTCGCTGTTAAAGATAGAGTAGATAATCTAATCAAAAAGGGAATTATAGAGAAATTTAGTGCAATTATTAACTCTGAAAAAATAGGGAAAAATGTGTCAGCTTTTTTTGATATTGATGTTACACCAAAAAAACTTCAAGACGTTGCTCAAAGCTTGACAGACCACCCTAATGTAGCTAGCGTCTACCAAATGACTGGTCCTAGTACTCTACATATGCACGTTCTTGTAGAAGATTTCAATCAATTAGAAGTTTTTATTAATAAAGAACTATATTCTGTTAGTGGTATCACTAGAGTTGACAGTCAGGTATTATTAAAAAGATTTAAAAGTAGAACAGGGTATAAATTATGATGATTTTACTGAATAGTAGAATATAAATTAGTTTATTCTCGAATTTAGTTTAAACTATAATGTAATGGGAGTGTCAATGAGTTTGTGCAAATAACTCTAATCCTGTAGATTGTTAATCTTTTAAAAATATAAAATAATTTTTTTATATTCATTCTCTTAAGGGGATGAAATTTCTCAAATGCAAACAGCTTCAAAGATATTAGAATTATGATTTAGCTGTAGCTTCTATAGATTCAAGCATCTGTAGAATCTCTGATTTTTTGTCAAAACCTCTATGACAGCGCAAACTAAGCTTATGGTTGTAGTCCAAAACTGAAACACAAGAAAACGTTCCAGGGAATCTTCATTTGGAAATTGCTCCTTACGTTTACATATCGTTTGATTTCCTTGTTAAATGCTTCTGTAAGATTCGTTGAATAGATGCTGCGACCGAATGAAAGCAGGAAAATTATAAAACGTTAGGAGCTGTTTATATTCATTACAGAATTGATGACACGTGGATAACTTTTATGCCAATTGCTGTTAAATTGTTCCAAGGCATTCACAGTTTCCTTCCGGTCATTGGCTTAATATACAAATTTAAAATCATCTAAAACAGCTGCACGGGCTCTAACCCGTACCTTGCTGCTAATATTGCGTGTTATGTGCACACAACACAACTGATGTTTCGCATTAAGATAGACTCTGTGAATGGTTGTGGTTAACTTTATTCTACAGAAAAAGGCTTCCTTTTTAATGAATTTCATTGTTTGAAGGATTTCCATTTACACAAACTATTTTATACTCTCAATGCAGTTAGCATTTATACACATCCATATTATTGAGTAATTTATTTAATAGATGCATTTACTAGATAAATACTGTTGGATGATTGGTATTGAACTCAGAATTTTTAAAACTGAGGACGAGATAGAGAAGCTACAACTACGGTTTTAAGTAGATGTTAAAAGGTTATATTCTTTTTATGTGAAAATAAAATAGAAGTAATTCGAAGTATGTGTCAAGTTTCCTTCGGTCATGTTTATACACCGGTGTTTCAAGCACTCTATTTTTGTACGCTTATAATTTCTACCGCGCTCCGCTTGCTTCCCTGCCTATTTCGGGACGCTTCAAACCCCGAAACCTCCCAAAACAAGCAGGCGATATATTGATTTAACTGATGGATTTGGCCAGTTTGCCAATCGCTGATGAATGCGCCGTATGAACAGCGATAGATCCTTTTTGAGCCCCAACAGAAGGTCGCGTTTTTTGGCTGAGAATGGCAGACATTCGAACTGATTTTTTGAATGCTCTTTGCTTTCTTGCACTTCGCTGCTGAGCCTTTAAATAAACGTTTCGGAGGGAACCATTTAAAATCCCTTGTTTTACTTTGACTATGGCTTCAGCGCCATCTTTACTCCAATGCATACCACGTCTTTTCATGCGAAACGAAATATGCCGTTGATTCGATTCCATCGCCCCCAGTTTTCTGGCGTCTTGAAGCACACGTTCTGTCCGTTTTCGCCAATCTCCAATAAACTCCCAGTGGTTCAGGATATAGATACGGAACTGTTTGAGTCGTTCAATCTGTTTGTCATCTTCTAACATGCTTTCATATGAATCTGTCCATAAATGAAACGCCTCAAGGTTCTTTGTATCTAACGCTTGCTTGATATTCTTTTTAAACTCGCTTGATTTATAGCCAAATGTGCGGTTATATAGCTTGTGCTACATGATAAGCATCTAATTGATGTAATAAGGGATAAGACGACTGAGAAAAAGCTTCTTGAAACTTCTCACTTGAATAACCGGCACCACCATCGCTATTAGAAACAATTTGCGTGTCCTCCAAAGCATAGGCGTTCGCGGCAGATGCTTGAAAAGTGCCCCAAAATTCGTTCATCGGCTGAGTCGTCATGAGCACTTGGCGTTGCTTTAAAGCTACGCGATTGCCGTTAGTTTCCCAACCTTCGTACATGATGGCATGAGCGACTTCAATATGTTTTTTCTTCTTGGTAGACCGGACAAATACACCATCCGCCTCCGGTAATACGTCAGATGCTTCAAGCTCTTCCACCATCTGATAATCTGCATCCGCTTGTGCATGGCCGACACGTTTTAACATGGTCCCAACAGTAGTGTGACTAATATTGACAGCTGTCCATTCCTTCAACATACGTGCCGTTTCTCGATAATCACTTTTACTGGCCAATTCCGCCACTTTTACCTCCACCAGAGGACTTTGACGCTGATTTTTACGAAACCCTAGCCACTCGTCTAACGGATGCCTTGGTTTACTATCTTCATCATGCATGGAAGTATGATGAAAGCGAACCTCTCCAAACGTAAACGTTATGCCTTTTTCGTCATTTCTAGATACTTTCCAACCTTCTTTTTGTTTCTCTTCCTGTATCACTTTGTTCAATTGGTTGAAGACGTCCCCCAACAAAGTCGTAAAGGTTTCGTACATCAAAAGTTGTATTTGTTCTTCAAATTCAATCAGGTTCTCTGTTTCCTTTAGTAATTTATAAATTTTTGCTATAATAAGTTCCATGAGAAAGCCTCTTTTCATAAGTGTATTTGCCTGGTTAAGCATACATTTTATGATAGAGTGCTTTCTCTTTTTTTACCAGTAAAATTCCTATCACATATCCTCGAGTATAATTTTACACATATTAATTCGAATGGACCCACTACTCACAATTACAAAAAATCAAATTGATAACGTTTTGGATGTTTTGAGGAAGTATTGAAATCTCTATAAGATTACTAATACCATAACAGTCCTTAAAGTTGTATATCACTTATATATTACAAAACGAAAGTTTTTAATAATTATACTTTATAAAGGAATATTTTTTAGGAATGATATTTACTTTAGTACATTTATATAATATAATATCAGAAAGAACAAAAACCACTAAATTTTAATTTCATAAAATGATTGCGCTTTCATGTTTTTGATATTACTATGTATGAAACCCAGGTAAAGAATATTATGAGTCACCCACATTAAAATTTGTTGTAATCATGAGCACTACTAGACAAAAATCATAGTAACTGTTTAATGATTTAAATAAAAACACTAGGAGGATGGCTTTGAAAAAAATTATATTGGCTTTTTTAATAATTGTAGGTACTTTGTCTATAGTAGTAGGTTGTACTGCAAACAGCGAAAATAACGGAGAGGAAGAAGCACATGATTTTCCCCAAAACCCTATTGAATTAGTAGTACCTTACGATGCTGGAGGGGGAACCGATATTATTGCTCGGGTTATTGCGGATTATTTAGAAGACGAATTAAATGAATCTGTAGTGGTTACGAATATTGAAGGGGCAAGTGGTGTAATTGGAGGAGAGGAAGTTTTAAATGCTGAGCCAGACGGTTATAAAGTTTTGATAGATGATGATCCTACAATGACACTTGCTGAGTTAAATGGGGATAGAGATTATGGAGTTTTCGATTTTGAACCAATAGCAAGTATAACAAGCTCACCAGAGTTAATAGGGGTGAATAGTAAACACGATTGGGAAGACTTAGAGGATGTTGTAGAAGAGGCGAAAAGTAATCCGGGAGAACTAAATTTTGGAGCAACAGCAGGAACATTTTCTGAATTACTACCTTTTGTTATTCAAGATGAAAAGGACATAGATTTTAATATAACTATGTACGATGGCTCATCTGACAGAAATAAAGGGTTAATAAGTGGCGAAATAGATTTAGGAATGATCTCTCTTTCTGAATCTGAAGAGTATATTGATAGTGGTGATTTGAAGCTTATTACCTCTTTATCAGAAGAAAAAGAAGATAATTCGGATGATTCACCAGATGTACCGACACTTAAAGAACAAGGTGTAGATTTTGAGCACGCTTCTTCAAGAGGTATTTTTGCTCCTAAAGATACTCCTGAAGATATTGTGCAGCGTTTAAGTGATGCTTTAAAAGAAGTATCAGAAAACGAAGAGTTTCAAGAAAGCATAGAAAAAGCTGGATCATTTGTAGAATATGTGGAAAGTGATGAGTATAAAGAAAGTTTAGAAGAAGAACGCGATAATATAAAAAATATCACAGAAGACATGGATTGAGAAGAGACTATAGTAAAGTTAGGCTTCAAGAGTACCAATTTGAAGCTAATAGAATATTATTCTCGTCTTTCAAGTGTTTTTTAACTATTGGCTTCTATTTTAATAAGATAATTTGCAATTTTATAAAAATCTACGGGTTAAGATAAGAATATACATTATTATTATTTTATAAGAAGGAGATAAAATGACAGAGAAAAGTTTTCAAGAAAATGTCGACTTAGGTGATGCTACTCGTCCTGTTATTATGGGAAATAATATAGTTGTTGCCTCTGGACACCACTTAGCTTCTCTCATTGGCATGAAAATATATGCTATAGGAGGAAACGCATTTGATGTAGGCGTAGCAATGTGTTTTTCTCAATCTTTACTTGAATTTCAAAATTATGGATTTGGTGGAGAAATACCTATTTTGCTTTATTCTGCCAAAGAAAACAGAGTCATATCAGTCAATGGAAATATGAGTGCTCCCAAGGAAGCAACTATTAAAAAATACAAAAAAAAAGGTGTTACAGAATCTATACCAGGAGATGGGTTATTATCGGCAGGCGTTTGTGCAGCGCCTGGAGCTCTAATTAATGTTTTAGATCGTTATGGAACACTGAGTTTAAAAGAAGTTTTAGAACCATCAATTGAATTAGGGATTAATGGATTCCCTATTAGCAAAAATTTTTCAGACACTATTATGAAAGAACAAGAGCGTTTCAAAAATGAGTGGCCAACCTCTGCTGATTTATTCATGCCTAATGGTATACCTCTTCGGCCTGGAGACAATTGGAAAAACCTTGACCTCGCAAATGTCTGGATAAGACTGGTTGATGCAGAGAAAAAAAATAAACACCGTGGACGATCAGCTGGGTTGCAAGCTGCTTTAAAATTATTTTATCAAGGAGATATAGCTAAACATATCGTGAAATGGCAACAAGAGAATTTTTTTAAAGATAGCAATGGTATTATTTCTAATGGTTTGTTAACAGAAGAAGACTTTGCTTTATTTGAGACTAAGTTTGAGAGCCCAGTGTCTTCAAGTTATAAAGAATATGAAATTTATAAGTGCCAACCTTGGTCTCAGGGTCCTGTGTTATTACAAACTTTGAATATATTAGAAAATTTTGATTTAAAAAATATGGGACACTCATCCTCTAAGTATATACATACATTAAGCGAAGCTTTAAAATTAGCTTTTGCCGATAGAGAAAAATATTATGGTGACCCTAATTTCGTGGATGTCCCTCTTAAAGGTCTTTTATCAAAAGGTTATGCTAGCAATCGAAAAAAAAATATTAATCCGTATAAAGCTTCTTTGGAATTTCGCCCAGGTAACCCATACGAATATCAAGAGGAGAAGGAGATAACTGATTTAAATAAAATATTCCCTCAACATTGGAATGGAGGCACAACTGGAACAAGGGTTGTTGACAAAGAAGGGAATATGTTTTCAGCAGCTCCTAGTGGAGGATGGTTTAATGAATCGCCAATAATCGAAGGTTTAGGATTTTCTCTTGGCACAAGGATGCAAATGTTTTCTTTACAAGATTATAATCATCCTTCTGTACTCCGTCCATATAAAAGACCTAGAACGACTCTCACTCCTACTTTAGTATTTAAAGATAGTAAACCGTTTATGAGCATGGGATCGCCCGGGGGTGATCAACAAGACCAGTGGACATTACAGGTTTTTCTTAACATGGTAGAGTTTAATATGAGTATACAAGAAGCTATAGATGCCACGAGTTTTTATATCGAACATGGTTTAAGTTCATTTTATCCGAAAGAATTTAAAAAAGGGATTATAAATATAGAAAACCGTATTTCTAACAATACTTTATTAAATCTTGAAAAAATGGGACATATTATTAAAACAACGAAAGCTTGGTCACAAAATTTCACCACAGCCATTAAATTTGATCCAGCAAGAGGATTAATTATGGGGGGGGCTTCATCTAGAAGAGAAAGTATGTATGCTTTAGGGTGGTAAAAGTCATTTAAAATAATTAATAGTTATGCTCGTATGCACGCAGAAATTGCTGGCACCATTAATTTAAAATACAGTAAATAGGTTTTAAATATTCGATTACTTAAATATATCGTATATAGAACCTTGAAAGTAGTGATTTAATGAGAGGTTTACTTAACCCTATACTTCTAATGGTTATAATGATAATTTTATTTTTCTCGACTACACAGATAGATGCTGAGAGTAAATCAGGTTTAGATGCTTTACTATTACCAAGAGTTATTATAGGCTTTATTTTTTTATTAAGTATTAGTTTATTTGTAAAAAATTTATTTAATATAAAAAATAAACAGAGAAAAGGAAAATTCAATATACTAGAATGGATAAAGGGAAATAAAGAAGTTCTTGTGGTTTTTATTTCTTTTGCAGCTTATGTAGCTTTGTTGCCTAATTTAGGTTTCATTCTTTCTACACTTCTCTTTTTATTTTCACTCTCAATTTTAATTATAAGACCAGGTAAAAATATAAAATCGTGGTCTACTATAAGTATTTACAATATTAGCTTTACTTTTATAATATATTATATTTTTATGAAAGTTTTAAATGTTATGCTACCAACCTTATAAAGAACTGATTTTAAAATATTTTAATTCGAAATTAAATTACAGTACTCAGCCTAAGGGAGTTATTAGGAGGGATAGGATGGACGGTATTTTTTTGGGGATGGAAGCAATTTTAAACTTTAAAACCCTCATTATACTTTTTATGGGCGTCCTTTTTGGGATAATAGCAGGAGCTATTCCTGGATTCACTATTGCTATGGGAGTTGTTTTAGCGCTCCCTTTCAGTTATGGTATGGATCCTATAAATGGTGTTTCTCTTTTAATTGGGGTGCAAGTAGGGGGAAATTCTGGAGGTTTAATTACAGCCTGTCTTTTAGGAATACCTGGAACACCCTCGGCAGTAGCCACTACATTTGATGGGTATCCAATGGCAAAAAATGGAGAACCAGGGAGGGCTCTATCTTTAGGGTTATGGTCGTCTTTTATAGGAACAATCATCTCAGGAATTATTTTAATTGTAGCCGCTCCTTTTCTGTCGCAATGGGCGCTAGCTTTTGGACCTTGGGAAAATTTTTCATTAATGTTATTTGGTCTGTGCGCCGTCGCTAGTTTAGATGAAGGTTCTTTAATTAAGGGTTTACTATCCGTTTCCTTAGGAATTCTTGTTTCTTTTGTAGGTATAGATCCTTTACTAGGGATAGAAAGGTTTACGTTAAACTTTGACGAATTGAAAGCGGGTTTTAATTTTTTGCCTGTATTAATTGGGATTTTTGCGTTTTCTCAGATGTTAACTGATATAAATGAAGATTCAAAAAACGTCAGTTATAGCAATTTAAATTATTCAATTTTCAATTCGCTTAAAGACATTTTAACATCAAAATTTAATCTGATTCGTTCCTCTCTCATTGGAACCTTTATAGGTGTATTACCTGGTGCTGGTGGTAGTATAGCTAATATCATAAGTTATGATCAAGCAAAAAGATTTTCCAGAAATTCTCAACGATTTGGTACAGGAATTAAAGACGGTGTGATAGCCTCTGAATCAGCAAATAACTCCTCCCAAGGAGGAGCTTTTATACCAATGATGGCATTTGGAATACCTGGAGATGCTACGATTGCCATGTTAATGGGGGCCTTAATGATTCATGGTATACAACCAGGACCACTTTTTATTGATAACAACCCCACACTAGCTAATAGCATCTATGTTGCTTTTTTAATATCTGCTGTCTTTATGTTATTTATTCAAAGTAAAGGTATTTCATTGTTTCTTTTAGTCAGCCGAATTTCTGCCAGACATCTGGTCCCAACGATTTTGATATTTTGTACTTTGGGAAGTTTTTCAGTAAACAACCGCATATTTGATGTTTGGGTATTATTTTTGTTTGGAATTATTGGATACTGGATGAAAAGAAGCGAAATCCCTTTAGCTCCTTTTATCCTCGGTGTTATATTGGGGCCTATAGCAGAAAAAAACTTTCAAATGTCTTTATCTTCAAATCCAAATTTCTCAGAATTTTTAACAAGACCTATATCTGGTACATTTATAATTTTATCTATTCTATTTTTCATTTTACCAATACTTACTAAAAAATTGAAAAATAACTGATTAAAGTAAAACAATTAATGTATTTCAAAGAACGGTTCACCTCCATCAAAGCAAAACAAGCTTTTGGTTATTGATAAAAGTAAACAGATTTACATCATAAGTGAGTTAAATGATAATCCCCTGCTGATGCTCGAGGAGAGGAAATGACACCATAAATTAGTTAAGCTTATCAAAAGCAAACCTGATTTGTCTGGAACGGAAAGGGTTTGTGAGGAGGTATTGACAGATTACTCTAATCTAATAATCCAGTTGTATCTAGTTTCTTCAACTATTTTTTGTTCGCAAATCGACCCTGGGGGATGGCATTTAAAACTATGTAATGAAACGATTGCCGAAGCAAATTTTAGACTGTATTATTCACGACTCCTATCAGATTCTGATAGACGGAAAGGTTTCTATGCGCGAACGTCATGGGTTGGAGGTCTCTAAATGATTCCAATAGATATTGAAAATCGTATAGCTAGTTACTTCTTTCATATGTATCTGTCTGAAAATATAATGAGAGAAATCGAGAATCGATTATTACCGTCTTGCATCATGATCGAGGAATAAGATTTAGACCCCAATGAACTAGTTCATTGGGCAATTGAGATTATTGATCGAGAATTAGCAAATAAAAGATATAAATAATGTCTCTCACTCCTCATGAACTAATAAACTGTCATCGGCGTAAATCTATATACGATAAAAAGTCATTCTCTAACATTTTTTACACTCAGCTGGTAAGCAGGATGGCAATGTCTGGTAAGTTCTTTGGCAAAGAGTGGTAAAATCTAGTGGCCGTAATCATGATAATTTGATGCTCGTTATGTTCGTACTTGAAATAACCTCCAGATACAATATATCCTAGGTTCCATTTTAAATGACTTTGCATCTTTTTTCGAGAATAATACCAATAAAACTCGGCAACACAAGGGTTTTGACCTATTCAGTAGTCCCTAATTATTGAAGAATTTTAGTAGTATGCTTGAATTATTCATAATCTTAAAACACTTTCTCCTAAGTCGCTATCTTATCAATCTATCTAGCCATAATGAGTATTCATTTTATAAATGAGCAAAGAATCAGATTCTGCTAGAATGAAGTTACCAACAAAAAAGTCATAGAAAAGACTCTCCTATTGGCTACTTTTGTTTCAGAATTTTGAGGATAAAATAGGAGTTCCCCTACTTTGGTGAGACATTTATAGAATTTTCATTCACCCCAATAAACAAATGCTTCTCCAACAACTATATCAAATGATTACTATTACTGCCTGTGCAGCAAACGATATAACTAATCAACTCATAATATTTTGTCTTTAAAGAAACCATTGGGACAGATTATTTAACTTTTCATCTCCGCTTACAAAAATTACTCGGTCGTTAGACGGAAAGTCTATGAAGCAGATCTGTCAATCTAATCAGAAACTACTGGACAAAATACATGCCTACTAAGGGTTATAATCGCTTATTCTGGATTTAAAACCAACTTATGTCGACGTTTATGAAAGCCAGAAAGAAATGTTTTTTACTGCGTATTATGGAACCGTTAGCTTTTAACTCTTAGAAGCGTTTGATGGTAATATTTCTATATCATTGGTTAGTTTATTCATTATTATATTTTTTTCTCATGCTGTATTCCTGCCAAATAGAAAAAAATATAGTAGCTATTGCTAATATAGAAATCACACCAGATATAGGTCTTGTAAAAAATGTAGTTATATTAGGGTCCATTTGCAAAGCTCTAAAAAGATTTTCTTCCAAGACTTCTCCGAGGACCATCCCTATAACTAATGGTCCTAAAGGAACTTTTGATTTATGAAAAAGGTAACCAACTATTCCAAAGAAAAAAAGAACCCAAACATCATAAATTGTATTATTTAAAGCAAACGATCCTACCCCTGTCAATAACAAAACGACAGGGACAAGTAAATGTGGCGGTATTAAAGCTATTTTAGCAAAAATTTTTATTAAAAGAATCATTGAAACAAACATAATAAAAGCAGAAACTAAGATACTAACATAAATACTCCCGATTAATACAGGTTCTGTACTAAACAAACGAGGACCTGGCGTTATTCCATGCAATATGAGTACACCCATTAAGATAGCCATTGTTAAATTCCCTGGTATTCCTAATGTTAAAGTAGGAACGAGAGTACCACCTATAACTGCATTATTTGAAGACTCTGCTGCAGCTATCCCTGCTGGATTTCCTTTACCAAAAGATTGAGGTTGTTTGGAAAATTTTCTTGCTTGGTCATAACTAAGAAAGTTGGCTGCTGTCCCTCCTATACCTGGAATAGCCCCAATTAAACTTCCTAAAAAACTTGACCTTAATAAGTTTAACTTTTGCTTCCATATATCCTTAAAAATGACACCATAGGGAATTTTGACTGCAATTTCATTCTTTCTTCCCTCTTTATTATTTGTTTCTTCAACGTTTTCTAGCATCTGCGAAAAAGCATACACACCGATAAGAACAGGGACCAGATCGAGACCGGAATTTAAAGCGTCAATTCCAAAGCTAAAACGAATTTCCCCTGTCGTACTTACTCCAGTAGTCGCTAAAAAGAGTCCTATAACTCCAGACATCATTCCTTTAACTAGTGAACCTTCAGATAAACTACCTATTATAGTTAGAGCAAGGATGATTAACATTGTAATTTCCCAAGGACCAAAATTCAAACCAAATTTAGCTAACAGAGGGCCCGCAATAGCAAGTACCATTATACTAAAAACAGTACCTAAAAAAGAAGAAGTAATCCCGATTCCTAAAGCTCTTCCAGGTTCTCCCCTCTTTGCCATAGGGAAGCCATCGTACACAGTGGTAATAGACGATGGAGTCCCAGGTATTCCTAACATGATTCCAGCTACTAAACCTCCAGAATAACCCCCTACAACTACAGAGTTCATTAGTGCTAACCCACTAATTGGATCCATAGAAAAAGAAAAAGGAAACACTAAAATTATTCCCATTGCAATAGAAAACCCGGGGATTGCTCCACAAATTATACCACCAATTGTGCCTATTAAAATAACCAAAAGAACATGCCAAGTAAATACTTCTTGGCTTGCTAATAAAAAAAAGTTATCCATACCCTAACTGTCCCCCTTCTCTTTTAATATGAACTAATTGCATTTTAAGGCAATATAATACTTAAAAAATTCGTAAAAACAAGGTACACGATAAGTGTGATAACAATACTAGTAAAAATATTAAGTGTTATATTTTTTATTTTAAATTCCATTAACAAAGTTTGACTGGAAAATAAAAAGAAAATAGATGCTACAATAAAATTAAATTTAGACATTATAAAAACAAACAATCCAAAGAAAACAAATATTAAAAAAATTCTTTTGTGTTTATTTATAAAAGTACCCCAATAAAATATTGATTTAGAACTATTATTTTCTTTCTTTTTCAGAAATGAATTAATCAAGACTACGGTAGATAAAAGCAATATAATGTAAATTAAAAATCTTGGATAAGCGGCCGGTCCAACTATTTGTGCTGCTGTTGCTTTTTTAAAATTAAAAGTTTCTAAATACAATAAAATAAAAACAAAAATAACTGAAATGGAAAGAACTCTATCTTTTATCATATAATTACCATTCCTCCGCAGTTAAACGATGGTATTCAATAAACAATTTCAATATAGTACTCAACTTTCGCTCCTAGAAAACCCTACTTAAATCATTATCATGTAAGTTTTGTAATCCGCGTTGCGTCATCATTGACAAATTATATCCTATACGAAAAATTCCCACTTTTTCGTATAATAAATTTAACTAAACTAATACTAAAATAGAAGAGAAACAGTTTGTCGGTTTTTAAACCATTCATTTTACAAACAATGACGCTTTCTGGCTCATCTGTCAGCGTATGCGATTTGTAAAAAACGCGACACACTCACCCCAAAACATTCATCCTAAATGACTCCTCTTTCTCTTGGAAGCCTTGGAAAGAGCGCTAGAGCAAACATTCTACCGGCTCGTTCAAGAAAATCATGAAACAGGGTCTTAGTATCATTGATATGATGAAAAGGTTAAAATAGCATTATCAAATACATAATTATCGAATCATTTTGGGCAAATTACACCGTTTTAAAGTGCTAGTTGACTGCTAGAAATATCTAGAATATTATAACCACATGCATCAAGAAAAAGACGTTCCTGTAAATTATGTTAATACGTAACGTAATATAAAATAATAACTCGTTATTTTTATCATTGGTTGCATCTCTAGCTACACAGAAACAATTCAAATTCACAGCATACGATTGGACATTGAAGATTTTCAAAACCCAATCTCTCCCTACTGAAGGTGAAAAAGAAATTACAAATCCATGTGCGAAGCATCGTTGCTGCACGAATGAACTTTTTTATAAATTACGTGTTTAATTAACAAATTTAACTAGACGGCAAATTCTACTTATCAATTTCAACCTGCATAATTTAAGTAAATAAGTTGTTGGCCACAACTTATTATTATAGTTAAAAATCCATATCTTTTGATAGCTCATTCAATTTTTCTGTTAATTCTTTAAGGTCTTTTTCATACTCATCATGTGCTTTATAATCCTCGATTGTCCCAAATTCTTCGTTTATTTGTTCTTGAACTTCTGGATCCTCTAATGCTTTTTTAAAAGCATCCTGTAAGATAACAATTTTGTCTTCAGAAGTTCCTTCTGGAGCTAAGAACCCTCTTGTAGTTGCATTAGTCATATCTATCCCTTGCTCTTTTAAAGTTGGGATGTCCGAAGCTTCTTCTAGTCTCTCGTCATGTGCAAGTCCTAAAGCTACAAATTCTTCTCCATAATAATCTTTACTATCCGCTATATTATTCATAGTACCATCAATATCTTCTGCTAATAAATCGTTGATTAGGTCCCCTGAACCTTCATAAGGAACTAAATTAACATCATCTAAGTCCCCATCAACAGCATCCATAAATTCGGAGATAAAAAAATGATCGGTTGACCCCGGAACATGTCCCCATTTTAATTCCCCAGGGTTATTTTCAATATAATCTGCAAAATCCTCCGCATCTTTCCATCCTGAGTTTGTATTAGATGTAAGTATATTGGGAGTGCTAGTTATATGAGCTATCGGATCAAAAGCCTCTGCTAGCGTAAAATCAGAAATACCAGCATGGTAAGCCATTTCAATACCATTATGCGCTCCAAATATTGTGTATCCATCAGGTTCTGCATCTTTAACTTCTCTTGCAGCTGCTGTTCCACTAGCTCCGTCTATATTTACAGGCACTATGGTTTGTCCAAGCTCTTCTTCAGCTTTAGAAGCTACAAGACGAAATATAAGGTCTGATGCTCCTCCTGGACCGTGTGGTATTACCATTTCAATGTCTTTTTCCGGAAAGTCTTCTTCAGATTCAGCTTCTTCAGAATTGTTTAGATCATTATTATTATTATTTGAATTTGAAGCACTACAAGCAGAAATAATCCCAAGGAAAATAATGAATAATACTAAAAATAACCAAGATATACTGTTTAAGTTTCTCATAATTAATGCCCTCCTATATGGAAAATAGTAAAACTTGATTCTTTGAAATATTATGCTCTTGTCTTGTGTTAAAACTAGTATATATTTTAAATCCCAATTGTTGTACCGTCCTCTCTGAAATCTGAGCCTCCTATCAAGGAACCGTTTGTTTGATTAATTTCTATTATTTGCGCATTTCCTCCATGTCCACCCAAATTTTCTTCATACCAATTTTTAATTAATTTAACTGGTTGCCCCTTTTTTTCTAATTTTTGTATAGTGCTTTTTTCAAATTTATCCTCCATATAAAGACTAAAAGGTTGATTAATTGTTTCAGGATCAGTGCCAGGAAAATGTAACCATCTAGGGGCTTCAACTGACTGCTGTGGATTCATCCCCTTATCAATTAAATGAGATAAAAGTTGCATGTTCCATTGCGGTTGTCCGTCCCCACCTGGAGTTCCACCGACCCATTTTAGGGCATTATTTTTGAACACCATCCAACAGTTAAGCGTGTGCATTGTTTTTTTCCCAGATGCAATGACATTAGGATGATTTTCGATTAAGTTAAATCCTCTTCCTGCTCTGTTATTTAATAGCACTCCTGTACCTTCAGGAATAACTCCACACCCAAAATCTTCTGATAAACTATGAATCCACGACACCGCATTTCCTTTTTTATCTACGACTGAAAAATAAGTAGTGTCTTCAAAAAATGCAGGCATACTCCTAGCTATATCATGCTTGCTAATTTCATTTAAGTTAATTTTTTTACTCTCTATTTCTGCATGATTTTTAGAAATTAATACATCAATTAACTTTTTATCAAAAGGTTCTCCTAAATATTTTAATCGATTAGAAAAAATTCTTCTTTTTATTTCAACCATATAATGAATTGCTTCTGCAGATAATGAATCCTGTATATTAAATTTCTCAAGAATATTCAGACCTTCTAAAACTAAATAACCCTGAGATGGTGGAGAAGTTTCTATTATTTTATGACCCTTGTAAGTAGAAATCAAAGGCTCATGCATCTCTGTTTCATGATTTGTCCACTCCCCCCCTTCAAAAAGCCCTCCCTGTCTATTAGAAAATCTCATTATTTTTTCAAATATCTCTCCTTTGTAAAAAGTGTCTTTTCCTCTTTCTCCAATTTTTCTGAATGTTTTAGCTAAATCTTTTTGAATTAGAATGTCTCCTGCTTTTAAAGGTTTACCATTTTTAAAAAAAATCTTTTTAGAATCTTTGTTTTTCCTCAATCTTGCTGCATTTTTAAATATCATATCTGATGCTCTTTTGGATATTGGAAAGCCTTTTTCAGCATATGTTATAGCGTGTGATAAAAGTTCTAATAAAGGGTAATTAGCAAATTGACCTGCTGAGCATAATGCGCTTACTTGCCCTGGGACAGAAACTGATAAAATACCATCTAATGGCATTTTTTTGTATCCTCTTTCTATAAACCAATCTCTATGTGCTCCGTAGGGAGCTACACCACTACCATTAAATTCTGTAACTTTGTTTTTATCTGCATCGTAATACAAAATAAACGCATCACCTCCTAACCCACATAAATGCGGTAAAACTACATTAGATACACTTGCTGTGGCGATAGCTGCGTCCATAGCATTTCCACCTTTTGATAAAATATCTGCTCCAGCCCAACTAGCTAATGGATGTCCTGAAGCTACCATCCCATTATTACTTATTACCGCTCCTCTGTGTGTCTGCATTTATTACTCCTCCCCAAAAGACTGAATAAACAGTAAATTTTAAATATTCAATTTTTAAATTTTATATTTAGGAATTTAATACACGAAAACGATGGATATTTTATGTTCTATAAGTTTTACCTTTTTCATAAAAGCGCTTACAAAAGTGTTTACATAATAAAACTCTGACTGTATTTTTTATTAAAGTAACTTTTGTTGAATTTTACTTTACTAACTAAAGTTTTTCAATATCAATAGATATCATAATGTAATTAATCTTATTTTAATTAGATAGAGACAAGTTTTTCTTACTTGTGTCATCTAGCATAAGATTTACAGCAACAATTTCAGTTGAGGTAATCATATCAGACCCTATACATATTTCCATTACTAAATGAATTTCTCGATATGTTATTCCTCTTACACTTGGAGTACCTTCGTCTGACAACTCTGCTGGACTACTCCCATCCATAACAAAATTTAAATGAACATCAATTCCACAACATATTGAGTAAGTTAATTTTAAGCTTGTAGAAGTTTCTCCTTTCTATAATATATAGGGAACTCTAGATATTTACTTGTTACCCAGCTATAAACAAAGGTTGTTTATACAAAGATAAGTCTGCGCCCTTTGAGTCACATTTATTTGTGCTTGAAAAGATAATCTGCACAGATAATTATTCAGTTGTTTTATTAAAAATAGCCCATATCGTATTACGTGGTTTGTAATGTATTTCGTTTTTCTTATAACTATAGAATAATACAAAAAGAAGAGAGGATAAATCCATTTCATACAGTTTTGTGCTCTGCGCCATTTGCAAAGCATGGGTGTTAATTATGAAATTGACTCGGTGAAGAACAAGATAATATATGAAAATATTGAATCGTCCAGTGCTTTTTATAATACAAACTATTCGCATTTTAAACTATATATCTACAAATGCCTTATTTTATAGATATAAACACAATATAAATCATTCTCTACATAGTGGGAAGCTCATACATCGAGGACCCCCTCCACTTTTTAACGCTTCTCTAAAACTTAGTTGTATTACTTTGAATCCAAGACTTTCTAATTTTTGACTCACATCGGTTGCTTGGCTGTGGGAAATTATTGTATTGTTACCAATGCTTAATAAATTACATTTATGCAAAAATACATCTTCACGAGTTACTTTAATTAATGTAAAATCTTTATCGATTAATGTTTGTACGATATGTGCAGGTAAGGCTTCTTCACAAATAACTGCTGTTTTTTCCCCAATCACATTCATAATCATATCCAAATGCAAATATTCTTCATCAAAATCTACTGTAATAAATTCAACGTCAAGCGAATCAAATGTGTTTTGCAATTGTCTGACCCCATTTAAATCCGTACGGGTGCCAATACCGATGGCTACTTTTTTTTCATCAATATACATAAAATCTCCGCCCTCGAATCTTCCGCTGGAATGCGTTTCATAAGGATAAATTTGTTTCTTTTTGAACGGCTCTTCTACCAGACGACGTTCTCCCCAGCGATAAGGACTTGTAAAACGGCCGAAAACAATGCCTTTTGGTGTTGTCACGCCTAAATCTCTTGTGTTAACTGCGTAAGGAAATCGTTCATGCGTATCTTCAAGGATAACTTCAACCCCTTCTTTTTCTAACACTTCAATAAATTCGTCATGTTCTTTGCAAGCCAAAGCTGAATCAATATTTTTTTGAGCATGTTTTTCTTGGATGACGTTAATCGGTTTCATAATTTGTAAATATTCTGGACGAGCTAATAATACCTTTTTTAAGACTCCGTATTCTGATTGTACACGATGAGACATAATTGTCCCTCCTAATTTGTATACAGTATACAAAAAGTATAAAGCATAAACGTTTAAATGTAAACCCTTTCAATAAAAAATTTTTTCAGACATTTAAATTAAATTAAATGTCTTGCAAAAATTCTTTCAAACGATCCATGGCTACAGCTAATTGTTGCATAGAATTAGCATAAGAAATTCTGATGAATCCTTCTCCGTAAATGGAGAAACTGCTTCCAGGCACAACGGCAACATGTTTAGAATGAAGCAGACGTGTTGCAAAATCAAAAGAAGATAAGCCGAATTTTTTAATAGAAGGAAAGATATAGAAAGCTCCATTTGGCAATACGACTTCTATATCCATTTGTTTTAACCTGTCGATGACGTAATTTCTTCTTTCAATATAAGAGCCATTCATAGTTTCAGGCGACATCCGACTGTTCCTCAATGCTTCTATAGCTGCGTATTGACTGGGCAAAGATGCACAGATAGAATTGTTTAAATGAACTTTTAACACTTGTTCGATTAAATAATCCGGTCCAAGCAGAAATCCAATTCTCCAGCCTGTCATCGCATGAGACTTTGATAAACCGTGTACTAAAAATAACTGGTTTCGTAAACTTTCATAACTGGCGAAAGAGACATGCTTTTGATGATAAGTATTTTCACTGTAAATTTCATCAGAAATAATAAAAACATCATATTTTTGCAGCATGTTAGCAAGGGCAGTTGTTTCTTCTTGGTTTAGTGTAGCTCCCGTTGGATTAGATGGATAATTTAAGATAATCGCTTTCGTTTTGTTTGTTATAAGTGATTCTAAAACGTCGGGATCAGGCTTAAAATTGTTGTTCGTTGTATTTAAGTACACAACCTTTCCGCCGTTTAATTCAATTAACGATTCATAAGCAGAATAGATTGGGGCGGTTAAAATGACTTCGTCTCCCACTGTAAGTATGGTACGTAAAGTAGAATCCAATGCTTCACTTGCTCCATTAGTAATAAGAACTTCTTTTTGAGGGTCATAGTAACACTGGTAGATATCGTGAAAAAAAGCGGAAACTTCTTCTCTGACTCCCAGCATACCTGCATTATGGGAGTAACCAGTCTGATTATTTTCGATAGCTTGAATCCCTGCTTGTTTTACATTTTCTGGAGTAGGGAAGTCAGGTTCACCTATTGTTAGATTCACTCCGTCTTCCATTTCAACTACTTGATTTGAAAAATACCGAATGCCAGGGATTTCAATCGGTATGACGCGTTGATTAATTTTATTTATCATGGAATCACCTTTTTTTGTATACTGTATACGTGAATTATATGGTATGTTACTCTAAATGTAAATGCTTACACAAAATTATTGAAATGTATTTTTACAAATGATGCAGCGTAATGTTTCTAAGGAGAAAATAAGGAGTCAGATTTTTCTCTTCGTAAGTGCAGCTAAGTCATTCGCAATTAAGGCTTAGCGAATGCCAAGTTTTCTAAAGTAGAAAGACATGAAATGAATCATTAGTCTTCTTAAAAAAGGAGCTGGAAAAATGACTGTTAATAACAAAGTATGGATATTAGATGACCAGGGATTAACACACGATGCAGAAATAAAAATGTATGAGGATAATCAAATTGAATGGAAGTGGACAGAGACAAAAGATTATCAAGCAGACTTAATTAATTTTGGACAGTATGCAGATGTTGTGGTTATACAAGTAGGGTATCCGTGTGACGAATCATTAATTAAACAATTGCAGCATTGTAAAGCTATTTTGGCGTTTGGTATGGGTTTCAATAATGTCGATTTAGCTGTTGCTAGAGAGTATGGCATAGATGTTAGTCATGTGCCGGAATACTGTTTAGATGAGGTGGCAGACCATACATTAGCTTTATTGCTAGCTTCTTCACGACAAATCAACCATTACGACAGGACTGTAAAGCAAGGGAATTGGAATTCTGTTGCACCGACTTCTATTCATCGGATGAATCATTTAACTGTTGGACTTTATGGATTTGGCAGAATTGCTCGAAAAGTTGCAGAGCGTCTAAATGCTTTTGGATTAAATATAATAGCCTCAGATGCTTATGTGCCAGCTTCAGTGTTCGACGAATATGGAGTGAAGCAGGTGAGCTTTGAAACATTATTGGATACTTCCCATATATTAAGTTTACATGTCCCGTTAAACGCTGAAACCAGAAATAGTTTAAATTACACACAATTAAAAAAGCTCCCGAAGCATGCAAGAATCATTAATACATGCAGGGGTGGTATTATTAACGAAGCAGATTTATTACTCCTGCTTCAAGAAGATCATCTCGCTGGCGCAGCGCTGGATGTTTTAGCGGAAGAACCTCCAACCAACGCAAATGAATTAATAAAACATGAAAGAACAATTATTAGTCCTCATGCTGCTTATTTTTCCTTAGAAGCAGAAATAGAATTGCAAACACAAACTGCAGAAAACGTATTAAGAGTAATGAATCACGAGACATTAAAGAATATTGTAAACTAATTTTTAATACATGGTAGATGAGATAAAAGTAATTTCAGACATTATCTAAATGATGATTACCAGTAAATGAAAGTGTTTACAAAATAAATAACATAATCTATACTTTATGTATACTGTATACAGAGTAGGTGAGTACAATAAAAAAAATCATACAAAATGAGTCGTTAGCAGATAAAGCATATCAAATATTAAAAGAAGAGATTTTAAATGGACTTTTTCAAGATAAAGAGGCATTACCAGAGGAGAGGTTGGCGAAAAATTTAGGAATCAGCCGAACGCCTTTACGAGATGCATTAGCTCAGCTTGCTTCAGAAGGGTTAATTATTCAGCAAAAAGGATCCCCTGCTAAAGTAGCTGGTTTTACGAGAGAGCGTTCTTTAGAATATATGGAATTACGTAATTTATTAGAAGTCTACAATATTGAAAAAAGTATCGCAAAAATGAATGAAGATTTTTTCAAAGAGTTGGATGAAAATTTAAAAGAACAGAAAACAGCGATTCAACAGGGCACGTACCATGATTTTATTGAAAAAGACAGAGAGTTTCATTTACTACTCGCCTCTGTTAATCAAAATAAAGAGTTGCAGCAATTGATTCATCGTATTAATACAGGAGTGAATCGAGCCTTTATTATCTTATCCAAGACAGTACCGCAAAGTGCAGAACCTGCATATGAAGAACATGTAGACATT
>Ga0079226_10000662_pt1 | contig 24936 bp, 23 predicted proteins | sample Poulit2014_FD_76345 | JGI IMG/M metagenome (GOLD analysis project Ga0079226, IMG submission 76345) | Agricultural soil microbial communities from Georgia to study Nitrogen management - Poultry litter 2014 | ecosystem: Environmental > Terrestrial > Soil > Agricultural land | place: USA: Georgia...
CCGCAGAAAATGCGCACATTGCCTTGGTTGGCGACTTAACCCTAGCGCAAGCTAAAGCAATCAGTGAGCAGGTATCGACCCGCTTACCCCGTGGCCAAGCTGCAGCTAAAACCCCAGCGCCCGCAGCAAATACAGCATCCACCACCCATATTGAATTCCCTGCCACGCAAACCCAAATCTTTTTAGCACAACTGGCCATTGAGCGCGGTCACCCCGACTATCCTGCGTTGTTTTTAGGCAATCAAATTTTTGGCGGTGGTGGTTTTGGTACCCGTTTAATGGAAGAAGTCCGTGAAAAACGCGGCCTCACCTATGGCATTTACTCCAGTTTTAGCCCAATGCAAGCGGCTGGGCCTTTTATGATCAGCGTTAAAACCCGTGCTCAGCTCAGTGAGGTCACCTTGGAGCTGATCCAAGAGCTTTTGCATGACTACCTTGAAAACGGCCCCAGCCAAGCTGAATTGGATCGCGCTAAACGTGAAAGTTTAGGTAGTTTCCCACTAAGCGCAGCCAGTAATGCCGCCATTGTTGGCCAGCTGGCAGCCATTGGTTTCTATGACATGCCACTGACTTGGCTCAGCGACTTTATGCAAGATTTGCAAAAGCTCTCTGTCAGTGATGTTCACGCAGCCTGGCAGCGCCACCTTAATCCAGAACAACTGGTGGTTGTCACTGCTGGCCCAACCGTTGAACAGTTGCCGCTACCTGAAGCCATTGAGCGCTCTGCTCACACCGCACCTGTGGAGCGTCAGCACTGATGGCCAAGAAACCGCATCATCCAGCCCGCAGCCACCAAGTGCGCATTATTGGTGGACAATGGCGCTCCCGCAAACTCAGTGTGCCAGATGCCCCTGGCCTACGGCCCACCCCTGACCGCATCCGGGAAACCCTGTTTAACTGGCTGGCAGCTCATATTCAAGGGGCGCGGGTGCTGGATGCCTTTGCCGGCAGCGGCGCGTTATTTCTTGAAGCCCTGTCCCGCGGCGCCAGTACAGGCTTAGCCTTAGATTTAAACAATCAGGCGATTAAGAATTTACGCAGCAATTTAACGCTCTTAAAGTGTGATAATGCTGAGGCTATACAGGCCGATGCCTTACAATTCTTAAGCGCGCCAAGCACACAGGGTTTTGATATTGTGTTACTGGATCCGCCATTTCACCAACAGCTGTTATTAAAGGCCTGCCAGCTGTTAGAAGACAATCACTGGCTCAAGCAAGATGCATGGATTTATACTGAGAGCGAGCAAGCCCCCTCCAGTTTAGGCGTGCCCAGCAACTGGCGCTTACACCGTGAAAAGCATACTGGGCAAGTACATTACGCGCTCTGGCAAACGCAGGGGTAGCCCGTGTGTGCTGATTTACACCTACAATTGCAGTAACGTATTATTTTTAGTGAAGTCATCGGAGTCTTACTTGGAAGCTTTAAAGGGCAAGCTGGCACTGGGTGCCTTAAAACTCATTGCATTATTACCTTGGCGCGGCGTGCAAGCTTTAGGCAACGCAGCAGGCTGGCTGATGTGGAAAATACCCAACCGCTCCCGTGATATTGCACGGATCAACCTCAGTCATTGTTTTCCAGAGCTCAGCGCTGCAGAACTTGACCAACTGACTGCACGCAGTCTGCAAGGCATTGCTAAATCCTTCACCGAAAGTGCTTGTGCTTGGATTTGGCCACCAGAGAAAACACTCAAATATGTACGCGAAGTAGAAGGTTTAGACATACTAGAAGAAGCACTGGCCAGCGGCAAAGGCGTCGTCGGTATTACCAGTCACCTGGGTAATTGGGAAGTGCTTAACCATTTTTATTGCGCACAATGTAAGCCCATTATTTTTTATCGCCCACCAAAACTTGCAGCCTTAGATGAACTTCTGAAAACCCAACGTGTGCAGCAAGGTAACCGAGTGGCGCCCTCTACCCGGGAAGGTATTATCAGTGTCATTAAAGAAGTCCGTGCCGGTGGCTCAGTGGGCATTCCTGCCGACCCCGAACCGAGCCGCAGCGCGGGGGTATTTGTACCTTTTCTGGGCACCACAGCGCTGACCAGTAAATTTGTTGCCAATATGCTGGGCGGTAAGCAGGACAAGGTTGCTGCGGTTTTTCTGCACGCCATTCGTCTTGCCGACGGCAGTGGCTTTAAAGTGATTATCCAAGCCGCGCCTGATGCCATGTACAGCACAGACACCAATACTGCAGTAAGTGCGATGAGCGAGGTACTGGCCAGTTATGTGCAGCGCTGGCCTGATCAGTATATGTGGACTATGAAGCGTTTCAAACAGCGTCCAGAAGGTGAGCCCCGTTGGTATTAAAAAGTCCTATTGATTAACTGTAGCAAAGCCGCTAAAAGTCAATACGCCACCCAATGATATGAGAGCCTGATTATGTCTTCACATATGCGCCAAGGTACCCGCACAGCGATGAACTGCAGCATCAAAATAAACCACCCAACACTGGGTGAAATTCTGGCAGTCACTGAAGACTTGTCAGATGAAGGTGCTTTTATTAGGCACCCAGAGATGACTCAACTGCAAGTCGGCGATATTGTCACCGCCCAAGTCCAAGACTTACCCTGTGAAGCACCCACCTTAAAGATGGAAGTGGTGCGCATTAGCAGCAAAGGTGCAGGCTTACGCTTCTGCCAAAATTAAGCTCTGTTCACCTAGCTTTTTATCCAAATTAAGCAGTGAGGCTGCGTCTAAAACGCAGCAAGGCCACTGCAAAGAACGCCACCCCAATGGCGGTTAATGCCAACATTTCTGGCCACACCAAAGCAAAACCTGCATCCCTAAATAAAATCGCTGTGGACAAGCTGACAAAGTGAGTGGTCGGTGAAAGCTGCATAACCGACTGCAACCACTGCGGCATGCTGTCTAAAGGTGTCGTACCACCAGACAATAACAGCATCGGCAACACCACCGGAATTGCCAACAAGCCAAACTGCGGGATCGAGCGGGCTAAAGTGGTTAAAAAGACCGCCAAAGAGGTACTGGCAAATAAATACAGCCCAGTGACGAATAAATACAACAGCATCGAACCCACCAAAGGTACCCCCAAGGCTTTTTTGACGATCAGCTCAAGGGATAACCAGGTACAGAGCACCACCACCATGATGCTGGTCCAAACTTTAGCCAGCATAATCTCAAAAGCAGTCAACGGCAGCACCAGCAAATGCTCTAAAGTACCGTGCTCACGTTCGCGCAACAGCGCAGTCCCAGTGAGCAAAATCGCTAAAATGGTCACGTTGTTAATGATTTGAATAATCGCCAAAAACCAGCCACTTTGCATATTGCTGTTAAACAAGGCCCGAGTGGTGAGCTTAATCGGCGGTTCTGCAGCGACACCGCCCATCTGCTGCAGTTCGCGCTGGAAAATCCGCCCCATATAGCCGGCACCCATAAAGGCTTGGCTCATCGCGGTAGCGTCCACATTAACCTGCAGTTCGGGTTGCTTACCGGCCAGTAAATCAGCCTGAAAGCCCACGGGCACGTTAATGACAAAAGTGTAGCGTCCGCTGTCCAACACCTGATCAATCTGAGCATAAGGCAACTGCACAGGGGTTTGAAACTCCGGTGGCCGCAACACCTCGGCTAACTGCCGTGATAAACGACTGTTGTCTTCATCAACAATGGCCACACTGGCATTGTGCACCCCCACGGTAGAGCCTGAGGCAGGCATATAAATAGCAGCACTAAAGGCATACAACATAAATAGCAGCAACACTGAGTCATAGCGCAAACTGATCAGCTCTTTGATGCCCAAACGAAAAATATGTGACAGTTTCTGCATGACTTAAGCCTCCTGCTTTTTCAAAAGAAGCAAGCTTAAGCCGGTAAAGCCGATGAAAAAGCCGAATAACGCCAAACACTGCAACCACAGATCACGTAAGTTCAGCGCCTTAGTAAAAGTGCCCACCGCAATATCTAAGAAATAACCCGCTGGAAACAACACCCCCATAATTGCCGCGCCACCATCTAAAGATGAGCGCGGGGTAATCAGCCCAGAGAACTGAATAGTGGGCAACGTAGTGAGAATCATGGTGCCCAGAATCGCCGCGATTTGCGTATTGGTCACAGTGGATACCAAGAGGCCAAAACTGGTGGTAGCCAACACATAAAGCACGCCACCCACTGCTAGCGCCACAGCACTGCCTTTCAGCGGCACATCAAACAACCAACGATTAATTGCCACCAGTAACGCTAAGTTAAGTAAGCTCACCGCTAAATAGGGCATTTGCTTACCCAGTAAAAATTCTAAACGGGTTAAGGGTGTGGCATAAAAGTTGGTTATCGAACCCAACTCTTTTTCCCGCACCACCCCTAGCGCGGTGAGCATGGCGGGAATAAACACCAGAATCAGCGCCATCACCCCAGGGCCAATGGCATTCACGCTGATCACATCTTGGTTATAACGAAAACGGGTTTCCAGGCGCGCAGGGCTGGCCAATGGCGGTATAGCTGCACTGCCTTCATCGCGCAAACGCTGCACGTTAGCTTGATGCAATGCCTCCACATAGCCGCGACTGGTTTCCGCTCGGAATGGCATGCCCCCATCCAGCCACACCCCTACTTCTGGATGGCGGCCGGCATATAAATCACGGCCAAAGCCCGCAGGAATTTCAATGGCCAACTTAATATCCGCCCGCTGTAATCGGGCATGCAGATCTTGCAAGCTGGTTAGGGGTTCTCGCTCAGAAAAGTAACGCGAACCGCGAAAGCCTTCTAAGTAAGCGCGACTTTGTGCGGTATTGTCTTGATCGAGAGTGGCAAAGGCTAAGTCTTCCACGTCGAGGGAAATACCAAAGCCCAAAATAATCATCATAAATACCGCGCCTAATAAGGCAAACCATAAACGCACTCGGTCGCGCAGCAGTTCTTTACTTTCCCGTACCACTAAGGCCTGAGTACGTTTTAAACTGAATCCACGCCGCGGAATACTGGTTAAGGCTGCTGTGGCGGTGCTTTTCACTTCAAGCTGCTGGTCATTTAAACCTTGCGCCTCTTGCAAGCAAGCCACAAAGGCATCTTCTAATGTCTCCCCTCCATAGTGATTTTGCAGCTCAGTCGGCGTACCCACGGCCAACACCTGCGCTGCATGCATCAGTGAAATGCGGTCACAGCGTTCGGCTTCATTCATAAAGTGGGTGGACAGAAAAATGGTCACCCCTTGCTCGCGGGACAACTCAAACAGCAAACGCCAAAAATCATCACGGGCGGCAGGATCCACCCCGGAAGTTGGCTCATCCAAAATCAGTACTTCCGGCTCATGAATCACCGCTACTGCCAAGGACAAACGCTGCCGCAAGCCTAAAGGTAATGCACCTGCTTGCTCATTGACGTAATTACTTAAAGCAAAGCGCTCAATTAATGCGTGTGCCCGCTCAGCACCTAGCGCCTTGGGAAGATCAAATAAGTGGGCATGCAGCTCAAGGTTTTGCAAAACCGTCAGCTCGCCGTACAAAGAGAAGCTTTGCGACATAAAGCCGACTCTTTTGCGGGTCGCCAAGTCGTTGGCATCTACTGATTTACCTAACAACCAGGCCTCACCTTCGGTGGCTGGCAATAAACCGGTGAGCACTTTCATGGTGGTGGTTTTACCGCAGCCATTAGAGCCTAGAAAACCAAAAATCTCGCCCCGCGCAATTTCAAAACTGACTTTATTGACTGCAGTAAAATCGCCAAAACGCAAAGTAAGATCCGTGGCCTCGATAACAATCTCATGAGTGTCTGGGGCAAATGGCGTGATCTGTAGCGGCTCAACCTGGCTTGCGCCAGCCCCTTGGAAGTGGGTAAAGGCATCATCCAACTGGCCACTGGGCGTGGCAGCCAATAGCTCTTGTGTTAAACCAGACGCCAATAAACGCCCCTGATCCATCATTAGGCAGTGCTCAAACTGCACTGCCTCATCCATATAAGCGGTGGCAATTAATACGGTTAATTGGGGACGGTCCGCCCGCACCTGCTCAATCAACTCCCAAAAGTGCCGCCGCGCTAAAGGGTCAACACCTGTGGTGGGCTCATCAAGGATCAACAAGTCGGGATCATGGATCAACGCGCAGCACAAACCCAGCTTTTGCTTCATACCGCCGGACAGCTTACCCGCTGGCCGCTGAGCAAACTCACTGAGATCAGTGGCCTCCAGCAAGCTGGCCATGCGCGTTTCACGCTCCTCGCGAGTTAAGCCAAACAAGTCCGCAAAAAAACGAATATTCTCGGCAATGGATAAATCGGGATAGAGGTTATGCCCCAAGCCTTGCGGCATAAAAGCAATGCGTTGGTACAAGGTTGCGCGGTGACGACGCTGATCAATGGGACCACCCAACACCTCCAGCTCACCCTGCTGTAACACCTTGACCCCGGCAATCAAGCCCAGCAAGCTGGATTTGCCGGCACCATCAGGACCGATCAGTCCACAACGGCTGCCCGCCGGCAAACTAAAGCTGACATCCTGCAATGCGCTTTGCTTGCCGTAACTGTGATCAATATTACTCGCCCGTACTACTTGCGTCGTCATGCTCTACCTAATTGATTATCCATTCACCATTCAAGCCACAGTGGCTTAATCCAGGCCTCTATGTGCGGGCTGGTCATCCTACTGCAGTTGTTTTACTGCAATGACTCCGGCCACTCAATACTGGCATCACGGCGCACATAGGCGGAACCCGGCATACCCGGTTTAGCTTGTGGCATGGCAGCCGGATCAATCAGGCGCAACTTAACGCGAAACACCAACTTTTGGCGCTCATCACGGGTTTCAACTTCTTTGGGGGTAAACTGCGCTTTAGCGGCCACAAAGGCCACTTCAGCAGGCAAGGGTTGCTCAGGCAATGCATCTAAGACAATCCGCGCTTGATCAGCAGCGGCTAAACGCCCTGCCACGGCAGAGGGCAAATACACATGCATGTATTGATCGGATGGATCAATCAATAACAAAACCCGTCCACCGGCACCCAACACCTCACCGGGTTCAGCCAAACGTAACTGCACCACGCCATTCATTGGTGCACGTAAGCTGCTGTCATCAATTTCACTGGTCAGTTGTGCCACCATGGCCTCAGCAGCAGCAATCGCCGCCCGCGCAGCTTCAACCTGTGCTTTAGCTGCATCGAGCGCTGCAGTCGCGGTATTAAAGCGTGCTTGCTGTTGATCAATCTGCTGACCGCTGGCATGACCACGATTATAGAGTTCACGGAAACGTGCTAAATCTTGCTGGGCTAAGCGACGCTCACTTTCACGCAAGTGTACCGTGGCCTCCGCAGCGGCGAGATTTTCACGAGCGCGGGACACTTCTGATTGTGCTTGGCTACGCTGCGCCTCTAAAGTGCGGGTATCAATTCGAGCTAATAACTGCCCTGCAGTCACCTGATCACCTTCCGCCACTAACACTTCAGCGAGGCGACCAGGGTGTTTAGTGGCCACTTGCACTTCCGTTGCTTCCAAACGTCCATTGGCTTCATAAACCCCTTCTGGCAAGCGATCTTGCAAGGATTTCCAATAACCAAAAGCGCCTGCAGCAACTAAAGCAATCAAAAGTGGAAGAATAAATAAACGAGACGGACTGGTTTGCGTAGACATGCTTGCTCCTAGCAAGTAAAGACAAAGCTGTAACTCAATACGAAGGGATTAAGACACTTAATCAAGCCAACAATAGCAACTATAACCCTTTTGCAATACCCAAAAAGCATAATAATACCATTTGCACTTTAGGCAAAGCTTCAGTGTTTTACCCCGCTGAGCAAAAAAGCTTACCTAACTAGCGCGCCCGAATGGCACAAACAACTTTTTACCTTGTATTATTATGAACTTTTTATGCTGGACACTGTCCAGTACCAATAGCATCTTGCTGCCAGCACCACACTTGATGATACAGGTGCCATTTGCACAAATGCTTGTACATAATCTATCGCAAACAACCCAGACTGCAGTTGTCGGAGAACAGCACAGCCATGAAACGCAAGCCTGATCTAATATGGGTCCTAGCCATTCTTCTCGGCCTAGGCATAGTCACCACAGGGTATACACAAAGTCTCTGGGAGCGCAGCCCAGCTCCTAACCACCATCAACCTACGATGCTGACGCCATATACCACTGCTGATCAGTAACCACTGCGTGTAAAGGTACATCCCAAGCAGCCAAGGGAAGCTGCTCGACTCGCTGACACTCGTGAGCCATACCTATGCGCTGGGGTGTCAGCAACTGATCACGCTGATGCAAACTGGCAAAACAGCGGTCATAAAAACCACCGCCCATGCCTAACCGCCCACCCTGCGCATCAAAGCCTACAAAGTGTAAGAAAACCACATCCAGAGCCCAAACTGCACGTTGATCTGCCACACACCAGCGGGGCTGTAAGATACCAAAACGGTTTTTCTCCCACTGCTGTTGTGCTCGCACACGTTGAAACAGCATGGCCGTTTTCGGCCAACTGGGCAGAACCGGTAAGTACACCTGCTTGCCTCGCCGCCAGGCTTCATGCATTAAAAAGCGTGGATCAACCTCGCCGTCACTGGCTCTATATAAAGCAATGTGCTGTGCCCGTCTAAAAATCGGGTGTTGTGCTAACTGACGGCACAACTGCCGTGCGGCTTGAAGTTGTTGCTGTGGAGATAGGGTGCTGCGCCGTTTGCGTAATTCTGCGCGCAGTTGAGGGCGGGAGAGAGATTGACTATTGATCATAAAAAAAGGACTCCCCGGAAGTGCCGCTGTCAGCGTAGCCCTTGAACCCGAAAGTCCAAGGCGGAGATCACATTAAACCTTTAGGCCATCCGCAAGCGGACATGCTCACCAGTCTATGTTGCGATCCCCTGTGTTACACAGTATCGGCTCTGGGACATTGCCGACTGGCGCACACTCTAGGGAGCTGTCTCCAGTATACACATATCTATAGGTGCCTCAAGGGCAGCTCAGTTACTACTCGCTAAACTCTCTTCCACACGGGCCACCAGCTGCTGTATCTGCTCCGAGGCTTGATCACTCGCAGCCAACTTGTGCTGTTTGCTGTGCAACTCATGGGTAATATTTAGCGCTGCCATGACTGCGATGCGCTCTGCACCAATAACCTTACCGGTGCGTCGAATTTCACGCATTTTATAGTCTAAATACTCTGCGGCACGCTCTAAGTTCACACTTTCTGAAGCCGGACACACAATGTGATAGTCCTTGTCTAAAATACGTACAGCAACAGTTTGGGTTTGAGTCATGAATCCTGCTCCAACGCTTTAAGCCGAGAAATCATAGCGGCAACCTTCTGCTGCGCTATTTCATTTTTTTCTATGAGCTGCCCACGCTCTTCACGCAATGCTTTATTCTGCGTACTCAGTTCAGTGTTACGCTGAATTAAGCGTTCAACGGCCTGCACCAAGGCTGGTAAATCATTATTTTTCACGAGCCCTCCTCTTTGCTATTGCTATCTATTCCTAGCCCCACCGGTACCTTGCCCGGCACTGGCAAGCACCTTTAGCCAACCCGTTCGATTTCTCGCAGAATTTGCCGAGACCAATCACAGAACCTGTCTATTGATCTTACACTTTGTAGCAGCCCGAATGCTGCAGCACAGATAATATTATAGATGGGCTGCAAAGATCCGCATTTAGCGCCATACTAAACAACAGGATATACTTATCCACCTAGCTTAAACGACCCTCGAAACCACCTATCAGTTCCCTGACTTCGGATTTTTCATGTCTCAATCTCAATCTGCTTATAACGCCTTCGCTGAATTATTGGCCGCCAGTGGTCAGTCTGTTTCACCCGCTGAACTGCAAGGCTTATTACTTGGCCGTTGTTGCGCAGGCGCTGGTTTTTCCGGGGACGGCTGGCTTGCAGAAGCCGGTGATTTATTTGCAGGTGAAGTCCCCAGCAACCTGCATGCTGCTTTATTGGGCTTGCAGGAAATGGTTAAAGCCGAGTTGCAAGCCAAAAGCAGTGTAGCACTGACTCTACTACTGCCCGGCGATGAAGACCCTTTATCGGTGCGCACCATCGCCATGGGGCAATGGGCCCAAGGGTTTATCAGCGGCTTTGGCGCTAACATCGGTACCACTAAGTTATCAGACGATATTCAAGAAACCATTGAAGACTTAATTAATATCGCAAAAATCGAGCCTGAAGCAGAAGACGATGAAGAAGGTGAAGTGGCGTATATGGAAATCAACGAATATTTACGCGCTATTCCCTTATTTCTGTTTACCGCCTGCACTCAGCAGCCTGCCGCAGACAACGCTGAGCAAGACACACCTGCAGTACATTAATTAAAGGATTTTCAACGCATGAGTTCAATTAGCCCTTCTGAATACGCCCAGCGCCGCCAACAACTGATGCAGCGCATGACGCCCAACAGCATCGCTGTGCTGCCCGCAGCGGCAATCAGCACCCGCAACAACAGCGTTGATTATCCTTACCGACAAGACAGCGATTTTTATTACTTATCCGGCTTCCAAGAGCCGGAAGCGGTACTGGTATTAATCCCTGAGCGTGAGCATGGTGAGTTTATTTTATTTTGTCGTGAGCGCAATCCAGAGCGTGAATTGTGGGACGGTCTCAGGGCTGGACAAGAAGGTGCCATGGCTAACTACCAAGCCGATGACGCCTTTCCCATTAACGACATTGACGATATTTTACCCGGCTTAATGGAAGGCCGTGAGCGGGTCTATTACTCGGTGGGCAATAACCCAGAGTTTGATCGTCAAATGATGGAGTGGCTCAATGGCATTCGCAGCAAAGCGCGCATGGGTGCGCAACCACCCAAAGAGTTCGTGGTGTTCGACCACCTGTTGCACAATGCCCGTTTGTATAAAAGCCCTGCAGAAATTGCCATAATGCAACGGGCTGCAGACATTTCCAGCCGCGCCCACATTCGCGCAATGCAAGCAGCCAAGCCTGGCTTGTATGAATACCATTTGGAAGCCGAGCTGGACTATGAATTTCGCAAAGGCGGCGCACGTTTACCGGCTTACTCATCCATCGTCGCCGGCGGCAAAAATGCCTGTATTTTGCATTACACAGAAAATAACGCCCCACTACAGGATGGCGACTTGGTGTTGATTGACGCTGGTTGCGAACTGGACTGCTACGCCAGTGACATCACCCGCACTTTTCCAGTCAATGGCCGCTTTAGTCCAGAACAAAAAGCCATTTACGAGATCGTCCTCAAAGCCAACCTTGAGGCGATGAACTATATATCGCCCAAGCACTATTGGAATGATGCCCACGATGCGACTGTGCGGGTTATCACTGCGGGTTTGCTAGAGCTGGGCTTACTGCAAGGCGAGTTGGATGAGCTCATCGACAGCGAAGCCTACAAACCATTTTACATGCACCGTGCGGGGCATTGGTTGGGCTTAGATGTGCACGATGTGGGCGACTATAAAGTGGCTGGCCAATGGCGGGCTTTAGAACCCGGTATGGTGATGACTGTCGAACCTGGAATCTATATTGCTGCCGACAACCTTGAGGTACCTGAGCAGTGGCGCGGGATCGGCGTGCGCATTGAAGATGATGTGGTGGTCACCGAACAGGGTTGCCGCATTCTTACCAGCGCTGTACCCAAAACAGTCGCTGATATTGAAGCCTTAATGGCCGCTGCAACAGCAGGAGCTTAGTCCATGAACCAAGTGCAGATCGCAATTATTGGTGGGGGTTTAGTGGGTGCCAGCCTAGCACTGGCACTGCAGGAAGGTGCTCGACAACGGCAGTGGAAAATTGTTCTCATTGAGCCCCACGCGCCCGGCGACAGTTACCAGCCCAGCTATGATGCCCGCTCCTCTGCACTGTCCCACGGCAGCCAGCAAATCTATCAACGCTTAGGTCTTTGGGAAGCCATTGTCCCCCGTGTTGAAGCCATTCAAGATATTCATATCTCGGATCGCGGCCGTTATGCTGCAGCACGGATCAATGCTGCTGAAGAAGGTGTTCCAGCATTGGGTTATGTGGTTGAAAATGCTTGGCTCGGGCACTGCCTCTGGCAGGCGCTAGACTCTGAGGTGGTGCAATGGCACTGCCCCGCTCGCGTTGAGCAGATGCAAACCATGAATAACGGCTACCAACTGCAGTTAGATGACGGCAGCAGTCTAACCTGCGACTTAGCTATTTTAGCCGATGGTGGCCGCTCAGGACTGCGCGAAAAGCTGGGTATTCACGCCCAGCACACACCCTATGGGCAAACTGCATTAATCAGCAATATCAGCACTGCCTTGCCACACCAAGGCATGGCTTTTGAGCGCTTTACCGATGCCGGCCCCATGGCTTTATTACCCATGCCCGATAACCGCAGTGTATTAATTTGGACCCGCCAGCCCGCCGAAGCGCAACGATTATATGAACTGACCGACAAAACTTTTCTAGACGAATTACAACAGTGTTTTGGCTACCGACTGGGTGCTATACAACAGGTGGGGCAGCGCTACCTCTATCCACTGAGTTTGGTACAAAGCAGTGAGCAAGTGCGCGCGCACTTAGTGGTGCTTGGCAATGCCGCGCACAGCCTGCACCCTGTGGCTGGGCAAGGTTATAATTTATCCTTACGCGATAGTATGGCCTTAGCGGAGTGCCTCTTAAACGGCCCTGATACCCCGGGTGATCTTGCCACCTTGCAAAGCTATCAAGCGGCACAGCAACTGGATCAAACACTGACTATTGGTTTCTCTGACCGCGTCACACGCTTATTTTCCACTGACAAACCACTGCTTGCTGGAGGCCGCAACTTAGGCTTACTGGGCCTTGATTTACTGCCTCCGGCCAAACGCTGGTTTGCTCGTCAAGCCATGGGGCTGGGCGTGCGTGGCGCTGAACATAACATTTAAATGATGCACAGTTGCCATGCTCAAGACTGGAGCATGCTGACACACCTCCAACACAGGGTGCACAAAGCACAGGGTAGGATTTTAATATGCACGCAGATTTAATCATCGTTGGCGCAGGTATGGTGGGCAGTACCCTCGCCTTGGCCCTGAAAAACAGTGGACTCGATGTGCTATTAGTCGATGGCAGCCCGCTGACTAGCACAGCCTTCCAACCCAACCAACCTTTTGAGCCGCGAGTGGTAGCCCTGTCACTTGCCAGTCAGCGCATTTTAGAGCGGGTGAGCGCCTGGCCAGGCATCGCCCAACGGCGGCTTTGCCCTTATCGACATATGCATGTTTGGGATGGTTCAGGCACAGGGAAAATTGATTTTTCAGCCCGCAGCGTGCATGCCGAGGTACTGGGCCATATTGTTGAAAACCGTATTGTTCAAGACGCTTTACTGGAGCAACTGCACAATTCCACTGTTCAGTTACTGGCCCACTCACGGGTCGCACAACTGCGCCGTTCAGGTGCCGGCTGGTTAATGTACCTTGAAGATGGCAACAGCATTCGCAGCTCATTAATTATTGCTGCCGATGGTGCCAACTCCAGCATACGGCGTTTGGCAGGTTGCGCCACCCGCGAGTGGGATTACTTGCACCACGCCATAGTCACCAGCATTCGCTGTGAAAAGCCGCACCAAGACACCGCTTGGCAACGCTTCACTGATGATGGTCCGCTGGCCTTATTACCTCTACAGCACGCTGATGGTCAAAACTGGTGCTCCATTGTCTGGTCCGTACCTGCCGAACAAGCCCAGCAACTCATGGCATTAAACGACGAAGCGTTTTGCACGGCTCTGGGCCAAGCCAGCGAACACCGTTTAGGCCGTATTGAACATGCCGATCAACGCCATAGCATTGCGCTGCGTCAACGCCATGCTAAACGCTATGTGGCGCCAGGCCTGGCGCTGATTGGTGATGCCGCACACAGTATTCATCCTCTGGCTGGGCAAGGCGTCAATTTAGGCTTGTTAGATGCGGCAGTGTTGGCTGAGGTCCTGTTGCACGGCTTACAACGCGGTGAAAATATTGCCAGTGAACGCTTACTGAGCCGTTTTGAGCGGCGTCGTATGCCGCATAACTTAGCCATGATGGCTGCTATGGAAGGTTTCCAGCACTTATTTCAAGCCGATACCTTAGCGGTGCGCTGGCTGCGCAATAGCGGCCTTGCTTGTGTGGACAATTTCGATGAAGGTAAAGCACTGTTTGTGCGCCACGCCCTTGGCTTAGGTCTCGACTTACCTGATTTGGCCAAACCCTAAAATGCTTAAACACAGCACATGCCCTTGTACGCAGTATCTCGTTCGTCCGCTACTGCGCAACAGCACCACAAGCAAAATAAGCAAAATAAGCAAATTATTTTTAGCGCAACACTCATATTTCAGTTGCCAGCCCAGATGAGATTGACTATCATTTACACATCAACTTTCTAACCAGAGGTCACCTATGTCGATTCGCAAACCCATTCTTGCCGCTTTGGCGCTCAGCGTTGCAGCAGGCCATGTACAAGCAGCAGACGAGATCGTCGTTTACTCCTCACGTATCGACGAGCTGATTAAGCCAGTATTCGATAAGTACACCGAGCAAACAGGTGTCAATATCAAATTTATTACTGACAAAGAAGCCCCTTTAATGGCGCGCTTAAAAGCCGAAGGTGGCAACACACCTGCTGATATTCTGATCACTGTGGACGCAGGCAACCTCTGGCAAGCTGAGCAAATGGGTATTTTGCAAGGATTCGACTCAGAGATCATTAAAGAGAATATTCCTGCCCAATACCGCTCCAGCAATGACCACTGGACAGGTTTGTCGTTACGCGCACGAACCGTAGCCTACTCAACCGAGCGGGTTAATCCAGATGAGCTCAGCACTTATGAAGCCTTAGCTGATGATAATTGGCAGAACCGCTTGTGTTTACGTACCAGTAAAAAAGTCTATAACCAATCACTGACCGCCACCTTAATTGAAACCCATGGCGAAGAAAATACCGAAAAACTGGTCAAAGGCTGGATTAACAACTTAGTCACTGATGTTTTTTCAGATGACACTGCCTTGTTAAATGCTATCGATGCCGGTCAATGCGATGTGGGTATCGTCAACAGCTATTACTACGGTCGCTTGCACAAGCAAAAGCCTGATCTTAAAGTAAAACTGTTCTGGCCGAACCAAGACGACCGTGGCGTGCACGTTAACCTGTCCGGTGCTGGTATCACTAAGTATGCACCCCATGCAGATGAGGCACGCAAGCTGCTGGAGTGGATGACCACCCCTGAAGCACAAAGTATTTTTGCTGGGGTCAACCAAGAGTTTCCGGCTAACCCCAATGTTGCCCCCTCTGAAGAAGTGGCGGCATGGGGTGAGTTTAAGGCAGATACTATTCCTGTGGAAGTGGCCGGCAAGCGCCAAGCTGAAGCCATTCGCCTCATGGACCGTGCCGGCTGGCGTTAATTGCTAACTGCACTCATTGATTACAGCAGACCGCCTTAGGGCGGTTTGTTGCTTTAAGGTCTAATCAATGGCTGTTAAAACACTACCGCCACGGGTGGCCTCGCTGAGCGCCTCCTGTAAAACCGCAACTTGCTCTGCAGCTACCGCAAAATTAAGCAAAGCCCCTTCAGCATCAAATTCTTCACTGTTCAGCACACCACCGGCTTCGGCAATACGCACTTTAAATAGATCTAAATACGAATAGGGGCAATGCCCAACCACTGTTGTGCGCTGCACTAATTGCTCACTAGGCGCACTCTGTAATACGTGGTTGGCACAGCCACCATAGGCGCGGGCTAACCCGCCTGTACCCAGCTGAATCCCGCCATACCAACGGGTCACCACCACTAACACCTGATCAAAGTTTTGGTTTTCAATGGCCGCCAAAATAGGTCGACCAGCAGTGCCGCCTGGCTCACCGTCATCATTGAAACGGTATTGATCAGCACAACGCCATGCCCAACAGTTGTGGGTTGCAGCTGCGGTACTTAATTGAGCAATCAGCTCAGGTGCTTGCTCAGCGGTAGGCAAATGCACCGCCTGTGCTAAAAAACGGCTTTTACGGATATCTTCTTGATAGCTGTGCGGGGCCTTTATAATGCGCATCTATTGAGCCTCACTGTATCCTCACTGAATGCACGATAGAGCCATAACAGCTCTATCGTATTGACACTTTCTAGGCTGTTAACCTGACCGCAGCGTTAAATCAGCGTAAAAATATCATCGGCCGGTAAGCGTGATTTGGGTAATCCCGCATTAAAGTCTGAATCCGCACGGTAACCCAGCGCCACCGCAGTAACTGCAGTAAGGTCCCGTTCATTCAAGTTAAATTCAGCATCCAAAGCGGCTTGATTAATACCTTCTAAAGGTACCGCATCAATATTCAATAAAGCGGCACCGAGCAAGAAGCTGCCCATATTCAAATACACTTGTTTTTCCAGCCAATGGGGCACATCTTTTTTAAGGTACTTGTGCTCATTTAAATAAGCTAAGCGAGTATTGTGCGCTGCCTCTTTAACCTCAGGCTTAGCGGCAAAACGACCGTCCTGTTCTTCTGCAGCCAATATACTGCGCAAATGCGCACCATCAATTTGAGTGCGCGAGCAGAACAACACCACATGGGACGCATTGAGAATTTTGCTTTCATTGTAACTGTAGCTGCCAGCTGCACCTTTAGCTATACGCGCCTTACCTTCATCAGTGCTTGCCACAATAAAATGCCAAGGTTGGATATTGGTACTGGATGGACTCAGTCGTAATAATGCAAACAACTGCTCGACCACAGTTTCAGGTAGGGGCTGCGTTGCATCAAACGCTTTAGTGGCATAACGACGAGTTAATGCATCAATTAATTGCATAACGACCTCTTTTATAAGCATGAAAAATTTTGTCTAGCGCAACTGAGCATTTGAGTCATGCGCAGCTTGCTGAGCACCACTCAAACAGTTGACTTGTTCGGTATGTTAACGCTGCATCACTGAGCCGCTAGCCGCAGCTCTGCCGCACAGCGTGTTGCTAGTCAGCCTACAGGTATTTTTCAGCAAGCAAAAGCCAAGCCCCTGTATAGCGCAGCGCTTCTAACCGGACCACATATTCTATACCTGCTGCAACACCGCCCAGTTCAGCCTAATTCAACAAGCAACGGCGGTTTTAGCAACTAACTGCATTTCAGTCAGCTTACAGTCAGGCTAGAACTAACATCGCTAAGCTATACTCATTTTAATAATATTGAATAAACCACAAAACTTTAGTTGCGCACGCTCACTTATGTAAAGCTGCGCCGGCTTAGATAAATGAATTCTCAAATCATAGAAATTTCCGCAACACAATGGCAACTGCCTAACACCAATCCCGAATGGATCACTGCCCTTGAACAAGGCAAAGTACTGTACTTTCCTAATCTAGCCTTTACCCTCAGCGACGCCAAACAAGCGCTCTTAACCCCAGATATCTTGGATGCTAAAGTGCGCAATATCAGCTTAGGTATTGATGATCAACTCAAAGGGGCCACCGGCAGCGAACACACTCACGCATTACTTAGCAGCATGCTGAAACGCTACCGTAGTAAATCAGAACAACTGATCTACAGCCTATTGCCTAAATATCAAGGCGCCTTGCGGTACGCACCCACCAGTTATCGACCGAAAAGAGTTGAAGCTCGCAAACAGTCCTGGCGTGCCGATGATCGCCGCATGCATGTGGATGCTTTTCCTTCGCGGCCCAATCATGGCGAACGTATTTTGCGGGTATTCAGCAATATCAATCCAGATGGCGTACCCCGCGTTTGGCGGATTGGTGAGCCTTTTGCAGATATGATTAAAACTATGTTGCCACGAGCTAAGCCCTATGTGCCTTGGCAAGCCAAAGTACTGCATAAACTGGGGATTACTAAATCACTACGCAGTGAGTACGATCACTTAATGTTGCAACTGCACGACAATATGAAAGCGGATCTGCACTATCAACACAATGCACCACAAGTGCGCATGCCATTTGCACCTGGTTCAGTCTGGGTGTGTTTTTCTGACCATGCATTGCATGGTGTAGAATCGGGTAAGTATATGCTGGAGCAAACCTTTCACATTGCTCCAGAACACCAATACAACCCGAACATCAGTCCTTTAGCTCATTTAACCCAAGTGATGCAGCGTGAACTGATCTAAAGCATTATTCAGCAAAGCAAGGGCAAAGCTATTGAGAGCTTTGCCTAAGTCTTTCTGGGTAGCCACTTACAGCGAACTCTACTTCACCCTTAGCAAAGCCAGCTGCTGCACTGAAACAGCGATGGATTGGCGATACTGAGCTCCGGCCTCGGGCACACAAAAACTTGGGCTGCACTTGTCAGCAGTCCCAATGCTCACACGCAACCCCTATTGCTATAGCCACTCAATGATGATCGCGACAGTCGCCTGCGTGCGGAGCTGACTGTTCAGCAATCAGCTCGCCTTTTAAATATAAAGACACTGCAGTGTCAGGATCACTTTCCTTGGTCACTAACCCCTTAATATTTTTACGCGCCAAACGGCGCAGCATACCGCTGCCCATACCACCGGTGATCAACATATCAATACCATCTAATGGGTGCGGCTCATGCACTGAACTTTCATGAAAAGATTGTTCTTTAGGCAATTCCAGCAGCTGCTTATCCACAACTGCATTATTTTCAATAGTAAACAACCAAAAATTACGGCAACGTCCCGCATGCTCAGTAACCGCCCTGCGGTTTTGACTGGTAACTGCAATTTTCATATAACACTCTCCATTCAAATTTATTGCCGAGCCTGTATAAGACTCAAAGCCATATAATGTTATATTATATCAAAGCATGCTGATTTAAGGATGAGACAGTCTGTCACCCCGTGCTGTGCCTGCCTAAGGTGTTTTGCCAAGACCACTGTGCTGCAAAGAAACACGCAACTGTGCCAACATGGCGTGGTCAATACCTCCTAGCTCAGGCAACTTGTCTAATGCGACCCAAGACACCTTCAGCTCGATAGGCCCTGCACCTTCAGATGAGTCACACTCAAAATGGCGCCACGACTGCGGCGTGCTTTCCTCAGTCTGCAAATGAAAAAACCACGCTATTATAGTTTCGTCACGACCGATATCTGTTAAGTCTCGCTGAAAACTGCCTAGACAGCTCACCACTTGTAATGCGCTTAAGCCAGTTTCTTCCTGAGCTTCACGCAGTGCCGCCTGCTCTGGTCGCTCCCCATCCTCCACTGTACCACCAGGTATTTGCGGCTGTAGATAACGGCCATCTACATACTCCAGAATCAACAACTGATCCTCCCGTGTGATATACGTAAAAACACGATGACGCATGTTATTCACCTACTGCTTACTCATTGGCTAAACTTAGCTGTTGCATTCTTATCAGCACCACAGATCTCGGCTTTGATGAGAGTGAGTACGACAACTTAATAGGCAATGCAGCCCAACAAACACAACCCTCTCAACGTCACGCTTAGTTTTTGCTACTCTTAAGCAACCCACTGCATCACACAGGGCCAGACTGTGCACAGAACTCTACCGCCAGCAGAAACCATCACTGTTGAATTTAAAAGTGATCGTAATGGCTACCCTAATCGCGAGCTTATCGAGGCATTAACCTGCTTAGCTAATACTGCGGGTGGCGAGCTGTGGTTAGGTATTGAAGATGACGGCACACCCAGTGGCTTGCATAGGGAACATCGCAATACTGTGCATTTAGCCAAGCTGATCGCCGAGCACACAATACCACCATTGAAGGTTTCAATCGAAAAGCATGACATTAATAATATAACTGTAGCCAAAATTATTGTGCCGCGCTCAGCAGTGCTCATTGCAACCTATCAAAATGTCTACCTGAAGCGCCGCCTAAAAGCAGACGGCAGCCCTGAGTGCGTGCGCATAGAACCTCAACCTTAACCGCTCAAACCCACCCCGCTCTAAACAATACGATTAAGGTGCGATGGCGTTCAAGTACTGCACTCACCTCGGTTAAACAGTGCCAGATCAGGCGTTTATTTTAATAACCTAGATTAGAATCATATCTTTTTCAGTTTTAGATGGCATAAGATGCTGTGTAAGCATTGAGTTAGGAGACGAGCAGCCTGCCTGCATTGTTTGTTTAGATCTCTTAAGGCTCTTAAATGCCATTGCAGTGTTTTAATTTGATCAGCCAAGCACACTGCAACTATCCAGCACAGGCTGAAGTGGTGAGGTTTTTATAATGCGACAGTCCATCTCCAATACTATCCAGCGCTGCTTACAAAGCATTGGCATACAGAGCATTGATAAGCAATTTTTATTTTCTTACACCCTGATTGCTGTCTTTACTTCCGCGGTGGCTGTGCATTTATTTTTATCGCTTAGCAATGATGCCGCTGCGATAAACACCGCAGGTGCACAACGTATGCTCAGCCAAAAGGTTGCAAAAGAAGCCCTATTGGCCAGTCAAGGTCTGGGCAGCAAAGACACTGTTCACGCCACTATCCAGCAATTTGAGGGGGCCCACAAAGCGCTGCTCAATGGCAACCCACAGCAAAAGATTGATGCGGTGGAGAATCCACAAGTTCGCGCGCAATTATTAAGGGTGGAACAGCTTTGGGCAGACTACAAACAATCCATTCTCGGTTATCTGGATAATCCAACCAATAGCAGCTACTTACACGCACTACACGACAGCTCCGCCTTGGTGCTAAAAGAAATGAACGCTGCCGTATTAATGATGGAAAACCTGACCAATAGTAATGACCAAAGGGAAGTGCTATTGGCTGCCAGCGCCTCAGTGATTGTCTTAATTTTAGTAACACTTGGCCGCATGTTCGGCATGACAGTACTGATGCAGCATATCCGCACCTTACAAACCCACCTTGAAGCAGTTGGTGAAGGCGATTTTTCCCACAAGTTAAGCATCGACAACCCAAACAATGAAGTGGGCCGAATGTTCACTGCATACAACAATATGACCATGCGCATTGGTGAGATTATCAGCGGGGTGGCCCATGCCACAGCAATGGTCAGTAGCAACATTGATACCATTAGCCAACGCCTTGAGAAAACAGCTGCTGGGGTAGAGCGCCAGCATTTAGAAACCGATCAAGTGGCAGCTGCAATGAATGAAATGGCGGCAACGGTACAAGAAGTCACCCAAAATACAGTGCAAACTGCTGACTCAGCACAGCAAGCGCGGGAAGAAGCGCTGCAAGGTCGTAACGTGGTGACTCAAACCATCCACAGCATTAATGCTTTAGCACAGCAAATCGAAGAAGCGGTGCAAGTGATGTCACAGCTGGAGCAAGACAGTCACGCGGTTGGACAAGTGATGGCGGTGATCAGTGGTATCGCTGAACAAACCAACTTATTAGCCCTCAACGCAGCCATTGAAGCGGCGCGTGCCGGCGAACAAGGACGTGGTTTTGCGGTGGTTGCAGATGAAGTGCGCAGTCTTGCGCAACGCACTCAACAATCCACTGAAGAAATCCGGACTATTATTGAGCGCCTGCAAACCCAATCCAATAAAGCTGCGGAAATGATGGCTGGCAGCCAGCAGCATGCACACTCCACCCTTGCTGCCACTGCTAGCGCAGATGACGCACTGGACCGCATCGTTGACTCAGCGCAACTGATCACTGATATGAGCACACAAATTGCTACCGCTGCTGAGGAACAAAGCCAGGTCACTGTGGAAATGGATAAATCCATCACCAACATTACCGGTATTGCCGAGCAAACCATGCTGGATGCATCTGAGACAGTTAAAGTCACCACTGAAATTCATGCCCACATGGATGAATTGCGCCAGCTGATCGCTCAATTTCGCGCCAGTACGCCATAAGTAATCAATTCGCTAGCTGCAGGCTGTAAACAAAAAAACGGCGCGGAAGATATCCAGCGCCGTTTTTATGTCAACCTACAACTTAGGTTAGCTCGCAATTTTCTTTTTCTTCTGCTCTTTAGTTAAGGTTAAACTTAAAAAGTACTCTAATGAGTCATCCATAATCTCTAACCATGGTTTTGGCAACTCAGGTGCCATAGTACCGGTTAAAGTTGAGCGATAGGATCTTTCTCTAAAGCCCATAATGTCGACCTTTTTATCTCTCTGCCACTGCTTAAAAATCTCACCCTGCTTCTCTACAGCAAACTCAGGGTAATCTGTGACATTGGTTAAATCGCGGATATACAGCGCCTGAGAATCAATTTCCTCATCAGCGCTATTCACTTGCTCATATTTAGCGAGCCACTTTTTCTCGTCGGCTTGACGTTGCGCATGCTCAGGCAGCTTAAGCTTGCCTAAAATCACATCGCGCGCATACCAAGCTTGCGCATCAAACATATTAAAAGTGAAGTACTGATCTTGCATGCCTAAATAAATCATTTGCGGATTAGGCTGCCAGAAAATACCCTTGTATAGATTCTTTGGGTACAAGCAGTTATGAGTCTGTAAACGCAGCTCATCAGGCAAGAATGGAAAGTGAAACAAATACCCTGTGCACATCACCACGGCATCAAAACGCTGACTGCTGCCATCGACAAAGTGGGCAACGTCACCATCAAATCGACTGATCAGAGGGACTTCTTTAATACCCTTTGGCCATTTATAACCCAAAGGCCTGCTGCGATAACTGATAGTGACTGACTTAGAGCCGTATTTGTAGCACTGCGTACCAATGTCTTCTGCAGAAAAACTACCACCCACCAGCAAAATGTCTTTGTCTTTAAACTCTAACGCATCACGGAAGTCGTGGGCATGCATGACACGGCCAGGGAACTCTTCCAAACCTTTAAAGTACGGCATATTAGGTGTAGAGAAATGGCCTGTGGCAACCACCACATAATCAAACTCATTAGTTTCCTGCTCACCGGTTTTATGGTTCATCACCGTCACAGTAAACAGCTTAGTGTCTTCGTCAAAGGTTACCCAACGCACTGGACACTCAAAGCGAATGTATTTATTAATACTCGCCTGATCAATGCGTCCCATAATGTAATCTTTCAGGACTTCACGTGGCGGATAGGAAGGGATCGGCTCGCCAAAGTGCTCTTCAAAAGAATAGTCGGCAAATTCAAGACACTCTTTTGGACCATTGGACCACAAATAACGGTACATACTGCCATGCACTGGCTCACCGTTTCTGTCTAAACCTGTGCGCCATGTGTAATTCCACATGCCGCCAATTTCATTTTGTTTCTCATAACAAACAATTTCTGGCAGATTTTTAACACCTGCTAAACGCGCGGCTTCAAATGCACGCAACTGAGCTAAACCACTTGGACCTGCGCCTAAAATAGCAATTTTTTTATTAGTCAAAACATACTCCCAAAAAGAAACACGGGAGTATTATAGCATTTTCTGACAATCACCATTTTTATATAAGGTTAATGCTGCTGTTGGCTAACGTTGGCCGGCCATGAAAACTTAAAAAGCGTTTAACACTGACGCCGGCACTTCAACTGGCGTTAAGTTGCCCCACCCCAGCCAATGCAACCAGAGGTTCTTTGCCTATAATTGTGCGATACCTGCCAGCATAGCCTCTAAACTCAGTGGTTCAGCTTGGCAGCAAACCTCACTAGGGTTAAGAGTGAGGCGCTAGGGTCTTTAACCAATCATCGTTATCAATAAAACCTAAGATGGTTTGTTCAGTGGCGCTTTGCACATTCATAAAGACCGCAGCGCCGTACTCATAATCCACTTCTGCATAGCCCAAGCTTAAATTCACCTCATCCATACAGCTGCTGTGGGTGACTAACACTAAGTTACGGCCAGGAGTTTTCTGGGCTAACGCCTGCTGTACAAAATTTTCTTCACATTGATATAAAAAGTCTTGGTTAGCTACGGGCTCAGCAAACAATAACTTACTGGTCTGACTGGTGCGAGTCAGCGGGCTGCTGTATACATCGGTGGCCGTCAGTCCCAATCCTAAAAACTGCTCTCGCATGGCCAAACCAGTAGGCATAGAGCGCTGGGTTATACCCCATTGTTCATCATCGATGCAGGGAGCATCCACGCGGCTGCAACGCTCTAAATGCCGCACAAAGACAATCAGATCACCGTCCTGCCATTCAGCAAGCAGATCACTGGTCAGTGCAAAAGGACTCTCCGATAAATCAGCCGGCTGTGGCCCGTTGAAAACATAAGCTGCTGAGAAAGCCAGCGCTGAGGCTGACAGCGCACCTGCTAACAATTTGATTTTGTTGCGATTAATAAAGCGTTGAATGACGGACATCAAAAATACTCACAAATAATGAACATCAGTAGACCATAGCCACTGCCTAGCCGTTCCATTTATTACTGTGGTTAATTGTCCTAACCCTGCATCACTACTACGACTCTACACGCCCCCCTACAAGCACCGCCTTGCTTGCAGCCATCTCAAGCGCACAAAGCCTTAGCCTGAAAACTCTTAGTCAGGCTTTCATCAAACTGTCATCAAGCCCCCTTAGTATGCAGTCATCGGATCGCCCAAGCGTCCGTGCTGATGCACACATTCGTTCAGCTTGATGAATACACCGGAGATAGCTATGACCTCGAAAATGAAAACACTGGTTGCCTCGCTCAGTCTTTGCACTGCCTTCGCAACCTTTTCTGCCACAGCGGCAGTGGATGCAGCACTGCCCAACTATGAGCGGGCCAGTGGTATCTCAGGCAACCTGACCAGCATCGGCTCGGATACCCTGGCCAACCTGATGACACTCTGGTCGCAAGAATTTAAAAAGAACTACCCCAACGTCAACGTGCAAATTCAAGCGGCGGGTTCGTCCACTGCGCCACCGGCACTGGCGGAAGGCACTGCCAATATGGGCCCCATGTCACGGATGATGAAAGACAGCGAAATTCAGTCCTTTGAAGCCCGTCACGGTTACCGTCCCACCCCGGTGCCAGTCGCTATCGATGCTTTAGCGGTTTATGTGCACAAAGACAACCCCATTCAAGGCCTGACCATTGAACAGGTGGACGCTATTTTTTCCTCCCCCCGCCGTTGCGGCACCGGTGAAGACGTGACCCGCTGGGGTGATTTGGGTTTAACTGATGCTTGGGCCGACCGCCCCATTCAGCTGTACGGTCGCAACTCGGTATCCGGTACCTATGGCTACTTTAAAGACAATGCCCTGTGTAAAGGCGACTTTAA